>Ga0326597_10004274_pt1 | contig 20143 bp, 19 predicted proteins | sample RVTome_12_FD_203789 | JGI IMG/M metagenome (GOLD analysis project Ga0326597, IMG submission 203789) | Soil microbial communities from uranium-contaminated site in the Upper Colorado River Basin, Wyoming, United States - RVT100D185 | ecosystem: Environmental > Terrestrial > Soil > Contaminated >...
CCACTGCCGTGGTTCTATCTGGCGGGCGTGGGCGCGGTCGCGCTGCTGCTCGGGTACGAGCAGTCGCTCGTCAAGCCGCACGACCTGTCGCAGGTGAAGCGCGCGTTCGACTTGAACGGCTACGTCGGCATACTGTATCTGCTGGTGCTGGCCGCCTCCATCTATGTCCGCTGATACCCGCCGGCCGTCGGTGGCCGTCGCCGTGACCGGCGCCAGCGGGGCCGTGTATGCCACGCGGACGCTGGCGGCCCTGCTCGCCCGCGGCGTACACGTGGAGCTGGTCGTGTCCGACTACGGCCGGCGGCTGCTGCGGGACGAGCTCGGCGAGCAGGCGACGCTCGAGCGGCTCGTGCCGTATCTGACGGACCGGTACGGCGACGCCGTGGCGGCCGGCACGATGACCGTGCACAGCAACCGGGATCTCGGCGCCACGATCGCCAGCGGCAGCCAGGGCTGCTCGGGAATGGCGATCGTGCCGTGCTCGATGAAGACGCTGGCGGGCGTGGCGCACGGCCTGTCGCGCAATCTGGTCGAACGCGCCGCCGACGTCATGCTGAAAGAGCGGCGGCGCCTGGTCATGGTGCCGCGCGAGACGCCCATGAGCCTCCCGCAGCTCCGCAACATGGTGCTGTGCGCCGAAGCCGGCGCGATTATCCTGCCGGCCATGCCCGCGTTCTACCAGCTGCCCAAGACGCTGGACGACCTCGCCGACTTCATGGCCGGCAAGGTGCTCGGCGCGCTCGGGTTCGATCACGACCTGTACCCGCCCTGGACCGGTCGCGTTGGTTCGTAAACGGCCCGGATTCCCGAGATTCTCGGTCGCCGCGCCTGGCCAACCGGGCGCGTCGCCGGTCTCGAAGCGGCGCGGCGGTTGCATCGCGGCCTGTTAGGTATGGCGGACCTCTCCAAGTCGCCGGCGCGCATCGCCGGAATGTTCGACGCGATCGCGATCCGGTACGATCGGCTCAATCATCTGCTGAGCGCCGGCATCGATCGCCGGTGGCGGAGGCGGGCGATCCGGTCCCTGTCGCTCAGCGGCCGGGAGCGCGTGCTGGACCTGTGCACCGGGACGGCGGATCTGGCCATCGGCGCGCGCGTCGCGCGGCCGCCGGCCGCACGCGTCATCGGCGTCGATTTCGCCGGCGAGATGCTGCGCGTGGGCCGGCAGAAGCTCCGGCGGCGCAAGCTGACCGGAGCGGTGACGCTCGTGCGCGGCGACGCGCTGCGCGTGCCAGTCGTCGATCGCTCGATGCACGCGGTCACGGTCGGGTTCGGCATCCGGAACGTCGAGGACACCGCCGCCGCGTGCGCCGAGATCCACCGCGTCCTCGCGCCCGGCGGCCGCGTGGCCATTCTCGAGTTCGCCATTCCCACCTCGCCGCCGATCCGCGCCGTGTATCTCTGGTACTTCAACCACCTGCTCCCGCGCATCGGCCGCCTCCTCTCGCGACACGAGGCGGCGTACGGGTACCTGCCCGCGTCGGTCGGCGCCTTCGCGTCGCCCGAGGCGTTTGTCGAGATCATGCGGCGAACCGGGTTTTCCAACGTGGGCGCCGTCCCGCTGACCTTCGGCATCGTCTATCTGTACACGGCGGAGAAGGGGTGAAGGCCGGGCGCGTCCTGATATACTTCGACTAACTGCCTCATGTACTTTGATTTCGAGGATTACCGGCCCGACATCACCCCGGTCGGCAGCGCCATTTCGTGGCGTGAAGGCATTCTCATCTCGATCATCCTGCACATGGCGGTGGTCATCATGATGATCGCCGCGCCGCGGCTCTTTCCGTTCGAGCCCAGCGAGGCGCGCGCCAACGAGCTCGCGTTGCGCGATGACCGCGAGGAGTCGCGGCCGCGGTTTGTCTTCGTGGAGCCGCTCGTCGATCCGAGGGCGCCGGCGCCGCCCGAGCGTGGCGAGGCGTCGGACCAGGATCGGATGGCGCGGGCGCCGGAGCGCGCGCTGGTACCGGCTAATCCGCTGCCGTTCTCGAGGGGCAATTCGCCGGAACGCGTCGAGGAGGCCGACCGGGAGATGGCACGCGGGGAAGGGCCGGCGCCCGAGCCCGCCCCGGAGCAGGCGGACGCAGAGCTCGAGCGCGAGTTGAAGCTGCCGGAACAGCAGGCCGCCATGCGGCTGCCTCCGCTGGGCCCGCCGCAGACGCGCAACGGCGCCCCGAGCCGAACGCCCCCGGGCGGCTCGCTCGGCGAGGCGCTCAGGAACCTCGGGCGGTACGTCCAAACCGACCAGTTCGAGAACCCGAGTGGCGGCGTCGGCGCGTTCGGTCCGGCGATTCAGTTTGATACGAAGGGCGTCGAGTTCGGTCCTTGGATCCGCCGATTCATCGCGCAGGTGAAGGGCAACTGGCTGATCCCGCTCTCGGCGATGTCGATGAAGGGGCACGTCGTGCTGACCTTCAACGTCCACAAGAATGGTTTCATCACCGACCTCGCGGTCGTGCAGCCATGCCCGATCGAGGCCTTCAATTACGCCGCGTACGGCGCGTTGGCCGCCTCCAATCCCACGCAGCCGCTGCCGCCGGAATACCCGGCGGACCGGGCCTTCTTCACCGTGACGTTCTTCTACAATGAGTCTCCGCCGTAGCGGCCGCGGCCCGGCCGGGCGACGGCGCCAGCGCAGGACATGCCCACCCGTACGCAACAGCTCGGTCTCCTCATCCTGCTGTTCCTGTTCGTCGCGTACGTGCTGATCCGCCTCCGTGCCTAGGCCGATCGTCGTGGCGATCCTCGGGCCGACGGCCTCGGGGAAGAGCGCGCTGGCCCTGGCGCTGGCCGAAGGGCGGCGCGGCGAGATCATCAACTGCGACTCCACGGCCGTGTACCGCGGATTCGACATCGGCACCGATAAGGTCCCGATGGCCGAGCGGCGCGGCATTCCGCATCACCTCGTCGACCATGTGGAGCCCGGCGAGGTCTACACGGCGGCTCGGTACGCCCGCGAGGCGGCCGAGGCGATCCGCGGGATTCACGCGCGGGGCGGGCTCCCGTTCGTGGTCGGCGGCACCGGCTTCTACTACCGGGCGCTCACGCGCGGGCTGTTTCCCGGGCCGGCGGGCGACGACGCGCTCAGGGCGCGGCTGCAGGCGATTGCCGATCGCCGCGGGGCGCCGTTTCTGCACCGGATGCTCGAACGCGCGGATCCGGAGTCGGCCCGGCGGATTCAGCCGCACGATCTGAAGCGCATGGTCCGGGCGCTCGAAGTCTTCCGGCTCACCGGCCGGCCGCTCACCGCGCACTTCGCGGACACCGCGTCGCCGATCGGCGACATGGACGTGCTGGCGATCGCCCTGCGGCTTCCCGCGGCGGAGACGTCGATCCGCGTGACGCGCCGTGTCGATCAGCAGTTCGAGCGCGGCCTGCTGCCCGAAGTCCGGTCGCTGCTGGCACGCGGCGTCGCCGAGACCAGCCGGCCGTTCGGCGGTCTGGTGTACCGGCAGGCGATCGAACACCTGCGGGGCGTCCGCGACGAGGCGGCGACGCGCGCGCTCATCGCGCAGGAGAATCGCCGGTACGCCCGCCGCCAGTTGATCTGGTTCCGCAAAGAGCCTAATCTAGTCTGGCTCGACGGCCCCGGCGAGTCACCCGCCGCCATCCGAGCGGCGAGCCGCGTGCTGGACGAACGGTTGAACGCGCGGGATCGGGGCGATCGGGACGCCGAGGCCGGTCGCGGTTGACCTCTCGCCACTACTCGGTCGTCGCCTCCGGCGTGAACCACGGCGTGCCACCCTTCACCAGAGCCATCGTCCTCGTGCTCGACAGCGTCGGAATCGGCGAGCTGCCCGACGCGCCGGCGTACGGCGATGGGGGCAGCGACACGCTCGGCCATATCGCCGCGCGCGTGCCGCTGAAGCTGCCGACGCTGCGTTCGCTCGGTCTCGGGCGGATCGCGGCGCTGGGCGACCGCCCCGCGCCCTCCCCGGACGCCGGCCCGCTTTCGCGGCCCGCCGGCCGTCTGGCGGCGGCCCACGGGCGGATGGCGGAGGCGTCGGCCGGCAAGGATTCGGTGACCGGGCATTGGGAGCTGATGGGCGTAGTGCTCGATCGGCCGTTTCCGGTGTTCCCCGACGGGTTTCCCGCCGCGATCATCGCGGAATTCTCGCGCCGGACCGGCCGGCCGGTGGTGGGCAACCGCGCCGCGTCAGGCACGCAGATCATCGACGAGCTCGGTCCCGAGCACCTTCGGACGGGCGCCCTCATCGTCTACACGTCGGCGGACAGCGTGTTTCAGATCGCCGCGCACGAAGAGGTCGTCCCGGTGCCGGAGCTGTATCGGGCCTGCGAGGCGGCGTACCGGCTGGTGGGGGAGGGCCTCGGCGTCTGCCGCGTCATCGCGCGGCCGTTCGTGGGCGCTCCGGGACGCTTCAGGCGCACCGCGAACCGGCGCGATTATGCCTTGGAGCCGTCGGGCGAAACGCTCCTCGACCGCATCAAGGACGGGGCGCGGCCGGTCGTCGCGATCGGGAAGATCGAGGACCTGTTCGCGGGCCGGGGAATCACGCGGGCGATTCACACCGCGAGCGATGAGGAGGGGATGGACCACGTGCTGCGCCAGATGGACGAGGTCGCCGACGGGCTGATCTTCACGAACCTGGTCGACTGCGACACGCAGTACGGCCACCGCAACGATGTCGAGGGCTACGCGCGCAACCTCGAACGCATCGACGGCAGGCTCGCGCAGCTGCTGCCGCGGCTCCGAGACGACGACCTGCTGGTGGTGACGGCCGACCACGGCAACGATCCGTCCACGCCGAGCACCGATCATTCGCGCGAGTACGTGCCGCTGCTCGTGACCGGCCCGCGCGTCCGGCATGGCGCGGATCTCGGCACGCGGCGGACGTTCGCCGACGTGGGTCAGACGCTCGCGGAGGCGCTGGGCGTCGGCCGCCTGGCGCACGGTACGAGCTTTCTCCGCGAGGCGGCGACCTGGTGACCCTCCGCGAGCAACTGGAGGCGCGGGAGCGCGAGCTGCTGGCGCCCCAGGCGGCCAAGAGCGCCGAGTCGCGGGGCCGTTTGCGGCCGGAGCCCGAGGACGAGGTCCGCCCCGCGTTTCAGCGGGATCGCGATCGCATCATTCACTGCAAGGCCTTCCGGCGGCTGAAGCACAAGACCCAGGTGTTCTTTGCCCCGGCCGGCGACCATTACCGGACGCGGCTGACGCACACGCTCGAGGTGTCGCAGATCGCGCGGACGATTGCCAAGGTGCTCCGTCTGCACGAGGAGCTCACCGAGGCCATCGCGCTCGGCCACGACCTCGGCCACACCCCGTTCGGGCACGCCGGGGAGCGCGTCCTCGACACGCTGATGCCGGGCGGCTTCAATCACTACGAGCAGAGCCTGCGCATCGTGAACGTCCTCGAGCGCGACGGCCAGGGCCTCAACCTGACGTGGGAGGTCCGCGACGGCATCGCGAAGCACTCGAAAGGGAAGTCTGGGGCTCCGGTCGGCATGGCGTCGGCGCTGCGCGCGAGCACCGTTGAGGGGCAGATCATGCGCGCCGCCGATCTCATCGCCTACGTGAACCACGACATCGACGATGCGATCCGCGCCGGGCTGCTGCGGGCGGAGGATCTGCCGGTCGATCTCGTCGACGCGCTCGGCGCCACCGCGTCGGCCCGCATCGGCACGCTGGTGAAGGATGTCGTCACCGAGACGCTGGCCGGCAACCTCGCCGAGATCCGCATGAGCGAGCCGATTCTCGCCGCGGTGCTCGGGCTGCGCAGCTTCCTGTTCGATGCCGTGTACGAGAACAGCACCGCGACCGCGGAGTTCCGGAAGGCGTCGGACATCCTGTCGGGGTTATGGGGCAAGGTGCGCGATCGAGCCGGCGAGTTCCTCGATCGGCGCACGCTCGAGCAGGACGGCCTCGACGCGGCCGCGCGCGACTTCATCGCCGGGATGACCGACCGCTACGCCGTGCGCCTGTTCGAGCGGCTGTACATCCCGAAGCCGTGGGCGATCGAGTGAGCCCGCCCCGCCCGGCAATGGATCAACCTGCCGACGATGGGCAACGAGAGGATCCGATCGCGGCCGATCGCAAGCGTCGCGTGTACGAAAGCCTGTTCGCCAGCAATGTCGTGCTCGAGCAAATCCTCTACTTCTTGTCCTCGGCGGCGGCGCGCTCCTCGGCGCGCGCGCCTTTCAGGATGCCCTCCATCCCGTAGTTCGCTTCGTGGCATGCGTACTCGTAGAGCTGCTCGTCGAGCCTCTCGAGCGGCACCCGCCCGGTCCAGGGCACCGTCCACGTGGCGGGATCGTTCACGGTGAACTCGTAGACCAGCGACCCATCGGCACTCCGCGAGAACTTCTCCACGAGCCGCAGCTTCTCGGTGGCTCCGCGATAGAGGTTCTTTTCGCTGAAGTTCGTGGTCTCGACGACCAGCGTGTCGCCCTCCCAGCGCCCGCGCGAGTCGCCCATCCAGAGCCTTGTAGACGACGGCAGATACGGGCGGCCGTCGAGCGGCACGATCCGCGCGTCGTGGACCATCTCGGTCATGATCATCACGTAGTCGCGCGTCTGCACGATTTGAATGTTGTTGTTATAGGCGCTCGGCGTGAACGGCGGCCCTGCGTTGAAGCCGAGAATGCAACGTTCGCCGAGCGCGCGGTCTTCCGGACCATCGGCCGGCCCTCTCTGTTGGCGCGCCGCCCGACGCGCGGCAGCACGCGCCTGTCCGTCGGAGGTCAGCGCAGGCACGCGCCCGTTGGGCGGATCGACGACGATCGAGGCTTGTCGGGTGCCGACGACGCGGGTGCCGCGGTCGTACCAGAAGTCGTTGTATGCGCGGCCCACATCGGCTGCGGTTCCGCGCTGCCGTCCCTCGTCCTGGTTGGACCGGCTGGCGGCTTGCTTCTCGAATTCTTCCACTTCCTGCTCGCTGAGGACGGCCTTGTCCCCCAGGTTCGTCGGCCGTTCGAGCGGCGTGATCGTGGCGAAGCTCCAGTTGCCCTGCAGATCGGGGCGGCCGTCCGGGGTCCGCGGGATGGACGACGTCTTCTGCGCGATGCCAGCCTGCGCGAATACGCCGGGCCCGTGGAGTGTGACCAGGGCGAGCGCCAGAGCGTGCCCGAGTGACACGACGAATCGCAGCCGCATGTGACCTCCTGATCCTCAGTGGTTTCCATCGATTCCGGTAACCCGCGATGCCGGCATGCGGAAGACCATTATGCCTCCTATCGGCGCCGCCTGTCGCTCAAACGAGGGGGTGGCTGGAGCGCAGGTTGGGCGCGGCCGGAGACCGACGATCCACATCGCGCACGCGAGACCGACATCGACCGCATCGTTCGGCGCCGTTTTCGGCAACCGGGTAGAATGCCGGCCAAGATGGCCACGAGACGACTCTACGGCGTCCTCCTCTCGTCTGTGCTTGCGGCTGCAGCCTGCGACCCGCAGCAGTTTTCGGGGCGGTCTGGCATCACGCGGCTGTCCATCGCGACGGGGGGGACCGGAGGCGTCTATTACCCGTACGGCGGCGGCATTGCGAAGGTGATCACGGATCACGTCGAGGGCGTCGAGGCCACGGCCGAAGTCACCGCCGCATCAGTCGACAACCTCAAGCTGCTGCGAGACCGAAAAGCCGATATCGCGTTCGTGTTGACCGATACGCTGAGCGACGCGATCAACGGATTGGGACCATTCGCCGACCAGGGACCCATTCCACTCCGCACGCTGGCCATGCTCTATGACAACTACACCCAGATTGTGACCAAGGCGGGGAACGGCATCGAGCGATTGGCGGATCTGCGCGGACGCGTCGTGTCGGTCGGAGCTCCAGGAAGCGGAACCGAAGTCATCGCGTTGCGCGTGCTCGAGGCGTCGGGTATCGACCCTTCAGCCGACCTCCGAAGGCAAGGCCTGAGCGCGACGGCGTCGGTCGACGCACTCAAGGATGGAAAGATCGACGCATTCTTCTGGAGCGGAGGACTTCCGACCGCGGCGGTTCTCGATCTGGCCAGCACGTCCGGTATCACGGCGAAGCTCATCGCGAACGACGAGGCGCTCGACGCGCTACAGGCCCGATACGGCGCTCATCTGTACGCCCGGCTCGTCGTGCCGGCCCACACCTACCCGGGCGTTGCCGAGGCCGTCGCGGTGGTGGGTGTCACCAATGCGCTCGTCGTCCATGAGGCCATGGACGCTCGCCTCGCGTACTCGCTGACTCGCGTACTCTTCGATCATCAGCCTGAGTTGGTGGCCATACATCCCGAGGCCGCCAAGCTGTCTCCGGAGTCGGCCAGTCGCGGCAGTTCCGCGCCGTTTCACGAGGGTGCGATCACCTACTACCGCGAGCGGCAGGTCTGGAAGGAGTGAGCCGGCAACCGACCGTCAGCGAGCTGGAGGAGCTCGGGAGCGAAACCGAGAGCGCCGCTGCGCATCGAACGCTGACCGGGACGACCGCGCGCCTGGTTGCACTTCTCTCCTTTGGCCTCGCGGTGTACGCGCTCTACTGGGTCATCGGGATCGTTCAGCCGCAGATCTACCGCACCAGCTTCTTGCTGCTTGTCGCGGTGCTCTCGTTTCTCCTTTACCCGGCCAGACCCAGCACCAAGGCCAGAGTTACGTCGATCGATTGGCTGCTGGTCTCCTTGACGACCGTCGCGCTGCTGTGGCCCATCGTCGACTCCTCAGAATTCGTGTATCGCGCCGCGACTCCAACCAACGTTGATCTCGTCCTTGGGGTAGTCACCATCGCGATCGTGCTCGAGGCGACGCGTCGAACGGCCGGATCGATGCTTCCGATCACCGCCGCGGTGTTCATTGCGTACGCGTACTACGGTCCGCTCCTGGATTTCGTGGGACTGAGCCTGCTGGCTCATCGTGGATACGACGTGTCCAGACTCGTCGGGACGCTCTATATGTCGCTGGAAGGCATCTTTGGCGTTCCGCTTGACGTGGCTGCGACCTACATCGTGCTGTTCTCAATCTACGGCGCGCTGCTTGGCGCGTCAGGTGCTGGTGCGTTCTTTCTCGACTGGGCCATGGCAGCCGTCGGCCGGTCGGGCGGCGGCGCCGGACCGGGCCGCGCGGTCACGATCGCCGGGTTTCTACTCGGCACGGTGTCGGGCAGCGGCGTCGCGACAACGGTGACGCTCGGAGCGGTCGCATGGCCGATGCTGCGTCGAGCCGGGTACCCGGCTGATACCGGCGGGGCGATTCTGTCGGCCGCTGGAATCGGCGCCATCCTCGCGCCACCGACGCTGGGGGCTGCCGCCTTCATCATTGCCGAGTTCCTGCACATCTCGTATCTGCAGGTGCTGACGATGGCGATTGTGCCGGCGGTGCTGTATTACATCTCGATCTTCCTGATGATCGAAGCCGACTCCCGACGGCTCGGAACCGCCGCCGTGATTGTTGACACACGCTCGGTGGGGGAACTCACGCGCCGATACGGTTATCACTTCAGCTCGCTGCTGGCGATTCCGGTGCTCATGATTTCTGGGATGACGGCGTTTCGCGCCGTGTTCTGGGCCATGGTGGCCGCGACGGCCCTCAGCTTTCTCGATCGGCGGTTCTGGCTCACCCCGTGGCGGCTTGCGACGGCGGTCAGTGCCGGTGCGCGCGGTGTGGTGTCCGTCGCCGCCACCACGGCCACCGCGGGCATCATCGTCGGCGTCGTGACGCTGACGGGATTGGGGTTGAAGATCGCTGGTGTGATCGTCGCATTGGCCGGAGGGACGCTGTTTCTCACCGTGCTCTATGCCGCCGTTTCGGTCTGGGTGCTTGGTCTCGCGGTGCCAGTGACGGCGTCGTACATCATCGCGGCCGTGATGGTCGCGCCCGCGCTCACCGAAGTCGGGGTTCCGCTGGTGGCCGCGCACATGTTCATTTTCTACTACGCCGTGTTGTCGGAGGTCAGTCCGCCTACGGCGCTTTCGCCGTTCGCGGCCGCGGCGCTCACTGGCGGTCGACCGGTACCGACGATGATGCTGACGTGGAAATACACGCTGCCGGCGTTCGTGGTGCCGTTTGCGTTTACGCTCAGCCCTGAAGGGATGGGCGTGCTGCTGCAGGCGCCGATCGCCACTATTGTGTGGTCGACTTTGACCTCGGTCATCGGGGTCGCCGCTGTCGCGATGGGCCTGGGCGGCTGGCTTCGTGCCAGAGCGTCCGTCTTCGAGCGAGTGATCGCCACCCTGGGCGGGTTGTTGATGTTTGGAGCGGGGGTGGCGACCGACGTCGTTGGGGCGTCGCTGTTTCTTGGGGCTGGGGCGCTGCACTGGTGGCGGACGTCGCGGCTGCCGGTGCCAGGCACCTAGTGAAGTTCTCACAAGTGCCAGAGCAGCACGGAGAGGCGGACCCCACTCTTCGGCGCTTGGCCGGCCATTCCCGCCGGTACCGACGCCGGTTACGCCCGGTCCATCTCCTCCATCGCCCGCTTGGTCATTCGAAGGACCTGCCGACGTTCGGGTCTCCGATGTCGATCTCCTCGGACTGCGCGGCCGCCTTCAGATGCTCTTCCTCCAGCATGTCGAACCAGAGGCCGTCGCAGCCTGTGCACCGGTTGACTTCAATCGATTCGTGCGCCACCCGGGCCATCTCCGAGTGGCGCTTGGGACACCGCCGGTGATCCGTCGGCGCGGGCCACGGCCAGCGCCCGGGGGGAGTCACGACCGGCGAGGAGCGGCCTGACCTGCAGCATCAGGGGACCCGCGGACCGGACTGCGCGTCGCGCCTGGACCCACTTGGCCAGGGCGAGCGCGAACCCGATCACAGAGCACAGCACAATTGGCGCGAAGCTCAGAATCCTGACCCATGTTTCGGCGTCCTACGACATCGGCATGTACGGGTTCGAGGCGCGTCAGCGTATCAGCAGATCGGTCCCAAGGGTTTTCAAAAGCGCAGTTGCCCAAGGACGCCGTCGGCCCGGGGTCGAGGAAGGGAGGCCCGATGGCGCAGCGGAGTACCTGCATGCCTCCGACGCGCAGTCGTGAAGCGGGCCGTCAACCAGGAGCCCGGACAGTCGTCGGTCGGTCAGGCCGGGACGATAGGAAATATTAGGGCCGTCTCGCGGTCAGCATAACGCCCGTTCTCAGCCCTGCGGCAGCCCATCCCCTCACGACAGGGTCCCCTACGGTCATCGGCGCGCGAACCCCCGGTTGTCGCGGAGCCTGCATGGGATTCCCCCGTGACGCGGAGCTCGCGCGGCAGGCCTGCTTCCACTGCCACAGCGATGAAACGCAGTGGCCCATGTACGCGCGCGTCGCGCCCATCTCCTGGCTGATCCGGCACGACGTGGACGAGGGCCGAGCGCTCCTCAACTTCTCCGAGTAGCAGCGCACGCAGGAAGAGGCGACGGAGGCTCCCGCTCTCGTTCGCGAAGGAGAGATACCCCCGGCGCTGTAAGGGTTGAGGCACGGGAGTGCCCGGCTGAGCCAGGAGGAGCGCGAACGTCCGGCCCGCGGTCTGGAGGCGAGTCGGGAACTTCACACGACGATGGCAACCACCGCTGGGACCGTTGCCCCGAGCGCCTCTGACCTACTCGTCCTCCGGAACCCACTCCCCCGTCTCGGTCTTCCGCCACCTCGGCGTACGGCCGTCCGCGCGCAGGAGGACGAGCGAGGTCGGCACCGACACCTCCCACGGATCCCCTTGCGCCACCTCGGATCCAGGGGCGCCGAGCTGCTCCGCGAGCTCCTCCACGATCGGCACGTATAGATCGCTCGAGACCGGCGGGAGGTCGCCGCCCTGCCAGATCTCGCCGGTCGCCAGGAAATGGTCGACCGCCAGCTCGAAGCCGGGCCGCACGGGCGCGACGACGCGCGCGGCGCCCGCGCGGAGAAACTGCGCGAACAACGGATCGACGTCGTCGTAGGCGAATCGCTCCACCCAGGTGCTGCGCCGCCCCCAGTAGTAGGGATAGAAGACGTAGGTCGCGTTCTGCCACTCGAACGCCTGCTCGAAGAAGCGGATGTACGGTCCCTCGACGCCCGATTCGGCGACGTTCGGCTGCGGGATCCCGTCCGGCGCCACCTCGATCGAATCGAACAGATCGAAGTGCTGGTCGGTCAGGATTGAGATGCACGCGCGCTTCAGCTCGCGGCGCTCGATCTCGCGGTTCATGGCGGGGTTCCTGCCGCTAATCTCCGGGGCGTTCCGCGAACGCAGCGCCTCGAGCTTCGCCTCGTACGCCGTTCGCTGCTGCTGGTAGGCCTGCAGCAGCGTCGCGTGCGTGTCGAGCTGCCACTTCTCCGTCGCGCGGAACGTGCGCTGGCAGACGACCTCCACGGTGAGTGTGAACGACGATGTCCGGTAGGTCCGGACGGCCACGGGCAGGCCGGCGACCTCGCCGTCGAGCGTGAAGTCCCAGCGGGCGGCCGTACCGGTGCGGTACTCGAACGCGCGCGCGCCGACGGTCACGCGGATGCTCACCTCGTCGTTGTCCTGATCCCATCGGCCCCAGCGCGCGACGACCCGTCCCGACACCGCCCGGTAGCCGTCCGGCAGCGGCAGCTCGGCCGCATCGACGACCATCCCGCGCGTCTGGCTGTCGGGGCCGTCCGGACCTCCCCGGAACGTCTTGGCGACGGTAACGAACGCCTCCGGCGGCGGCGCGATCCCGGTTGCCTCCCACATCGTGACGTACCCGTGGTAGTTCGTCGTGGTGAGGTCGGCCGGGGTGATCGTGAAGTCCGGCGGCTTCACGACGTCGGTCGCTTCCGCGTAGCCCGCCTTCAGTGCGTGAATCGCGAACGCCGCCGGCTCGGGCACGACGAAGTCGAAGATCATCCGGAGGCCGTAATTGAACACCTGAGCTTCGTAAACCTTCTCGAGCCACTGGTACACGCCCACCACGTGCTCGTCGCCGTCGGTGTTGTCGATGCCATGCTCGTTCTTTTCCTCGACCGACGTCACGACCCGGAAGCTGCGCAGCTGCCGCACCTTCTCGGAAATCTTGGTCTGCGATCGCTCGGTCACCTCGCGCGAGTACTGCGACGCGGTCTCGACCGCGCGCTCTTTCGCGTTCTCGATCGACCCCTGCGCGGTGGCCTCGAAATCGACCGTCGGCCCGTAGCTGCCGCTGACGGTGAGGCCTGCGGAGGCGCTTGCCTGCTCCGAGATCACCTCGCTCGCCGCCCGACTCATCTCGAACCGCTCCGTCGAGGCCGTCTCACGCTCCTCTTCCCGCACGCGCTCGGTCTCGGTCACCGAGAGGGTCTCGGTCGTCGTGGCCCGTTTGTGCTCGCGGCGCTTGGATTCGCCGCGTAGCACGTTCTCGATGTGCGCGACGTCCCGGGCGTCGTAGCGCTTCAGGTTCTGCTTGACTACGAGCAGATCGGCGACACCGACCGCCTGGATGGTGCCGTAGCTGGACGGGATGCCGGAGGTGTCAGCCCCCGAGTGGAACATCGCCGGCTGCGGCTGCAGCGCGACCGCGCTGCTTCCCACAAACCCTACCCGGCTGCGAACGGCCCCGGGCTTCCCGACCGAGGCGAGCGTACGCGCGGCTCCATCGAGCTCCGACTGCAGCGCGCTTACGAGCCGGTCGAGCGGCCGCTCGGTGGCCTCGATGCCGCGGGCCGCCAGGGACTGGCGGGTCGGCTCCGACAGCCGGACCGCGGCGCCGGGCTTCAGCGCCAGGAGCGGGAGCCGCCCCGAGTCCGGCTGGCCGGCCGACGGTCGGCTCGGACCCTCGCGATCGACCACGACGTCGCCCGCGTCGCTGACGAGGTCTGCCGGATCGACGGTCATGAGCTCGTCGATTGCCCGGTGAAGGGTGTCAACACGGGCGCGCGCGGCCGACGCGGGGTCGGCGGCCGGCGGCGCCGCCGTGCGCACGCGAGGCGGAACGGGCACCGGAAAGATCCCCGTGGGCAGCGCCAACGCCCGGCGCACGGCGCGGGCGAGCCCGTCCTCTGTCTCGATCGCCGGGTCTCCCTGCGCGAGCTGCCGGACGATCGAGATCGCCCGCAACGCGCTGGCGAGGCCCGCGCCCACGCCGGCCGCCTGTTCTTCCGGCAGCAGCTTGACGGCGATCAAGCTGTCAGCGGACCGTTCGTCGTCGTCGCGAAGGCGGGGATCGCCGGCCAGAGCTGTTACCGACATGCCGAAGATTGATTCGATGACCGACGGCAGCTCGTCGGCTGCTTCGCCGGCCGCAAGCCGTTCGCTCAGCTGCTCGAGTGCGGCGCCGAACGCGAGCGCGCGGACCGACCGCGCGTATCCGGCCTGGGCGACGAAGCCAGACGCGATCCGCTTCATGGCGACGCGGGCGTTGGTGGCCCCGTGCGCCTGTCGCAGCTGCTCCTGGAAGGGGGTGTCGCGCGCGAGTGACAGCGCGTCCTCGACCGAGGTGGCAGGGCGCGCGATTGCGAAGCGGAAGATGTTCTCCATGTCAGCTCCCTCGACGTGCCCCGTCCACAGAATCGCGCCGACGAGCGGTAGCCGGGCGCCTCACGCCATTGGCGACGTCACACTATCAGCGGCTCGCGGCGTTCTCTCTGTCGGGCCGCCGGGACGATCACCTGCCGCCAGGTCCGGCGAGTGACCTCGGTGGGCACGTGCGTCACGGCGAGCTCCACGTGGTAGATGCCGGCGCCCGGTAGCGCGACGCGGTTGCGGCGGCTTCGGACCGCGTCCTCATCCCGGCCGAACGCGTCGAGGGCGGCGACCATCCAACCGAGCCGCCACGCCTTGCCGTTCACGACCTGGATTGGCATGGCATCGTCGCCGATGATGGACGCCGCGAGGCTCGGCGGGCCTTCTCCCTGGCTGATGACCGCGATGCCCGGCACGACGGCGAAGTCGCACGCTGGCAGGAGCAGCGGCGCGTGCCCGTGGCCGTCGCTGACGATCCGCCAGTAGGCGGCGACGACCGACTGAGGCTCGTGCGGCGCCTCGAAGACGTACACCAGCTCGGGCTCTCCGGACGCGCTCTCCCCGGAGTGATGATGATGCCCGCCAGCCGCCGCGCCATGATGCGGCGGCGGCAACTGCTTCACGCGCACGATGCTCACGTCGTTCCAGTACCGGAAGTCGCTCCGCACGGCCCGCAGGCGGCCGTCTCTAGTCAGTTCGACGTCGATGCCGCCGCCGATGCCGATCCCCCGCGGCGTCTCGACGCCCGGCCGCGGCGGCGCCAGCGACAGCCGCGGGCGCCAGCGGCTCAACCAGGCGTCCGGCTCCTGGCGGGCGCGCGTCTGCCCGAGCGGGAACGACTCGTCGTGGACGAGAAACCGCGTCGGGAACGGGTCTGGGAGTTGATCGGCGTCGAGGCGCTGCGCCGCGCGCGCTTCCCGTACGAGCTCGTTGGTCGTCTCGAAGACGGCGCGCGCGCCGCGCTCCGCTTCTTCGGCCGTGGTGATAGGGGCGGTCACCACGCGCCGCTCGGGAGCGGCGACCCCGAAGCGGAAGCAGCCGCTCGCCTCGAATCGATGAAACCTGGGCCGCGACGGGCCGACGCCGCTCACCCGGGCGAGGCAGTTCTGCAGGATCCTCGTGCCGCCGCCTGGTCGGGACTCGGGCAGCCGGTAGACGACGACGCGCTCGAGATCGATCACTTGTGATGGCTCCAGGGCCGCCGCCAGTTCTGGAAGTGTTTGTGAAAGTTCTTCTTGGACGGCAGCGGCTCGTATTGCGGGTCGTAGGCGTTGAGCGGCAGCGTGCCGAGGACGCTCCCGGGATCGTGGGCGCAGAACAACCCGTGCACGAACAGCCGTCCTTCGAACGCGTCCATGATCACGTTACCCCCTCCGGCCTTCTTCACCGCGGGCGAGGCCTTGTCGAAATCGGGGGAGTAGGCGGTCAGAACGTTCCACAGGATGAGGACGTCGCCCCGGTCCTTGTGCTTGAAGTCGTCCCAGCATTCGTTGGGTACGCTCCGCTCTTTCGTGAGGATGCTCGAGAAGTCGTTGAACGCCCCGTCGGGATCCTTGTCGATGTCCCGCCTGACCGAGAACTGAAACGGGACGTCGAGCGTCAGCGCGAACTCGATGCTCTGGTCCGGCAGGTTCGGATCCACGATGGCGCTGCCGCCGCCGTAGATGCCGCCATACTGCGGGCCGCCATCGACGAGGACCGTGCCATCGTAGAAGTTCGAGGCCCAGCGCCAGTGCGTGTGCATTCCGAGCGGCAGGCCAGGGGTGGGGGGGAGCGAGCGCAGGTCGGTCCCCATCCACACGTGTATGTTGTCCCAGTCGGCACCGGCAGAGCGCGTCACGCCCCGTCCGACCACTTCGTACAGGACCGGCTTCTCCGCGCGATCGAACACGGTATTGGCGATGCCGGAGGTCAGGTAGGTGAGGCCGGACCAGACGAGTCCGCCCGCGCGGTCGAGGTCGTGGAAGATTCCCGCCTGGCTGAACGCCATCTCGCGAACCAGCCCGAGCTGCATGGGCACGACCGCCTGGACCGCGCAGACGCGATTGTTCGGGTCGCCGAGCGGCGCGTCCTTCGTCACCGGGTCCACGCGGAATCGAATCACCGGATAGACACGTGCCGCGCTCAGGACGCCGGAGGGCTCGTGCGACGGGTTCTTCCCGTAAGCTGTGAAGAGGAGCTCGTACTCGATCGTCATCCGCTGGTTCGGCTCGTCGAAGAGCTCCGTCACTTCGTAAACCGTCTTCACCGACAGCCGCGGCGTGTAGAAGCCGAGCGGGTCTTTGGCTTTGGCGCCCGGGTGGGCCAGGTCGGGACCCGATACACGCTTCACCTTGGGCTTGCCGGTGTCGCTGGGACTCAGCTTGAGTGCGACGACGTTCTTACTTCCGGCCTTCGGGTGGCGCGAGACGAGGATTCTCTCGACGGCGAGATCGAAGATGTACGAGATGCCGTCGTGCGTCAGGGCCTGGACGATGTACCCGACGCCGGGCTCCTCAAGCACCCAGTGGAATGACCATCCGCTTGTGGAGTCCTCGACGTCGCCGACCTTGTTCGCCATGTGTCGATTCCGGGCGGTGCAGCGTTAAGGAAGGCGCCGTCCGAGCGTCCAGCATTCTATCCCACCGGGGCGTCGCGCGCGGCATATCGAAGAAGGGCTGAGCAGAGCGATCCGCCGCGGCGCGCGATCCTCATCGACCTCAAGGACGCGCCTTCGCCGTTTCAGGAAAACACCACGCGGTATCCGACGGCGTTTCCCGCCGACGTGGCCAGGAGGATTGTCGACAACCCGCGCGTCGTCCTGTGGGACGTCACGTTGACTCCGGCTCAGATCGCGCCCATGCACTTCCACCGCCGGTATCGCGGCCTTGACCTGCACCGGCCGCCCGCCCGGTCCGGCAACCGTCGGAGCGTCGCGAAGGGTCTCGAAGTGATCGTGTGCGACGTGGCAGAGCGCGCTAGGCCCGAAGCTCCGTTTCAAGGTATATTTGGAGGTTCATGCTCGCGCTGAATCTCTCGAAGATCCGGACGGCCGAGGAGCGCTTCGAGGCGGTCTACCCGGTCGGCGCGCTCGCCGGCGACGGAGACAGCTACCGGGTGGTAGCGCCGGTGGACCTGGCGTTCGACATCTTCAAGGACAAGGACCACTTCCGTCTCGTCGGCCGCGTGCGGACGACGCTGGAGTTGTCGTGCGGCCGGTGCCTGGAGCCGTTCCCGTGGCCCGTTGATGCGTCGTTCGACCTCCGCTATCAGCCGCGCGCGCTCAACACCGGGGAGGGCGAGCGCGAGATCGAGGAGGACGATCTCACGACGGCCTTCTACGAGAACGAGACGATTGATCTGGCGGAGCTGATGCGGGAGCAGTTCTACCTCACGCTGCCGATGAAGCCGCTCTGCGCCGACGACTGCCGGGGACTGTGCCCGATCTGCGGCACGAACCTCAACACCGGTGCGTGCCACTGCACGCCTCGGTGGGAGGATCCGCGGTTCGCGGCGCTGAAGGCCTTGAAGAGCGATCCACACAAGAACCACTGAGGGCGCAGGGACGCGAGAGAGACGAGATGCCAAATCCAAAACGACGACACTCCAAGACGCGGACGGCGAAGCGCCGGACGCACGACGCGCTGGCGCCGGTCGGCCTCGGCGAGTGCCCGCAATGCCACGAGGCCAAGCCGCCGCACCGCGTCTGCGCCAATTGCGGCTACTACCGCGGCCGGCAGGTGCGGGCGGTCGACGAGAAGTAGGTTCCCGGGGCCCGTCCGATGATCGAGATTGCCGTCGACGCCATGGGAGGGGACACGGCGCCGGCGCAGATCGTGGACGGCGCGCTCGCGGCGGCGCGGCACTTCGCCCTCGGAGTCGTGCTCGTCGGCCCGCCGTCGCGGATTGAGGCCGAGCTGGCCCGCTATCCGGACGTCGATCGCGAGCGCGTCAGGATCGTCGAGGCCGACGCGGTCGTCGACATGGCCGAGCCGCCAGCCGCCGCGCTCCGGCGCAAGCCGACGGCGTCGGTCAAAGTGGCGGCCGACACGGTCGCGAAGGGGGGCGCCGCCGCGTTGTTCAGCGCCGGTCATACCGGCGCGACGGTGATGGCGGCCCACGGCGCGTTCGGCATGCTGCCGGGCGTGGACCGGCCCGCGCTGGCGGCCACGATTCCCACCCGGCGGCAGCCGGCGATCCTGCTCGACGTGGGCGCGAGCGTCGCATGCCGCCCCCACCACCTGCTGCAGTTCGCGGTGATGGGCAGCGTATACGCCCGCGTGGCGCTGGGCGTCGAGCTGCCGCGGGTCGCGCTCCTCTCGATTGGCGAGGAGGAGACGAAGGGCACCGGGCTGACGCGCGAGGCGCACCGGCTCCTCAAGGCCTCGTCGCTGGCGTTCATCGGCAACATCGAGGCGCGCGACGTGTACACCGGCGCGGCCGACGTCATCGTCTGCGACGGGTTCACCGGCAATATCGCGCTGAAGATCAGCGAAGGGCTCGTCGACGTGGTCGAGACGCTGCTCGGCGTGGAGCTGTCGCGCACGATTACGACGCGGGTCGGGTCGCTGTTGACTCGGCGTGCGTTGCGGCGTTTCCGCAAGCGCGTCGACTACTCCGAGTACGGCGGCGCGCCGCTCCTCGGCCTGGCCGGCATCGCGATCGTGGGCCACGGCCGCTCCAGCGCACGGGCGGTGCGCAACGCCGTCGCGATGGCGTACCGGTTCGCCGACAGCCGCTTCATCGAGCGCATCGAGCGTGAGATCGCCCTCGCGGCGGTACCCCATTGATCGCCTTTCTGTTCCCCGGACAAGGTTCCCAGCAGGTCGGCATGGGGAAGGCGCTCGCCGACGCCTTTCCGGCGTGCCGCGACGCCTTCGCCGAGGCCGACGAGGCGCTGGGAGAGCCGCTCAGCCGGCTGTGTTTCGAGGGGCCGGAGGATCGGCTCACGCTCACCGAGAACACGCAGCCCGCGATTCTTGCCGCGAGCGTGGCGGCGTACCGGCTCCTCGCGTCCAGGGGCCGGACGCCGGCGTTCGTCGCCGGGCACAGCCTCGGCGAGTACTCGGCGAACGTCGCCGCGGGTACGATCGCCTTTGCCGACGCCGTGCGGATCGTGCGGCGGCGCGGCCGGTACATGCAGGAGGCGGTGCCGGTCGGGACCGGGGCGATGGCGGCGGTGCTCGGGCTGGACCTCGAGCAGGTCGTGCGGGCCTGCGAGGAGGCGGCCCAGGGCGAGGTCGTGAGTCCGGCGAATGTGAACGGCGCCGGGCAGGTCGTCATCGCGGGGGCGCGCGACGCGGTGGCCCGCGCCGGCGACCGCGCCCGGGCGCTGGGCGCCAAGCGCGTCGTGCCCCTCTCGGTCAGCGCCCCGTTTCACTGCGCGCTGATGAAGCCCGCCGAGCTGCGGCTCGCGCCGGAGCTGCGCGCACTCGCGGCGCACGATCCGGCCGTTCCGATCGTCGCCAACGTCGACGGCGCGCCCAAGCGCACCGCGGAGGAGGCGATCGAGGCGCTGGTCGCCCAGGTGTCCGCGCCAGTACAGTGGGAGGCCGTCGTGCGGCGCCTTGCGTCCGAGGGCGTCACAACGTATGTTGAGGTGGGCCCGGGCGCTGTTTTGAGCGGGCTGGTGCGCAAGATCCATCGCGAGGCGTCGATCGCGCGCTTGAGTGATCCGGAGGATCTGGCGGCGGTCGAGGCGCTGTACAACTGACGTGGACCGGCCACTAGGGCAGGTCCTCGGAGACCCGCCGGCGGTTCTGGCGGGCCAGGAGGCCCGCCCTGCGACACATGTTCGACCTCACCGGAAAAATTGCGCTCGTCACCGGCGCGTCA
>Ga0326597_10004275_pt1 | contig 20142 bp, 14 predicted proteins | sample RVTome_12_FD_203789 | JGI IMG/M metagenome (GOLD analysis project Ga0326597, IMG submission 203789) | Soil microbial communities from uranium-contaminated site in the Upper Colorado River Basin, Wyoming, United States - RVT100D185 | ecosystem: Environmental > Terrestrial > Soil > Contaminated >...
GGGGTGCGCAGGATTCGGTCGTGGTACCGATCCGCGAAGACTCTTCCAACGCGTCCCCAGAGCCGATTCAACCCGCGCGCGATCCGCACTCCCAATCCCTGCATGCCCCTCGACAACGCCGTCCGATCCTTCGCCTCGACGATCAGATGAATGTGGTTCCCCTGCACCGAATACTCGCACAGACGGAACCCATCGCGCAGGTTCGCCCCCGCGAAAGACGCCCGCAACACGCGATAGGCCGATTTGTTCCGTAGGCGCGGCAACCCCCGCTCCAGCTTCAAGGTGACATGCACCGGATGCCGGCTCGCCAGCTTCGCCCGGCAAAGATGCGACACCCCCGCCTTCTCGCCCTTCGGTTTGCGCCCCGCCCCCGGCCGCCGCTTGCCGCGCCTTAGGAAACTCATGACTTGTTGCTGAGGTCGCTTGTTCGCGCGCTTCATGTTATTTAGCAGAGTTTATTCGATTGACGGTCCAGGTCAATGCCTGCACCAGGAAAAACGCGCCGGTGGGACACCGAGTTCCGCCGCCAAACCGGGATGGGGTCAGAAAATCCCCGCCCGATCCATGGGAACCTCGTGTGTGCATGGTCTTCAAATGGTTGCTAGAATCGCCGGTCGACTTCCGGTCCGTATCCCGCTCTTCAGGTACCACAACATGAGTCCATCGACCCAGACTCGGTCTGAACCGCCGCTCTTCCGCATCATGCGGGACGACGGGTCGGTCGATCCCTCGGTCGATCCCGGGCTCGACCGGGAGCTGCTGCTGCGGATCTACGAGCACATGCTGTTGCTGCGCCAGTTCGACGAGCGCATGCTGCTGCTGCAGCGCCAGGGCCGGGTCGGGTTCCACGGTCCTTCCAAGGGGCAGGAGGCTGCCACCATCGCGTCCTGCGCCGCGCTCGCGGAACAGGACTGGATCTTCCCGGCGCTGCGGGAGGCGGGGGCCGCGCTCTACCGGGGCCTTTCGCTCGAACAGATGGTCTGCCAGTGCATCGGCAACGCCGGCGAGGTCACCAAGGGCCGCCAGATGCCCTGCCATCATTCCTATCGCGCGGGCCATTTCGTGGCCATGTCGAGCGTGATCGGCACCCAGCTGCCCCACGCCGTGGGCGCGGCCATGGCCGCCCGGATTCGCGGCGACGACGCGGTGGTGATGGGCTACCTCGGCGACGGCGCCACCTCGACGCCCGAATTCCACGCCGCCATGAACTTCGCGGCGGTCTTCCGCGCCCCGTGCGTGCTCGTCTGCCAGAACAACCAGTGGGCCATCTCGCTGCCGGTCGAGCGGCAGACCGCCACGCGGACCATCGCCGAGAAGGGCGTCGCCTACGGGATGCCCGCCGAGCGGGTCGACGGCAACGACGCCCTGGCGGTCTACGTCGCCACCTTGCGCGCGGTCCGCCGGGCCCGCAGTGGCGAGGGGCCGACCCTGCTCGAGCTTTTGACCTATCGGGTGCTCGGGCATGCCTCCTCCGACGACCCGACCCGCTACCGCGACACGGCCGAGGTCGAGGCCTGGGCCGCCAAGGACCCGATCCGGCGCCTGCGCAGGTACCTGGAAGAGGCGCACTCCTGGACCCCGGCGGAGGAATCGGAGCTGTCCGAGCGGCTCGCCGCCCGGATCGCCCGGGCCGTCACCTCTGCCTTCAAGAAGCCGGACGTCCCCCCCTCCTCGCTGATCGAGGACGTCTACGCCGAGACCCCCCGGCACCTGCTCCGCCAGCTCCGGGACGACCTCCCCGGACCAACGTGAACAACCGAACCGGGTACGATCATTCACTTATCGTTCGGCGGGCGATTTCTGACGTAATGCCGGCGGCGGAGTTACGTCTGCAGGCTCGGACGTCTATCCTGATCGCGTGAAGGTCGTCAGGGGAGGTTCCAGGGCGGCCCGCAAGTGATCGTGCGACCCCTGCGAGATCCCTGCGACATGCCTGCGACATCAATCATGCAGCGTCACCGCCCTGAACGTGTGTTCCCCTTGATCGGCCTGCTCCTGGCCGGAGCCTGCACCGCCGAGCAGTACGCCCGGCAGGCCCAGCGGTCCGCCGACCAGGTCTTGTCGCGCCACCAGCAGGAAGTGATCGCCCAGCGCGAACGCACCGTCCATCAGCCGCTGAAGAAGGACGCCGAGCCGCTCCCCGGCCTCCCGCCGCCCGCGCCCCGCGAGGTCCAGGAACTCTCGCTCGCGCGGGCGCTCGAGATCGGGGTCGTGTCCAATCGCAACTTCGTGGCGCAGCGCGAGAATCTCCTGACCACCGCCCTGAGCCTGGTCTCGGCCGGACACGTGTTCTCCCCCCAGTTGTCGTCCACGCTCGGCTACATCTATCGCGGCGACAACCTGCTGACCGATTTCGAGAAGGGGCCCGAAACGCAGAACCTGACCGGCACGCTGGGCGTCTCGCAGCTCTTCCCCTACGGCGGGCGCCTGAGCATCGACGGCAGCACCGCCCTGTTCCGCACCAACGACGAGTTCGCGCTCGACCCGACCACCTACAGTTCGAGCCTCGCGGTGAGGCTGACCCAGCCGCTCCTGCGCGGCTTCGGCCGGACCGTGACGATGGAGGGCCTGGTCCAGGCCGAGCGCAATCTGATCTACGCCATCCGCGACTACGAACTCTTCCGCGAGGACTTTTCGATCGACGTGGCCCGGCAGTTCTACGGACTGGTGCAGCAGGCCGAGTCGATCGAGAACGCCAAACTGAACCTGGAGGCCTTCATCTTCGGCCGGCGTCAGGCCGAGGCGCTGTTCGAGGTCGGCCGCACCAACGAGCTGGACGTGCTGCGCGCCCGCCGCAGCGAGCTGACCTCGACCAACTCCCTGATCGAGGCGCAGGAGAGCTACGAGCTGTCGCTCGACCAGTTCAAGGTCTTCCTGGGCCTGTCGCCCGCGGATCGGATCTCGATCCTCCCGGAGGCGCCGGAGTTCGTCCCGGTGCGGTACGACATCGCGTCGGCGATCGACGTGGCCCTCGAGAACCGGCTCGACCTGTTGAACCGCAAGGAGCAGCTCGAGGACAGCTATCGGTCCGAATACATCGCCAAGGACGGCCTGCTGCCCGACCTCAACCTGGATCTCGGCTATGACTTGAGCCTCGGGCCGGCCGGCCATTTTTCGGGGCAGCGGGAAAATCCGGACGGTTACAGCGCCGGCGTTTCACTCGAGCTGCCGCTCGATCGGGTGGACGAACGCAACAGCTACCGTCAGGCGCAAATCGCCTCGGCGCAGGCCAGACGCAACTTCCAGCTTTTCGTCGACAACCTGGTGATCGAGGTCAAAAGCGCGTTTCGCGAGCTCGAGCGACGCCAGCAAAGCCTCGAGATCCAGCGCCAGTTGATCATCGACCAGGAGAAAAATGCTACGATCGCCCAACTGCGGTTCGAGCAGGGCGACTTCTCCAACCGGGATGTGGTCGAAGCCCAGCAATCCCTGCTCGAGGCGCGAAACAGTCTGATCCAGGAGCGGGTCAACTACGAGATCGCCCGGCTCGAGCTGCTGCAGGACCTGGGTATCCTGTTCGTCGACCAGCAAGGAATGTTCAAGGAATGAGACGCCGCAAAGCAGCCCTCGCCGTCATCGTCATCACGGGCCTGCTGGGCTGGGCCTGGGCCTCGCGTTCCCAGGACGCGGACACCGAGGTCTCCGCCGAGATGCTCTGCACGGCGCGGCGAGGCGACCTGCCGATCACGGTCACCGAGAGCGGCTTCCTGAAGGCCAAGGAGTCGGTCAAGATCAGCACCAAGTTCGAAGGCAACGGAAAGATCAGCTGGTTGATCGACGAGGGCAAGCAGGTCGTCGAGGGCGACATCCTGGTGGAGTTCGACAAGACCGAGCTGGAGAACTCGATCGACGACCTGCAGAACAAGCTGATCCAGTACAACGCCGAGCTGGAGGCGGCCAAGGCGAACCTGCAGATCCAGGAGCGCGACGGCGCCGCCGGCATCGACAAGGCCAGGCTCAAGACCGAGCTGGCGCGGATGACGCTCGAGAAGTACGAACAGGGCGAGGCGCCCAACGAGCTGCGCAAGCTGGCGCTCGCGGTCGAGAAGGCAAAGTCCGAGTTCGACAGGGCCAAGGAGCGATTCGAACAGGTCCCCGAGCTGATGAAGGAGGGGTTCCTGACGAAGATCCAGGTGGAAGAGGAGCGCATCAAGCTGCGCGAGGCCGAGATCAACCAGGAGAACGCCGTCCGCGACCACGAGCTGTACACCAAGTACACGCAGGTCATGGAAACCACCCAGAAGCAGAGCGATCTGAAAGACGCCGAGCGCGAGCTGGAGAACTCGGTGCAGAAGGCCACCATCAGCCTGCAGATCACCGCCACCCAGAAGCGGCTGGAGAAGCAGCAGAAGGAACTGACCTACATGACCATGAAGGCGCCGAGCGCCGGCACGGTGCACTACGGCGACCCGGACCGCAGCTGGTACCGGGAGGAGCTCAAGCTCGGCAACTCGGTCTGGCAGGGACAGACGGTGATCACCTTGCCCGATCTCAAGGACACCCAGGCGATCGTGCAGGTCCATGAGGCCGACATCGATCTGATCGAGGAAGGCCTGGACGTGAACGTCACCGTCGAGACCCACAAAGGCCAGAACTTCCCCGGCAAGGTGACCAAGATCGCCACCGTGGCCTCGTCGAGAAACAGCTCCGACGCGGCCAACAAGACCTTCAAGGTCGAAATCACGCTCGACCCCCACGACGCGGAACTGCGCGCGGGCGTCACCGCGCGGGCCGAGATCCAGGTCGAGGTGCTTTCGGACGTGCTCAAGGTCCCGCTGCATGCCGTGATCGCCGAGGGCGGGAATCACTTCTCATTCGTGCAGGTCGAAGGCGTCGTGGAACGGCGCGAGGTGACCATCGGCAAGCACAACGCCCATTTCGTGGAGGTCCTCGCCGGCCTTCAAGAAGGCGATCAAGTGCTGCTGTATGACCCGCGCGACGGCGACGTGCATTCCGAAACGGAAGACTCGGAGGAAGAGGAGGAGGGGCCCGGGCTGTCCGAGGCGGTCGCCGCGACGGACGCCGCCGCGACGGGAACCAACTGAATGCCCGCGCCGATCGTCGAACTCATCGGGGTCGAGAAGGACTACGGCATGGGCGGCACGGCGCTGACCGTGCTCCACGACGTGAACCTCTCGATCGAGGAGGGCGAGTTCGTGGCGATCGTGGGGCCGTCCGGCTCGGGCAAGTCCTCGCTGATGAACATCCTCGGGTGTCTCGATCGCGCCACCCGCGGGCGCTACCTCTTGTCCGGCACCGACGTGGCCGTGCTCGATGACGATCAGCTCTCCAAGGCCCGCAACCAGGCGATCGGCTTCGTGTTCCAGTCGTTCCACCTGGTGCCGCAGCTGACCGTCCTGGAGAACGTCGAGGTCCCGCTGTTCTACAACGGCAAACCCCGCCAGGCCCGCCGGCCCCGCAGCCTGAAACAGCTGGACGACGTCGGGCTCTCCCATCGCCTGACCCACTTTCCCACCCAGCTCTCCGGCGGCGAGAGTCAGCGCGTCGCGATCGCCCGGGCGCTGGTGAATGAACCGAAGCTGCTCTTGACCGACGAGCCGACCGGCAACCTGGACAGCCAGAACGGCGCGGAGATCATGCGCCTGTTCCGCGAGCTCAACGAGCGGGGCCGGACGATCGTGGTGGTGACCCACAATCCGGAGATCGCCGAGAGCGTCCCGCGCACGATCGAGATCAAGGACGGCCGCGTGGTCCGCGACCACGCCGCCTCGCGAAGCCGGAAGGGCTGAAGCGTCATGTGGCTCGAACGGCTGCTGGAGATCTTCGCGCTCGGGATCAAGAGCCTGCTGCGCAACAAGCTCCGCTCGTTCCTGACCATGCTGGGCATGATCTTCGGCGTGGCCTCGGTGATCACCATGCTCTCGGTGGGCGCCGGCGCGCGCCACGAGATCATCAGCCGGATCCAGCAGCTCGGCATCACCAACATCATCATCAACTCGATCGAGCCGCCCGACGAGGCCGACTCGCAGAACCAGGGCAGCTACGATCGCCACAAGTACGGCCTCACCTTCCGGGACGCGGAGTACATCGAGGCCACGCTGCCCACCGTCGAGCGGATGCTCAAGGTCAACAAGATCCGCCAGCACGTCTGGTTCGGCAGCCAGCGGCTCGAGGCGTCGGTGCTGGGCATCGAGCACGACTACCAGTCGGCCTTCGGCCTGCGGGTCCGGAAGGGGCGCCGCTTGACGAAGGTCGACGCGGAGGCCGGCGCCAACGTCTGCCTGGTCAATCGCGGCGTGCTCCGCCAGATCGAATCGGTGGAGGATCCGCTCGACCTGTGGCTCAAGGTCGGCGCCTACCCGTTCCAGGTGGTCGGCGTGCTGGAGGACGCGAAGTTCCAGTCGCACGCGCGCAAGGCGCTGGCCATGGAGGGCCGCGCGCTGGAGGTCTACATCCCGTATTCGACGTCGATGCGCACCTTCGGCACGATCACGTTCGTGCAGAAGCAGGGCAGCCAGGAATACACCGAGGTCGACCTCGACCAGCTCGTGGTGAGCGCGAAGGACGGCGACAGCGTGTTCGGCACGGCCCGCATGCTGGACTCCCTGCTCGACCACTTCCACGACAAGGCGGACTACGAGATCGTGGTGCCGCTCGAACTGCTGCAGCAGAAGGAAGAGACCCAGAAGGTCTTCAACATCGTGATGGTGCTGATCGCCAGCATCTCGCTGCTGGTGGGCGGCATCGGCATCGCCAACATCATGCTGGCCACGATCACCGAGCGCACGCGCGAGATCGGCGTGCGCCGGGCGATGGGCGCGAGGCGCCGGGACATCCTGGTGCAGTTCCTGGTCGAGACCACGGCGATCGCCGGCATCGGCGGGCTGTTCGGCTGCCTGTTCGCGCTGCTCGGCACCTACGGCGTGGTCAAGTTCACGAGCTGGAAGGTGCTGGTCTCACCCTCCTACGTGGTCATCTCGCTGGTGATCTCCTGCTCGGTGGGCATCCTGTTCGGGATCTTCCCCGCCCGGCGGGCCTCGCTGATGGATCCGATCGGAGCGCTGCGGAGCGAGTAGCCCGGGCGCGGTCAGAGCACCTGCTCGACCAGGAGCAACACCGCCAGCAGGTCCGGCTCCCGCGGCCGGGTCACGCGGACCTTCTCGCGTTGGAAGACCTGATTCAAAAGCTCTCCCCGGGACAACGCCTCCTCGACCAGAGCTTGGCCGACCGAACTCCAGTATCGCGTGTTGTCGAACGCGTAACGGTGCCCGGAGGAATCGAGATACTTCCCGAGCCGCCGGTCGAAGAACCGGCGCGCGCCGCCCGCGAGCCGCCACCATTCCCGCCGCCACCTCGACGTGTGCTGCTTGCACCACTCTTTGGCCGCCGAGTCGCTGAGGTAGGGAATCGCACTCCAGGCCGGCATGTTCCGCGACACGATGTGGCGCTGGAAGGGGCTCGCCGCCCGCGAGGCCGCCTCCAGGTTGAACGCGGCCTGGATGTAGCCGGGGTCGAGGAACGGGGTGATGACCTTCCCCGGCTGGCTGTGGATCGTGCCGGCCGCCCAGCGCCGGGTCCGCTCGTTGAGATAGAAGAAGTCGAGCTGGTCCCGTCCGACCAGCCCGTACTCGCCGGCGCGCCCGATCGCCCGGCGAAGATCCTGAAGCACGGGCTCACGAAGCTCCGGGCGCAGGAGCGAGAGCGACGGCTGCGTGAGATGCGCAAGCAGCCGTTCCTCCCAGTCGGCGGCCGACCCGTTCCCCCGACCGGCCGGGCCGGCACGGCGCTGGTAGTAACCGCGCCCGATCTCCCCGTGCTTGCCCATGATGTTCACCCGTCCCCCGCCGAGGCGCTTCCCGTCCAGGTTGAAGCTCTTGTGGGCCTTCACCTCCATCAGGCCGCACTGCCAGCGCAGTGCGTCTTCGATGCTTTTTCGCAGGAGCGCCGGGCGGCCCGGCGGGAGGGCGCGGTTCTGCTCGACCCGGTGGGGAAGCGTGGAGAGCTTCGCCAGGTGGCGCGCGATGATCACCTCCCGATTGCTCGGCAGTCCATGCGTCCGCAGATGGTCGATCCTGATCCCGCATCCGATGATCGCCGCCGCGACCGCGCGCGAATCCAGGCCGCCGGTCAGGCCGCAGACGGCGCGGGACCAGTGGCGCGAGGCCGCCCGTAGATGCCGCTCCACGGCCGAAGCTGCCCGTTCGAGAGTCTCCTCGACGGACCAGTCCTCGCGGGCCAGCCAGCGATCCAGCACCGGGTGGCGGCTCTGCGCGAGACCCTTTTCGTCGATCACCAGACGAGTCGCCGGCTCGAGCACGTGCAGATCCTCGAACCCGGTCTGCTCGAGCGGGAACCAGCCGAGCACCGAGCGCGTCGCCCACTGGAGCGGCACCGGCCGCAGGGTGATCTCGAGCGCCTTGAGGGAGTACGGGCGGTTGGTGAGGGCCCACCGGTCGCCGCTCTTGTATTCGAGGATCTGGCCGAAGCCGAGCCCGTCGTTCTGCACTCGGATCGGCCCGCCGTCGACTCCGCCGGAGATCAGCACGAACGGCGGGGCCAGCCGTTCCAGGAGGCGGTCCGGCTCCGCAGCGAGCGCCCGGCCGAGTCGCGGCAGGCAGTGCGAAGGCTCCACCGGCCGGCCGCCTTCGGCCTCGAGCAGTTCGCAAGCGTCGGCCGGAAAATCGAGGCACAGCGCCCAGTCCCGCTCGTCGCGCTGCAGGTGAGGCGTCCTGAAACCCTCGACCGGAATCTCCAGGTAGACGATCGAACAGCCCGCCTGGCGCATCGCCGTCACGCGTGGAGGATCGGCGAACAACCGGCCGCAGTCGCTCACCAGCCCGCGGGCGACCCGCTGCAGCTCCCGCTCGGCCTCCTCCGCGATCCGGCCGGAGCGCCACATCAGGAACGTCTGCATGGGCCTCCCCCCCGACGATCAATACCGCTTGAGCGCCTCGATCAGCAAATCCAGCTCCTCGCCGGTGAGCGCCGGGCCGGCCTGCTTCAACATCGCGCGAAAGTGCGCGGCGTTCTCGCCCTGCTTCGGATAGCCGACGTTCTTGCCGTCCGAGGGGCGGTTGCTGTCGATCAACAACGTGCCGTCCTCGCCGAAGAACGCGAACCACGGAATCCCGCCCGGCTCGCCGGTGCGCGTGCGATCGAGCAGCTTGCGGCCGCCTCGAGTCTCGTCGGTGTCGATCTTCAGCGTCACGAAGTTCTGCCGCAGAAGCGGCGCCACGTCCGGGTCCGCCATCCAGCGCTCGAGCTGCCGGCAGTTGCCGCACCAGTCGGCGCCGAAGTGCAGGAACAGGCTCCGCCCCTCGCTCCTGGCGCGCGAAAGGGCGCCCGCCAGGTACTTCGCGGCCGGGCGGCGATCGACCCGGTGGCTCGAGAGGAACGCCAGCACCCGCTCGGGATCGTGCCCCGGATCCGCCTGCTGCTCCTCCTTCGGCCGCTCCAGCGAACCCGTCTCCTGGTGGGTCACGACCTCCCCCTCTGCATCCAGCACGGTCAGGAAGGGAAGTCCGTGGGCGCGCAGATCGGCGCCGTACCGTTCGGCCAGCTCCATGTTCCGATCCAGCCGGCCCACGTCGACCAGCACCAGGTCGTACTCATGGATCAGCGCCTCGCGGACCTTGTCATCCAGCTCGAAGAGATCGTGCAGCCGGTGGCACCAGCCGCACCAGTTGGCGCCCCACTGGATCAGCACGCGGCGCTCGAAGCGCTTCGCGGAGGAAAGCGCCGCCTCGATCTCGAGCGCGGCATCCGCCTGTTCGTCGTAGATTTGAGCCCGGACCGCGGACTGCTTCGGCGCCTCGTCCTCGCCCGTTGCAAACAGCAGCGGCAGGCAGGAGAGGGCCAGGAGGGGAAGTTTCAACATGGTGTCACCAGTGCATCAGGTCGGCGGCGCGAAGACAGCAGCATACGATCCTCACCCCGCCCGAGGTCCGATTCCCCGGTCCACCGAAGTGATTTGCGCCCTCAGGGACCCGCCTCGACGCCCAGCGCGTCGAAGGCGATCAGCGCCATGCCCGCGCCGTAGGCCCGGCCCTGCAGCGGATTGTCGAGGAATGCGCCGTCCGCCGTCCGCGCCCCGAGGAGCGACGCCAGCAGCGCCTTGCGGAAAGGCTCGCGCTCGCGTTCCGGCAGCTCGGCGATCGCCTGGGCGCAGTTCGAATAGTTGAACATGACGTAGTGCGAACCCTGAGCGTCCGCGCCGCAGTGCATCAGCGCCTTGCCCCGCTCGCGGGCCAGTTCCTCCTGGTGCTCGAAGTAGACCGCGAGCAGCGAGCGCAGCTCCTTCAAGTCCCGCCGGCCCCCGAGCACCAGCGACAGCGCGCAGATCACGCCCCGGCCGGCGGCGCCCGGCGGGCGAGTCCGCCGCGGCGCGTCCTCCCGGTCGTGGGACAGCGAGTACTCGAAGGTGAGATTGTCGTTGCGCATGCGCTCCAGGCAATCGAGCGCCCGCTCGAGCAGGCCCTCCGGCAGCGTCACGCCGGCCTGCTGCGCCCGGATCAGACCGATCGTCGCGGCGGCCGTGATGAAGCTGATCGACTGGTTCAGCACGGTGGTCGAATTCAGATCGCTCCGCAGGTAGTAGCTCCAACCGCCGCCCTTGCGCTGCTTCGCCTCGAGCCGCAGGACCAGTTCGGCGATCGCCTCCCGGGCGGCGGCCGCCGCCTCTGGATCCGCGATCCATCCGTCCGCCAGGGCCGCGGCCAGGAAGCGGATCTCGTAGGCGTTGGCATAGACCGAGTAGTCCATGTAGAAGGCCACGTCCTTCGCCGCGCGCGAACGTTCCCGCGCACGGTTCAGCCACCCGAGCGCCCCTTCGAGGGCCGCGTCCACGCCGGGCGCTTGCCGGTGCGGCAGGAGACTGCGGGCGCAGATCGCGGTGATCGCCACGGTGAGCTGGTTGTCCCGCGGGTCGACCGAGCCGGAGATCTCGCTGGGGCTGATCCAGGAACCGTCTTTCCGCTGGCGCGACAGCAGATAGGCCAGCGCGCCGGCGCGCGCCCGGCCCGCCTCCCGCGCGCTCAAGCGTTCGAACCCGGGCGACTCGAGGGCCGCTTTCATCTCCGGCGCCGGCCACGCCAGCCCGCGGCCCACGCCCAGCTTGAAGCCGGAACTGAGGAGCGCCGCCGCGGCCCGCCACGACCAGCGGCCGTCCGTGGACTCGAGGGCCAGCGGCCGCCAGAAGTCCGCCGCCGCTTCCGGCGAGTCCAGCTTCAAGCTGAGGGCGCCCAACCAGTAGCGCGCCTCTTTTGCCTGCGCGGACTCCGGTTCGCGCTCCAGCAGGCGCAGTAGCAGGTCCCGCGCCTGTTCCGAACGACCGAGGCCCAGCAGGACTCTTGCCTCGAGCAGGTCCAGCGCGCCCTCCGGCCCGCCGCCGACCGCCCGGGCGGCGGCCACCTCCGCCAGCGCGGCTTCTCCGTCGCGCCGCCTCCTCAGGATTTCGGCCCGCAGCCTGTGCGCGTCCAGGGAGTCGATCCTGCTGAGGGTATCCCAGGCCTCGGCAAGCTCGCCGCGGCGCAGGTGTCGCGCCGCGCGGGCCACGGGCTCTGAGCTCCCGGTCGTCTTCCGGCCGGTGGCCCGCGGGCGCGCCGCGAGCGCGCGCATCAGCAGGTCGGCCACCTCGGCCGATCCGGGCGCGAAGGTCTCATCGACCACCCCGCCGTCCGGATCGCAGACGATCAGCGACGTGCCGAAGGAGGACCCGCTCAGTCCGTACACCTCGGGAGAACGTAGCGGCAGATCCATCTCCCGCGTCAGCCGCAGGGCCACGAAGCGTTCGTCCAGCAGGCCGACCACGTCCGGATCCATGAAAGCGCCAAACAGCGTGTCGTCGCTGATCTCGATGCCGGCGTAGAGCCGGGCGTAGACCAGGATCAGGCGCCGTTCCTTGCGGGCGATCCGCGCGGCCTCGTCCCAGGACGAAGCCCAGCGGAACTCGCTGCCGCACTTGTCCGCTCGCTTCTTCAGCAGAAGGTCCTCTTCCCGGCCTTGGGGTTCGATCTCAATCAGGCGCATCGAGTCGAAGAAGGCGCGCTCCACGGCGTCCTGCCGGCCCCGATCGCCGGCTTCGATCACCGACTGGAGCAGATATGCCATGTCGTCCTGCACCAGGTAGGCGAGCCGCGCGCGGTACCTGGCTCCCTCGAGCGTCACGTCCACGTCCAGCCCGGCCGCCTTCCGTCCGGCGACGCGAACGGTCCGCTTGCGCGGGTTCGAGTACTTAGGCTGGGCGCCGACCAGCTGGATCGCGTGGTCGCGGAGTTCGACCGGGGACCGGCCCTTCGCCGGGGACGCCAGCACCGAAAGCCGCACGCGTCCCCCGGACGAGACGTCGCTCCACGTGATGGCCAGCGACCCGGGCTGATCGCCCGGGCTTTCCGTGAGCTGCCAGTCGCCCGCCGGACGCGACAGCGCGAAGCCGTGCGAGGGTCGCACGATTTCGCCGGCGTCCTGTATCACGGGGATCACGGGGGCCAGGGGCGTGGTGAACGCGATGACGCATGCGAGCAGCAACATGATTCCTCTCCCGAACGCGAGAGGCGGTGGAAGGAGGTCCGAGAATACCCGCGCAGGTCCGCCGTGACGAGCGGAATGCGTCCCCCGAGCGGCAGAGCGCCGCCCCGTTGCCTACGCGGAGTGAATCTCGGACTGCAGCTTCCTGGCTTCCTCGGGATCGGCCGTATCGGAATGGCAGCCCGGCTTCTGATCGCGCTCCCGGGTCGGATCGAGATGGCCGCGCGCCGCCAAAATTTCACGCTGCTCGGGAGTGAGCTCCGGCGAGCGCTTCGGGCCGCCGGGATCGAAGCCCTCCGCCTTGCCCGAATCGAACTCGGCGATCTCCTTGCTGATCCGCACCGCGCACCAGTCGTGACCGCACATGGCGCAGAAGTCGGTGTCGACCGCGAGATCCTCGTCGTGGTAGGCCCGGGCCAGGTCCGGGTCGAAGGCCAGCTCGATGTGCCGCTCCCAGTTCAGCGCGGCCCGGGCGCGGGTCAACTCATCGTCCCGGTCGCGGGCGCCCGGAATGCCGAGCGCCACGTCGGCGGCGTGGGCGGCGATCTTGTAGGCGATGCAGCCCTGCTTGACGTCCTCGCGCTTGGGCAGGCCGAGATGCTCCTTGGGCGTCACGTAGCAGAGCATGGCCGCGCCGTGATACGCGGCGGCGGTGGCGCCGATCGAGGAGGTGATGTGGTCGTAGCCCGGGAACATGTCGGTCACGAGCGGACCGAGCACATAGAACGGAGCCCCGTGGCAGAGCTGCCGCTGCAGCTTCATGTTGTACTCGATCTGATCGAACGGCACGTGTCCCGGCCCCTCGATGATCACCTGGACGCCCTTGCTCCAGGCCCGCTCGGTCAGCTCGCCCAGCGTGCGGAGCTCGGCCAGCTGCGCCGCGTCGGTGGCGTCCGCGAGCCCGCCCGGGCGCAGGCCGTCGCCGATCGAGACGGTCACGTCGTAGGTCCTGAGGATGTCGCAGATCTCGTCCCAGTACTCGTACATCGGATTCTGCCGGCCGTGCTGAAGCATCCACTTGGCGAGCAGCGATCCGCCCCGCGAGACGATGCCGATCAGCCGGTTCTTGACCAGCGGAAGGTGCTCCCGCAACAGGCCCGCGTGAATCGTGAAGTAGTCGACGCCCTGGCGGGCCTGGTGTTCCAGCTGTTCGAGGATCACCTCCGGCGTGAGCTCCTCGATCTTGCGGCCGATGATCATCGAGTAGATCGGCACGGTGCCGATCGGCACGGTGGCGTTGTTGACGATCGCCTCGCGGCAGCGGTCGAGATCGCCGCCCGTCGACAGGTCCATGACCGTGTCCGCGCCCCACCGCTCGGCCCACTTCAGCTTGTCGACCTCCTCCTCGGTGCTGCTCGAGATCGGCGAGGCGCCCATGTTGGCGTTGATCTTGGTCTTGGTCGCCCGGCCGATGCCGGTCGGATCGAGCCGGTAGCCGAGATGCACCCGATTGGCGGGGATCGAAAGCCGGCCGGCCGCGACCTCGTCCCGCACCTGTTCCGGGGTCAGATGCCCCTCGCGCTCGGCGACCCGCCGCATCTCCTTGGTGATCACGCCGAGGCGGGCCTGCTCGAGCTGGGTCACGGCCTGGCCCGAAGGCCGCGGGGCCGGGTTGAAATCCCAGGCGGTGCGGTCGGACGGCTGCGGCATGTTCGGGGTGTCCGGCGAGCAGAACGATCTCGGACCGCCCAGATCGGGCCGATCGGCGAACGAGCCGGGCGTCGTCCCGGCGCCGGCCCCTGATTGAGAGGAAGGATTGAGCGCGCCTCGCAGCGGCAGCTCGATGTTCTGCTCTTCACGCATCATGACCTGGCCTCCAGAACCAGCAGTCCACTCTATCAAGTCGATCAGGTCTTCAGGCCGCCACCGGCGTGAGCCCCAGGGATTTGTCCGGCCGAACTCCAGTCCGGCTCGCTATGTTCATAGCTCACCGTTCGGGAGAGTGCGCATGACCTGGTGGGTATCCAGTTATCTGCAGCATTTCGGCGCGGCCTACGTGCTGTCGTGGGTCGTGTGGGTGCTCGGCTCGATCGTCCTGCATGAACTGGCACACGGCTGGATGGCGATCCGCTGCGGCGATCGCACGCCGATCGAACTGGACCGGATGACCCTCAATCCGCTGGTCCACATGGGCGGCATGAGCCTGCTGATGTTCGCGCTGGTCGGGATCGCGTGGGGCCAGATGCCGGTGAATCCCTCGCGTTTCAAGGGACGCAACGACGACGCGCTGGTGGCGTTCGCCGGCCCGGCGGTCAACCTGCTGCTCGCGATCTCGGCCCTGCTGCTGGGCGCGCTCTGGATCACGTTCGCGGGGAGTCTCGTCCCCGAGCAGGCCTACGAGAACCTGAGCCGCTTCTTCATCATGGGCGTCGAGCTCAACCTCGTGCTGCTGGCGTTCAACCTGCTGCCGTTCCCGCCGCTCGACGGCTCCAGCGTGCTGGCCAGCTACTTCGCGGGATACCGGCGGCTGCTGCAGCATCCCAACTTCGGGATGATCAGCATGGCGATCTTCATCGTGCTGTTTCTCCGGGCGTTCCCCTACATCTGGTCCGCCGCCGACTTCGTGACCGCGACGGCCTTCGAGACCGTGCTCGCGCCGCTGGCCTGAACGGGCTCAGAAATCATTGGTGGAGCCGCTCTGGACCGTGTTGTCGCGGCCGCCGTTGTCCGTGCCCAGATCCACGAAGCCGTCGCCCTGCTTCCCCCGATTGTCCTCCAGCCAGGTGAGCGAGCCTTCGACCTGCGCTCCCTCGCCGCCGTTGTTCTTCAGGGTGCAGTCGCGCATCACGACCCGTTCCGCCTCGGGCTTCACCAGCACTCCGTGTCCGCCGTTGCCCTTGGCCACGAGCGACAGGAGGTGCGATCCGTCGCCCGAAAGCAGGAGTCCGTGGCTCGAGTTGCCGTTGTACCTCCCGCCGCCGACGGTGAGGCCGGGGGAGCCGCCGCGCAGCCCGAACAGGTTGCCGGAAGCACTGCAGTCCTCGAGCCAGGCCGAGCCGCCGTTGATGAAGTAGCCGGAGTCGCCGTTGCCGGACGCATCGCAGTCCTGGACGTGGTGGCCCTCGCCGTCGAGAAAGAGCCCGTGCATCCCCGCGCCGCTCACCGACACCTCGGCAAGCCGGTGACCGGTGCCCCGCACGGTGACGTAACCGGTGTCGTCCGGATCCTGCGCAAGCGACGCGACGGCGGTCAGATCCTCGATGGAACCGTTCCGCGAGAAGGAATCCAGGACCACGGCGTTCTCGCCGCAACCGTTGGCCACGCACTTGCTGATCCTGTGGCCGACCCCGTTCAGCCAGAAGCCCTTTCTCAACATTCCCGAGAAATCGCACTTCGTGAACAGCACCCCCGAGGTCGTGGGCGGATTCAAGTCGGTCGACCCGACCACCACGACTCCCAGATCGTCCCCCGGCACGCCCAGAAGCTGACGGCACTCCACGTTGATCGTTTGACCGTCGATCAAGAGCGCCGGCACCGAGTCGGCGCTGTTGCCGGAATCGAGCGTCAGTTTCTTCAGCGAAACGTTTTCCACGTCCTGGAGGTGCATGGCCGGGAATCCGACCGAGCCCTGGATCACGACCTGCCCCGTTCCGGTCCGCTGGATCGAAAGGCGCTCCTGCACGTTGGTGCCGGTCAAGCTGTCGAAGGAAACGAACACCGCCTCCAGGTAGGTGCCGGGTGGAATCAAGACGCGATCGTCCGGCTGCTCGTTCGACAGTGCCGCATCGACGGCCGCCTGGATCGTGGCGAGCCCCGACTGGCCGACCGTGAAGTCCTCGGCCGAGAGGTCGGAAGCGGGCCAGGCGCAGATCGAGAGCGCCAGCAGGAGAGGAATTGCACGGGCAGGAATCATGGGTTGGTCTCCAAGTCCATGATTCGGATTTCCACAGGGCTCAGCTGAGGCCTTTCCCGGGCGGAACCGCCGTTGCGGCCGATTTGTTTCCTGGGTTTAATGGTCAGCGAGCTTACGGAAGGGTCCGCCTGGAAACCCACTTCTGGCCGGCTGGTCCCGATCGAAGCTCGACAGCGCGAACCCAAACGACTAACAACAATCATGTTAAGGAACGATCACACCGCCCGGGGACCGCTCGTGAGGACGTGCCGATGAGTCCCGCTCGCTCCGGAGAAGGCGCTGCTCCCGTCCGTCCCGCCGGCGCCACGGAACCAGCCCCGCGCTACCAGCTCCATGAAGCGCAGTTGCTCTCCCACTTCACGGAGAAATCGCTGGCGCCTCTTCTGGCGGCCTGCCTGCCGCGCCGTGAACTCTCCTCGTTGGCGCCGCGGCTGGGGCTGAGCCCGCTGCCCGGCAAGCGATTGAAGACCATGAAGCCTGCGGATCACGCCCGCCTGCTGGCGCGCTCCTGCCTGGAGCAGGAGAAGGCCCGCAAGGCGGTGCTGGAAGTGCTCAACGCGAACCTGCCGGCTCCCTTTCCAGAGCTGGGGATGGAACTCGACGAGGCAAGGACCCGGCTCCTGCTCTCGCTGGCCGCGCAGTTCCCCCCGGCCATGCGCATCGGTCTGGTGCTGTCAACGCTCGAGGATGAACAGCGGGCGCCCCTGGCCATCCAGAGTCTGGAGGACGGGCTGCTGAACGGGATCCGCGAAGAACAGCGCGCGGCCGACCCGGAAGGCGGGCAGGTCCAGAAACTCCAGGCCCAGCTCGAGCGCGCCGAGCAGCGCGCAAGGATCGCCGAGCAGGCCCTGGCCGAGCAGCGCAGAAGCGTGGACAACCGGGAACGCGGTCTCAAGGAACGCATCGAAGAGCTGCAGGGCCGGCTGGCCGACCTCCAGCGGCGGCTGGGCCAGAAGAATCGGGAGTGCGATGAGATCCGGGGCGAGTGGGAGAATCTGAAAGGCGATCTGCGGATCGCGTTCCGGCGCGCCGCGCGGTACAAGAACGCGCTGGACGACACCCGCTCCGCGTCGGAGCGCGAGCGCGCGCTCGAGGCCGCACTGGCCCGGGAACGGCAGCGTGCCGACATCGAGGCTTCCAAGCTGGAAATCATCGAATACCAACTCGACCTGCTGGAGCAGGATGAGGAGTCCGCGGCGGCCGAAACCCGAATCCTCCATGAGCATGACCCGGTGCCGGAGCGTGTCCTGCACTATGTGGAGAAGTTCGCGTCGCCTCCCCGGATCCTGGTGGTGGGCGGCGCGGGCAAACAACGCAGCCACCGCGAACGGGACTTCGCCTGTCTGAAGGAGCGCCTCGGCATCGAGGGCGAGTGGCGCTTCGCGGAGTACGGCTCCTGGCACCGGAATCTGCCGCGGCTGCGCAACGACATTCGCGACCGCTTCGACCTGGTCTTCGTGCTGCACTGGAACCGGACGACGTTCGTGCAGAAGATGCATGACGAGGCGCGGGCGGCGAACGCCCGGGTCCGGACGGTTCCGTATCGCGGTTTCCTCTCCCTGGAGAAGGCGGTGCGAGAAGAGATCGACCGCTTCGTCCAGGAGAAGCTCTGATCCACACCCGCCTACTGCAAAAAAACCCCAGCCAGGGAACAACCCAGCATGGTCGACCTCCGCACCTTCTGCTACATCGACGTCCTGATGCCCCAGCTGGCTTCGTTCCTGGCGACCATCTCCCAGGGTTACATGCCGGTCGAGCGGCAGGCCTCGCTCTACATCGAGATCGCGCCGGGCATCGCCATCAACCGGATCACCGACATCGCGCTCAAGGCCACCGGCGTCGAACCGGGATATCAGATCGTCGAGCGCGCCTTCGGAGTGCTCGAGGTGCACTCCCATGATCAGGGCGCGATCCGCGAGGCGGGCGCGGCGGTCCTCGCCTATCTCGAACGGGACGAACAGGAGCGCATGAAACCCCAGGTGATCTCGAGCGAGATCATCACCGGGGTGTCGGACTACCAGACGATGCTGATCAATCGCATGCGGCACGGAGACATGCTGCTCGGCGGCGAGACGCTCTACATCATGGAGACCCTGCCGGCCGGATACGCGATCCTGGCGGCCAACGAGGCGGAGAAGGCGGCCTCGATCAAACTGCTCGAGGTGCGCGGCGTGGGAGCCTTCGGCCGGTTGTTCCTGGGCGGAGGCGAAGCGGACATCCACGAGGCATCGCGGGCCGCCATCGCCGCCCTGGAACAGATCAGCGGCCGCGAAACGTGAAACTCAGGATCCGGCCGAGATGACCGTGACCGCGCGCGGCAGGTCGGGCGACACTAGCTGGCCGGCGCGCGGAATCGAAAACCGCAGTGCACCGGGCGCCGACTCCACGGCGATCTCGGCATGGCGGGCGATGCGCCGGCCGGTCTCGGGCGTGTCGAAGCAGCGGGCCGTGACCTGCTCTCCCGCTTGCTCCAGCTCGATGACGATCCGGCTGCCGTCCAACTGCAGCAGCAGATGCATCGGCAGGGCGAGCCGGCCGGTCAGTTCGATTCGCAATCGATCGTCCCCGCGCTCGATCCGGACCGGGGTGGGTCCCGATTCGAGCAATGGCTCGCCCGGACGGGCAAGGGCGCCCGCGACCACGCTCTTTGCCGGCCCCGCATCGTGTTCGTCGAGCCAGGCTTCGGCCGCCTGGCGATCGAGCCCGAAATCCTGATCGGTGATGACCTCGAGCGTGTCGCCGGCGGCCTCCCGGAGCTCGGCCACCGTGGTCGGATCGAGCAGCGCGGCCAGATCGTAGAGCAGCGACTCGTCGCCCAGATCGGCCAGGGCCACCAGCGCTGCCTGGCGGACCTGCAGCGCCGGATCGCTCTCGATGCGTTGCTGCAGCAGCGGGCCTGCTTCCCGGTCGGGCATCTCCGCCAGCGCGCTTGCCGCGGCCCGGCGGGCCAGCGCATCCGGATGGGAACCGAGCACCTCGCGCAGCGCGGAGATCGCCTGCTCGTCACCGATCCGAACCAGGGCCCGGATGATCTCCTCGGGCCGGCGCACGTCCTCTTGCGAGAGCGCCTGGAGCAGGCTTTCCACCGCATCGGATTCCGCCTCGAGCAGGAATTCGTGCGCTCGTTCGCGTTCCGCCTCGCCGTCTTCGCCGAGCGCCGAAACGGCCAGATCGATCTCCGAGGGGGGTTTCGATTCGCTGTTGCGGAGCTTCTGATAGACGAGCACCATGGCCACCAGCGCCACGACCAGTCCCACCGAGAGGTTGGCGCTCCGCCTCACGATCGGGACTCGCGCAGTTCACCCATCGGCCGCTCCACTTTGGCTTCGCGGCGCACCGCGCCGGTGCCCGACGCCTGCCGCATCAAGGCGTAGGCGTCCCGGGCCGCGGCCAGATACTCCTCGCCGGTCTGGACCAGCCGGGCGGCCACGGCTCCCATCAATTCCGTGGAGCGCAGGTCGAGCAGCGGTCCCAGCTCGACGGTTCCTTCGCGCGCGGCCGCCCGCACGATTCCGTCGTTTCCGAGGACCAGCAGCAAACGGGTCGAATCCTCGAAGATGCGCCTCAGCGTCTCCGCGGTCGTTTCCGGGGCGCCCTGGCTCGAGGGAGAGATGCGGATCAGCTCCCGCTCCTCGCAAAAAGCCGCCAGCGGCCGGGCATGAAACGCCTGCTTCAGCGACGCGCCGCTGACCGCGGTGATGGTGCGCGCGCCCATTCCGAAGGCCCGTCCGATGACGCGCTCCACGAAGTCGAGGGTTTCGGCGCCCTCGAGATCGGAGGCTGCCACCACGCAGGCGGGGCCG
>Ga0326597_10004276_pt1 | contig 20139 bp, 12 predicted proteins | sample RVTome_12_FD_203789 | JGI IMG/M metagenome (GOLD analysis project Ga0326597, IMG submission 203789) | Soil microbial communities from uranium-contaminated site in the Upper Colorado River Basin, Wyoming, United States - RVT100D185 | ecosystem: Environmental > Terrestrial > Soil > Contaminated >...
GCAGATGCTGCTCGATCAGCGCCTGCGCGACCAGCAGTTCTACACGCGCTCTCTCATCGAATCCAATATCGACGCACTGATGACGACCGATCTGCGCGGCATCATCACCGATGTCAACCAGCAGATGGAGGCGCTCACCGGCTGCACGCGCGATGAGCTGATCGGCGCGCCGTTCAAGAATTACTTCACCGATCCGGAGCGGGCCGAGGCGGGCATCAAGCTGGTGCTGAGCGAAAAGAAGGTCACCGACTACGAGCTCACCGCGCGCGCCAGGGACGGCAAGGAAACAGTGGTGTCCTACAATGCGACCACCTTCTACGACCGGGATAGGACTCTGCAGGGCGTGTTCGCCGCGGCGCGCGACGTCACGGAGCGCAAACGCCTGGATCAGGTGTTGCAGGAAAAGAACGTCGAGCTGGAGAACGCCAGGTCGGTGGCGGAAAAAGCCAACCTCGCGAAATCTGATTTCCTGTCCAGCATGAGCCATGAGCTGCGCAGCCCGCTCAATGCCATCCTCGGGTTCGCCCAGCTGATGGAGTCCGATTCCCCGCCGCCAACGCCCGCCCAGAAGGAAAGCATAGCCCAGATTCTTCAGGCGGGATGGCATCTGCTGAAGCTGATAAACGAGATCCTCGACCTCGCGAAGGTCGAGTCCAGGCAGGTGCCGCTGTCGGCGGAACCGGTGTCGCTGGCCGAAGTCGTGCTCGAATGCCAGGGCATGATCGAACCGCAGGCGCAACAGCGTGGCATCAGACTGACCTTTCCCCAGTTCGACATCCCTTACTTTGTCCGTGCCGATCGGACCCGGTTGAAGCAGGTTCTCATCAACCTGCTTTCCAACGCGATCAAATACAACAGCAAGCAGGGAACGGTCGAGGTGAAATGCACCGAGAGCACGCCGGGACGCATTCGCGTGAGCATCAGCGACACCGGCTCGGGACTGTATCCGGAACAACTGGCGCAGCTCTTTCAGCCATTCAATCGTCTCGGACAGGAAGCTGGCGGCGAGGAAGGCACAGGCATCGGCCTCGTGGTGGCCAAGCGACTGGTCGAACTGATGGGGGGCGACATCGGCGTGGAAAGCACCGTCGGGGTGGGAAGTGTGTTCTGGTTCGAACTCATCTCGGTTGCTGAGCCACATCTTTCCATGGCAGGACGCGAAGCAGCGGCATTGGCCCAATCGGATGTGCCTCGCGGAGCGCGGCTACACACCCTGCTCTATGTAGAGGACAACCCGGCAAACCTGAAACTGGTCGAGCAAATCATCGCGCGCCGCCCCGACATGCGCCTGCTGACCGCGGTGAACGGAACTCTGGGCATCGAGCTTGCGCACGCCGCACAGCCGGAGGTGATACTGATGGACATCAATCTGCCCGGCATGAGCGGCACTGAGGCCATGAAGATCCTGCACAAAGACCCGGCGACGGCTCACATCCCGGTCCTTGCCCTCACCGCCAATGCAATTCCCCGCGACATCGAGCGCGGCCTGGAAGCGGGATTTTTCCGCTATCTCACCAAGCCGATCAAGGTCAATGAGTTCATGGAGGCGGTGGATGTGGCGCTGAAATTTGCGGAACAAGAAGTCGGCCAGAGAAAATAAAGCCAACTGCCTCGAGACCGTTCCGATTAAGAATTCTGACATTGCTACGCCCGTGGACCGGCTTGTGTGTGCCAGCGCACAGACGCCCGCCGGAAAGACCGTCATTGTCCATACCCGCCTTGGGGGAGGCGCGGCTTTTTCCCGACTGTGCGAGCTCGCAATCTTCCGTTGCCGGCCCGGCAAGCGCAGTCCCCCTCTGGATCGTTGTGCTCTTTTCACGGAAATCAGCCATGTCCGAAACAGGAAACAGTTTCACCCTTACCGACGATGCCGGCATGGCGGATGGCATCACCGAAGTGCGGCGCCAGCAAGCGTTGCTTAAAACGGGGGCCTTGCAGAACGCAATTCTCACCAGCGCCAATTTCTCGATTATCGCCACCGACGAAAAAGGCATCATTCAGTTATTCAATGTCGGCGCCGAGCGCATGCTGGGCTACATGGCCGCCGAAGTCGTGAACAAGATCAACCCCAGCGACATCCATGATCCGCAGGAAGTGATGGCGCGCGCGCAGGCACTGAGCCTCGAACTCGCAACCCCCATTACGCCGGGCTTCGAGGCATTGGCCTTCAAGGCTTCGCGCGGGATCGAGGACATCTATGAATTGACCTATATCTGCAAGGACGGCAGCCGCTTTCCGGCAATCGTGTCGATCACGGCGCTGCGCGATGATTACGGCGAAATCATCGGTTATCTGTTGATCGGCACCGACAATTCCGTGCGCAAGCAGGTCGAATTGGAACTGAACAACGCCATGGCCGTTGCGGAAAAAGCCAACCTCGCGAAATCGGATTTCCTTTCCAGCATGAGCCACGAGCTGCGCACGCCGCTCAGTGCGATCCTCGGTTTTGCCCAGCTGATGGAGTCCGGTTCGCCGTCGCCAACGACCTCCCAGAAGCGCAGCATCGATCAGATTCTCAAGGCGGGGTGGTACCTGTTGGAACTGATCAACGAAATCCTCGATCTCGCGCTGATCGAGTCCGGGAAGCTGCCGCTGTCGCTGGAACCGATATCGCTCACCGAAGTCATGCTCGAATGCCAGGCCATGATCGAACCGCAGGCGCAAAAAAGCGGCATCCGTATGACTTTTCCCCAGTTCGATTGTCCTTACTTTGTCAAGGCCGACCGGACCCGGGTGAAGCAGGTTCTCATCAACCTGCTTTCCAACGCGATCAAATACAACAAGGCGGGCGGAACGGTCGTCGTGGACTGCATCGCGAGCACCCCAGAGCGCGTTCGCATTTGTGTCAAGGACACCGGCGAAGGCTTGACTCCCGATAAGCTGACGCAGCTTTTCCAGCCGTTCAATCGTCTCGGAAAAGAGGCCGGCATCGAGGAAGGCACAGGCATCGGCCTGATGGTGAGCAAGCGGCTGGTCGAATTGATGAGGGGCGAAATCGGCGTGGAAAGCACGGTCGGGAAGGGCAGTGTGTTCTGGATCGAACTGAACCTGACGGCTGAACCACAACCTGCCGCCGCCGCAGCCGAACCCACGGTCCTCGCCGAGGCGCAAGTTCATGCCGACGGGCGGTTGCGCACCCTGCTCTATGTCGAGGACAACCCCGCTAATCTGATGCTGGTCGAGGATCTCATCGCGCGCCGTCCCGATATCCGCTTGCTGAGTGCGGCGGACGGCAATCGCGGCATTGAGATTGCGCGCGCCTCCCGGCCGGATGTCATCCTGATGGACATCAATCTGCCCGGCATCAGCGGTATCCAGGCGCTGAAAATCCTGCGCGCGGACCCGGCGACAGCGCACATCCCGGTGGTTGCCCTCAGTGCCAATGCAATACCCCGCGATATCGAGAGAGGTCTGGAGGCAGGGTTCTTCCGTTATCTCACCAAACCGATCAAGGTCAACGAGTTCCTGGATATGCTGGACGTGACACTGAAATTCGCGAAAACGGAATCGGCCCGCGCCAATAAAGAGGAAAAAGCATGATGCTTAGTGCATCCGACATACTTAACGCAAGCGTGCTGATCGTCGACGATCAGGAATCCAATGTCCTTTTGCTTGAGGAAATGCTGCGTGAAGCCGGCTACGCCCGCGTTGCCTCGACCATGAATCCGCACGAGGTCTGCGCGCTGCATCGCCAGAACCGCTACGACCTGATCCTGCTCGACCTGCAGATGCCGGGCATGGATGGATTCCAGGTGATGGAAGCCCTCAAAACCAACGATGCGGACGCCTACCTTCCGGTCCTCGTGATCACCGCCCAACCTGGCCACAAGCTGCGCGCGTTGCAGGCCGGCGCCAAGGATTTCATCAGCAAGCCGTTCGATCTCATCGAAGTCAAGACGCGCATCCACAACATGCTGGAAGTGCGGCTGTTGTACAAAAAGCTCGAGAATTACAACAAGGTGCTGGAACAGACGGTGCAGGAACGGACCGCCGAACTGCGCGAAAGCGAAGCCCGCTATCGCAGCCTGACCGAACTGGCCTCCGACTGGTACTGGGAGCAGGACGAGAACGGGAACTTCAGTAAGGTGTCCGGCCCGGTCCTCGAGATGCTCGGAATCCGGGTCGACACCCTGGTGGAAGAACCAGGCGGCGTTCAGGTGGCAGGCTGGAATGAGGCGGAGCGGGAGCAACTGCAGGCAACCATTGCAGCCCGGCAGCCATTCCTGGATTTCGTCTTCAGCCGCGTCAATGCCGATGGCTCGCAACAAAGGTTTCAGGTGAGCGGCGAGCCGATGTTCAACCAGTCCAGCCGCTTCATCGGTTACCGCGGAATCGGCGTGGAACTCACCGCAAAGACATGGAACGCAAGATCCTGACGCTCAGCGATGCCATCACTCCATAGTCCGAATCAAAACCGTCTTCTCGCGGCCCTGCCCGAGGCCGAGTTCGAGCGCCTGTCTCCCTATCTGGAACTGGTCCCGATGCTGCTTGGTGAAATGCTCTACGAACCCGGCGCACAGTTGCAGCACGCCTATTTCCCCACCACCGCCATCGTGTCGCTGCACTATGTCATGGCGTCCGGCGCGTCGGCCGAATCCGCGGGGGTGGGCAATGAAGGCGTAGTCGGCATTTCGCTGTTCATGGGAGGGGAGACCACGCCAAGCTCGGCCGTGGTGCAGACCGCGGGCCACGCTTACCGGCTGGAGGGCCGCTTGCTGAAGCAGGAATTCAGTCGCGCCGGCTTGATGCAGGGTTTGTTGCTGCGCTACACCCAGGCGCTGATTACACAGATGAGCCAGACTGCGGCCTGCAATCGACACCATTCGGTGGAGCAGCAGTTGTGCCGCTGGCTGTTGTTGACGCTCGATCGTGTCGCCTCGCGTGAGTTGGTCATGACGCAGGAATTGGTCGCCAGCATGCTCGGAGTGCGCCGGGAAGGTATTACGGAGGCGGCCGGGAATCTGCAGCGCGCCAGTGTCATTCGCTACCGCCGTGGCCACATTGCAGTGCTTGAGCGCTCCGGACTGGAGACCCGCGCGTGCGAATGCTACGCCGTGATCAAGAAAGAATTGAACCGCCTGCTGTCCGATGTGCGATACCGCCAGGAGATTTCTGCTGCTGTCCGATAATTCGTTGAGTTGTGTGGGCCAGCGCACGGACCATGAATGCGCAATATGCGAACATCGACCCGTTAACCGAAAATGGAATGGATCATGAAACGTATCAACACCGTTCGAAGTCTATTGCTGTCGATGTTGATGGCCGCCGGTACCGCAGCAGCGCCGGCGTTCGCGCAAATCAACGTCAACATCAGTGTTGCGCCACCCGCGCCGCAGTATGAAGCTGCGCCAGTTATTGCGCCGGGTTACGTCTGGGCGCCGGGATACTAGGGCTGGAACGGCGACCGTCACATCTGGGTTCGCGGCCGCACCATCGTTCAACGCGTCGGCTATCGCTGGGAGCCTGATCGCTGGGAGCAGCGCGACCACGCCTATTATCGGCATCCGGGCCGCTGGGACCGCGATCCAGGCTATAAGCTCGTCAAAGTGAAGAAAGCAAAGAAGCCCAAGCACTGGGATAACGACGGCGACAATGGCAAGCGTGGCCACGGCAATTCCGGCAACCATGGTAAAGGCGGCAAGCACGACCGTTAATGCGTCGTACCCGCTACAAACTGCGAATGGCGAATTATTCCGCATTATGTTCGCCAACGAACAGAGCCAGCCCCGGGAAAGGGCCACAATCGCCTGAATGAGGAAATGAAAATGAACTGGGATCGCATTGAGGGTAACTGGAAGCAATTCAAGGGTAACGTCAAAGAGCAGTGGGGCAAGCTCACCGATGACCAGCTCGACGTGATTGCAGGCAAGCGCGATAACCTTGTCGGCAAGATCCAGGCAACGTATGGCATCGCCAAGGATGAAACGGAGAAGCAGCTAACTGATTGGCAGAGGCGTATGAAGGAATTAAGTCAAGTCAAGTAGCAGGCGGCGCAATTGTTTGGATTGAACATCTAACTCGAATCAGGAAAGGATAATTATCATGCTCTATACCATTGCTGTTGTTCTGCTCATCCTGTGGCTCCTGGGGCTGGTCAGCTCCTACACCATCGGCGGCTTCATTCACGTTCTGCTGGTGTTGGCTGTCGTAGTGATCTTGCTCAGGGTCATCGGCGGACGCAGCGCTGTGTAATCATTGCCTCGATCAAAGGCAAGTTGAGTGTATTGGCCGGTTTCTATATGTGTTACTACCGACAGGAGCGGCACCATGCTGCAAAAAATCTTCGCGGCACTGATGCTGTTGGGCATGCTGGGCACGATCGCGGGTTGCAACACGATGCACGGCCTTGGACACGATATTGAGCGAGGCGGCGAAAAGATTCAGGAAAAGGCTGCACGCTAGATGAGAACTGCGATGTCCAGGGCGGATCCACCGGAAACGGCAGGCGCATCCGATGAGGTGATCGACGTGATCGCCGAGATCGAGATGCAGCGGCGAGAAACGGAGAAGAAAGCCGGTCTCGCAATGTCATGCGGCTTGGCGCTGCACAGGTTGCGCGAACTCCTAGCCCATGAGACGGACGCATTGCAGCTGCGCGGCCCGGACTCGGGGCATCAGGAGAACGTCCAGGCCGTGACGAACGCGATCGGGAGGGTGAACGGCTTGAGCGCCATCAAGGGCCAGAAACCGAACTCGTTCCCCGGGCAGGCGCGCACCGGTCCGCGGCAGGTGTCGTGGCGGAACGCGCCGCAGAATCCGGCCAGGAATACGGGGCGCAGAACGATGGGGCGGGCCGGCGGTCGGTGAGGCGTGACGGGTCTTGGACGGGATGCTTTTTCCCGGCGTACGTGACCTGCCTTGGTGGGGCGGCATGGTTACCTCACCGGTGACCCCCGAGTTGCTGCACCCAAACCAATATGATTCCACTGGGCCAAGAAGGCGGCCCGCGTCCTCGCGGTATTCCGCGCGGCGCGCGCTGCCGAGCGCGGCGCCCCCGCGCCGGATGATTCGGCCGACGTCGCGGGCGCGCAACGAGGCCATATTGTCGGCGATCAACCCGGCGAAGCCGTTACGTACGTTGCAGACCTTCCGGCCCTGCGCAAGGGCTGCGCGCATCACCACCGCTGGTCAAGATTCCACTCCGGGGCACGGTCCCACTCTGCAGTGTGGGACGTAAAACGCTGAATATTCCGTGGCGGGATCGTACGAGCGGCTTGCGGACTTGCTTCAGCGACTTGCCGGCGTGCAAGTGTTAAGCTGGGTGTCCACCTTGCGAATTTGATCGCAAAGAAAACAAGGAAGGACCCCAGGACTTGAACGCGAGCGGCAAGATCATCCGCATCCGCAGCGCTTTGCTCCAATTGAGGGCGCGTCTCCACGGAAACGGCCTGGCACAACAGTACGCCGACGCGGAGCCGCCGCTGCGCTCGGAACTCCTCAGCGCCGACCAGATGGAACAGCACGGCAAGACTCTGGCGGGCACGCACAAGTTGAGTCTCAAGCGCGCGCCGGACCGGCTTCTGGCACGCCTGTCCGGGAATGAAGGCGTCCTGGTTGACGTCTGCAACCTGCTGACGGCGGCGGTCAGGGTGAACCGCCGGATTACGCCGGCCGGGGAGTGGCTGCTCGACAATTTCTATCTCATTGAAGAGCAGATACGCACGGCCAAGAGACACTTGCCCAGGCGCTACAGCCGGGAACTGCCGCGCCTCGCTTACGGCCCATCGGCTGGGCAGCCACGCGTCTATGACATCGCGCTGGAGGCGATCTCGCACGGTGATGGACGGGTCGATCTCGAGAGTCTCAGTCGTTTCGTGGCGGCCTACCAGAAGGTCACCGCCCTCAGGTTGGGCGAATTGTGGGCGATCCCGATCATGTTGCGTCTGGCGCTGATCGAGAATCTGCGGCGGGTTGGAGCCCGGATCTCCGCGGGCACGATCGACCGGGACCGGGCGGGCTCCTGGGCGGACCAGATGATGGAGATCGCCGAGAAGGACCCGAAGAGCCTGATTCTCGTGATCGCCGACATGGCGCGGTCGAGCCCGCCGATGACGACTCCGTTCGTATCCGAATTTGCGCGGCGATTGCAGGGGCAGAGCGCTGCCCTGGCATTGCCGCTCACCTGGATCGAGCAGCGGCTCTCCGAGTCCGGAATGACCATCGAGCAGCTGGTGCAGTCGGAAACCCAGAACCAGGCCGCCGACCAGGTCTCCATCAGCAACAGCATCGGCAGCCTGCGCTTTCTGGGGGCGATGGACTGGCGCGAGTTCGTCGAAACCATGAGCGTCGTCGAGCAGAAACTGAAGGAGGATCCGGGCGGAGTCTACGGCACGATGGATTTTGGCACCCGTGATCGCTACCGGCACGTCGTGGAGAAATTGGCGAAAGCGAGCCGCCTGTCCGAAGGCGAGGTGGCGCGCCATGCGATTCGACTGGCGCACGAGGGCGCGGCCGGCAAAGGTGGCGACGATCGAGCGGCACATGTCGGGTTCTACCTGATAGACAAGGGGCTGCCGCAACTCGAACGAACGACGGGGGTGCAGCTTTCGACCTTCGAGGCCGTGCGCAGAATGGGGGGGCGCTTCCCGCTGTTCCTGTATCTGGGCGCGATCACGCTGATCACGGTGATCCTCACCGGAGGTCTGCTGGCGCAGGCGCATGGGAACGGGGCGCCTGTTTGGGTGCTCGTGCCAGCCGGCTTCCTCTCCGCATTGGGCGCGAGTCATCTGGCGGTCGCACTGGTGAACTGGCTGGCCACATTGGCGGCGACGCCGCATCCGCTGCCGCGCATGGATTATTCCAAGGGAATTCCGACGGAATTGCGCACTCTGGCAGTGGTCCCGACCATGCTCTTGGGCGCCCACGACATCGAGAACCTGATCCAGGCGCTCGAAGTACGGTTCCTGGCGAATCGGGACGATAACCTGCATTTCGGGCTGCTGACCGATTTTCGGGACGCCCACGAGGAAACGCTTCCTGAGGATGGGCCGCTGCTGCTGCTGGCCCGGACGAGAATCGAGGAATTGAACGAAAAGTACCGCACGGCAAGGAGCGATCCTTTCTTTCTCTTCCATCGCCCGCGCCGCTGGAATCCGCAGGAACGGATCTGGATGGGATACGAGCGCAAGCGCGGGAAGCTGACGGATTTGAATTCCCTGTTGCGCGGCAGCGCAGGGGATCGCTTCTCGATCGTCATCGGCAAGATCGATGTGCTGTCGAACGTGAAGTACGTGATCACCCTTGACACGGATACGCAGCTGCCGCGCGATGCGGCGCGGCAGTTCGTTGCGGCCATGGCACACCCGCTGAATCGTGCGCGCTACGACGACAGGGAGGGACGTATCCGCGAGGGCTACGGTGTCCTTCAGCCGCGCATGGCCGTGAGCCTGCCCGGCGCGAACCAGTCGCGCTATGCGCGGCTGTGCGGGAGCGAGCCCGGCATCGACCCCTATACGCGCGCCGTCTCCGATGTTTACCAGGACCTGTTCGGTGAAGGCTCGTTCATCGGCAAGGGAATCTATGACGTGGATGCGTTCGAGCGCTCGCTCGCAGGACGCTTTCCCGATAACCGGATACTCAGCCACGACCTGCTGGAAGGATGTTATGCGCGGTCGGGGCTGTTGAGCGACGTGCAGTTGTACGAGGCGTATCCCGCCCGCTACAGCGCGGACGTAAGCCGCCGGCACCGCTGGATACGCGGCGATTGGCAGGTCGCACAGTGGTTGCTGAGCGGCGTTCCCGGACCCGGCGCGCGCCGCGAAAGGAATCCACTCTCGCCGCTGTCCCAGTGGAAACTCTTCGACAACCTGCGTCGCAGTCTCGTACCGGCGGCGTTGGTGCTGCTGTTGCTGTCGGGCTGGACGGTGCTGTCGCCGGCCTGGTTCTGGACCTTGGCGGTGATCGGGATCATCCTGATTCCCCCCGTGATCGCCTCGATTCTGGAAATGTTCCGCAAGCCGGAGGATGTGCTGCTGCGCCAGCATGTCGCCGCCGTATTGCGCTCGGCGGGCGGGCACATGGCGCAAGCGGCCTTTACGTTTGCGTGCCTGCCATATGAGGCGTTCTTCAGCCTGGGTGCAATCGTGCGCACGCATTGGCGGGTTCTGATCACGCGCAGGCGACTGCTGGAGTGGAGTCTGTCGAGCGAGCTGGATCGTCTGCGCCGCAGCGACCTCATCGCCTCCTGCCGTGAGATGTGGATCGCCCCCGTTATCGCCTCGGCCGCCGCGGTCTACCTCGCGTCAACCCATCCGGCCACGCTGGCGACCGCGGGACCCGTATTGGGCCTCTGGTTTATCGCCCCCGCCATCGCGTGGTGGATCAGCCGACCGCTCGCCGGCCATGAAGCGAGGCTGACGGCTGACCAGATCCTCTTCCTCCGTAAGCTGTCACGGAAGACCTGGGCATTTTTCGAGAATTTCGTCGGCCCGGAAGAGCACTGGCTGCCACCGGACAACTATCAGGAGTACCGCGGCGCCGTGGTTGCGCACCGCACCTCGCCGACCAACATGGGACTCGCGCTGCTGGCAAATCTGTCCGCCTACGACTTCGGCTACATTCCGGCCGGACAGTTGATCGAGCGCACAGCGAATGCGCTCGACACGATGGCGGCCCTGGAACGCTACCAAGGTCACTTCTACAACTGGTACGACACGCACTCCCTGAAGCCGCTGCCACCGCTCTACATTTCGTCGGTGGACAGCGGGAATCTCGCGGGCCATCTGCTGACATTGCGCCCGGGCCTGCTCGCGCTGGCCGATGACCGGATCCTCGCGCCTCGGGTATTCGAAGGCTTGAGCGACGCCCTTGCCATTCTTACGGAGGTTGCGGGCGAGACCTCACCTGCCCGGCTCGCTCGATTTCAGAGGGATCTGGAGTCCGCGTACGATTCCCGCCCGGCCACGGTCGCGGCGGCGTGGCGTTGGCTGGCGCGGCTGGCGGCGTCCGCCGAGGAGATAGCCGGCAGCTTCGACGCCGATCCCGACAACGTCGCGCAGGGGCGGGCACAGGTGCTGGCCCGACAATGCCGCGGCGCCCTGGATGAGTTGATGCTTCTGGCCCCATGGATATCGCTGCCGGCGGCGCCGGGCAGGCTCGGCGACTTCCCGGACTTCGGCAGGATCCCGACGCTGCGCCAACTGGCGCGGATCGAGGCGGAGTGGCTGCCCGAAATCGAGCGCCGGCGCGACGCGGACGCGACGCCGGCGGAAAGCGAATGGCTTGACGAACTGCAACGAGCGTTCACGGAAGCAAGCCGTCGCGCCAACGGACGGATTACAGCCATCGATGGCCTTGCGCTGCAGGCAGGCGAACTCGCCCGTATGCAATATGACTTCCTGTACGACAGGGCGCGTCATGTGCTGGCCATCGGCTACAACGTCGGTGAGCGCCGGTGCGACTCGAGTTACTACGATTTGCTGGCTTCGGAAGCGAGACTGTCCAGCTTCGTGGCGATTGCGCAGGGGGAACTCCCGCAGGAGAGCTGGTTTGCCCTTGGGCGCCTGCTCACCACCGCCAGCGGCGAGCCGACCCTCCTGTCGTGGGGCGGTTCAATGTTCGAGTACCTGATGCCGCTACTGGTGATGCCGACCTACGAAAACAGTCTCCTCGACCAGACGTGCAAAGCAGCGGTGGGAAGGCAGATCGAATACGGCAAACAGCGCGGCGTGCCGTGGGGTACGTCGGAGTCCGGCTACAACACCGTCGACATTCATCTCAACTACCAGTACCGCGGCTTTGGCGTGCCCGGCCTGGGGCTCAAACGGGGGTTGGCCGAAGATCTGGTCATTGCGCCGTACGCCTCCGCGCTCGCGCTGATGGTGGCGCCCGAGGCGGCGTGCCAGAATCTGCAGCGACTCGCCGCTGCGGGGCTGGAAGGAAGATTCGGCCTGTACGAGGCCATCGACTACACCCCACTGCGTCAGCGGCGGGGGGAATCGAGCGCGGTGGTTCGCTCCTACATGGCCCACCACCAGGGCATGAGCCTGCTCGCTCTCGGCTATTTGCTGCTGGGCCGTCCGATGCAGAAGCGCTTCGAGTCGGACCCCCAGTTCCAGGCGACCACGCTGTTGCTTCAGGAGCGCATTCCAAAGGCTCGGGCGTTCCAATCGCGCGCCGCCGAACTCTCCGACATTCGCGCGATTTCCAGCGGGCCGGAAATGCCGGTGCGCGTGCTCGCGAGCGCCGACACCCTGATGCCGGAGGTGCAGTTGTTGTCGAACGGCAGATACCACGTGATGGTCACGAACGCGGGCGGCGGCTACAGCCGCTGGAAGGACCTTGCCGTGACACGCTGGCGCGAAGACAGCACGCGCGACAATTGGGGCACATTCTGCTACATCCGCGACGTGGCAAGCGGGGTGTTCTGGTCAACCGCCCATCAGCCGGCGCTCAAACGGGCGGAAACGTACGAAGCGATGTTCTCGGAGGCGCGAGCGGAGTTTCGCCGGCGCGACCAGGATTACGATACGCACACCGAGATCGTGGTGTCGCCGGAAGATGACATCGAATTACGGCGCCTGCGCATCACCAACCGCTCACGGGCACGCCGGGAAATCGACGTCACGAGTTACGCGGAAGTCGTTCTCGCGTCGCCCGCCGCGGACGCACTGCATCCGGCGTTCAGCAATCTCTTTGTCCAGACCGAGATCCTCCGCGAGCGGCAGGCCATCCTCTGCACGCGCCGGCCCCGCTCCGTCGAGGAGCGCTCGCCCTGGATGTTCCACCTGATGGCCGTGCACGGGGCGGACATCGGCGAGATTTCTTTCGAGACCGATCGCATGCGGTTTATCGGCCGCGGGCGCACGGTCGCCGCGCCGCAAGCGATGAGTGAACCGGCGGCGCTCTCGGGCAGCGACGGCTCGGTGCTGGATCCGATCGTCGCCATCCGGTATCGCCTGACGCTCGACCCGGAACAAACGGCAACGATCGACATGGTTTCCGGCATCGGCGAAACCCGCGACGCTGCCCTGGGCCTGGTCGACAAATACCAGGATCGGCATCTGGCGGATCGCGTCTTCGACCTGGCGTGGACCCATAGCTGGGTGACCCTGCGGCAGATCAATGCCACCGAATCCGACGCGCAACTCTACGGGCGCCTTGCCGGCCCCGTCATCTACGCCAATTCCTCAATGCGCGCCGACGCGGCTGTTCTCGGGAAGAACCGCCGCGGGCAATCCAGCCTCTGGGGCTACGCCATTTCCGGCGATTTGCCGATCGTGCTGCTGCAGATCGGAGACCTGGCGAATATCGATCTGGTGCGCCAACTGGTGCAGGCCCACGCCTACTGGCGCCTGAAGGGACTGGCCGTGGACCTGGTGATCTGGAACGAAGATCGTGCCGGTTACCGGCAACTGCTCCAGGAACAGATCATGGGGCTGATTGCCGCCGGCATCGAGGCGCACGTGATGGATCGGCCGGGTGGAATCTTCGTGCGGCGCGCGGAGCAGATATCGGACGAGGATCGCATTCTGCTCCAATCGGTGGCGCGTGCCATCATTTCCGACCGGCGGGGAGCGCTCGCGGAACAGGTCAACCGCCGCAGCCTGGCGGAAGCGCGCGCGCCGCATTTGAATCTGCCGCGCCTCAAGCCGACCCGCACCCACCGCACCGAAGTCCCGGCGGCCGCGGCAGAGCCGCCGCGCCACGATCTGCTTTTCTTCAACGGGCTCGGCGGATTCACCCCCGATGGATGCGAGTACGTCATCACGACCGCGCATGGGCACGTGACGCCGGTGCCGTGGGTGAACGTGCTGGCAAATCCGCACTTCGGAACCGTTATCTCGGAAAGCGGCGCGGCCTACACCTGGAGCGAGAACGCCCATGAGTTTCGCCTGACTCCGTGGGGCAACGACCCCGTGAGCGATGCGAGCGGGGAAGCCTTTTATCTCCGCGATGAAGAGAGCGGGCATTTCTGGTCCCCCACGCCGCTGCCCAGCCGCGGCGCGGCGCCCTACGTCAGCCGGCACGGGTTCGGCTACAGCGTCTTCGAGCACACCGAAGACGGCATCAGATCGGAGTTGTGGGTTTACGTGGACCTGGAGGCGGCAGTCAAGTTCTCGGTGTTGAAAATGCGCAATGAGTCAGGCCGATCGCGCCAGCTCTCCGCCACCGGCTACGCGGAATGGGTGCTCGGAGACCTGCGGCCGAAATGGACCATGCACGTGAGCACCGAAATCGACCCGGCGAGCGGCGCGCTCTACGCGCGCAATGCCTACAACACCGAGTTCGCCGATCGGATTGCATTTTTCGATGTGGACGATATGACCCGGACCGTGAGCGGCGACCGCACCGAGTTCCTCGGGCGCAACGGCACCCTCAGGAATCCGGCCGCGATGACCCGCTCGCAGCTTTCCAACAAGACGGGGGTGGCCCTGGATCCCTGTGCCGCGATCCAGGTTCAATTCGAACTGGCCGACGGGGAAGACCGCGAGATCATCTTCAGGCTCGGCGTGGCGGGAAGGCGGGGCGCCGACGACGCGGGCAAGCTGGTGCGTCGCTTCCGGGGCCCCACTGCGGCACGCAATGCGCTCGAAGCGGTACGTCAATACTGGAAGAGCATGCTCGGCACAGTGCAGGTCGAAACACCCGATCAGTCGCTCAACGTGCTGACCAACGGCTGGCTCCTGTACCAGACTCTGGCGTGTCGTCTATGGGCGCGCAGCGGATATTACCAATCGGGAGGCGCCTTCGGTTTCCGCGATCAGTTGCAGGACGTGATGGCGCTGATCCATGCCGAGCCCAGGCTCGTGCGCGAGCACCTGCTGCGCTGCGCGGCCCATCAGTTCCGGGACGGCGACGTCCAGCATTGGTGGCATCCTTCGTCGGGCCGTGGCGTGCGTACGCACTGTTCGGACGATTACCTGTGGCTGCCATGGGCGACGTGCCGCTACGTTCTGGGCACAGGGGACACCGGAGTGCTCGATGAATCCATTCACTTCATCGAAGGCCGGCTGGTGCACACCGATGAGGACTCGTACTACGATCTGCCCAGCCGCTCCGAGGAGGCGGCAAGCCTGTATCAACACTGTGCGCGTGCAATCCTGAGAGGCCTCCGCTTTGGCGAGCACGGCCTGCCGCTCATGGGTTCCGGTGACTGGAACGACGGCATGAACATGGTTGGCGCGCGCGGCAAAGGCGAAAGCGTCTGGCTCGCGTTTTTCCTTTATGAAGTGCTCACGCAGTTCGGCCCTGTTGCCCGCATCCATGGCGACGTGTCCTTTGCTGAACGGTGCGAGACGGAAGCAGATCAGGTGCGCCGGAATATCGAGCAGCATGGCTGGGATGGCGAGTGGTACCGCCGCGCCTACTTCGACGACGGTTCGCCGCTTGGATCCTCGGGTAACGCCGAATGCCAGATTGATTCGATCGCGCAGAGCTGGTCTGTGCTATCCGGTGCGGGAGACGCGAGGCGCTCGCGCAGCGCGATGGAGGCGATGGACAGGCGCCTCGTTCGCCGCGATTACGCGTTGATCCAGCTTCTGGATCCGCCGTTCGACAAGTCGAATCTGAACCCCGGCTATATCAAAGGTTACGTTCCGGGCGTGAGGGAGAACGGCGGGCAATACACGCATGGAGCGATCTGGGCGGCGATGGCATTCGCTGCCTTGGGCGACAGCCGGCGCGCATGGGAACTCACAGCCATGATCAACCCGGTAAACCATGCTCGATCGGCGGAGGCGACTGCCGCCTACAAAGTAGAGCCGTACGTGGTCGCCGCCGACGTCTATGCGGTTCCGCCGCACACCGGCCGCGGCGGATGGACATGGTACACGGGCTCCGCCGGGTGGATGTATCGGCTGGTCGTGGAATCACTCCTGGGGCTGAGGCTCGAAGCGGATAAACTGCGCTTGATACCGTGCCTGCCTGAGGATTGGGAGGCGTTCAGGGTGCACTACCAGTATCGAGAATCTGTCTATCACATCACTGTCACGCAAACGCGAGCCGTGACTGGCGGTACGACCATCATGGTCGATGGCGTGGAGCAGGATACCCAAGCCATTTCCCTGGTAGATGATCGCCAGACGCACTCTGTCGAGATGAGAATCGTTCGCCTATAGCCGAGCTGATCAGCTATCGGCGCGCCCGGATCACGATCCTGGATCGCGACGGACACTGGAAGGCGTCTCCTGCGGGTGCCACCGGGCCATGAAGGAAACGTACGGCGGCATCCTGCGCTAGACCCGCACGCCGAGGCGCTCGCCGGCTCCAGGGCCGACAGGCAGCCGATTTCCCGTCTTATGTTCGATGGCGAACAGACGGCATCAAGGCAAGGCGGCAACATGCGTGCAACGGATGATTTCGGGATTGAAAGGCACCTTTGCCGGGCTGGACAAAGGGAATGTCGCTGGCGGACGACAGCACGACTGGCGTGTAGATCACGCGCTTCATGTACGCTATCGTATGGGATGGGGCGGGGCCAGGGCCAAGCTCGGTAACGGCTGCACCGTCCCTCGAGCGGCTTAGACTTAATCCACGACTTTCAACGGAGGCTAATATGAAATTTGCAGCGATCAGGATGATTTGCCGTTTTCTCGTGCTGTCGATGATGCTCCTGCCGTTTCAGACGATACAGGCGGGCATGATTGGAACCGATCAGATGGCTTCCGTTGCAGGCGCGCAGGCTGACCGTGCTTCCGTGCTGGGCCTGATGAGCCGGCCGGATGTGACGAGCCAGCTGCAGGCACTGGGTCTTGATCCGCAGGTTGCCAAGGATCGTGTTGCGGCAATGACCGATGAGGAAGTCCGTACGCTCGCCGGAAAACTGCATTCCCTCCCGGCCGGCGCGAGCGACGGCTGGTGGATCGCCGCAGTTGTGATCGTTGGTGTGCTGATCTGGTGGGTCTACTACAGAAGGTGAAGCTGGACCTTCGGGCCGTAACGAGAAGCGCCCGCCTGGCGGCGGGCGTTTTGTTTGTGGTGGCCTCGTTAAGCGGCTGTGCGCTGCTGCTGCCGCAGACGGAAGCACTGCGCGACGCCTGGCCCCCGGGCGTGCCGGAACGCATCGAGTTGGGCGAGGTGCCGTTCTTTCCGCAGACGGAATATCAGTGCGGTCCCGCCGCGCTGGCGACGCCACTCGTGCATTTCGGCGTAAAGATCACGCCGGAGGATCTCGTCGGGCAGGTCTATCTCCCGGCACGTCAGGGCAGCCTGCAGGTCGAAATGCTGGCTGCGCCGCGGCGCTACGGCATGGTGTCGTACCAGCTTGCGCCGCGCCTCGAAGACGTGCTGCGCGAGGTGGCGGCGGGCATTCCGGTCATCGTGTTGCAGGACTACGGCATCTGGCCGTTCTCCTCCCTCTGGCACTACGCGGTCATCGTGGGCTACGACTACTCGAAGGGCGAACTGGCGCTGCGCTCGGGCGAGAAACAACGGCTGTCTCTGCCGTTCCCCGTTCTCGAGTATACGTGGAGGAGAAGCGATTACTGGGCCATGGTCACCGTGCCACCCGATCGCATTCCGGTTACTGCTACCGAATCAGGCTATCTGGCGGCGATTGTCGCGATGGAACGCGTTGGCGGCCCGCGCGCCACGACTATGGCGTACGCGACCTTCCTCCGTCGCTGGCCGGATAACCTCACGGCGCGCATCGGGCTGGCCAACGGCCACTACGCCCTGAAGGAGTACAAGCAGGCCGAAACCGTGTTGCGCGAGGCCGCCGCCCGCCACCCGGATTCGGTGGTGGTGTTGAACAATCTTGCCCAGACGCTTTCGGATCAGGGACACCACGAGGAAGCCTTGGCGCTCAGTGAACGGGCCATCGCGCAGGGCGGGCCTTACGCTGCGGCAGCACGCGACACGCGCGAACTCATCCTGCAGCGGATCCGAAGGAAAGACTGAATTCCCCCTGCATTCCCGCTCAGCAACCGACGCTCATGGTCCGCTGCAGAAAGGCGATGAGCAGATGGTCTTGCCCGGGAGTCTGTACGCTGGCGCAAAGAATGGATGTTTCACGACGGAACGGGCGCACCCAGCCTACGTTGTTTAAATAAATATCTGATATTTCTCCATTTTAGGCGTATCATTGGCACTCGGCTGCGATGAGTGCCAATCGCTTTTGCCGATCAATCGAGGAGTATCGAGCATGAAAATCCGTCCCCTGCACGACCGCGTGATCGTCAAGCGCCTAGAGGAAGAGCGCAAAACCGCCTCCGGCATCGTCATCCCCGACACTGCCGCCGAAAAGCCCGACCAAGGCGAAGTCGTGGCCATCGGCAAAGGCAGGATCCTCGAAGACGGGAAACTGCGGCCGCTCGACATCAAGGTCGGCGACAGGATTCTGTTCGGCAAGTATTCCGGTCAGACAGTGAAGGTGCAAGGCGACGAACTGCTCGTCATGCGCGAAGAAGACATCATGGGCGTGGTCGAAGGCAAGTAACCGGTCGGCTTGCGCCGATTCAAATTCAGGAGAAACACATGGCTGCGAAAGACGTAAGGTTCCACGATAACGCGCGCAACAAGATCGTTGCGGGCGTCAACATCCTGGCCGATGCGGTCAAGATTACCCTCGGCCCGAAAGGCCGCAACGTAGTCCTCGAGCGCTCGTACGGCGCTCCCACCGTGACCAAGGACGGCGTCTCGGTCGCGAAAGAGATCGAACTCAAGGACAAGTTCGAGAACATGGGCGCGCAGATGGTGAAGGAAGTCGCCTCCAAAACTTCCGATGTCGCGGGCGACGGCACCACCACGGCGACCGTGCTGGCGCAGTCGATCGTGCAGGAGGGCATGAAATATGTGGCCGCCGGCATGAACCCGATGGATCTGAAGCGCGGCATCGACAAGGCCGTCGTTGCGACGGTCGACGAACTGCGCAAGCTTTCCAAGCCGTGCACCACCAACAAGGAAATCGCCCAGGTCGGCGCGATCTCCGCCAACGCCGATGAAGCGATCGGCAAGCTCATCGCCGATGCGATGGACAAGGTCGGCAAGGAAGGCGTGATCACGGTGGAAGACGGCAAGAGCCTGGAGAACGAGCTCGAATTCGTCGAAGGCATGCAGTTCGACCGCGGTTATCTCTCGCCGTACTTCATCAACAAACCCGAGAAACAGAGCGTGGTGCTCGACGCTCCGTTCATCCTGCTCTACGACAAGAAGATCTCTGCCATCCGCGATCTCTTGCCGGTGCTGGAGCAGGTCGCCAAGGCCGGCAAGCCGCTGCTGATCATCGCCGAAGAAGTCGAGGGCGAGGCGCTCGCGACGCTGGTGGTGAACGGCCTGCGCGGGATCCTCAAAACCTGCGCCGTGAAAGCGCCTGGCTTCGGCGACCGCCGCAAGGCGATGCTGGAAGACATGGCGATCCTCACCGGCAGCACGGTCATATCCGAAGAACTCGGATTGAAGCTCGAGAACGTCACGCTGAAGGACCTCGGCCGCTGCAAGCGCGTTGAAGTCGAGAAGGAGAACACCACGCTCATCGACGGCGCGGGCGAGAAGAAAGCCATCGAGGGCCGCATCAAGAACATCCGCACGCAGATCGAAGATACCACCAGCGACTACGACAAGGAGAAGCTGCAGGAGCGTCTTGCGAAGCTCGCCGGCGGCGTTGCGCTGATCCGTGTCGGCGCCGCGACCGAAGTCGAGATGAAGGAGAAGAAGGCGCGCGTGGAAGACGCACTGCACGCGACCCGCGCGGCGGTCGAGGAAGGCATCGTGGCGGGTGGGGGCGTGGCGCTGGTGCGCTGCCGTGAAGCCGTCGCCCGGATCAAGGGCGACAACCACGATCAGGACAGCGGTATCAAGATCGTGCTGCGGGCGCTGGAGGAGCCGTTGCGCCAGATCGTCGCCAATACCGGTGACGAACCCTCGGTCGTGCTCAACAAGGTCGCCGAAGGCAAAGGCAACTTCGGCTACAACGCGTTGACCGGCGAGTACGGCGACCTGGTCAAAATGGGCGTGCTGGACCCGACCAAGGTCACGCGCTACGCGCTGCAGAATGCCGCCTCGGTAGCGGGCCTGATCCTCACCACCGCCGCCATGGTCGCCGAGTCGCCGAAGGACGAGTCGAACGGTGGCCACGGCATGGGTGGCATGGGCGGTGGCATGGGTGGCATGGGCGGCATGGACATGTAGCGCGCCGTTCCAAGGCAGCAGTCACGTCAGAGAAAACCCCGCTCGCGCGGGGTTTTCTTTTCCTGCGCGGAC
>Ga0326597_10004277_pt1 | contig 20134 bp, 18 predicted proteins | sample RVTome_12_FD_203789 | JGI IMG/M metagenome (GOLD analysis project Ga0326597, IMG submission 203789) | Soil microbial communities from uranium-contaminated site in the Upper Colorado River Basin, Wyoming, United States - RVT100D185 | ecosystem: Environmental > Terrestrial > Soil > Contaminated >...
TGACGTTCGTCGGCGACACGCTTTGGCCTGGCGAGAAGATCGCGGAGATTCCGGACCTTTCGGAGCTCGAGGCGCACGTGTTCGTTCTCGAGGCCGATGGCGCGGGCCTCGCCTCCGGCCTCGGCGCTCGCCTCTCGATCGAGGGTCAGCCGGGAACCGAGCACGAGGCGAAGGTCTCGCGCGTGGAGCCCCTGGCCAAGAGCCGCGACTTTCAGTCGCCGGTCAAGTACTTCGAGGTGGTGCTCTCCCTCGCCCGCACCGATGCCGAGACCATGAAGCCGGGGCAGAAAGCCCGGGCGGTGATCCGCATGGAGGAGGCGGACGACGTGCTTGCCATCCCGCGGGGAGCGATCTTCGACCGGGACGGCAAGCGGGTCGTCTACCGGCGGGAGGGTGGAGGCTTCACCCCGGTGGAGGTGACGATCGGGCGGCAGAGCATCTCGCGGGCGGTGGTGGACTCGGGGCTGCGGGCGGGCGACCGGATCGCCCTGCGCGATCCGACGGAGAAGGCGACGCAGGTCTTCGCCCCCGAGGACGCCTCGGGAGAGGCCGCCCGGTGATCGATCCCCGCGAAGCGCTCGCCTCGGGCGTCGAGAGCCTGCGCCACCACGCCCTGCGCTCGCTCCTTGCCATGCTCGGGATCATCTTCGGGGTGGGGGCGGTCATCGCCATGCTCTCGATCGGCGCCGGGGCGGAGAAGCAGGCCCTCGAGATCATCGACGCCATGGGCCTGCGCAACGTCGTGGTGAAGGACAAGCGGTTCGACCGGGAGAACGAGCTTCAGGAGATCCGCCGCAAGAGCCTCGGCCTGTCCTCGCGCGACGCCCGGGCCATTCGCGACGCGGTGCCGGGGGTCGAGCGCGTGGTCGCCCGGATCGAGGTGGACGCCTGGAAGGTCCTCTCGCCGACCGGCACGCGCTCGAAGCCGCGCGTCCTCGGGGTCTCCGCAGACTATCCCGATCTCGTGAAGCTGCCGCTGCGCGAGGGTCGCTTCTTCGACCGGCGCGACGAGGAGGAGCACGCTCCGGTCTGCGTCATCGGGGACCAGGTGCGCCGCGAGCTGTTCGGCTTCGAGAGAGCGCTCGGCCGGCCCCTCAAGGTCAACGACCAGTGGCTGACGGTGGTCGGGATCCTCGAGCCCGGGGGCGGCAAGCGCGAGATCCAGGGCGTCGCCCTGGAAGGCACCGCCAACGACGTCTACCTCCCGGTGACCGCCGCCGAGCGTCGATTCAGTCGCGTCCCGCTCAAGGCCCCGCTCGACGAGCTGGTCGTGAGCATGGCGACGGGGACGCCGGTCCAGGAGTCCGCCGCCGTCGTGGCGTCGCTGCTCGATCGCCTCCACGGCGGCGCTGCCGACTACACGATCACCGTGCCCGAGGCCCTCCTCGAGCAGAGCCAGAGGACGCAGCGGCTCTTCGACATCGTGATGGGCGCCATCGCCGGCATCTCGCTCCTCGTGGGAGGCATCGGGATCATGAACATCATGCTCGCGACCGTCCTCGAGCGCACCCGCGAGATCGGCGTGCGGCGGGCGATGGGGGCGCGGCAGGTCGACATCCGGAACCAGTTCGTGATGGAGGCGTTCATGGTCACGGTGACCGGAGGGTTCCTCGGCGTCGCCATGGGCCTCGCCATCGCGAAGGGCGTCGCCGCCTACGCGGGCTGGAGCACCATCGTCACCTTGTGGTCGATCGTCCTGTCGGTGGGAGTCTCCGCCGGAGTCGGCCTCGGCTTCGGGATCTACCCCGCCATGCGCGCGGCCCGGCTCGACCCGGTGGAGGCGCTGCGGTACGAGTAGGCTCGCCACCGGGAGGGATTCCGTCGGGCCCGCCCCGGAGAGCATCCCCGACGCCGGTCTCCGGACCATCCGGCCCCCATCCTCGGTGACCCCCGCCAAGTCCACCCCCCTTGTTGGCCGTGGCCTGGATGCTAGAATGGCCCAGCCACTCCAAAACCTGATCCAAAGAGGAGGCCACATGAGGCTCTACGACTCGGTCGAGCTCATCCTCAAGCGCAAGGGATCGGAGGTCCACGGCATCTCTCCTCAGGCCACGGTTTACGAGGCCTTGGAGAAGCTCGCGGAGAAGAACTGCGGAGCTCTCGTCGTCGTGGACGGCGCCGACCTCGTCGGGATCCTGTCCGAACGGGACTACGTCCGCAAGGTGATTCTCAAGGGGTATTCCTCGAGGAACCTCAAGGTCAGCGAGATCATGTCGAGTCCCGCCATCACCGTGAGCCCGAAGGCCACGATCGATGAGTGTATGCAGCGCATGACGGACAAGCGGTGCCGCCACCTGCCGATCGTGGACGAGGGGAAGCTCGTCGGCGTTGTCTCGATTGGCGACCTCGTCAACTGGATCATGACGGCACAGGATCAGACCATCACCCAGCTCGAGGACTACATCACCGGCAAATACCCCGCGTAGGCAGGATCCACAGACGTGTGATCAATCGATCAGCTCATGGACATCTCTGCGGGACAGCTAGTCTTCTCCTATCTCGCCGCCGCCAGCGTCGCGAGTGCGAGCCTGGCCGTCACCCGCAGGAACCCTGTCCATAGCGCGCTCTGGGTCCTCGCTCTCTTCCTGCATGTCGCCGGGATCTTCCTGCTCGTCGGAGCCGAGTTCCTGGCCGGCGTCCAGGTCATCGTGTACGCGGGAGCCATCCTGGTGTTCTACCTGTTCTTCCTGATGCTCCTCGACCTGCCGAGCGAGGCGGCGGGACCGCGGTTCGGCGCTCATTGGCCGCTCGCCGCCGCCGCCGGGTTGGCTTGCGCCATCGTGGCATGGTACGCGCGGGGAGCGGAGCTCGCGCCGACGGCGGCGCGGACGGCGGTCGAAGGCTCTTCTTCGGGGAACCTCTCCACGGTCGGAATGGTCCTCTTCACGCGGTTCGCGCTGCCCTTCGAGATCGCGTCCTTGATCCTGCTGGCCGCCATCGTCGGTGCCGTCGTTCTTGCCCGAAAAGGGGAGCCTTGATGGTGCCGGTCGACGCCTATCTGGCGCTGAGTGCGGTCCTCTTCGGGATTGGCGTGGTCGGCTTCCTCGGCCGACGCAACACCATCCTCATGCTCGTCTCCGTCGAGATCATGCTCAACGCCGTCAACGTCAGCCTGGCCGCCTTCAGCCAGCGCATGCAGGACCCGAGCGGCCAGATCCTCGCCCTCTTCGTGATCGCCGTGGCCGCCGCCGAAGTGGGAGTCGGTCTGGGTCTGGTGATCGCGTTGAGTCGGAACCGTCCGGGAACGAGCGTGGAGCACCTGACCCAGCTCAAGTGGTGACGCCAGAATGGAGCCAGCAGACGTAGCCTCCATCAGACCTCTGCTGGCGATTCTCGTTTCGGCGGTGGGCGCGCTCCTCATCGTTCGCACCGGTGAACACCGGGCCAATCTGAGGGAGGCCTGGTCCGTCGCCGCCGGGGTCCTGCAGCTCGCGATCGTGGTCTCCATGATCCCGGAGGTCCTGGCGGGTCGCGCTCTGCGATGCGTGCTCTTCGAGATCCTTCCCGGCATCGAGCTCGCGTTGAGGGTCGATGCGTTCGGCCTCCTCTTCGCCCTGGGGGCTTCGCTTCTCTGGATCGCGACGTCGTTCTACTCGATCGGCTACATGCGTTCTTTGGAGGAGCACGCGCAGACGCGCTACTTCGCCTGTTTCGCCGTGGCCCTGTCCACCACTTTGGGCGTGGCGTTCTCTGCCAATCTCTTCACGCTGTTCCTGTTCTATGAAGGCCTGACTCTCGCCACCTACCCCCTCGTGGCGCACAAGGAGACGGCCGGGGCCAGGGCCGGCGCCCGCACGTACATCATCTATCTTCTCGGGGCGGCCAAGGTGTTCCTCCTGGCCGCGATCATCCTGACCTACAACGTGGCCGGCACCCTCGAGTTCCGCCCCGGTGGAATCCTGCCCACCTCGGCGCTGGCGGCCGAGCCGACGCTCCTGTACTTCGTGTTCGCCTTGTTCCTGTATGGCTTTGCCAAGAACGCGCTGATGCCCCTGCACGGCTGGTTGCCCGCCGCGATGGTGGCTCCCACCCCGGTCAGCGCCCTCTTGCACGCGGTCGCGGTGGTCAAGACGGGGGTCTTCGCCACCCTGCGGGTCTTCCTCTTCGTGTTCGGCGCCGAGGCCATGCGGGAGCTCGGCGCGGACACGCTCGCGTTGGGAGTGGCCGCGGTGACGATCCTCGGAGGCTCCCTGCTCGCCCTCCGCCAGGACAACCTGAAGGCCCGGCTGGCCTTCTCGACGGTGAGCCAGCTCTCCTACATCGTCCTCGGGGCGGCGCTGCTGAGCCCGAGCGGAATCCTCGGCGGGGTAGCCCACCTGACCAATCACGCCGTATCCAAGATCACGCTCTTCTTGTGCGCCGGCTCGATCTACGTGTCCACCGGCAAGACCGGGATCAGCCAGATGGCGGGCCTGGCTCGACGCCTGCCGTGGACCATGGCCGCGTTCGCCGTCGCGTCCTTCAGCCTGGTGGGGCTTCCTCCCTCGTCCGGTTTCGTCTCCAAGTGGTACCTGGCGCTCGGGTCGTTGGAGCACGGATCGCTGTGGCTCCTGGGGGTCCTGCTCGCCAGCTCGCTGCTGACCGCGGCGTACCTCGGCCCCGTCGTGTACACGGCGTACTTCGAAGAGGCTCCTGAATCCGGGCCCCAGGAGATCCGCGAGGTGCCCTGGATGGTCATCCCTCTGGTGCTCTGTGCCGGCCTCAGCCTGCTGCTGGGTGTCTACCCGGATCCCGTCCTGAAGCTGGCGAGGATGGTGGCGCCGTGACGTTTCTTCAAAAGCACCTGGAAGATCCCGTCCGGTTCGCTCGAGTGAAGGTCTGGTTCTACGCTGGTCTCGGCGCGCTCGTCATCGTCGAGATGGCCGCACCATTCGTCCTCTATCCGGACCACGGCCATTTCCGGTTCGAGGATCTCCCGGCCTGGGGATCCGTCTACGGTCTGGTCTCCTGCGTGCTGATCATCGTCCTGTCCAAGATCCTGGGAAAGCTGTGGATCATGCGGCGGGAAACCTACTATGACTCCTGAGTGGGTCCACCCGGGGCTCGTGCTGATCCTTGGCGCGTGGGTGGTGCCGTTTCTCGGGGGCCGGATCCAGCGAGCCTTCCTGGTGCTGCTGCCCGCTGCCGCTCTGGCTCTGTGCCTCCTCCTCAAGCCGGGGACGTACGGCGTGGTGCATCTCCTCGGGCAGGATCTCGTGTTCGGCCGGGCCGATCGGCTGAGCCTGGTGTTCTCGTACGTCTTCGCGGTCCTCACTGTCGTGGGGATGGTCTACGCGCTGCACGTGAAGGACGATGCGCAGCACGTGACCGCGCTGGTCTACGCGGGGGGCGCGCTCGGCGTGACGTTCGCCGGGGACTTCCTGTCCTTCTTCTTGTTCTCGGAGGTGATGGCGGTGTCGGCGGCGCTCCTCGTCTGGCTGCGCCGCGAACCGGCCGCCATCGCCGCTGGATTTCGCTACCTCCTGGTCCACCTGACCGGGGGCTTGTGCCTGCTGGGAGGGATCGCGCTCTATTGGTCCCGGACCGGGTCGCTCACCTTCGGGGACATGTCGCCTCATGCCGGCAGCGCCGCCTTCACGCTGATCCTCCTGGCCTTTCTCCTCAACGCGGCCGTGCCGCCCCTGGGCGCCTGGCTTCCCGACGCCTACCCGGAGGCGACCGCCACCGGAGCCGTGTTCCTGACGGCCTTCACGACCAAGTCCGCGGTCTACGCGCTCATCCGGGGTTTCGCCGGTACGGAGATCCTCGTGTGGCTGGGCGCGGTCATGGCGGTCTATGGCGTGGTCTACGCCGTGCTCGAGAACGACGCGAGGAGGCTGCTCGCCTACCACATCATCAGCCAGGTGGGCTACATGGTGTGCGGGGTGGGCATCGGCACGGAGCTGGCCTTGAACGGCGCGACCGCGCACGCCTTCGCGCACATCCTCTACAAGGGGCTCCTCTTCATGGGAGCGGGCGCCGTGCTCCACGTGACGAGCCTCCGGAAGCTGAGCGACATGGGAGGGCTCTACAAGACCATGCCGCTCACGCTCGGCCTCTACATGATCGGGGCCTTCGCCATCTCCGCCGTGCCGCTCTTCAGCGGCTTCGTGAGCAAGTCGATGGTCGTGTCGTCCGCGGCCGAGACCCACCGGACGTGGATCTTCCTCCTGCTGACCCTGGCATCTGCCGGAACCTTCCTGCACACCGGCCTCAAGCTTCCGTACTACATGTTCTTCGGCAAGGATCGCGGCCTCCGGGGCCAGGAGCCCCCCGCCAACATGCTCGTCGCCATGGCCCTGACCGCGGCGGCGTGCATCCTCATCGGGATCCTGCCGGGACTCTTGTACGCGTCCCTGCCGTTCCCCGTGGACTACGCTCCATACACCGCGCGTCACGTCATCTCCACGCTGGGTCTGTTGGGTTTCACGGGGTTGGGGTTCTTCCTGCTGCTCCGACACCTGGATCCCGAGCCCGGCATCAGCCTCGACACGGACTGGTTCTACCGCCGGGGCCTGACTGCGGCTCTGGTGCCGCTGCAGGGCGGGCTGGGGCGGCTCGACGCGTGGGCGGGGCAGGTCCACGAGATGGTGATGCAGCGGCTCGTCCTGGGCACCGCGGCGCTCCTCCGCGAGCTCGACGCCCGTGTGATCGACGCCACCGCGGAGGGCGTCGGCCGACTGACCCAGGCCATGAGCCAGGGCCTCCGCATGAAGGTCAGCGGCCACGCTCAGTACTACGCGCTCATCATGGCGGCTGGTGTCCTGGCCGCCCTCGCCCTTGCGGTTCTCAGCCAGTGACGACCTACCCGATCCTCACGGTCACGACGTTCCTCCCCCTGATCGGGGCGGCCGCGATCCTCATGCTCGGCGAGCGGCTCGCACGATGGATCGGCCTGGCGACGACCCTGGCCACCGTGGCGGTGTCGGCTCCGCTCTACCTGCGCTTCGACAAGACCTCGAGCGCGCTGCAGTTCGTGGAGACCGTGCGGTGGATTCCGTCCTGGAACGTGGTGTATTCGATGGGTGTCGACGGCATCAGCCTTCCGTTCATCTTCCTGTCGGTGGTGATGAGCGTGCTGTGCGTGGGCGCCTCGTGGACCGCGATCCAGATGCGCCCGTGTGAGTTCTATTCGACCCTCCTCGTCGCCGAGACCGCGATGATCGGTCTCTTCGCGGCCACGAACTTCTTTCTCTTCTACGTGTTCTGGGAGCTCATGGTCGTTCCGATGTTCCTCCTCGTCGGCGTGTGGGGAGGACCGCTCCGCGTCCACGCCGCGGTGAAGTTCCTGCTGTTCACCCTGGGGGGAAGCCTGCTCATGCTCGTCGGCCTGATCGCGCTCCTTGACGCGACCGGCACGCTGGATTTCCAGGCGCTCGGCCGGACGAGCCTGAGCCTCGAGCTTCAGGCGTGGCTGTTCGTGGCCTTCACCGCCGCCTTCGCGGTCAAGGTGCCCATGTTCCCCCTGCACACGTGGCTGCCGGATGCCCACACCGAGGCGCCCACCGCCGGCAGCATGATCCTGGCCGGGATCCTGCTCAAGATGGGGGGCTACGGGCTGTTGCGGATTGCCCTGCCCATACTTCCCGACGCCCTGCAGCTCTTTCTCGTGCCGCTGCTCGTTCTCTCCTCGGTCGCCATCGTGTACGGCGCGTACGTGACGCTGGCCCAGACCGATGTCAAACGCCTCATCGCCTACTCGAGCGTCAGCCACATGGGCTTCGTGACGCTGGGGATCTTCACCCTCAACCGCAGCGGCCTCGAGGGCGCGATCCTGCAGATGGTCAACCACGGGATCATCACGGGGGCGCTCTTCCTGTGTGTCGGCATCATCTACGAGCGCGCCCACACGCGGGACATCGTAGCGTACGGGGGGCTCGTCCGGATCGCACCGGTCTACACGACGTTCCTGGCGCTCTTCTGCCTGGCCGCCGCCGGCTTCCCGGGCTTGAATGCCTTCGTGGGAGAGTTCCTCATCATCAGCGGAGCCTTCCACGCCCGACTCTGGCTGGGGGCAGTCGCCCTCTGGGGCGTGGCGCTGGGCGCGACCTACATCCTCTGGCTGTACTACCGGATGGCCATGGGCGAAACGAAGCCGGAGTTGCGAGAGCACTGCCTGGACCTCGACGCCAGGGAGATCGCCATCCTCGCGCCCCTGGCGTTGCTGGTTCTGGTCATCGGGCTGCACCCGGAGTCGGTGCTGGGGTTCTTGCGGGTGTCCGTGGCCGAGCTGCTGGCAGCGGTGGCCGCGCCGAGCGCGGGAGCGGGGGGGCCGTGACCGATCTGATCCTCCTCCTTCCCGAGCTCGTTCTCGTGTTCTGGGCAGTCGCGCTCATCCTCCTCGCGCGCCACGTCCGCCACGCCCGATCGGCCGCAGCCGGGGTGGTCATCGCCGCGATCGCCGCGATCGGCGTGGGATGGGTCTTCTCGGGAGATGGTCCCCCGACCGCGTTTGACGGCACGATCGCCGGCGACGGCTATGCGCAGTTCTTCAAGCTCCTGATCGCATCGACCCTGGCCCTGGCCGCCTTGCTGTCGGTGAGGCACGTCGACGCGGAGCGGGTTCGGCCTGCCGAGTTCTTTGCCCTGCTCCTCTTGGCCTCGACGGGGATGATGCTGGCGGCCTCGGCCCTGGACCTCTTGACGCTCTACCTGGGCCTGGAGCTGATGAGCCTGTGCTCCTACATCCTGGTGGGGATCACCCGCGAGCGGCCCACCGCAAACGAGGCCGCCATCAAGTACTTCCTCCTGGGCTCATTTGCCTCTGCCCTCCTGCTGTATGGGATCGCCCTCGCGTACGGCGTGACCGGCAGCACGAGCTATGCGGCCATGGCGTCGGCGCTGTCCGAGCGCACCCTGGCTCAGAGCCCGCTGCTGCTCGTCAGCATCGCGCTGCTGGCGGGGGGGCTCGCGTTCAAGATCGCGGCGGTGCCGTTTCACGCCTGGGCACCGGACGCCTACCAGGGGGCGACCGCTCCGGTGGCGGCGTTTCTGGCCGCCGGCTCGAAGGCCGCCGGCCTTGCCGCGCTGGGGCGGGTCTCGCTCGTCGCGTTCGCGCCCCAGCAGCACATCTGGGCGGTGATCCTCATGGGCCTCGCCGCCCTGTCCATGGCCATCGGGAGCCTGCTCGCCGTGTCTCAATCCGACGTGAAGCGCCTGCTCGCCTATTCGTCCGTCGCGCATGCCGGGTACGCTCTGCTCGGCCTCGTCGCCGGAACGCCCGATGGGGTGTCCGCGACCATGACCTACGCTTTCGTCTACGCCTTCATGACGCTCGGCGCCTTCGGTGTCGTCATCGGGCTGGGTGAGCGGGGCGAGGGCCTCGCCGGCTATCGAGGCCTGGCCTTCATCTCTCCGGTCACGGCCGGGTTGATGCTCCTCTTCCTGCTGTCGCTCACCGGAATCCCGCCCACCGCCGGATTCGCCGCGAAGTTCGCGGTGATCCTGAGCATCGTGCGCGAGGGCCACGTCGCGCTGGCGGTCCTGGCGGTGGCGTGCAGCGTGGTGTCGGCGTACTTCTACCTGCGGATCGCCGTCCTCATGTACATGACGGAGCCCGCGGAACCGGCGCCGGGACGCTTTCCCGCTGCGGTGTCGGCGGCGCTCGTGGTCGCCGCGGTCGTCACCGTCCTCGGCGGGATCTTTCCGGGCACCTTCGCTGCCTGGACGACACCTCCGTAGTCGGTGCGCACGAGACAATCGGAAGTGATTGGCGAATTGGCCAAGGCCCTGGAGAGTACAATGGGGGTTCAACCACCGATGACCGAGTACGTCGGGATCGCCGTCGCGTTCGTGCTCGCGGGGACGTTGGGGGGAGCTTTCATCCTGCTGGCATCCCTGCTCGGCCCGAAGAAGCCGTCGGCCGTGAAGTCCGAGCCTTTCGAGTGCGGGAAGGAGCCGTTCTCGATCTCGGTCGGCCGGCTGTCGATCAAGTTCTACCTGACCGCGATTCTCTTCATCTTGTTCGACGTCGAGCTCGTGTTTCTGTATCCGTGGGCGGTTGTGTATCGCGCGCTCGGTGCCTGGGGCCTCGTCGAGATGGTGATCTTCCTGGGGATCCTGATGGCGGGGTTCTTCTACGCCTGGGACAACGGCGCCCTGGAGTGGGACTGAAATGTTCGGCGACGCCGGATTCTTGACGAGCCGGATCGAAGAGGCGATCGGCTGGGCGCGAAAGTTCTCGATCTTCCAGTATCCGTTCGTGACGGCCTGCTGCGGGATGGAGTACATGGCCACCGCCTGCTCCCACTACGACGTCGACCGCTTCGGCGCCGGCCTGCCCAGATTCTCTCCGCGCCAGGCGGACGTGCTCTTCGTGGTCGGCACGATCAGCCACAAGATGCTGCCGGTGCTCAAGCGCATCTACGACCAGATGGCCGAGCCGAAGTGGGTCGTCTCGTTCGGAGTCTGCACGTGCACGGGCGGCTTCTACGACAACTATGCGACCGTCATGGGGATCGACACGATCATGCCGGTCGACGTCTATATCCCGGGGTGTCCGCCGCGGCCGGAGTACGTGCTCGACGGCCTGCTCAAGCTCCAGGCGAAGATGCAGGCCCAGCACTCGAGCGGCCGGCGCCCTGAACCGGAGCCTCGGCCGGAGTTCGAGTGATGAATGCCGACGCGCTGATTCAGGCGGTGAAGGATCGCTTCCCGCAGGGGGTGATCGCCAGCCACTGCTACCGCGGAGATGCCACCGTCCTCCTCGGCCGGGAGGTCCTGCCGGAGGTGGCGCGGACGCTCAAGACAGACCCCGCTTTCCAGATGAACTTCCTGATGGATCTGACCGCCGTGGACTTCTCCGCGTTCGGCACGCGACCCTCGCCCGCCTTCTTCAACTCGTCTGGTGTCGGAATGGGGCCCCGGCCGCAGATTCCCGACCAGGATCCCTGGCCCGGGCCCCCGGGACCGGCCCGGTTCCTCGTCGTCTACCATTTCTTCTCCCTGCCCCTCAAGCACCGGCTGCGCCTGGAAGTCCCGCTCGACGAAGCCGATCTGGAAGTCGATTCCCTCACTTCGTTGTGGGCGGGTGCGAACTGGCTCGAGCGGGAGGTCTGGGACATGTTCGGGATCCGCTTCCGGGGACATCCGGACCTCAAGCGCATCCTGATGTACGAGGAGTTCGTCGGCCATCCGCTTCGAAAGGACTACCCGGTGAACAAGCGCCAGCCGTTGATCGGACCACGCAACTAGAGCTGGGGGCGACAGCACCTTATGGATACACCCCAGACACCGCCGGGCGGACCCGGCGAGCTCGAAACCCGGGACATGCTCCTCAACGTCGGTCCCGCGCACCCGGCCATGCACGGGATCGTCCGCATCGTCGTCAAGCTGGATGGGGAGCAGGTGGAGGACGCCGACGTGGAGATCGGCTACCTCCACCGAGGCTTCGAGAAGATGGCGGAAACGGTCGACTACAACGGCGTCATGCCGTATACGGACCGGCTCAACTACGTCTCGCCGCTCATCAACAACATGGGCTACTGCATGGCCGTGGAGAAGCTCCTGGGCTTGTCGGTCCCGAAGCGCTGCCACTACATCCGCGTCATCCTTTCGGAGATCTCCCGGATCACCGACCACCTCACCTGCGTGGGTGCGGGCGCCATGGAGCTGGGAGCCTTCACCGTCTTTCTCTACATGATCAAGGCCCGGGAGTATCTGTGGGAGCTCGTGGAGATGGTGACGGGGGCGCGCTTGACCGTCTCCTTTTGCCGCGTCGGCGGCGTGAAGAGCGACCTGCCCGAGGGGTTTGCCGAAAGGTGTGGGCAGGCGTTGCGGGAGACCCGAAAGGTCCTCACCGAGGTGGACCGGCTGCTCACGCGCAACCGTATCTTCGTCGACCGCATGTCGGGGACGGGGACGATCTCCGCGGAAGACGCGATCTCCCACGGCATCACCGGCCCGTTCCTGCGTGGCTCCGGGGTGGCCTACGACGTCCGCAAGGAGTGCCCGTACTCGGTGTATGACCAGATGGACTTCGACGTGCCCATTGGCACCCGGGGAGACAACCTCGACCGCTACATGGTCCGGATGGAAGAGATGGAGCAGTCCATGAGGATCATCGAGCAGGCCCTCCGGCAGATCCCGCCCGGACCCATCCTCGCCGGCTCGGAGACGGGGCGCCCGATGGCGGCCTCGGAGATGGTGGATCAGGGCAAGATCGGAAACATCCGTTCCATCGCGGATACTCGCGCCGTGACCGATCCGACGCTCGAAGGTGCGGCGAGGCCCCAGCACCCGAGCATCGCCGCCGGTGAGAAGCGCGTGTTTCTCCCCCCGAAGGAAGACACCTACGGCAACATCGAGGGGCTGATGCAGCACTTCAAGCTCGTCATGTACGGTCATGGCGTGAGACCGCCCAAGGGCGAGGTGTACTTTCCGGTGGAGGGGGCGAACGGGGAGCTCGGGTTCTACGTCGTCAGCGACGGGGGGAACACGCCGTACCGCGTGCGCGTCCGTCCGCCCTGCTTTGCCATCATGTCGGCTCTGCCCAAGCTCCTCGTCGGGGACATGATGGCCGATGTCACGCCGACATTCGGCTCGGTCAACATGATTGGAGGCGAGCTGGATCGGTGACACTCGCTTCCCTCGAACCGCAGGCCCGGGAGATCATCCAGCGCTACGAGAAGCCGCCGGCTGCAGTGTTGCCCCTGTTGTGGCTCGTCCAGGAGAACTTCGGCCACGTTGCGTCGGAGGCCGAGCACTGGGTGTCGAACCTCGTGGGGATCGCGGTCTCCCACGTCCGGGAGGTGGTGTCCTTCTACTCGATGTTCCGCACGACGGCAGCGGGCCGGCGTGAGCTTCGGGTGTGCACGAGCCTGCCCTGTCTCCTGCGGGGGGCGGGGGAGGTGCTGTCGCAGATCGAGGATCGCCTGAAGATCAAGAGCGGCGAGACGACCCTCGGCGGCGAGTTGACCCTCACCGAGGTCGAATGCCTCTGTGCCTGCGAGCTGGCACCGATGGCCCAGCTCGACGAGCAGTTCGTCGGGCCCTTGAACCACGACACGGGAGCCCTGGAGGGCGTCCTGCGCGAGGCGCTCCGGAAGCCCACCGGCTCGGGCGAGGTCCCCGAGCCCCGACCCTTCATCTCCACCGACGGGCCGGTGCTGTCGACCCGGTTCAAGGAAACAGAGGGAACGTGGTGGGACTCCTACGTTGCCAGTGGAGGGTATCTCGCCGCCAAGAAGGCTCTGGGCTCGATGACGCCGCAGCAGATCATTGACGAGGTTTCCCGCGCCAACCTCCGCGGCCTGGGCGGAGCCGGGTTTCCGGCCGGGAGGAAGTGGTCCTTCGTTCCCAAGGCTAGCCCGAAGCCCCGGTATCTGGTGGTCAATGCCGACGAGGGGGAGCCGGGGACCTTCAAGGATCGATATCTCCTCGAGCGCGACCCTCATTCCCTTCTGGAAGGCATGCTGATTGCCGCCTATGCCATCGGCAGCCACAAGGCGTATGTCTACGTGAGGGGGGAGTACTTCCGCTCAGCTCGTCGCCTCGGTCGCGCGGTGCAGGAAGCCTACGCTCGCGGCTGGCTCGGCAAGAACATCCAAGGGTCCGGTTTCGACCTGGATGTGGTGATCCATCGCGGCGCCGGCGCCTATATCTGCGGTGAGGAAACCGCCTTGCTCACGTCCTTGGAGGGCGGGAAGGGCTTCCCCAGGCTCAAGCCCCCCTTCCCCGCACTCGCCGGCCTCTTCGAGTGCCCCACCATCGTCAACAACGTCGAGACCCTGGCCTGCGTGCCCTTCATCCTGCGCGAAGGCGCCGAACGCTTCGCCGGTATGGGCCCGCCCCGGCAGGGTGGCACCCGGCTCTTCTCGGTCAGCGGGCACGTGAAACGGCCCGGCCTGTACGAGGCACCATCCGGCGTGACCCTGCGCGAGCTCATCGACTCGTACGCCGAGGGCGTTCGGGCGGGTCGAACGCTCAAGGCCGTCATCCCCGGAGGAATCTCGGCAAAGGTCCTCACCGCGGAAGAGATCGATGTCCCAATGGACTTCGACTCCCTGATTTCCGCGGGGACCATGGCGGGCTCCGGGGGCGTGATCGTCATGGACGACACCACCTGCATGGTCGAGGCTCTGCAATCCGCGGCCCGATTCTTCGCTCACGAGTCCTGTGGTCAGTGCTCTCCCTGCCGCGAGGGGACCGGATGGATTCATCGCATCATGTGCCGCGTGGCCGAGGGAGGAGGAAGGCTTCGCGACCTGGATGACCTGCTCAAGATTGCCCGCGACATGGAGGGCAAGACCATCTGTGTCTTCGCCGACGCGGCGGCCTGGCCTGTCCTGTCGTACATCGCGAAGTTCCCGACCGAGTTCGAGGAGCACATCCGAACGGGACGGTGCGCTCGGATGGCGGAGGCGGCCGCATGCCCACCCTGACGATCGACGGCCGGCCCGTCGACGCTGCGGATGGCAGCACGGTCATCCAGGCCGCGGAGAAGCTCGGGATCTTCATCCCGCGCTACTGCTACCATCCGGCGCTCTCCATCGCTGGAAACTGCCGCATCTGCCTCGTGGAGGTCGAGAAGAGCCCCAAGCTCCAGATCGCCTGCAATGCGCCGGTGACGGACGGAATGGTCGTGCACACGAAGAGCGACAAGGCGGAGGACGGTCGGCGAGCGGTGCTCGAGTTCCTCCTGGCCAACCACCCACTGGACTGCCCGGTGTGCGACCAGTCGGGAGAGTGCGACCTCCAGAACTTCTACATGAACTTCGGGCTCTACGACCCTCGTTTCCGTGAGCAGAAGGTCAAGAAGAAGAAGGCGGTGGCCATCGGCCCCCATGTGATGCTGGATCAGGAGCGCTGCATCCTCTGCTCGCGGTGTGTGCGTTTCACGGACGAGATCTCCAGGACGGGAGAGTTCGGCATCTTCAACCGGGGAGACAGAGCCGAGCTGGGGCTCTATCCGGGCCAGCGCCTCGACAATCCCTACTCGGGCAACGTCGTGGACATCTGCCCCGTGGGAGCCCTCACCGAAAGGGGGTTCCGTTTCAAGGCCAGGGTCTGGTACCTCTCGAGCGCCCCGACGGTGTGTGGCGGCTGCGCCCAGGGGTGCAACATCGACGTCCATTACGTCCTCGATCGACCCCACCTCAACGAGGGCGCGCGTGTCCTGCGTCTGAAGCCGCGATACAACGCGGACGTCAACCAATGGTGGATGTGCGACGAGGGGCGCTTTGGCTTCGACTGGATGGACCAGGGGCGCCTGACGAACGTGCGCCGTCAGGGTGTGGAATCGACCTGGCAGCAGGCCATCGCCGCCATCGTCGCGGCCCTGGCGAGGCTCCGCGAGAATGGGAGCGGCTCTCGGCTCGGTGTCATCGCCTCCTCACAGCTGACCAACGAGGAGCTGTTCCTGATCCGGGAGGTCTTTCGAGGCACCCTGGGCGCGTCGGTGACGGCATCTGTTCCGCCACCGCTCGGCTACAGCGACGACTTCCTCATCAAGGCCGATAAGACCCCCAACACCCTCGGGGCGACCCTGCTCGGCCTGTCTGGCCCTGCGGCGCCCGACGCCGCCACTGTGATCGAGGACGCCCTCGATGGGCGCATGGACGCTCTCTGGGTCTTTGGCCAGGACCTGACGGAACACATCGGCGAGCAGAAGCTTCAGGAGCTGTCGCGTCGGCTGGGTCTCTTCGTGTTCTCGGGGACCAACGAGAAGCCCGGTCTCTCGTGCTACCACTGGGTTCTGCCGACCGCCGCATACGTGGAGAAGGACGGGACGTTCGTCAACTGCCACGGTCGGGTTCAGCGGATCGGTCGCGCCTTCCCGCCGCTTCGCGACTCCCGGGAAGACTGGAGCATCCTCCTGGAGATCGCGCGGAAGCTCGATCACCCGCTGAGCTGGCGCAATCCGGAAGAGATCTTCGGTGGGATGGCCGAGAAGCTCGGGCCCTTCACCGGTCTCAGCTACGGGACGATCGGGTCTCAGGGAGCTCCGTTGGCTCTGCCGCACGCGGCCGCGGGGACACCTGCGCCATGATGGACCTGGTCGTCAAGCTCTCTCTGGCCGGCGTCGTGTTCTTCGGCGTCCTGAACCTGGCCGGGCTGCACACCTGGCTCGAGCGCAAGCAGTCGGCCATCATCCAGGACAGGATCGGGGCCAACCGCGCCAGCATCCTCGGGTTCCGGGTGATGGGCCTGTTTCATCCCCTCGCCGATGCCATCAAGATGTTCACCAAGGAGGACACCGTCCCCGCCGGTGCGGACAGGGTCCTTCATACCCTGGCGCCCTTCTTTTCGGTCTTCTTCGCCCTCGTCGCTTTCGCCGCCATCCCGTTCGGGGATCGCCTCATCCTGGGCGACCGTGTCATCGAGCTCCAGGTCGCCCACATCGACGTCGCGCTGCTCTACGTCTTTGCGATGCTCTCGCTGGGGGTGTATGGGGTGATCCTGGCGGGATTCGCCTCCCGCAACAACTACGCGCTGCTCGGCGGACTGCGCGCCACCGCGCAGATGATCTCGTACGAGATAGCCCTCGGCATCGCGATCATCGGCGTCGTGATGATCTACGGCACGCTGGACCTTCAGGAGATCGTGCGGGGCCAGGGACGCAACTTCGGAGGATGGCTTCCCGGCTGGGGCATCGTCGTACAGCCCGTGGCCTTCTTCGTCTTCGTGACGGCGGCCCTGGCCGAAACCAAGAGGATCCCCTTCGATCTGCCGGAGGGGGAGTCGGAGATCATCGGTTACTTCGTGGAGTACAGCGGGATGAAGTTCGGGATGTTCTTTCTGGCGGATTTTCTCGAAACCATCCTCGTCGCGTGTCTGGCGACGACGCTGTTCTTCGGCGGGTGGCAGATCCCCTACCTCATGCCGGACGGGTTTCACTTCCCCGGGGGCGCAACGCTCCTCGTCTCTCACCTGACGTATGTGCTGCTCGGCATCGCCAGCTTCTCGACGAAGGTGCTGTTCTTCTGCTGGCTGTTCATGCAGATCCGCTGGACGCTGCCACGCTTCCGATACGACCAGCTCATGCGGCTGGGCTGGCTCGGGCTGTTCCCGATCGCGGTGGCCAACGTGCTGGTGACGGCCCTGGTGCTTGCCTTCTTCAGCGAGGGATTCTCGTGGCGGTGAGGGTTCTCCGCCGGCGGGAGCTCACCTTTTGGGAGAACCTCTACGTCGCGCAGATCCTCGATGGCCTGTGGATCACGACCGCGCACCTCGTTCGGAACCTCCTTCTCCATGCGGCGCACGCGGTGGGGCTGCTCACGCATCTCCGAGCGGCCGCGACCTTCCAGTACCCCGAAGAGCACAGGCCGCTCGAGTCGCGCTTCCGGAGTCGCCACCGGCTCACCGTCAGGGAGGAGGGCACCCCCCGCTGCGTGGGATGCATGCTCTGCGAGACGGTCTGCCCGGCCAAGTGCATCACCATCGTGGCGGATGAGCATCCCGACCCGGGCGTCGAGAAATACCCGGTCCGCTTCGACATCGACCTCGGCGTCTGCGTCTACTGCGGGTACTGTGTGGAGGTGTGCCCCGAGGACGCGATCCGCATGGACACCGGGATCCTCGACGTCGCCGCCTACTCTCGCGACGAGATGAAGCTCGACATCCATGAGCTGATGGACCCGAAGCTGCGCAAGCCGGTCGGGGAGTGCGGCCTGAAGTTCCCTCACGAGTGCCGGCTCGCAGGTGGGCAGATGAAGGGCGACTGGGACGAGGTTTACGAGTAGACCTCGAAAGACCACGCCGCCCCGGCTTCACGCCCACTCCGCGACCCGCGCCCGCGAGCGACCTCTTGATGGAGGTGCCGAGCTCCCCGGCCTGCGGGGGTCGCCTGCAGGCCGGGTGCTCGACCGGGAGCCGTCGGTCCGGCTACTTCATCGGCGTGAAGATGGTGAGGCCCTTGTCGAGGACTCCATCCTCCTTCTTTGCCGCCGCCGACGCGTCGGAGCCGATCCAGGCGGTGAACGCGTCCATGTCCGCGACGTCGACCAGCAGCGCATGGTGCTTCGGGTCGTCGGGGCTTGCGAAGATCGTCACCCCCGGCGCCCCGTGCTGCGCGAACAGCTCGCGACGGCCGTGCTCGCCTTCCCACGCCTTGCGCCAGAGCGCGTCGTCCTTGACCCAGTGGGCGATGATCATCTTCGTGCCGGTTCCGCCGGCGGGCCGATCGCTGTTCCAGATGTCGTTGCTGATCTTCCACACGCCGCCGACGTTGCGGAAGGTCTCCACGTACTTACCGCTGTCGACCGAAGCGCCGCCGGCGTCCTTCAGCTCGTAGGTCCCGACGCTGTAGCCGATGTCGCCGGACACCATGGCTTCGATCGAGCTCAGGGATCCCTTGAGTCCGGTCGAGATCATCTCGCCGAAAGCCGCCTCCACCGCGGCCTTGCCCTGGCTCATCGTGGCGTTGGGTGCGAGGAGGCGTGCGTCGTCCGTGTAGCTCGCCGCCACCTTCGCGGCGTCGCCGGCGTTGAACGCCTCTTCCCAGGCCTCGTCTCGAGCAGACAGCTCGGGGCTGTTGCGCGCCGCGGACGGCGCGCAGGCGGACACGGCGACGACCAACGGCAGCACGGCAAGAGTCAGTCCTCTCATCTCGACACCTCCGGTGCACGAGTCGGCACCTCTCTCCGGGCGGGTCCCCCTGGACCGGCGGAAACCCGCCCTGCGCAGACTGCACAGGCGAAAGGCACGCTTCTCTTCGTGGAAATTGCGCTGATTCTACTCCCTTGCCGCGGTGCAACGTCGAATCGCCCCCTCGTCCAGCCTGGACCAGCCGATCCGTGTGCGCCATGGTTTGCTCCCGGCCTTCGGTCGAAGAAGCGGCTGCCACTCCTTGTTCAAGGGATGGACCCTCAACCGGGCGGCAGCGGACGTGGGCTAGGCTGCTAGGCGAGCGGCTTCAAGGAGCCGAGAACCGTCGGGATCAGCTCGGCGACCGTCGGGTGGATGTGCACCGCCCGCTGGATGACGGTGTACGGCGCGTCGGCGCTCATGACGTCCGTGACGCAGTGAACCGCCTCGTCTCCTCCCACTCCGAGAATGGCTGCCCCCAGGATCCGTTTCGTCTCGGCGTCGACGAGCAGCTTCATGAACCCGCGGGTCTCCCCCTTCTCGACGGCGCGGGAGACCTTGGTCATCGGCCGCTTGCCGACGAGGGCGGGCCGGCCCGATTTCCGGACCTCGGCCTCGGTCAGGCCCACCCGGCCCAGCGGCGGGTCGATGAACAGGCCGTAGGTCGCGATGCGGTCCGAGACGCGACGGGTCTCTTTGTCGAGGAGATTCGCGGTCACGATCTCGTAGTCGTTGTACGAGGTGTGGGTGAAGGCGCCTCGGCCGTTGCAGTCGCCCAGGGCCCAGACGCCGGGAGCGGTCGTACGCAGCTCCTCGTCGACCACGATGAAGCCCCTCTCGTCGGCCTCGATGCCCGCCGAGGCGAGGCCCAGGTCGTCGGTGTTGGGGCGCCGGCCGATCGCGAGGAGGAGGTGGGACCCCTCCACTTCGGGCCCTCCCTCTCCGCACTCGAGGCGGATCGTCACCCCGTCCCCCCTCTTCTCGAGGGCGATGCACTTGGCCCCCAGGCGCACCTCGACGCCCTCGGCCTCGAGGATCTCCCGGACCGCCTCCGAGACGTCCTCGTCCTCCCGACCGATGAGGCGAGGACCCATCTCGACGACCGTGACCTCGCTCCCGAAGCGCCTGTACATCTGCCCGAACTCGAGCCCGATGTAGCTTCCTCCGATCACGAGGAGCTTGCGGGGAAGGACATCCATTCCCATCATTCCCGAGGCCGTCAGGTGCTCCACCGAGTCGAGGCCCGGCATCTGCGGCACCCGTGCGCGCCCTCCCACGTTGATGAAGATCCGCTCCGCGTCGAGCGTGGCGTCGCCCACGCGGACCCGATGCGGCCCTTCGAAACGTGCGTGGCCGTCGAAGACGCTGACGGCGTCGAGGCCGCGGATCCATTTTTCGAGGCCTTGCCGGGAACGCTGGACGATGGCGTCCTTGCGCTCCTTCACCCGCCGCATGTCGACCGTGACCGGGCCGCGCACGTCCACCCCGTACTCGGAGGCGCGCCTGGCCATCCAGGCCGCGCGGGCGCTCGCCACCAGCGCCTTCGTCGGCGTGCAGCCGGTGTTCACACACGTGCCGCCGAAGAGCTTCCGCTCGACGACCGCAACGCTCATGCCCGCCGAAGCGAGTC
>Ga0326597_10004278_pt1 | contig 20134 bp, 15 predicted proteins | sample RVTome_12_FD_203789 | JGI IMG/M metagenome (GOLD analysis project Ga0326597, IMG submission 203789) | Soil microbial communities from uranium-contaminated site in the Upper Colorado River Basin, Wyoming, United States - RVT100D185 | ecosystem: Environmental > Terrestrial > Soil > Contaminated >...
TAGATTATCTCTATTGACAGAACGCTTGTGCCGCAATAATAAGCATACTCTTGCTCTTGAATTTATGTTGTGGATCTTTATTTCTTGTCACATTTAACGAGATGTAATCAATAACCCGCTATTTCATGGGCCGGCCCCGGTACGAGCCTTGCTCACGTCAGCAACGTCCGGTACGGAGATGTGCCACCGGTCCCACTTTGGGCTAGTCTTATGGCGATAGCCCGCTTCAATCGAATGGAATCGCCATGGCCCTTGCCCCCGAAAAACAGCCAAAACCAGCTCATCTATTGGATACGGTGATCAACCGTATCGGGCACATTGTTCTGGGCAAGGAACACCAGGTGCGGCTGGCGCTCGCCTGCCTGCTGGCCCGCGGTCACCTGCTGATTGAGGACCTGCCGGGGGTGGGCAAAACCACACTGGCCCACGTCCTGGCCAAAGCGCTGGGTCTGCAGTTCAAGCGCATCCAGTTCACGGCCGATCTGCTTCCGGCCGATATTCTCGGGGTTTCCATTTACCAGGCTGAAGGTAAAAATTTCGTTTTTCACCCCGGGCCTCTGTTTGCCCAGCTGGTACTGGCGGATGAAATCAACCGCGCCACGCCCAAAACCCAAAGTGCCTTGCTGGAGGCCATGGAAGAGCGCCAGGTTACGGCCGAAGGCGTGACCCATAAACTGCCTGACCCGTTCTTCGTCATCGCGACACAGAATCCGCATCATCTGATCGGAACCTTTCCGTTACCCGAGTCACAGCTTGACCGGTTTCTCATGCGCATCGAGATGGGTTACCCGGATCGCGTTGCAGAGCGCGCGCTGCTGAAAGGCCGTGACCGGCGCGAGCTGGTCGAAACGTTGCAGCCCGTCATCGGCCCCAACAAGCTCGCAAGCCTACAGCCACTGGTCGCGCGCGTCCACGTGGCCGATCCGTTGCTCGACTACATTCAGAATTTGCTGGATGCCACCCGCCGCGCCGGCGCATTCGCCGAGGGGCTTTCGCCGCGCGCGGGGCTCTCCCTGCTGGCCGCCGCCCGTTCCTGGGCCATGCTGGCGGGACGCGACATGGTGCTGCCGGAAGACGTGCAGGCGGTGGCATCGTCCGTAATCGGGCACCGCCTGCGTTCGCCCGCCGGCGATCGCGCGGTTTCCATCGCGCGCCTGCTCGAATCCGTACCGATCCCCTGATGTCCGCCGTGCCCGCGCCCAATGACGTGGTTCTGGGGCGCCGGCAGCTGTTCATGCTGCCCACCCGCTTCGGGCTGCTGTTTGCAGCACTGCTCGTGGTGCAGTTGCTCGCCGCCATCAATTACGGCAATGGGTTGGCTTATGCCCTGACCTTTCTGCTTGGTTCGCTGGCCGTGGTGTCAATGCTCTACACCCACCGCAATCTGTTCCGCCTCCGACTGGTCGCTGGAATCTCCGCTCCGGTATTCGCCGGTGAAACCGCCGTGTTCCGGATTAATCTCATGAACGACAGCGACACACCGCGTTTCGGCGTCATCGTGGTACATGATAAAAACGCGTTCGCCCGCGTGGACATTGCGGCGCAGGGGTCTGCCGCGATCGAGCTGCCGGTACCGGCCGGGAAACGCGGTTATCTCAAGATGCCGCCCATTACCGTGACTACCCACTTTCCGCTGGGGTTGCTTTACTCGTGGTCGCGTCGTGTGGCGCTGAATCAGTTTTGCCTGGTCTATCCGCGTCCCGCGGATCCCACGACGCATCCCGTGCGCGCGGTGGATTCATTCGCGGCCTCACAGGGACTTAACGCCGGTGGTGACGATTACATCGGCACCCGCGAATTTCGTCCCGGCGATTCGCCGCACCACGTTGACTGGAAAGCGGTGGCACGCGGCCAAGGCTGGAGCGTCAAGCAGTTCGGCGGCGGCGCTCAATACTCCGTTTGGCTCGACTGGGACACCCTCGAGGGCCTGGATGTTGAAATGCGGTTGCGCGTACTGACACGCTGGGTGCTGGATGCGGAACACGAAGGCATGCTTTACGGCCTGCGACTGCCGGATAAAACCGTGTCTCCTTCGAACGGCGAGCATCACCAGCAGGAATGCCTGCGGCTACTGGCGCTGTTTGGCAGTAAACCATGAACATCGTTTATGACCGGCGCGTGTTGCTCAGTCTCCTGGTCGCGGGGGTCAGCGCGGTCGCGCCCCATGTGCCGGAAATGCCGCTGTGGGTTGTGGGGGTGTTTGCCGCGGGCACCGTTTGGCGCTATCTCATCGACACGCAGCGATGGCTCCGACCGGGCCGCTTCGTGCGTGTGGCGCTGATGGCGCTGGTGATCGTCGGGATATTCCGGCAATACGGCACGCTGCTCGGACGCGATCCGGGGATCGCGTTGCTGATCACCCTGCTGGGACTGAAGTTTCTCGAGCTTAAAACCCAGCGCGATGCGGTGGTCTGCCTGTTCGTTTTTTATCTCGTCATTCTCGGCAGTTTTCTTTATTCGCAATCGCTGTGGCTAGGTTGCTGGGCGCTCATTGCCGTGACCGCGAGCACGATGGCGCTGCTGCATCTCATGCAGCCAACGGGGCTTGTCCTGTATTCGCGTCTGCGACTGTCCGCCGTTATGCTGGCCAAGGCGGTGCCGCTGATGATCGTCGTGTATCTCCTGTTTCCGCGCATCAGCGGCACGCTCTGGGGACTGCCGGCGGATGCCTTCAGTGGCTTGACGGGTATGTCCGATATCATGCAACCGGGCAGTATCCGGAGTCTGAGCGAATCGTCCGAGATCGCCTTCCGCGCCTCCTTCGAGGGCGCGCCTCCCCCGCTGCGCGAACTCTACTGGCGCGGGCTGGTACTCACGGATACGAACGGGCGCGGCTGGAGCCGGGCCGCCGCGGTCCCGGCGGAAGCGATTTCGTTCACCCCGCTGAACGATCCGGTGACATACCAGGTAACGCTCGAACCGAGCAACAAGCCGTGGATGCCGGCACTCGAACTGCCGGGCATGCGACCGAAAGGCGCGCGCTACCAGTCTGACTTCACGCTGGAACACCGTGATGCGATTCGTGAACGATTGAACTATACCCTGACGTCCTACACCCGTTACCGCACCGGTGAACTGGATGTCGCAGAGCGCGTCAAGACGTTGCGATTGCCCGGGAACGTCAGTCCGCGCACGCGGGACCTGGCCGAACAGTGGCGCCGGGAGAATCCGAATCCGGCCTCGGTGGCGCAGGCGGCGCTGAATTATTTCAACCGGGAAAACTTTGTTTACACACTTAACCCTCCCCTGCTCGGCGACAACCCGGTGGATGAATTTCTGTTTACCACGCGCCGCGGATTTTGTGAGCATTACGCCGCGGCATTCGTGACGCTCATGCGCGCGGCCGGCATACCCAGCCGCGTCGTCGTCGGTTACCTCGGTGGCGAAGTCAACACGGCCGGAAATTACCTGATCGTGCGCCAGTCCGACGCGCACGCCTGGGCGGAGATTTGGACGCCGGAGCGCGGCTGGATGCGCGTGGACCCGACGGGCGCCATCGCGCCCGAGCGCATTGAACTGGGATTTGACGCGGTGCGGCGCCTCGAACTGCAAGGCGTCGCGCTGGGACGCCTCCCCACCGATGCCGTATTGCGCGCGCTGCAGCTGGGTTGGCTCGAATACGTCGCATTGCACGCCCGCTGGTATTGGGATATCTCTCATTTGGCCTGGTATCGCTGGGTGATGGACTACGGCAAGGAACGCCAGGAAAAATTTCTCATGTCCCTGGGCATCGAAAAAATTTCCTGGGGCCGGTTGTTCAGTTTGTTGCTCGCAGGCATACTGCTGATCACCCTGGGGTACGCGCTCATGTTGTGGCGCACGAAGAAATCGTCTGATTTAGCGCTCGCGCTTTATCGGCGGTTCTGTCGAAAACTCGCGCGCGCCGAGTTGGTGCGCGCGCCCCATGAAGGCCCGCTCGATTTTGCCCGACGCTGCGTTAATCGGCGACCCGATCTGAAACAACGGGTGGATCTCGTCACAGATTATTACCTGCGCACGCGTTACGGCCCAGCGGTGCAATCGGATACCTTACGAGCGCTCAAGCGCGAGATAAGAAGATTTCAAGCGTAAGCAAAGCGATCCGCATCCGCGCGAATATTTATTTACCGATGCAAAAACTGGAAAAGATTCGCCCGAGCAGATCATCCGGCGTGAATTCCCCGGTGATTTCCCCCAGCGCCCGCTGCGCGAGGCGCAATTCCTCCGCCAGCAGCTCGCCCGCGCGCGATTCCTTGAGCTGTGTCCGGCCGCGCGCGATGTATCCGTGTGCGCGGCGTAGGGCATCCAGATGCCGGCGCCGGGCGATAAAAGCGCCCTCTCCCGCGGGTTGAAACCCCATGCTTTCCTTCAGATGCCGACGAAGCACATCGAGCCCGGCGCCCGTTTTCGCCGAGAGCGAGATTACTGTCGCATCGGGGGGACCCGCGATACCGGCCGCCCGCCCGGTCAAATCAATTTTATTGCGGATCACGGTACGAGGAAGACGGTGCGGAAGAAGATTCAGAACATCAGCCGGGATATTCCCGCCGAGCGTATCGTCCAGTACCAGCAACACCCGATCAGCACGCTCCATTTGTTCGCGCGCGCGGCGGATCCCTTCGGTCTCGATCTCGTCGCGCGCCTCGCGCAGACCGGCGGTATCCACCACATGCAGCGGCATGCCGTCGAGATGGATCCGCTCGCGCAGCACATCGCGCGTGGTGCCGGGAACGGGACTGACAATCGCGGTTTCGGATCGCGCCAGCGCGTTCAGCAGGCTTGATTTGCCGGCGTTGGGTGGGCCGGCAAGCACCACCGTCATGCCGTCGTGCAGCAGTACGCCCTGCTGTGTCGCGGCGTTCAGCTGGTCAAGTACTTGCGACAGGACATCGAGCTCCTGCGTGAGGCGTTCATCCGCGAGGAAGTCGATTTCCTCCTCGGGAAAATCGATCGCCCCCTCGACATACATCCGCAGGCGGGTGATGCCTTCGACCAGCGCCTGCACGCGCTGGGAAAATTCGCCTTCGAGCGACCGCATGGCCGAGCGCGCTGCCGATTCGGAGCCGGCCTCGATGAGATCGGCCACCGCCTCGGCCTGAGCAAGATCGAGTTTGCCATTCAGAAACGCGCGCTCGGAAAATTCACCGGGTCGCGCGAGCCGCGCGCCGAGTGCGAGCGCGCGGTCGAGCAACATATCCAGCACCACCGGGCCGCCATGTCCGTGAAGTTCCAGCACGTCTTCGCCGGTGAAGGAATGCGGTGCGGGAAAAAACAATGCCAGGCCCTGATCGATGGGCTGACCGGCGGCGTCGAAAAATTTTGCATACGTGGCGTGGCGTACGTCTGGGAGTCGGCCCAGCATGTCCTTGGCGATCGTGCGCGTCTGCGGGCCGGAAAGCCGGACGATGCCGATGCCCCCGCGTCCGGGCGGTGTGGCGATGGCCGCGATGGTATCGGTGCCCGCCACGGTATCTAGGCTATTTCGCCTGACCCTCGACGACGCGGGTGATGCGCCACTGCTGCGCGATGGACAAGATGTTGTTCACGGTCCAGTACAACACCAAACCCGCGGGGAAAAACAGAAAGAACACGGTGAACATGAACGGCAGGATCATGAATACCTTCTGCTGGACCGGATCGACCGGTTGGGGGTTCAGTTTTTGCTGCACGAACATCGATGCACCCATGATGATCGGCAGGATGTAATACGGATCCTGGGCGGAAAGGTCCTTGATCCACAAAATCCACGGAGCCTGGCGCATCTCGACGCTTTCCAGCAGTACCCAGTAAAGCGCGATAAATACCGGGATCTGAATCACTATCGGCAAACAGCCGCCGAGCGGATTGATCTTTTCCGTCTTGTACAGCTCCATCATCGCCTGATTAAGTTTCTGACGATCGTCACCATATCGTTCCTTCAAGGCCTGCAACCGCGGCTGCATCTTGCGCATGTGCGCCATGGATTGGTAGCTCTTTGCCGACAGCGGGTAAAAGACCGCCTTGATCAGTACGGTGAGCACAATGATGGCCCAGCCCCAATTGCCCAGCAGCCCATGAATGGCGGACAGCAACCAGAACAATGGCGCTGAAATGACTGTCAGCCAGCCATAGTCCACGGTAAGGTCCATGCCTTCGGGCAGTGTCTTGAGGATCTTGTGTTCTTTCGGACCAAGATAGAGGCTCACACCGATAATGCCGGTTTCACCCGGAGACACTTTTGTTGGTGTGATATTTTTGAATCCTAGAACATAACGGGCGCCCTCCAGCACCATGGTATAAAACTCGTTGCGCTGTTCCTGGGGCAGCAACCACGAACCCACGAAGTAATGCTGCAACATGGCTACCCATCCGCCGGTGACCTCGCGTTTAAGCGGTTTGCTGGCCATGTCGTCGAGCGAGATCTTTTCGTACTTGTTCGCCGGGGTGTAGATCGCCCCGCCGGTATAGCTCGGTATGACGGTTAAGAACCCCCCCGTCTCCACGTGACCGCGCTGAAATTGTCCATAGAGATACCCGGCCCACTCGTTTCGGGTGACATTTTTTACTTGAAACTCGATATCCACCACATAGCTGCCTCGGCGAAAGATATAAATCTTGGTGTACTGCACGCCATCGGGGGCACGATAAGAGAGCGGTACCCGCAATGAGTCCTGACCGTCTGCGAGTATGAAACGATCGGCGTCGGCGGAAAAATTCGTTTTGTGATTCGGGAATTCGCCATTCGATCCGATAAGACCCGACTGGGCCACGTACAGATCTTTGCCTGCCTCCTGCAACAGCGGAAAGGGTTGTTCGGGTTTATTCAGCTCCACCGGATAATGACGGAGATACAATTCACGCAGGTCACCGCCGTAGGTATCGATGATCGCGTCAAACAAATCGGTGCGGACCTGAAGTCGACTGCCCCGGGTCAAAACCTCCGTGGGTCGGGGTGCCGAACCGGCATCAGGGGAGGCGGTGAGCGCCGGCGCTTGGGGGAGATCGGGCGCGGTGGCGGGTGTCGAGCCGGCGGAAGGCGCCGATTTAGCGGTTGCGGGCGGGGCCGAAGTCGCCGTGCTCCCGGGGCCGACAGCTTTTTCCTGCTCCCAAGCCTGCCAGATGAGCATCAGGACCATGGCGAGCGCAAAAAACAGAAAGAGACGTTGATTATCCATGTTTGGCGGTGGGCATTCGCCCGGTGCGGTCTGCGGGTGGAACCGGATCGTATCCCCCGGGATGCCAGGGGTGACAGCGGGCAAGCCGGCGCGCGGCAAGCCATAATCCGCGTCCCGTACCGTGTGTTTCGATGGATTTCACGGCGTACTGGGAGCAGCTGGGATAGAACCGGCAATGGTTGCCCAGCCAGGGGCTCAGAAGATAGCGGTATCCGCGGATGATGACGATCAGGATCTGTTGCACCGTAGTTCAACCTTTTCCCAAAATTGATTCAATGATGTCCGCAACAAGGCGGTCTCGGCCCCGCCCGCCTTGGGGCTGGCTACGACCACAATATCCAGACCGCTCAGTCTTTGCTGGTTACCTCGGAATGATTCGCGTATTTGGCGTTTGACGCGGTTGCGAACCACCGCCCGGGGAGACGTCTTGCGGGAGACGATGATACCCAGACGCCCATGGGGACGAGGAGTGCGAATCGCGTAGATACCGAAGAAAATATCGCGCCATCGCCAATCGCTTTTCAGGGTCGCCGTGAATTCCGTCGGCCGCAGGAGCCGATGCGACTTGGGCAGTCCGCGGGCGTTCGTCAATCTAAACCTAAACGCCCAGTCGGGTGCGACCCTTGGCGCGGCGCGCGGCGATTATCCGTCGACCACCCTTAGTTTTCATGCGCGCACGAAATCCGTGTGTGCGTTTGCGTTTAAGCACGCTTGGCTGATAAGTACGTTTCATCGGGTTCGATTCTTAGCTCGTTGTTGGATTGTCGCCGCTGTGTTCAATCCCGCAGCAAAGGGCGGCAAACTTACTGCCTCCCGTCAACGTTTGTCAACAGAATATTGCGCTAACTGTTTGTAATCACGGATGTCGGATTCTTCCTGTGGATAACTCATAGGTTAGCGGTTAAACTTCGCTCTCCTCTTGTAAGCGTAAATTAAAACTCAATGTGATGTCGCCCGTCTGGAAAAAGTGCCTGGAACGGCTCGAGGAGGAACTGTCTGCACAGCAGTTCAACACTTGGCTACGCCCACTGCATGCCGTTCAGGATGGACAGTCACTTCGCTTGCTGGCCCCGAACCGGTTTGTCATGGATTGGGTCCGAGAACGCTTTTTTGAACGAATAGCGGAGCTGGCCGGCGAATACAGCGGAGGGGCACTCACCGTACAAGTTGAGGTTGGCAGCCAATCACGAATAAACGACGGTACACGATCATCGAAGGCTGTCAGTCCCCGTCCTGCGACAACGTCTGCCACGCGATTGCCTTCCATTATCGGGCGCCTGGATCCCGAATTCACATTTGAAAATCACATCGAAGGGAAATCCAACCAGCTTGCCCGTGCGGCAGCCAAACAGGTCGGTGAAAACCCAGGTGGGGCCTTTAATCCACTTTTCATCTATGGTGGCGTAGGCTTGGGGAAAACACATCTCATGCAGGCGGCGGGTAACCTGATTTTAAAGCATCGACCGGAGGCCAGTGTGGCCTACATTCACTCCGAACGTTTTGTCGCTGATATGGTTAAGGCCTTGCAGCATAATGCGATTGGAGAATTTAAAAAGTTGTATCGAAATCTCGATGCTTTGTTGATTGATGATATCCAGTTTTTCGTCGGCAAGGAACGGTCCCAAGAGGAATTATTCCATACTTTCAATGCATTACAGGAGTCCAAGCGGCAGGTTATCATCACTGCAGATCGTTTTCCCAAGGAACTGATTGGGGTTGAGGAACGTCTGGTGTCGCGTTTCGGTTCCGGCCTGATTGTCTCGATTGAACCTCCTGAACTGGAAACGCGGGTGGCCATTCTGATCAAGAAGGCAAAACAAGAAAGCGTAGAACTCCCGGAGGATGTTGCCTTTTTTATCGCCAAGCGAGTTAGGTCGAATGTCCGTGAACTGGAAGGGGCGCTCCGCCGGATCCTTGCCAGTGCCTTTTTTACCGGTAAGGCAATCGATGTCTCCCTCGTGGGGGAGAGTCTCAAGGATCTTATTTCCTTCCAGGAACGGTTGGTTACGATAAATAATATTCAGAAAACGGTTGCGGAATATTTCAAAATCCGGGTATCTGATTTACATGCAAAGAGCCGCTCCCGCCACGTTGCGCGTCCGCGACAAGTTGCCATGGCGTTGTCGAAAGAACTAACTGATCACAGTCTACCTGAAATAGGTGATGCTTTTGGGGGCCGTGACCATACCACGGTATTACACGCATGCCGTAAGATAGTAGAGCTTAAAGCAAAGGACTCGCGTATCAATGAAGATTACAACAACCTGCTCAGGATTCTCACCACCTGATAATTAGGCTTGCTTCTGGTGATAACTCTGTGGATGGTGTTTGTAGAATCTCAGCGTCCCGGTATCATTTAAGTTCTACCGCCGTTACTCACAGGTGCAACACCCGATACGCACAAAGTTGCAACACCCAAAACTGCCTGTGTTAACGTTACAGAATGAATTACACACAGATTAACAGCACAATAACTACTACTACAGAACTACCTATATAACATCTAAACGATTACACAAATGCAAATAACGCTTACACGCGAAGAATTGCTTAAGCCACTAGGGTATGTGGTAGGTGTCGTGGAACGCCGGCAAACGTTGCCGATTCTTTCCTATGTGTTGATGCGAATTCAGGACAGTGATCTTACTTTAACCGGCACGGATCTTGAGATTGAAATAGTTGCCAAAATTAAACAGATGGGTGGTAGCAGCTTTGAAGTGACTTTGCCTGCGCGCAAGCTTTTTGATATTTGTCGTTCGCTGCCGATTGAAGCGGAAATCGTGATCAAAAAGGAAGGCGAGCGAGTAACCGTAAAATCGGGAAAAAGCCGGTTTACTTTGGCAACGGCTGCTGTAACAGATTTCCCGTATATTCAAGCATCACCGTGGGAGCAAGCGCTTACTCTCTCTCAAGGAAAAATGCGTGCCCTGCTCGAGCAAACGCACTTCTGCATGGCGCAGCAAGACGTACGCTATTACCTGAATGGGCTCCTGCTGGAATTAGCATCTAAAAAGCTACGCGCTGTTGCTACCGATGGTCACAGAATGGCAATCAGCGAAACGGTTTTGGATTCAGCTCTTAAAGGCGAGAAGCAGGTCATTATCCCACGAAAAGGAATACTAGAGATTCTAAGATTACTTGAAGACTCGGATGAACCTATCCAGCTTCAGGTTGGCGTGAACCATATCAGGGCAAAGACAACGAACTTCACGTTTACTTCGAAGCTCATTGACGGTCGCTATCCTGATTACACGAAAGTAGTCCCTCAAACCGAGTTGAAGAAACTGACACTAACACGCGAGCCGTTCCGTGAAACCCTTGGGCGCGTGGCAATCCTGTCCAGTGAAAAATATCGTGGCGTGAGAATAAGTCTTAAAAAAAAGGTTATGCAAGTTACCGCCCACAACCCGGAACAGGAAGAGGCACAAGAAGAAGTTGCCACCGATTACACGGGTGAAGAGCTGGAAATAGGATTCAATGTTAATTACATGATGGATGCCATCTCGGCGCTAAAAAGCGAATCCATAAACTTCGGCCTGAACGACCCTAACAGCAGTTGTACCCTTTCATCGCCCGACACGCAGTACCCACAATACGTTATAATGCCCATGCGACTCTAGTCAGGGCCGACAGGGATGTTCCACGTGGAACATATCTAATGGCCATCAATCCCGCATACGTTCCACGTGGAACGCGGCAAAGCAATCACCCATGACACAAGCCAAAAAAAAGGGCGCGCCCGTATCAACATATGATTCACGCAGCATTCAGGTACTCAAAGGCCTGGACGCAGTGCGTAAGCGACCAGGAATGTATATCGGCGATACCGATGACGGTACGGGATTACATCATATGGTTTTTGAAGCTGTTGATAACTCGATTGACGAGGCGCTTGCCGGCCACTGTGACCAGATTCAGGTCACGATTCATGCAGATGAATCTATCACCGTTTCAGATAATGGTCGTGGTATACCCACCGAGATAATCCCCGAAGAAGGCCGTTCTGCTGCGGAAGTGGTAATGACGGTACTGCATGCCGGTGGAAAGTTTGATCAGAACTCCTACAAGGTTTCCGGCGGTCTCCATGGTGTGGGTATCTCTGTGGTTAACGCGCTTTCAGAGTCACTCGAACTGACCATTCGTCGCGACGGCAAGGTACATCACCAGAAGTATCGCTTGGGGGAACCCCTGACCCCTCTCAAGATAATCGGTGAGAGCAGTGAAACGGGTACGGATGTCAGATTTAAACCCAGCACCAAGATTTTTTCCAATACACAGTACAACTATGATGTTCTCGCGAAACGCTTACGTGAGCTTTCCTATTTAAATTCCGGGGTACGAATCTCGCTTATCGATGAGCGAGTTGGGAAAGAAGATATCTTCGAATACAAAGGCGGTATCGCGGCTTTCGTTAAGCACTTAAATCGCAATAAGACCCCGCTGCACGCCAAACCGATTCAAATCACTGCAGAACGGGACCGGATCTTGGTTGATCTATGTATGCAGTGGAACGATTCCTACCAGGAAAATATTTTTTGTTTTACGAACAACATTCCCCAGCGCGACGGCGGTACCCACTTGGCAGGCCTGCGCGCGGCCATGACACGCACCCTTAACCAGTACATTGAGAAGACTGGACTGGCAAAAAAGGAGAAAGTCGAAATCAGCGGTGACGACGCCCGCGAAGGCCTGATCGCTGTGCTCTCCATCAAGGCACCCGATCCTAAATTTTCCTCGCAAACCAAAGACAAGTTGGTTTCGTCCGAGGTGAAAGGGGTGGTTGAGTCAGTGGTAAACGAAAAGCTCTCGGAATTTCTGGAAGAGAACCCGGCAGACGCCAAAGGGATAGCGATCAAAATCGTTGAGGCGGCACGCGCGCGCGAAGCCGCCCGCAAGGCACGCGAGATGACACGACGCAAGGGCGTCATGGATATCGCCGGACTTCCCGGTAAATTGGCGGATTGTCAGGAACGCGATCCATCCAAATGTGAACTTTATCTGGTAGAGGGTGATTCCGCCGGTGGTTCGGCGAAGCAGGCCAGGGATCGGAAATTCCAAGCAGTGCTGCCGCTCAAAGGCAAGATTTTAAATGTCGAACGCGCCCGATTCGACAAGATGCTCACCTCGGTGGAAGTCGTGACTTTGATAACCGCGCTGGGGACGGGTATAGGTAATAATGACTTTGACATCAATAAGTTACGTTACCATCGTGTGATTCTCATGACGGATGCCGATGTGGACGGCTCACACATCCGGACCTTGCTGTTGACGTTTTTTTATCGGCAGATGGGTGAGTTGATCAGTCGCGGCAATGTGTATATCGCCCAGCCGCCGCTGTTCAAAATCAAGCACGGTAAACAGGAGCGCTACCTCAAAGACGAGACCGAGCTGCAGGATTATCTGCTCGATATGGCCTTGTCCGAGGCGGCACTTCACACGGCGGGACGTCAGACGGTGAAGGGTGCGGAATTAGCCGGTCTTTGTCGAAGCTACCTGGCCGTGGAGCAAACCATCAAACGCCTCGCGCGCCGCTACGACACCGAGGCGCTACGAAAGTTAATCTACATGCCGCGAATTACGCCAGCCCTGCTAAAAGATAAACGACAGGCCGGTTATGTCGTGGATGATCTGCAAGGCCGTCTGGCTAGCGACACCAATCGCGGCAGCCGCTATGAAGCAGCGCTTGGCTTCGACACGCGTAATAATCTGCATGAAATAGTGGTAACGCGCCATGAACACGGCACCACCACCCGTACCAAGATCGACGCAGAATTTATTTCTTCCGGCGAATATGCCTCACTGCGCGCCCTGGGAGAACGCTTGGAAAAGCATTTTGCATCCGAGGCAACCATCGAGCGATCGGACAAATCTCAAAAAGTCGTCAGCATTGACGGTATGCTTGAGTGGCTCATGACGGAAGCTCGCCGCGGACAAACGATTCAACGCTATAAAGGGTTGGGCGAGATGAATCCTGCGCAGTTGTGGGAAACTACCATGGACCCGAAAACCCGTCGATTATTGAAAGTCAGCGTAGATGATGTGGTCGCCGCCGAAGAAGTATTCACCACGCTGATGGGCGATCAGGTTGAACCGCGCCGCGAGTTCATCGAAAAAAATGCGCTCTCCGTTTCAAACCTCGATATCTAAAATACTGCAAAGCCGTATCTGTCACGCGGTAGTACGGCCTGTCTGGGACCAGGAAACAGAGTGCGTGTTACATAAGTTTGGTATTTTGGTTGTGCTTGCTCAGGCTTAGCTCTAGTGAAGGGTGCGTGGAATGCTGAGAGTAAACGAGGGTATTTCTGCGTCGAACAAGGTGCCATCGTCTGCAATCATCTGGTAACTACCCTTCATCGTGCCGACCGGCGTTTCAAGGATTGTGCCGCTGGTATACTGAAAACTTGTCCCGGGTAACAGATAGGGCTGTTCGCCAACCACACCTTCGCCCTGAACCTCCCGGATTCGGTCGTTGGCATCGGTGATTATCCAGTGCCGCGTCATAAGCCGGGCCGGAACCAGACCGCTGTTCGTAATCGTGATGGTATACGCGAAGACATACCGATCCTCTTCGGGCGCTGATTGGCCCGGGAGATAAATCGTCCGCACGTCAATCTGTATCTGATGTTTTTCGTTGGCCGACATATTCGCTTACCCTGCACAACCACGCCTATTTTGCATCAGTTTAAGACTCATGGGTATTACCGGAGTTTCCATCTCGGGGGATACAACACCCACATTACGATAACAAATGCGAAGAAAACGGAATAAATAATAGTGAATACCCACTCTGGGGCTGAATAGAAAATCAGGCGATCTAGCCAGTGACCGATAAAGCTCTGTTCATATACCCCGGTGCCCGCTGCAGCGCGCAAGCGATTTTCAAGAACCGTCAGCGGGCAAGTCAATCCGACCCAGGCTTCGAGCAGCACAAAACCGATTGCTCCCAGATGCAGCAGCCGGAAGATGAGGCGGCGTGTCCAAAGCCAACCGAGCGCCCAGCCCGTAACGATCAGTACCTGGCCGGCAACGACAAACACCACATACGCGGCATGTACCACGAGTACCACGGCGGCAAACAGATGCAGCACGCCCGGCTCGAGTATCATGAATGCGGCACCAGACGAGACGGGCAGGGCACGCTGAAAAATTTAACGGGATCCTGGTCCAACTGCACCGCCGAGAGCGATTTTCCCCAGAGACAGCCGCTATCCAGCCCGATCACCCCGTCCCCCTGCCACAACCCCAACGTGGACCAATGGCCAAAGACAATCCGCAGGTCTCGGCTGCGACGTCCGGGGACCTGAAACCACGGCATCAGATCCGGTGGCTGGCTACCGGGCGTCCCTTTCGGACGTAAATCCATGTTCCCCTCCAGGTCGCAGTAACGCAGACGCGTGAACGCGTTGATGATCACGCGCAGACGATCGGCACCACGCAAATTTTCATTCCAGTGATCAGGAAGATCGCCATACATGTGATGGAATAAATCCATCGTGGCATCGCCGCGCAACACATCCTGTGCTTCTTGGGCCAAGCGCTCGGCATCGGTGAGCGTCCAGGCGGGGAGCAGACCGGCATGGATCAGCGTGTAGCCAATCCGGTCATCGTGATGCAGCAAAGGGCGGCCGCGCAACCATTGAAGCAACTCGTCCTTGTCGGGCGCCGACAAAATTTTTTCCAGGGTGTCCCGTTTTTTTGGTTTCGTGGCGCCTGCAGCTATCGCCAGCAAATGCAAATCGTGATTGCCTAACACGCAGATAACGCGATCATTCAGCGCTTTGACATACCGGAGCACTTCCAGTGATTGCGGTCCACGGTTTACCAGATCCCCGGTAAACCACAGCGAATCATGCCTCGGGTCAAAACGGATTTCGGTCAACAACGCCCGCAGTGGCTGAAAACAGCCCTGCACATCACCAATCGCATAGACCGGCATCAGGATACCTGGGGCCCAAGCTGATCCGCCATTTTTGTCGTGGCCCTGACCAGAGCATGGATAATGCCCGGTTCCGCGGCGGCATGGCCGGCGTCTCGAATGATTTCAAGGGTTGCCTCCGGCCACGCCTGCGCAAGTTCCCAGGCACTCTGAATCGGACAGACGGTGTCATGACGCCCGTGTACGATCGTGCCGGGAATTCCACTGAGACGATGCGCGTTGCGCAGAATCTGATCGGGCTCCAGAAAACTGTGGTTTACAAAATAATGCGCCTCAATCCGCGCCAGGGATAATGCCGTGTGCGGCGAGCCGAAAAAATCAATCACGTGTCTGTTGGGCAACAATGTCGCCGTTCGTCCTTCCCACAATGACCAGGCTTTGGCGCACGCCATGCGCGCAATTTCATCCTCTCCGGTCAGTCGACGGTAATAGGCTGCCAGGAGATTATGACGTTCGTGCTCCGGAATCGGTGCGATAAAATCCTGCCAGTAATCCGGGAATAGCCGGTTTGCGCCCTCCTGGTAAAACCAGTGAATCTCCCACGGCCGACACAGAAATATCCCGCGTAAAATGAGGCCCAACACGCGATCCGGATGAGTTTCAGCATAGACCAGCGCCAGGGTTGAACCCCAGGACCCCCCGAACAACTCCCAGCGGTTAATGCCCAGAAGATCGCGAATTTTTTCGATGTCATCCGTGAGGTGCGGGGTCGTGTTGCGTTCGAGACAAGCATGAGGAGTGGACTGACCCGCGCCACGCTGGTCATACAATACGATGCGATAGACGTTGGGATCAAAGAACCGGCGGTGATATCCCTCGCACCCGGCACCGGGACCGCCGTGCAGGAATAGCACTGGCAAGCCTTTTTCATTTCCGCATTCCTCGACATGGAGTTCGTGCAGGGAGTCAACCTTTATCCGGTGCGTGGCATAAGGTTTGATACTCGGAAAAAGTTTAAGCACGATCGCAACCCAAAAGCGTTTTGCGCTGTTAGCGGAACGCGGAAATATTCGTGTCGCCTGCGCTTTGCATCCCGCCCACGATGAACCACAGGATGATTCGCGGTAATCGACGGCCGACGGCCGGCGGGGCATGAAACGCTGTCTTGAAGTTCTGATGCGGCATGTTTTTGATCTCAAACCAGGACCCTACACATGATTGCCGTAGGTCAAAGGCCAAGTCGTTCCCAAACGGTACACGTGGGGCCGGCGCGGTTCAGGGTGTAGAAATGCAATCCCGGGGCGCCCCCGGCCAGCAGCTTGTCGCACAGGTCCGTGGTGACATCGAGCCCGAAGGCGCGAATCGAGTCGAGGTCATTCCCGTATCCTTCGAGCCGCTTGCGTATCCAGCGGGGGATTTCAGCGCCGCAATTGTCGGAAAACCTGGCAAGTTGCTTGAAATTCGTGATCGGCATGATTCCCGGCACGATCGGCACATCCATTCCCATGGCTTCACATTCATCCACGAAACGCCAATAGGCATCGATATTGAAAAAATACTGGGTAATGGCCGAATTGGCCCCGGCCTTGACCTTGTTCACAAAGGCGCGGATATCGGCATCGGGGCACGGCGCTTCGGGATGGAATTCCGGATAGGCGGCAACTTCGATGATGAATTCATCTCCGGTTGTATCGCGGATGAAGGCCACCAAGTCGCTGGCATAGTGGAAATCCCCGGTCTGTGGCGCGTTCTTCGGGAGGTCGCCGCGCAAAGCCACCAGGTGGCGGATGCCCAGCTGCCGGTAGGCATCGAGCAAGGCGCGAACTTCCGGTCGCGTGGTTCCCATGCAGGAGATATGCGGAGCGGCATTTTGTTTCAATGCCAGAATCTGCTTCACCGTTTCGTAGGTACCTTCGCGCGTGCTCCCGCCAGCCCCGAAAGTTACGGAAAAAAATTTCGGCTTGAGCTGGGCGAGTTGGTTTATCGTTTCGCGCAGAGTTAGCTGTGCCTCCGGAGTTCGCGGTGGAAAAAATTCGAAACTGAAAGTGCGCGGGTATTTTTTTTGCAAGTCCATGGCGTTAACGGGCGATTCCGTCCTCAGCCCGGTTCAGGCACCCTGTACGGGCGCGTTGGGGTGCACCACGCTTTCGTATCAGTAACGGTAGTGATCCGGTTTGTAGGGCCCGTCCACCGGCACATTGATGTATTGGGCCTGTTCCGCGGTCAGACGTGTGAGCTTGGCCCCGATTTTCATCAGGTGCAGGCGCGCGACTTTTTCATCCAGCTTCTTGGGCAGCACGTAGACCTGTTTCTTGTAGTTCTGGTAATGACTATATAGCTCGATCTGCGCGATGACCTGATTACTGAACGAGGCCGACATTACGAACGACGGATGCCCCGTGGCACAGCCCAGATTCACGAGACGACCCTTGGCCAGCACGATGATTTTTTTTCCGTCGGGAAAGATGACGTGATCCACTTGCGGCTTGACCTCTTCCCATCGGTAGTTTTTTTCCAGCGATGCCACGTCTATTTCCGAATCGAAGTGGCCGATGTTGCACACGATGGCCTCGTGCTTCATGGCCTTCATGTGGTTGTGGTTGATGACGCGCACGTTGCCGGTGGCGGTGACGAAGATGTCGCCCTTGTCCGCCACTTCGTCCATGGTGACCACGCGATAGCCTTCCATGGCCGCCTGCAGTGCATTGATGGGATCGATTTCGGTGATCCATACGGTTGCGCCCAAGCCGCGGAACGCCTGGGCACAACCCTTGCCGACGTCGCCATAGCCAAGCACCACGCAGATCTTGCCGGCGATCATCACGTCGGTGGCACGCTTGATGCCGTCGATGAGCGACTCGCGGCACCCGTACAGGTTGTCAAATTTCGATTTGGTGACCGAGTCGTTGACGTTCATCGCCGGGAACATCAGCTCGCCGCGTTCCTGCATCTGGTACAAGCGGTGCACGCCGGTCGTCGTTTCCTCGGTCGCGCCGCGTATGCCCGACGCGACCTCGATCCACTTCTTCGGGTTGGCGGCGAGACTCTGCTTGAGCAGCGCCAGGAACACCTTCCACTCTTGATTCGCGTTCGGTTCGGGATCGGGCACCTTGCCGGCTTTCTCGAATTCCACGCCCTTGTGCACCAGCATGGTGGCGTCGCCGCCGTCGTCGAGGATCATGTTGGGACCCTTGCCGTCCGGCCAGGTGAGCGCCTGCTCGGTGCACCACCAATACTCCTCGAGCGTCTCGCCTTTCCACGCGAACACCGGGATGCCGGCGGCGGCGATGGCCGCGGCGGCGTGATCCTGGGTGGAGTAGATGTTGCACGACGCCCAGCGCACTTCGGCGCCGAGCGCTGCGAGTGTCTCGATCAATACCGCGGTCTGGATGGTCATGTGCAGCGAGCCGGAGATGCGCGCGCCCTTCAGCGGTTTCTGCGCGCCGAATTCCGCGCGCAAGGCCATGAGTCCGGGCATTTCGGTCTCGGCGATCTCGATTTCCTTGCGGCCCCAGGAAGCGAGGTTGATATCGGCGACTTTGTAGTCTTTGAACTTCGGATTGACGACAGCGTTCATGATGCCAGCTCCGTGAATTGAGCGAGCGCCGTTGTTTTAACCGACGTTCCCTTCGAGCCTGGCCCCAGTGTGAGCACCATGGGGGTTGCAACGCTCCTCGAAGAGCAACGCCTCGCCGTCATGGCGACATGTAAATATTATGCGGAAGCCGCGCTCCGCGCCTTGCTACCGGCGGCATCACGTAAGAGCTCGGCTTTGTCGGTGCGCTCCCAGGTGAACGAGGGTTCGGTGCGGCCGAAGTGACCGTAGGCTGCGGTCGGAAAATAGATCGGTTGCAACAAGTCGAGCATTTGAATGATGGCCTTGGGGCGCAAATCAAAGTGCGCGCGGATGAGTTGTTCGATTTTTTCGTCCGGAAGTTTTCCGGTGCCGAAGGTATCGACATGGATCGACACGGGTTGCGCCACTCCGATGGCATAGGCCATCTGAATTTCACAGCGGTCCGCAAGGCCGGCGGCGACAACGTTCTTGGCAACGTAGCGTCCGGCGTACGCGGCCGACCGGTCCACCTTGGACGGATCCTTGCCGGAAAAGGCCCCGCCGCCGTGCCGTGCCATGCCACCGTACGTATCCACGATGATCTTGCGGCCTGTCAGTCCGCAATCGCCCACCGGACCGCCGATCACGAAGTTGCCCGTGGGGTTGATGAAATATTTGATATCTTTGCCGAGCCATTCGCGGGGCAGGACGGGTTTCACGATTTCCTCGATGACCGCCTCCTTGAGATCGGCGTACTTGGTGCCCGGCGCGTGCTGCGTGGACAGTACCACGGCGTCGATTCCGACGGGCTTATGGTTGACATATTTGACCGTGACTTGCGATTTGGCGTCGGGACGGAGCCAGGGCAGTTTGCCAAATTTGCGTACCTCGGCCTGCCGTCTGACCAGGCGGTGCGCAAGCGTGATCGGCATCGGCATCAACACATCGGTTTCGTTGGCGGCGTAACCGAACATTAATCCCTGGTCGCCGGCGCCCTGTTCGAGGTCGAGACCCTTGCCTTCGTCCACGCCCTGCGCGATGTCGGGCGACTGCTTGCCGACGGCGCTGACCACGCCGCAGGAATCCCAGTCAAACCCCATGCCAGCGGAATACCCGATGTGCTTGATGGTTTGGCGCGCAATCTGGTCGAAATCCACGATGGCGTTGGTCGTGATTTCACCGGCGACCACCACGAGGCCGTTTTTCACCAAGGTTTCACAGGCCACGCGCGCCATCTTGTCCTGCTTCAAAATGGCGTCGAGGACCGCGTCGGAAATCTGGTCACAGACCTTGTCCGGATGTCCTTCCGATACGGATTCAGAGGTAAAAAGAAAACTGTCTGTCATAGCCGCTCCATCTTAGCTTAATTATAAAAGCGCAGGACCGCGCAGTTTACCAACCCGGCTCGTGTTTGACACGTTTAACCCCCTGGCGAGCGAACGCCTCAACACTGTTCCCAGGGAAGACCGTGATAACGCCAGCCACCCTTGCTGCTGCGATGATGGTGTTCGTCAAGCGCCCCTTCAAACCCCCCGGCGACATTGTAAACATCCTTGATTCCTGCCTTGA
>Ga0326597_10004279_pt1 | contig 20134 bp, 22 predicted proteins | sample RVTome_12_FD_203789 | JGI IMG/M metagenome (GOLD analysis project Ga0326597, IMG submission 203789) | Soil microbial communities from uranium-contaminated site in the Upper Colorado River Basin, Wyoming, United States - RVT100D185 | ecosystem: Environmental > Terrestrial > Soil > Contaminated >...
GATTGCTAAGGTAGCGGCATGACCCTCATACAAGGAGAAGACGAATCTCCCTCTTGCTCACTGGGAGAGGGGCAGCCGACCGGGTGAGAGCGAAGGTGTGCTATGATGCACAAGCATGGGTAAGAGTTTAGCCCAATTTTAAGGAGGCAGCATGGTGCGGCGGTGGGTGTGCGGCGTTGTGGTGGTGGCGGTGATCTTCGGGGCGCTGGGATGGTCTGCGCCGGCGATGGCCAAACAGCCTTCGGACTACTACGATGAAGAATTCTGGTATGCAGAAATTGGAGCCTTCCTAGGGGGATTTGTGGGACTAGGCGGTGCCTTTTCTGGAACCTGGCAGGGCCAATGGACTTGGGGAATGATGCGGGCTCTTGGCGCAGGCTTAGGCGTTTTTTCGGCAGGAGAAATTTACAATGTCCAAGGGAATGTGGTTATGGCGTTCATCTTGCCAGGAATTTTGTTGACAATACATCCAGCCTTCGGGATGCTGTCAATTGAATCATTGCATCTTAAGATATTTGCCTCAGCCGGCATCACCTTTTCTCTTAATGGCTTATTGGGAATGCCATACGTTCCGTTGATGCCAGCCGTGCTTGCGGTGATTGGCTTCAACATGGGTGCGAAGGTGAAGGACACTGGCCAGCCGGCCTCGCTGCCGTGGAGACTCGACCTGCCCGTGCTCTCGCTGGAGTGGTAGGGCCGGCTGTGCCGGCCACAACGATTGGCCCGCAGAGCGAGCCCTACTGTGCTGGAAAAGTACGAGGAAGCCTTCAAGCTGATGGAGTCCGGCGAGTGCGGCAAAGTGGTGTTGATCCCGTAAAGGTGTGGTCTGTCATTCCGGCCAAGCCCCGGATCAGGGTCCGGGGCAGGCTGCGCGCGAGCCGGAATCCAGATCGGATAAAGGTCTATCTGGATCCTTGCTTTCGCAGGGATGACGAACAGCGCAAGTTTGAGGCATTATGCTCGACTGGACTCAACTTAGCGATTTCCTGCAAGCCTTGCTGCTCACCTTTGTGCCGATCTTCGTGGCCATGGACGGGATCGGCACGCTGCCGATCTTCATTGCGCTCACGCAGGGGCAAGCCGAAGCCGACAAGCGCAAAGTCATCCGCGACTCGGTTCTGACCGCGTTTTTCGCGGGGCTTGCCTTCCTGCTGCTGGGCAAGGAACTGTTCAACTTCTTAGGAATAACGTTCACGGACTTCAAGATCGCGGGCGGCGCGCTGCTGTTCGTGCTGGCTCTGAGCGATCTGCTGCAAAGCGCGCCCAAGCAGCGGCGCAAGCCGGGGGATGCGGTGGGCATCGTGCCCATAGGCATCCCGCTGGTGGTGGGACCTGCCGTGCTCACCGGCTTGCTTATCCTCACGGACGCTTACGGATTGGCGCCCACGGTGCTCGCGTTTTTGCTGAACGTGCTCATCGTGTGGGGGATGTTCACGCTGTCCGATCGCTTGCTGCGCGTGCTGGGCGGCGGCGGGGTGACGGCGCTGTCGAAGGTGAGCAACCTGCTGCTGGCCGCGATCGCGGTGATGATGCTGCGCAAAGGAATTGAGGAAATCATCACTCTGTGGAGGCAGTGACGGGTATTTGCCGTAATCGCTTGACAATATGTTACCAAACTGGTAACATACATTGTGGCTATTATCAGGTTCAAGCACAAAGGCCTAAGAGAGCTGTTCAATACGGGCAGAACCGCTAAGATCAGCGATCAACACCATGAGAAAGCCATGTTGATCCTGGATTTCTTGAACTCAATCGGCGACATATCAGATTGCGCCGGCCAGTATGAATTTCACCGCCTGAAAGGCGATCGCACGGACGAATGGGCCATGAGCGTGAGCGGTAATTATCGAATCACGTTCAAATGGAACGGTCATGATGTTTATGACCTCAGATACGAAGATTATCATTAAGGAGTGCCTATGATTCCAACCAAGCGCAGACCCACACATCCGGGAGTTCTCCTGAAGGAGATGTTCCTCAAGCCGCGAGAGATCACTTTAAGCGCTCTTGAAGAGGCCACCGGCATTTCTCGCAAACACCTGAGCAGGATCGTCAATGAGCATGCTCCTATCTCGGTTGAGATTGCAACCAAAATAGCTGCTGTTCTCAATACCACACCGGAATTATGGGTCAATGCCCAGCGAAACATTGATATTTTCGACGCACGTCAGAAGCTAAAGGGCTGGAAACCTAAAAGAATGCTTGGAATGAAAAAACAGCTAACAACCTCGGCATAGGTTGAATTTTCCGAGGCATTCTCGATTGACTCAGTTTTACACGCCGTACATCTGCGTGATCTCCTCCTTGCTCTTGCCCAGGATGTTGAATTTCTTGCCCACCTTGACAAACGCCTCCAGCGCCTTGTCCAGGTGATGGCGCTCGTGTCCCGCCGAGATCTGGGTGCGGATGCGGGCCTGCCCCTGCGGCACCACGGGAAAGAAAAAGCCGATGGCGTAGACGCCTTCTTCGTAAAGCGCATTTGAAAAATCTTGGGACAGCTTGGCGTTGAACAGCATCACGGGCACGATCGGCATGTCCCCTTCCTTGAGGATGAAGCCGGCCTCGGCCAGCCCTTTTCTCCAGTAGGCCGCGTTCGCTTCGAGCTGGTCGCGCCGCTGCGTGCTCTGCGACAAAATCTCAAACACCTTGAGCACGCCGGCCACCACCACCGGAGCGATGGTGTTGGAGAACAGATAGGGCCTTGCGCGCTGCCGGCACATCTCGACCAGCTCGCGCCTGCCGGAGACGCAACCGCCGGAGGCGCCACCCAAGGCCTTGCCGAAGGTCGTGGTGATGATGTCGATCTTGCCCAGCACGCCGCACTTTTCGTGCGTGCCGCGGCCCGTCCTGCCGATGAAGCCGGTGGCGTGGGAATCGTCCACGAGCAGCATGGCGTCGTACTTTTCGCACAACGCGGCCATCTCATCCAGCCTGGCCGTGTCCCCGTCCATCGAGAAAACGCCGTCGGTCACCACCAGCTTGAGCCGCTTGTCCGCGTGAAGCTGGAGTTTTTCTTCCAGGTGAGCTATGTCCGAATGTTTGTACGTGTCGCGCATGGCGCTGCACAGGCGGATGCCGTCGATGAGCGAGGCGTGCACGAGCCGATCCGAGATGATGACGTCGTCCTTGGTGAGCACGGCCTCAAACACGCCCGCGTTGGCGTCCATGCACGAAGGGAACAGCAGCGTGTCCTCGGTTCCCAGAAATGCAGTGACTTTGCGTTCCAACTCGCGGTGGATGTCCTGCGTGCCGCAGATGAAGCGCACCGAGGACATGCCGTACCCGCGCTGCTCCAGCCCTTCGTGGGCCGCTTTCAACACGTCGGGATGGCTGGACAGCCCCAGATAGTTGTTCGCGCACATGTTGATGACCTTTTTCAAGGACGCTCCCGACGGGAATTCGACCTCGATGTCGGCTCCTTGCCGCGAGTGGATGAGGCGCTCCTGCTTGAAAAGCCCTGCGTCCTGAATGGACTTGATTTGCTGTTGATAGACCTGTCGGATGGCGTTGCTGTAGGCCATGATCGTGCTCCTTTATCAAGGATGTCATCCCTGCGAAAGCAGGGATCCAGAACAGTCGTACACCTTCTGGATTCCGGCTTGCGCCGGAATGACAAACCGAGGCAACTCATTCTCAATGCAATACTGGTCAAGCATAAGCATCACTTCTTCAAAAAACCCTGCACCAGGGACGCGATCTTGTCCACAGAGTCAAACGCCTCGGGCGTGGCCTGCTCGTCCGGGATCTGGATGTTGTAGCGGTGCTCCAGGAAGCGTTTGAGCGAAACCATGGAGAACGAGTCCACGATTCCGCCTGAGATCAGCGGGGTATCGTACGTGAGCTCCTGGGTGTCGTCTTCAACGTACTCCTTAATCACGTAGTCCAGCACCACGCGCTTGACGTCTTCCATGATGGCGACTCCTTTTCGATTACTCGTCTTCCAGGGTCGAGGTGTCCCCGATCTCCTCTCCCCACTCCTTGGCGTGCAGCAGCCGGCGCATGATCTTGCCGCTGCGGGTCTTGGGCAGCGAGGAGGTGTACTCGATCTCCTGCGGCATGGCAAGCGGTGAGAGTTTCTTGCGGATGAAATTCATGATCTCAAGCTCCAACGCTTTGTCAGGCTGGAACCCCGGCTTGAGCGTCACGTACGCCTTGACCACTTCCAAGTTAATCGGGTCGGGCTTGCTCACCACGGCCGACTCCGCGATGGCCGGGTGCTCGAGCAACGCCGACTCCACCTCGAACGGGCTGACCAAGTGGCCCGCGGTGTTGATGATGTCGTCGTCGCGGCCCACGAACCAGAAGTAGCCGTCCCGGTCCACCCTGCCTCGATCTCCCGTCAAGTACCAGCCGTTCTTGAACTTCTTTTTATAGGTTTCTTCGTTGTTCCAATACGTCCGCATCATGGACGGCCAGCCCGGCTTGAGCGCGATCAGTCCGATCTTCTCAGGGGCATCCCAGGGCTGGTGGTTTTTGGGATGGAGCACGGTGGCCGTGATCCCCGGAAAGGGCTTGCCCATCGAGCCGGGCCGCACCTGCATGCCGGGGAAGTTGGCGATCATGATGCTGCCGGTCTCGGTCTGCCAGTACGTGTCGTGAAACGGTTTTCCGAAGACACGCTTGGACCAGTGCACCGCTTCTGCGTTGAGCGGCTCGCCCACGCTGGCCAGGTGGCGCAGGCAGGACAGGTCGAACTTGCGCACCACGTCCTCCCCCGCCTTCATCAGCGAGCGGATGGCGGTGGGCGCCGAGTACCACATGCTGACCTTGTGCTTTTCGATGAACTTGTACCACGTCTCGGCCGAGAAGCCCACGTCCATCACGCATTGCGTGACTCCCAAACTCCACGGCCCGATGATGCCGTAGGAGGTGCCGGTGACCCAGCCCGGATCGGCCGTGCACCAATAGACGTCATCGTCCTGCAGGTCGAGCGCCCACTTGGCCGTGAGGTATTGGGAGATCAGCGAGTAGTGCACGTGCTGGACGCCCTTGGGCATGCCCGTGGTGCCTGACGTGTAGTGCAACACCGAGGGAGATTCCGCGCGCGCGGGGAATACCTCGAACGACTCCACCGGCTTCGCCTGTTCAAGTGAAAACGCAATCTCCCGTTCCTTGAACGGCCCCTTGCCATCGTGATCCACCAGGATGAGGTGCTTCAGGTGCGGCAGGCGATCGAGTATTTTTCGCACCTTGGGCGCGTGCTTGCGCTGGGTGATGATGGCGCAGGTTTGCGCGTTGTCCAGCCGCACGAACAACGATTCGTCCCCGAACGCGGAGAACAGCGGCTGTGCGATAGCGCCCATCTTTAGGATGCCCAGAAATCCAAAGTAGAGTTCGGGGATGCGGTCCATGAACAGACAGACCCGATCCCCCGGCTTCAGGCCCAACTCGCGCAGAAACGCGCCGATGGCGTTGGAAGCCAGGCGCACGTCGTCGTAGGTATAGCGCTTCACCGCGCCGCCCAGGCCTTCCCAGATCAGCGCCGTCTTGGCAGCCTTGCCTTGCCGGCAGATGCGGTCCGAGCAATGCCAGCCGATGTTGATCGCATCCCCCGCCCGGTAGCCGAGCGCCTGCTCCGCGATGGACCAGGAAAAGTTTTCCAATTTCTGTTCGTAAGAGCGCGCCATGATCATCCCTTCAAGGGTTCGCTTTTCTCCAGGATCACGATGGCTTTGGCGACGTCCTTGAGGTGGGCAAGCGACACCTGCATGCCCGAAATCCCCTGTTCCCGGCAAAAGCGCTGCACCTTGCCGTGGACTTTCATCTCCGGTTTACCCAAGGGATCATGTATGACTTCGATCTGGTCAAACTGGAAGCCGTCGCGCCAGCCGATGCCCATCGCCTTGAGGAAGGCTTCCTTGGCGGCGAAGCGGGCCGCGTAGTGCCGCGCGCTCGAGCGTTTGGACTGGCAGTAAGTGATCTCCTGCGGTGTGAACAGCCGTTCTTTCAAACCCGGCGTGCGCGCCAGCTTCCGCTTGACGCGCGCCACTTCGATGATGTCCGTCCCGATCCCGAAAATCAACGCAACTCCTCAAGATGCGCTACCCTAAACATTACCCTCTCCCTCTGGGAGAGGGCTAGGGTGAGGGCTCCCCTCATCCCATGCAAACTTTGGTTGCCCTTCTCCCGTCGGGGAGAAGGAGAAATGCTTCGCTCGACTAATGCAGCGCCTTTTGCAGCTGGTCTTTGAGCAGGGGGCACTGCGGCCACTCCGTGCAGGAATGGCTCTGCAAGTGCGGGCGACCTTTGGCGTCCAGGTTGTCCGGATGCCAGCAGAACTGGCCGATCCAGATCTCGCGGCTGATGGCCCAGGGTCCCACGTAAGGGCAGTCGCGCTTTTCGTTCGGCACCGTGTTCATGTGTCCTCCTCGTCAATTCGCTTTATTGTCCCCGGCCGTTGCAGCAGCATCCGGCTGGGAGGCGACTCCTTGCTGCCTGGCCCAACTTTGTCCCCACGCAAAAGCTCGCACGTTGTCCGCCACCGTGCGAGGGGGAACGCTTTGCTCCAACGCCTCCCGCCACGCTGTTTCCGAAAAATCCAGCAATTGCGACAGCACGCCCAGCATGATCGTGTTGGCCAGCTTGGGGTTGCCGAGCTCCTGCGCGCAAACCAGCGCCGGGACCACCCACGCCCGCCGTGCGTTCAGGTACAGCGTCTCCTCGAAACCTGAGGGGTAGGGTACCAGCTTCAACGACTCCAGCGACGGCATCACCTGTTGATCGTTGACCAACGCCACGCCCTGCGGCCTCAGCTGCGACAGGTAGCGCAGCGCCTCCAGCTTCTCGAAGGCAAGCAGGATATCCACCTGTCCCTCTGGGATGACGGCCGAGGTGACTCGGGAGCCGAAGCGCACGGTCGAGCACACCGAGCCGCCGCGCTGGGCCATGCCGTGCACCTCGGAGGCGCTGACCAGGTGGCCGCTGCCTTGCGCCGCCTGGGCCAGGATCTGGCCGGCCAGCAGCGATCCCTGCCCGCCCACGCCCACCAGCATCACGTTGGTCGCGGGCTTTTTCATGGGGCTTTCCTTTTTGCGTTCAAGAAACGGGCCACGGATTCGGCCACCCGCGCGCCCGTGCCGATCCCCTGGGTGACCGTGCCGTACCCGAAGGCCACGTCGCCGCAGGCAAAGACCCCGTTGTGGTCCGTGGCGCCGGTGAAATCCGCGTGGACCTTGTGGTCGTGGCCCACCGCGCTGCGCTTGAGGAAGCGCAGGTCCGCCTCCTCGCCGATGGCCAGGATCACGGCGTCCGCCTGGACCTGAAAATCGCTGCCGGGGATGGGCATAGGCTGCGCTCGTCTGCCCTCCTCGGCGGGGCCCTGCTGCATGTGAACCAGGTTCAATCCCTGCACGCGCCCATTCTCCACGATCAAGCGCGTGGGCGTGTTCAGGTACTCAAAGCGCACCCCTTCCTGGATCGCCGCCTCGATCTCCTCGTGGATGGCCGGCATCTCCTGCGGCGTGCGCCGGTAGTACACCGTCACCTGCGCGCCCAGTCGCATCGCCGCGCGGGCGCAGTCGATGGCGGTGTTGCCCCCGCCGACCACGGCCACTTGCTTGCCCAGCTCGGGCGGCTGGCCGCGGTTGAACTTTCTCAGGAAATTGACGCCGTACAGCAGCCCCTGCTTGGCGCCCCGGCTGCCCAGGTCCAGCCGCTGAGGGGCCGCATCGCCCACGGCGATGACCACGGCGTCGTACACGGTTTCAAGCTCTGTAAAGGTCACATCCGAGCCCACCTTCACCCCGCAGCGCAGGTCCACGCCGATCGCCCGCAGGCGGTTGATCTCGGCGTTGAGTATCTCCCTGGGCAGGCGAAACGCGGGGATGCCGTGTCGCATCATGCCGCCGGGTTCCTCCAGCGCTTCCAGCACGGTCACTTGAAAACCCTGTCGGCGCAGGTGCCATGCTGCGGAAAGACCTGCGGGACCGGCCCCGATGATGACCACTTTTTCCGGACGATCTGTCGCGGGAGCAAATTCCGCGCCGGAGAACTGCGCGATGCCGTAGTCCCCCAGGAAGCGCTCGACCTGGCGCACGGAGATCTTTCCCGTGGGGGTGGGGAACTGCGACGCCAGGGCCGGATAATCCTGCGCATAGCGCTGCGCCTGGGGCCAGCCAAGCGCGTTGACCTCGTGATCGCAGGGGTGCGGACACACCCGGCCGGCCACTGCGGGGAAGGGGTTGTAGCGCACCAGCACCTTGAACGCCTGCGCGTAGCGCTGCTGGTTCACCAGCTCCAGCACCTGCGGGATGTCGATCCCGGCGTTGCAGTCTGAGCAAACCTGCTGGCACTGGGTGCACGCGATGCACAATAGCGGGTGGATGCGAAGCCGGCCCTCCACCAGCTCGATGGCCGGGCATCCCACGCGCGTGCAGGCAAGGCACTCGGTGCAGCGCGCGGCATCCAAGCGCACCGGCTCTCCCAGCCGCGTCTTCTCCTTGAGCACGCACGCGCCCTCGGCGATGACGACCGAGGGCTCCGCGCGGCGCATTTCCTCGTCCAGCCCGCGCCAGATGTCGCGCAGGTCGTACGGGTCCACGTGGCGAATATGCTGTACGCCCAGCCCCTTGCACAGGGATTCAAGATCCACGGGATGGGCCGCCTTGTGCTGCAGCGTGAGCCCGGTGCCGGGGTGGTCCTGGTGGCCGGTCATGGCGGTGGTGTGGTTGTTCAAAATCACTACGGTGGCGCCCCCGCCGTTGTAGAGCGCGTTGATCAAACCGGTAATGCCGGAGTGGTAGAAGGTGGAATCGCCGATCACGGCGACCACTCGCTGAGCCTGCTCTTCGCTGAAAACCTTGGTCATGCCGTGGGCCATGCCCACGGACGCACCCATGTTCATGCACGCGTCCATCGCCGACAGCGGCGCAAGCGCGCCCAAGGTGTAGCACCCGATGTCGCCCACCGAGATGGCGTCCAACTGGTTGAGCGCGTAGAACACGCCGCGGTGCATGCAGCCCGGGCACAGCACCGGCGGGCGCGGCGGGAGCGGGGGCACCTGCACGCTGACAGGCTGAGGTTTCTCTTGCAGAAAAGCCTGGCGCAGCAGGCCCACCGACAGCTCGCCGTAGCGCGGCAGCACGTCCTTCCCTTGGCAAACGATGCCCAATGCGCGCACTTGCTCTTCCAAATAGGGCTCAAGCTCCTCCACCACCAGCACGCGCGTTTTGCCGCGCGCGAACTGCACGATCGCCTCGCGGGGCAGTGGATGGGTCATGCCCAGTTTCAGGATCGAAGCATTAGGAAAAGCTTCTTGGGCGTAGAGAAACGCCGAGCCAGCCGTGATGATCGCCAAGTCTTCCGCGCCGGGGAAGACCTGCGCCCAGCGCGCCGCCTCGCGCTCGAGTGCGGGCAGTCGTTGGGTTTCCATCTGGCGGTGATGCACGCGTCCGTGGGCGGGGAGCACCACGTTCTTGACCGCGTTCTTGCGGTAGGGGCGAAGCGCCGGCACGCTGCGCGCGCCCAAGGCTACAGACCCCTTGCCGTGCGAAATGCGGGTGGTGGTCCGCAGCATGACGGGCGTGTCGAAGTTTTCCGATAGTTCGAATGCTGCGATCGAAAAATCCTTGGCCTCCTGCGCGGTGGACGGCTCCAGCAGCGCAATGCGCGCGGCCCGCGCCAGCAGGCGATTGTCCTGCTCGTTTTGCGAGGAGTGCATGCCTGGGTCATCGGCGGAGACCACCACCAGCCCGCCGCATACGCCCATGTAAGCCACTGAGAATAACGGATCGGCCGCCACGTTGAGCCCCACGTGTTTCATCGTCGCAAGCGCCCGCGCGCCGGCAAGCGAGGCGCCCACCGCCACCTCCAGGGCCACCTTCTCGTTGGTGGACCACTCGCAATCCACCTCCGGATAGCGGCTGAGGTACTCCAGGATCTCCGTGCTCGGCGTGCCGGGATAACCGCAGGCCACGCGCACCCCGGCCTCCCATGCCCCGCGACCGATGGCCTGGTTGCCGGACAGCAGCTCGCCGATCGGTGAAGCGGCGGACGGGTTCATCGCGCCCCCTTTCAATGGACGGCCACTTGAGCCAGCGCGTGGTCCAGTGCGCGGCCCAGCCGGCGAATGCCCTCCTCGATAATCTGCGGCGGCGAGTAGGAGAAGTTCAAGCGCATCGTGTTTTTCCCGCTGCCGTCGGCGAAGAAGGCGTAGCCCGGCACGAACGCCACGTCCTCCTTGATCGCCACCTGCAACAGCTCAGCCGTGTCCGCGCCCTCGGGAAGCGTGACCCACAGGAACAACCCGCCCGCGGGGTGGGTCCAGCGCACGCCTTTGGGGAAGTGGCGCTCCAGCGCCGCCAGCATCGCGTCGCGCCGCTGCTTGTAGAGCTGGCGAATCTGGCGCACGTGCTCGTCCAGGAACCCGCCGCGCGCCGTCTCGTACGCCACCAGCTGCACGAACGTGCTGGTGTGCAGGTCTGCGCCTTGCTTGGCGCGCGTCAGCTGTTGGATCACGTTGACCGGGGCCACCACCCAGCCCAGCCTCAGCCCCGGGGCCAGCGTCTTGGAAAAAGTGCTCAGGTAGATCACGTTGCCCGCGTAGCCCTTTCCCCCGACGTGGCGGCCCGCATCCAACGTCATCAGCGACGGGAGGTGCTCGCCCTCATAGCGCAGCTGTCCGTAGGGGTCGTCCTCCACGATGGGGATGCCCTGCTCCTCCGCAAGCGCGACCAGTTGCCCGCGCCGCTCCAGGGAGAGCGTCACGCCCGCAGGGTTATGGAAGTTGGGCAGGGCGTAGATGAACTTTGGTTTTGCCTTCAACGCCTGCTCCAATGCGGGGATCTGCATGCCCTCGTCGTCGAGGGGCACGCTGAGGTAGCGCGGCTGGTAGGCGTTCCACGCCTGGAGCGCGCCCAGGTACGTGGGCTTTTCCACCAGCACGTGGTCCCCAGGGTCGAGGAACAGCTTTCCAAGCAGATCCAGCGCTTGCTGCGAGCCGTTGGTGATCAGGATGTGGTCGGGGGTGACCTGGATGCCGTAGCGGGCGGTGTGGCGCGCGATCATCTCGCGCAGGGGTGGATACCCTTCCGTGGCCCCGTATTGCAGGGCCTGGCCGCTCTGTTCCCTCAGCACCTTTTCCGCCGCTTGCTGGAACTTTTCTACGGGAAAGGTGTCCGGAGAAGGCAGTCCACCGGCAAAGGAGATGACTTCGGGTCGTTGGGTCAACTTCAACAACTCGCGGATGATGGAGCTGCTCATGTGCTGCATGCGTTGTGCGTACAGACGTTCCCACCGTGTGCTCATGACGGTACCTCCTGACTCTACTATAAAGCCTGGAGAAACCTAACTCGATGATCTAGAACAGGGGGGGGAATGACCTTGATCAATTGCGGCGGATGGGTTTTTGGCTCATGAAAGATTTGTGTTGAAATCCATCTTGCTTGCAGAGCGTATTGCGTTGCAATACAATGAGGTATGAAACTCCGTGCTCTGGATTGGAGCAGTTATATCGAAGCTCACATTGCTGAACACCAGGTCACGACCCGTGAAGTTCATGAAGTCGTCTTTGAGAACGACAATCACATCCGCAAAGCACGTGGAGCAGGAGTTTATGCCATCTTCGGTCAAACGAACGCCGGTCGCTATCTGGTGGTGCTCGTGCGCGTGCGAGATAGGAGTGGATCAGGTTTTGTTTTAACGGCAAGGGACATGGATAAGGCAGAGCTTAAGCGGTATCGAAAAGCGAAAGGGGGTAGGTAACAATGCCTAAGAAAAAACTTCCCAATATGAGCCATTGGACTGACCGCCAGATCGCCGAATTCTGGGCAATCCATAGCACAGCCGACTATTGGGACGACCTTGAGGAAGCAAGCGACTTAGAGATAGAAAAACAGTCAAAGGAAACGGTGGCCGTGCGCCTGGACAAGCAAGATATTCAAGCGCTGAAGACCATGGCGGATAAGCAAGGCATCGGACACACCACCCTCATTCGCATTTGGATCAAGGAAAAACTAGAGGGGGCTGTCTCTAAAAACTAGCTGCTGCGCTCATCAGCCTCGCTTTGCGTTGAATTTTCTTTCGCGATAGGCTTTATGCAGATGATACCGGATCTGAGAGAGGCTTTTCATCTCGACAATCTACGCCGTGCTTGGCGGTGGCTCAATACAAACTCTGATGCCATCTATAAGAGCTATTTTAGACATATCTATCGCGCCTATGGTGTGGCTACTGACGACAATCTTGCTGACCTACATAAGCGCCTCATCAGAGGAGAATTTCAGCCGCAACACGCAATCAAACTCTATCTCCCAAAGAAATCTGGCATACAGCGAACATACACATTGTTAACTGTGGAAGATCAAATCGTCTACCAATCATTAACGAATGTAATTGCGGATCGCCTTTTACTCAAAATGAGAAGACGGTATGATAGAGAAGTATTTGGTAATCAGTACGCGGGACAGTGGAGTAAATATTTCTATCGGGACTGGAGAAAGGGTTATCGGAAGTTCAGCGATGCCGTTCGAACCGTATATGATCGAGGTTTTGTCTACACTGCATCTTTCGATCTCACCGCATGTTATGACAGCATCGATCACAGTGTGTTGAGTTATTTCCTGAGCGACCTTGGACTTCAAAGGGAGTTTATCGACAAGCTGTGCGAGTACCTCAAACTCTGGACAGCAGCTCTTGCGGAAGAACGCATTTACCAAGGTCACGGAATTCCGCAAGGCCCGCTATCATCCGGGCTGCTCTCAGAAGTGGTCCTAAGGTACTTTGACGAAAATCGAACCGCAAAGCCTAGGGCGTGGCGGTATTTTCGCTATGTTGACGATATTCGTTTCTTTGCAAAGAATGAACACAATCTGCGGTCTATGCTTGCAGAGATGGATCTTCTGAGCAAGCAAATAGGCTTGTTTCCCCAGAGTAGCAAGATCGGCATTCATCGAGTAACTACCATTGAAGAGGAGATTAAATCAATAAGCCATCCTCCAGAACCTGTGGCAATCAGATTGTCATCCAATCAGCTGAGAATTAGACAACGACTTCAAGAACTATCACCTCGTCACCAAGTAACCAACGAGACTAGATTCAAGTATGTTCTTGGCGGTGCCCAACCGAATGCGACGTTGAGCATTCGTCTACTCTTAGTGCTTGCGAAGCAGCCACATCTCTACGTGTCCATCTTTAACTACTTTGATCGGTACGCACAGATGTCGAAGAAAGTATCTGCAGACGTACTCGAATTACTCAAGACCAACGGACTATACGCCGCTTTTACAGCTGCGGGGCTGCGGGCACTTCGAGGCCATTGCCATCCTGATGTGCAACCGCAACTTGAACAATTCGCGAAAAGGATAATCGATAACTCAGGGGCTTTGCCAAATTCTGAGTTGCGTGCTACCGCTGTAACGATACTTCTTGCCAGCGGCCGGCTGAAATGGCAGGACATACTCGATTTTGTTACGCAGGAACAAGATTGGTGGCCTCGGTCAGAGATGATCCGATATGTTCAAATTGAGCAGGTAGGGCAACCTTCTTATCAATACTTGATCAATCAGCTACTCAAAGATCCATCCGTCGATGTGAGCGTAGTCGCTGCTGATCTCATGGCCGCCTATTCTCTTGGGGTTTCAGGTACGATCGAAGACATCAACCGGGTAGCGCAACTTGTGCTCAAGAAAATGGGATTCATTACTATGCGGCGACGAGGAGGACCATGCCCTGTTTCAACCGCTATGCAGAGCATGTTGGACAATACGATTGGCGTCATTGACTGGAAGCAGGTGTTGGATACACACTATAAGCATGATATTTCGAAGGCCATAAGACTCCGTGCTTATTTTGAAACGGACGCGACAGCTTGGGTAAATCTGCTTGATACTCTGCACGATGATCTACTGAACTCGCTATTTGCACATGAAGGAGGCGCGCTGGGGACATACCAGCATGGTAACATTGGCGGGCTTCTGAACTCACCCACTAGCGCATTTCATGTCAAGTACCCCAAAGCTTCTAGAGCATTCAAAGAAATTCATGAAAGACGGCTTGAATCTTGGCTATCACATTCAGTTACTCGTGCTACTGGAAAGAGAACTCGCTTCATTGAGCACAATTATCTTGAGAAGGTAAGGTCGCGACTGTCAAAGGGATATCTCGAGATCTGGAGGCAGTGGTGACAAGACTGAACGCGCATGAAAGCAATCGTTTCTCTTAAGGCGGTTGTAGAAGAGATGGACGTCCCCAGTGACGAGTGTCACGCCCACCTCAACAAACGCTCCGGCGAATTCGTCACCATCGGTGATGAAGAAATCAGCATCCTCGAACGGGGCGATGACCTCGAGGACTACCCCGCCTGGCAACAAGATGTCATTCAGAAAACTCAGGAAGTCCTTGGCTCTGACGAGTATCTGCCTTTACCCAGCAAGTTTGACATCCACGAATATGCTATCATGGAGCGTTTCTGCCACTCAATCGAAAGCGAGAGACTGAGCCACACACTCCTTAACCAAATACGCGGGTCAGGCGCATTTCACCGTTTCGAGGATGCCATTCATCGCCACGGTATCGCCGACGAGTGGTATCGGTTTCGACAAGCGGCCTTGGAAGAAATCGCTATCGAGTGGCTGAAAGCGCATGACATTCCATACACATAACAAAGGAGATGGGCCTTTGCTTTTACCCTGCCTCTGATGAGGGCACAGCCGGCCTTTCGCGCACCCACCGCCACGCGATCAGCACGGTGAGCAGAAAGCTCAGCGCTGGAAGGGTGCCCAAGCCCCACACGCCCCACCGCTCGTAGGCCCAGGGGCCGGTAAGCCCGCCAAACGCCGTTCCCAGCAGCGACGTCGCCACCATCAACGACATCAGCTTGCCGCGCTGCTCGGGCGCCTGCTCGCTGATCAGCGGAAGCACGCTGACCGCGCTCAACTCGAAAGAGAAGCGCACCAGGATCAGGCCCACGGTCGCCCACCACAGCCCCTGGTTGAGCCAGGGCAGCAGCAGACAGCCGACCATCACCAAGCCTGCGCTGCCCATCAGGCTGCGGCGCTTGCCGATGCGGTCGGCAAACAGGCTCACCGACACGCTGGCAAAGAGGTCGGCCACGCCCAGGATCAGGGCGATCAGCCCCAGCTGCGCTGGGTCGAGACCATACTCGTCCGACAGCCACACGCCGTAGCTGATGAACAGGTGAAAGCCGGAGAACATCACCAGAGCACTTGCCATCAGGCTGGCCCAGGCCGAGCGGCGGTTGCCCCCCAGGTCAAAAAAATCTCTCAAATTGCCCAAAAAAGCTGCTCCTGCGATGGAGTTGGATGCTTCAGCAACCTGTATCGCACTGTCGTTGGGTTTCTTGGGCCCGCCTTGCCATGGTAGCACGGTGTGCACCGTCGGGCCAGCGGACGGCGCGTTTGAGGGGGGCAGAAGGCGGTAGAAGAGAAACGCCAGAAACAGGCCTGCAGCCAGGATCGCAAACGGCAAGCGCCAGCTGAACGCGTTGATCAGGTGGCCGAACAGGTACAGCCCCAAAATGCCGCTCAGCGCCCAGGCGTACTCCACGACGCCAAGCCCCCGCGCGCGGCGGTGATAGGGCAACCTGGCGCTCAGGTACGCGCCCAGCGACGGCAGAAACGCAAAAGTGCCGATGGCGCTCAGGATGAGTCCGATAGCGAACGTCCAGACGTTGACGCTGATAGCGACCAGTGCGTAGCCAACCGTGCCCAACAGCAGCCCCAGCCGCATCACGTGCCGGTAACCGCGCCGGTCGGCCATGATGCCGAACAAGGGCGAGAGCAACCCCATCAAGCTTCTGAGGCTGATCCAGCGGCCCAGCTCCACGGTGGAGATGCCCAAGCCGTCGGCGATGGCGCGCAGGAAAGGGAAGAACACCTGCACGCCGCTGTCGGTGAACAGCCGCGTCACCAGCCCGATGCCGATGAGTTGATTGACGGAAAACCGCTCAGGATGGGCTTTTTGTTGAAAGGATGTTTCCCGGTCCGCGCTCATGCGGACATGATACCGGCTGAGGTGGGAAAAACACGCCTCAATCTATTTCCCTCGCCCCCTTGGGGGAGAGGGTTGGGGTGAGGGGGACTTCATCCCTTTGATGGTTTCTCGTGTGTTTTGCCCTTGCCTTCTGTAACGATTGTACGAATTGATCTAATGAATTCCTCGGCTTCCTCCACCAGTTCTTTGGTTCTTTCCTCCGTAATTACTGCATTGACTTCATAGGTGCTGTCCTGTCGCAAATCCATCGCTCTTTGCAGAGAAAGAAAAACTCCATGCCCTAAAACCCCTGTTCTTACGTATTCCTTGTTGAACTGGGTGAGGAGTCCGTTGTGCGTCCGAGTGGTGATGCCTCTTTGCAATAGGGCAGCTCGCGCAGCCCAAAACATGGCGTAATAAGCCCTATCAACTGCTGAGAATAGGCTGCCTTCCTTCAAGAGCAGTCTTGCGTCCGCCAGGAATTCATTGGATCGTTGGAAGCAGTCCCGAACGGAGTTGTCGGTAGGTCCCATTGTCATACAAAGCTTCGGCTTCACGCAGAACTTCGTGAAGAAAGGGGCTTCCTCTCTCTAGGTCTTTTGTTATCTGAGCAGGCGTTCTGTAGATGAGGGTGGTTAGTGTGCCATATTCGATGTCGATCTCCGTGCGAATGGCAGCGATTGTCTTTTCGTACTGATGAATGCGACTACCGATGATCAGCACGTCGATATCGCTGTCTTCAGTGGCTTCCCCCCTGGCCACTGATCCGTAAACAACGATGGCGTCTATAAACTCCTTAAGTTGGGCTTGTATTGCCTTCCGAAGCGCTTCGGCAGCTTTCCAGTGGAGCGTCTGGGTTTTCATGTTCGATCACTTCATATAGTAACGCTCAGGAACTCCAAAGGCTACTCAGAACTTCACCAGCAACGCCGCCCAGTGCAGGCCAGCGCCAAACGAGGTCAGCAACACCAGATCCCCCGGCTTGATGCGGCCTTCCTCGCGCGCCTGCCACAGCGCCACCGCCACCGAGGCCGAGCCCGTGTTGCCAAACTCCTGCACGTTGACGAACAGCTTCTCCTTGGGCAGCTCCAGCTCCTGGCGCACGGCCTCCAGGATGCGCAGATTCGCCTGGTGCGGGATGACCAAGGCCACGTCTTCGAGGCACACCCCCGCCTTCTCCAGCACCTGCCGCGACACTTGGCTCATGCGGGTGACGGCTTCCTTGAACACCTCGCGGCCCTTCATGATGATGTTCTTTTGCAGATTCTGCTGCGCGCGCTCCAGCGTGAAGGGCTTCCGCGTGCCCCCCACCTCCAGCCACAGGATCTCGATCTTGCTGCCGTCCGTGCCCGCTGCGGCTGATAAAAACTGCGCTTTGGGCTTGGCGCCGACCACGGCCGCGCCTGCGGCGTCGCCGAACAGCACGCAGGTGTTGCGGTCCTGCCAGTTCATCAGCCGCGTCAGCACCTCCACCCCCACCACCAGGACTTTGCGCGAGCCATGCTGGGCGCGGGACCAGGCCACGTCCAGCGCCTGCAAAAAGCCCGCGCAGCCGCTGCCGGCAAGGTCGTAGCCCGGCACCTCGCGCGCGCCGAGCCGGTGTTGAAGGAAGGAAGCCGTGTCGGGCAAGAACGCCTCCGGGGTGTCCGTGGCCACGATGATCTCGTCGATGTCATCCACGGACAGGCCGGCGTCCTTCAATGCCGCTTTTGCAGCCGCTTCCGCCAGGTCCACCGTGCTCTCGTTGGGCGCGGCCACGCGGCGGCGCTTGATGCCGGTGCGCTCGGTGATCCACTCATCCGTGGTGTCCACGTACTGGCTCCATTCGTCGTTGGTCATCACGCGCTGGGGCAGATAGACGCCAAGGCCGAGAAATCCAATGGGTCTCTGTTGGGTCACGGTCTCCACCTTTTTGCAGCACTTGAGGATTGAACTGCGTGTGTAATCCCGCTACAGTAACCGAAATTTTCCAGGTACGCTATGCCTGCATTTCTTGACGGCCTCATCGCCGGATACGGCATCGCCATCCCCGTGGGCGCCATCGCGCTGCTCATCGTCAACACCGCCGTGCAGTGCGGCTTTCGCCTCGGCTTTGCGGCGGGGGCGGGCGCAGCTACCGCTGATCTGCTCTATGCGACGGTCGCCGCAGTGGCCGGGACGGCGGTGGTGTCGCTCTTGCAGCCGGTGGCCCTGCCGCTGCGCGTCTTGGGGGGCGTGGTGTTGCTGGCGCTGGGGGTTGCCGGGATTCGACAGGCCGCAAGGCGCCCCACATTCGAAGCCGAAGGCGTGAAGCGCTGCCCCACGCTTCGCACGTATTTCCAATTCCTGGCGCTGACCGCGATCAACCCGCTCACCGTCGTGTACTTCACGGCCTACATCTTCGGCCGGGGAACGGCGTACGCCTTCTCCATGGAAACGTCGCTGCTGTTTGTGGCCGGCGCCGGGCTTTCCTCGCTCTCCTGGCAAACGTTGCTGGCCGCACTGGGCGGCCTGGGGCGCGGGCTCTCGCCCGGCTTTCGCCGCTGGACCGTGTTGGCGGGCAATCTGCTGATCCTGGGCCTGGGCGCGCAGATGCTGGCATCGGCACTCCTGAACGGGAAGTGAACATCACACAGTCTGAAGGCCGGTATAGAGTGACGGAAGCAACAGGATTTTCGAGGTTATTGCCTGTCATTCCGGCGCAAGCCGGAATCCAGAGGCATTAGGGTCACTGGATTCCGGATCGTGCTGCGCACGTCCGGAATGACAACCAATAGAGCTTTTAACGTCGCCTATTTGCGCCAACGTGGGGTTGCTTTCTATGATAGGGAGGTCCGCCGTCCCCTTCGTTGGAATCGCCCGGGTGGACCACGAAAGGAGACGTTGGTGGAAATCGTCTGCCCCGATCACCCTCTGATCGCCGATCTGCTCAGCCGCCTGCGCGACAAACACACGCCCCCTCACCGCTTCCGCGAAGCCATCCGCAAGCTCTCCGTGCTGCTGTTCTATGAAGCCTCGCGCGATTTGAGCACGAAAACCGTCCCGTTGAACACCCCCCTCGTCGGCACCCAGGGCAGGCAGATCACGTCTCACCTTGGACTGGTCCCCATCCTGCGCGCCGGGCTGGGCATGGCCGACGGCATCCTGCAGATGCTGCCCGAGGCGCAGGTGTGGCACCTGGGCCTGTACCGCGACGAACAGACGCTGGAGGCGATCTCCTACTACAACAAGCTCTCCGGCGCGGAGCCGGTGGAGGTGGCCGTGGTGCTCGACCCCATGATCGCCACCGGCGGCACGGCGGTGCGCACCGTGCAAACCTTGAAGGAATGGGGCGTCCAGCGCATCAAGCTGCTGGGCATCCTGGCCTCCCAGGTGGGCCTCAAGCGCCTGGAGGAGGCTTTTCCCCACCTCCAGGTCTACGTTTGTGCGGTGGACCCCATCCTGGACGAAAACGGCTACATCGTGCCCGGCCTGGGCGACGCGGGCGACCGCCAATTCGGCACCGGCTGGGGCAAGGAAGTGTGAGCCAGTCCTGCTGAACAAGAAGTATGGTTTTCTGAAGAAGCTGATCGATTGGGTGCACCGCATGCAGAAGGGAACATCGGTCTACATCCTCGTCCGGGTGTGAGGGTTTCTTTAGCATATCACAAGGAATTGTTCCGATCTTCTCAGCAAGCATTATCAGCACTGAGATCAGATTGCTTCCGAGTCTCATCTTACCCACCATTTGTAGGCAGCGTTAAGAAAAGCGATAAGCTTGATCTAATGGCGATTTCTTAAGAATCCCTTCTCCCTCGGGGAGAAGGTTAGGATGAGGGGATAATCTGTGAGATGGATTGAATTACCCCCCCCTCACCCTGCCCCTCTCACCCTAAAGGGGGCGAGGGGAGAGCTTAAAAAATGGCGGTCAGAACTTCATAGAGAATCAGGCGCGGAGACTGGCTCCATTCATGGGGCCAGAGGAAGCGCCTGCCAGCCTAAAGGCTGGTATCCACCTCTCTTTGGGGTTAGAATCCAGTGGCGCTTGGCCAGCTGCAAGGCACTCTCTGTGAGAGTTAACGGTTCGTCGGCGTTGACCCAAGCGCGCCAAACATCGGTGAGGCCGATGCCGATGCGCGGCCCGCGCTATCTCGGTCGGCTGGACCAGAGTTGGGCACTGGTCGCTAGTCAACCAGCCAATCGTCGTCCGTTTGTGCATCGCACACGCTCCTCGGTAGCGAAACCTGGA
>Ga0326597_10004281_pt1 | contig 20129 bp, 21 predicted proteins | sample RVTome_12_FD_203789 | JGI IMG/M metagenome (GOLD analysis project Ga0326597, IMG submission 203789) | Soil microbial communities from uranium-contaminated site in the Upper Colorado River Basin, Wyoming, United States - RVT100D185 | ecosystem: Environmental > Terrestrial > Soil > Contaminated >...
CTGGTGGCGCGCCACGGCGCCGAGGTCATCGTCAACGACCTGCCGCGGGGATTCGGCGCGAACCATAACGCCGCTTTTCGGCGCTGCCATGCGCCGTACTTCTGCGTGGTGAATCCGGACATCCGGCTGAACATGGATCCCTTCCCCGCCCTCGTGCAGGCGCTGCGGTCCGTGAACGGCGCGGTGGCCGGCCCGCGGGTCTGCGATCCCGACGGGCGCACGGAAGACAGCGCGCGGCGCTTTCCCACCGTGGCCCGCTTGCTGGGGAAGCTCTTTTCCGGCGCCGCGGGTCCGGACTACCCCGTGGACCGGGGTCCGCTCGACGTCGACTGGGTCGCGGGCATGTTCATGATCTTTCGCAGCGACGCTTTTCGGGCCGTGGGCGGGTTCGACGAGCGCTTCTTTCTGTACTACGAGGACGTGGACATCTGCCGGCGCCTGCTGGCGCGCGGCCACCGCTGCGTGTTCCAGCCGGAAGCGTCGGTGATCCACAAAGCGCGCCGCGCGAGCCGCCGCGACCTGCGGCTGATGGGCGTCCATGCGGCGAGCGCGGTGCGCTACCTGACGCGCCGGTACCGGTAGGGCGATGGACGCCGCACCGGTCAGCGCGGTGATTCCCTGCTACCGCTGCGCGGGCACCATCGGGCGGGCGGTGGGCTCGATCGCCGCGCAGACGCGCCGGCCGGCCGAGGTCATCCTGGTGGACGACGGCAGCGGGGACGGAACGCTCGAGCGGCTGCGCGCCCTCGCCGCTTCCTACGCGCCCGGCTGGATCCGGGTCGTGGCGCTGCCCGAGAACCGCGGCGCCGCGGACGCGAGGAACGCGGGCTGGGCGGACGCCACGCAGCCCTACCTCGCGTTCCTCGACGCCGACGACGCCTGGCATCCGCGCAAGCTCGAGCTGCAGTACGGCTACATGCAGGAGCATCCCGAGGTGGCGCTGTGTGCGCACCGGCACGAGGTCCTCGCTGCGCCGGAGGTGCCGGACCGGCCGGTCGGCGAGGTCGCGGCCGAGCGCGTGTCGAGGACTTCGCTCCTTCTGTCCAACAACTTCTTCGCCCCGACGATGATGATGCTGAAGCGCGAGCTGCCGCAGCGCTTTCGCTCGGGACGGCGCCACGTGGACGACCATTTGCTGTGGATGCAGATCGTGTGCGCGGGGCATTCGCTCGTCCGTCTCTCGCCAAAGCTCGCGTACACCTACAAGCGGCCATTCGGCGAAGGCGGCCTGAGCGGGCAGCTCTGGGTGATGCAGAAGTCGGAGCTGGCGAACTACTGGATCCTGCGCAATGAAGGTGCCATCGGCTTTGCGGCCGCTGCGGGCTTGAGCGTCTGGTCGTTGGCGAAATTCGTGCGGCGACTCGCGCTCGCCGGCCTGCGGCGCAGGCGGGCCATCGAGTAAAATCCGCGCCTTTCCGATGAACGCCCTGAATTTCCTGACCCGCCGCTGCCGCTGAGTGCGGACATGAGTGCTGCTCCGTCAATCTCGATCATCGTATCGGTACGCAATGCAGTCGCGACGCTGGAACAATGCTTGGAGAGCGTTCTCGGACAGACCTACGGCGCGCGCGAGTTGATCGTGATCGACGGCGGCTCGACGGATGGTAGCCAGGACATCCTGCAGCGCTGCTCGAGCCGGATCGCCTACTGGGTTTCCGAACCGGACCGCGGCATCTATCCCGCATGGAATAAGGGATTGGCCCAGGCGAAGGGCGACTGGATCTGCTTCCTTGGAGCGGACGACTACCTCTGGGAACCGCGAACCCTGGAGTGCATCGCGCCGATACTGGCAGAGGCGTACCCATCGACTCGTGTTGTATATGGACAGGTCGCGCTCGTGAACTCGGAGAGCCAGCGGGTGTTGCTCATGGGAAGGCCATGGGACGAGATCCGGTCGCTTTTCCCGCAGATCATGTGCCTGCCGCACACCGCGCTAATGCATCACCGGAGTCTCTTCGAGCAGCACGGGCAGTTCGACGAGTCTTTTCGAATCTGCGGCGACTACGAAATGCTGCTGCGCGAACTGATTGCGGGGGAGGCGCTGTTCGCGAAGGACACGGTCGTTGCCGCCATGGGCCACGGTGGCGTGAGCAGCAACCCCACGAAGTCCCTCGAGATGGTGCTCGAGCTCAGACGCGCACAACGCATGCACGGGTTGCGGCGTCCGAGACGCGCCTGGGTAGCAGCATGGCTAAGGGCGCATATAAAGGTGTGCTTGTGGCGGCTGCTCGGGCCGCGTGTGGCATCGCGCGTGTTCGATCGCCTGCGATCGATGCAGGGGAAAGAAGCCTATTGGACCCAGCCGTAGCGAGCCGCGCTTCGCTAGGAACACTTAATCATTATATAAATCAATGCGCTAGGATGGTTCCGTTCATGAGCTGAACACTTATGTCATGCTCTCGGTCGTGCTGGACGACGAAGCCCGCTACCGCATCTTCAAGATCCTCCAGGCCAATCCCCAGGCAACCCAGCGCCGCATCGCGCATCAGCTTGGGATCAGCCTGGGACGCGTCAACTACTGCCTCCAGGCTTTGATCCGCAAAGGGCTCGTCAAGGCCAGAAACTTCCGCAATAACACCAACAAGCGAGCCTATCTCTACCTGCTCACGCCCCGCGGCATGGAGGAGAAGGCCCGCGTTACGGCACGCTTCCTGCGGGTGAAGCTTGACGAGTACGAGTCGCTCAAACGCGAGCTGGAGGAATTGCAGCGTGAAGCCGGCGCCCTGCAGAACTCCGCAATGGACACGCCGCAACGCGAACACGCGGAACAATGACCAGCCCATTGCTCGGCGTGCATCGACTCTTGGGCGCGGCCGAACGACGGCGCGCGCTAGTGCTGGTCGGCCTCATGGTTGTCGGCATGGCTCTGGAAACCCTGTGCACAGCATTGGTCGCGCCTGCGATCGCACTCATGATGCGACAGAACCAGGCTGCGGACTATCCGCTGATGCAGCAGCTGCTTGCGGCCCTGGGCAATCCCACGCAGGTCGAGCTCGTCGTTGCCGTCATGCTCGGTCTGGTCGTCATCTTTTTCACGAAAAACGTGTTCCTTGCGTATCTGGCATGGCGGCAGACGCGCTTCGCCTACGGCGTGCAGGCCCAGCTTGCTCATCGACTGTTCGCCATCTATCTGCGCCAGCCCTATACCTTTCACCTGCAACGCAACTCGGCTCAGCTCATCCGCAATGTCACGGGTGAAGTCAGCCTCTTTACCCAGACGATCATCAGCGGCCTGAATGTCGGGACCGAATTGCTGGTGCTGTTCGGTATCTCGTGCCTGCTGTTGATCGTGGAGCCCCTGGGCACACTGATCGCCGTATCCGTACTTGGCGGCTCGGCCTGGATATTCCACCAGGCAACGCGCACGAGACTGGCGGACTGGGGAACTGCGCGACAGAAACACGATGGGCTCCGCATGCAGCACCTCCAGCAGGGGCTGGGTGGAGCCAAGGACGTGAAGCTGCTCGGAAGAGAAGAGGACTTCATCGACCAATTCAGGGTTCACAATGCCCAAAGCGCGCGCGTCGGTCAGTATCAGGCCGCGCTACAGATGCTGCCTCGGCTCTGGCTGGAGATGCTGGCGGTACTCGGCCTGGCAACGCTCGTCGTAACCATGCTCCTCCAAGGCCGGGATATGTCCGTGATCTTTCCTACCCTCGGCTTGTTTGCGGCGGCCGCCTTTCGGCTCCTGCCATCCGTAAACCGGGTTCTGGCTGCGGTTCAGATACTGCGTTACACGCTGCCGGTGGTTGATACCCTGCAGAGGGAGTTGCGGCTCCAGACCGTAGAGGCGCCCGGCGGCCATCCTCGGGTTCGCGAGAAGATCGCCGAGTTCCAGGATGAAATCCGTTTGTGCGACGTGACGTTCACCTACCCCGCCGCAGAAACCACTGCAATCAGGGGCGTATCGATTCGCATCGCGAAAGGTGATTCGGTGGGCCTGATTGGAACAAGCGGCTCCGGCAAGAGCACGCTCGTCGACTTGATTCTGGGACTGCTGGCGCCGTCAACTGGCCGGATCGAGGTGGACGGCCGAGATATCCAGGACGATTTGCGCGCGTGGCAAGACCAGATCGGCTATGTCCCGCAGACCATCTACCTGACGGACGACACGCTTCGGCGCAATGTCGCGTTTGGCTTGCCGGACGCGGACATAGACGACGCCGCGGTTAGACGGGCGCTTCGGGCTGCGCAACTTGTCGAATTCGCCGCCGCCCTGCCGAAGGGCCTCGACACCGCGGTCGGCGAGCGCGGCGTGCGCCTCTCAGGGGGGCAGCGCCAGCGCATCGGGATCGCCCGCGCGCTGTACCACGACCCGCCCGTGCTCGTGCTGGACGAGGCCACGAGCGCGCTCGACACGGACACCGAGCGCGAGGTGATGTATGCGGTCACAGCATTGCACGGCGCCAAGACGGTGCTTATCGTAGCGCATCGCCTGTCCACCGTCGGCGGCTGCGACCGGCTGTACCGGCTTGAAAATGGGAGGATCGTCGAGGAAACCGGTCCGTCCGCTGCGGTGCACACCCCGAAAGCCGCGGGCGCGGCGGACCGGGTCCGGCGGTGATGAAGCGCGTCGCTGTCGTTCAGTCGAATTACATCCCCTGGAAGGGGTACTTCGACCTCATCGCCGCGGTGGACGAATTCATCCTTTACGACGACATGCAGTACACCCGCCGCGATTGGCGCAACAGGAACCTCATCAAGACGCCCCAGGGTCTGCAGTGGCTGACGGTCCCGGTCAAGGTCAAGGGAAGGTTCACGCAGAGGATCCGCGATACCGAGCTGGACGGCACCCAGTGGGCGGAGAGCCACTGGAAGGCGCTGGTGCAGAACTACCGGCGGGCCGCGTGCTTCGACGAAGTCGCGCGCTGGCTCGAGCCCATCTATGGAGCGGGACAATTCACCCACCTGTCCGCGCTCAATCGATCGTTGATCGAGGCGGTGTGCGGCCACCTCGGCATCCGCACCCGGATCTCCAACTCTTGGGACTATTCGCTGGCGGCCGGGAAGTCAGAGCGGCTCGCGGACCTCTGCGCGCAGGCCGACGCCGCGGCCTATGTATCGGGGCCTTCCGCTCGGAACTACCTCGAGCGCGAACCGTTCGACAAACGCGGGATCGAGGTGATCTGGTTCGACTATGAGGGATACCCCGAGTACCGGCAGCAGTGGGGCGCCTTCGTGCACGCTGTCTCCATTGTGGACCTTCTGTTCAATGAAGGGGCCCTTGCGCGCGATTTCCTCAGGTTTGCCGCCAAGGCCGGAGCGCATGGTGAGTAACGGACCCATGCATCTCGCCGACGTGGCCCGCTATTACTCGACCAAGCTCGCGGAGCATGGCGACACGGCGCGCGGCGTGGACTGGAACGGCGAGGAAAGCCAGGTGCTGCGCTTCGACCAGCTCGTCAAGGTGATCCAGCGCAGGTCCGGGTTCTCCGTCAACGACCTCGGCTGCGGCTACGGCGCGCTTCTGGACTATCTCACCCCGAAGTTCGAGCGCTTTTCCTACCACGGAACCGACATTTCGCCGGACATGATCCGCGCCGCTCGGGCACGCCATCCCCGCGCGCCCGACGCGCTGTTCGCAGTCGCACCCGAGCCGCCGTCCGTCGCCGACTACGGCATCGCGAGCGGCATCTTCAACGTGCGGCTCGATTGCCCGGACGCCGATTGGGAGAGACACATCGAGTCGACGCTCGATCTGCTCGATCGGACGAGCCGCGAAGGTTTTGCGTTCAACTGCCTCACGAAATACTCCGACGACGATCGGCGGCGAGGCTACCTTTACTATGCGGACCCCTGCGCCCTGTTCGATCTGTGCAAGCGCAAGAACTCCCGGCAGGTGGCGCTGCTGCACGACTATGGACTGTACGAGTTCACCCTTCTGGTCAGGAAACAGCCGTGACGAAACGACTGGTCATCTTCGGCGCCGGCGACATCGCCCAGCTGGCGCACTACTACTTCTCGAGTGATTCCGATTACGCTGTCGCGGCGTTCACTGTGGACGCCGAGTACCTGCAGTCTAGGGAATTCGCGGGGCTGCCCGTGGTCGCCTTCGAGGAGGTCTCGGCGCGCTACCCGGCCGTCGAGTACGACATGTTCATCGCGCTGAGCTACTCGAAGCTCAACGAGCTTCGGAAGTCGAAATACCTCGCGGCCAAGGGCATGGGCTATCGCCTCGCGAGCTACGTCAGCTCTCGCGCGACGATCCTCAACGATGGCGCCATCGGCGACAACTGCTTCGTGCTGGAGGACAACACCGTCCAGCCCTTCGCCACGATCGGCTGCAACGTGACTCTGTGGAGCGGAAATCACGTCGGCCACCATTCCAGGATCGGCGACCACTGCTTCATCGCGTCGCATGTGGTCATCTCCGGCGGCGTCGAGATCGGGGAATCGTGCTTCATCGGCGTAAACGCGACCCTGCGCGACCACATCAGGGTGGGCGCGCGATGCGTCATTGGCGCCGGCGCGCTTCTGCTCTCCGACGCCGATCCCGAGGGCGTGTATGTCGGCGAAGCGACGGAAAGGTCGAAGGTCCCGAGCTCGAAGCTCCGAAAGATCTGATACACCCATGAAGTGGCGAAAGCTGGGCAACGTGTTCTGCCCTTCCGGCGACGTGGAGTGGATGCGTTCGCATGCAGCGGTTCCGATCGCGATGCGGGTCGATAGGAGCCTGTATCGCATCTTCTTCGCGTCGCGCGATTCCGCGGGCCGCTCGCACACCGGGTTTCTGATCCTGGACATGAACGCTCCGACCCGCGTGCTGGATCTCTCGAGCGAGCCCGTGCTTTCGCCAGGGGCGCTGGGCGCCTTCGACGACAGCGGAGCGATGGCGACTTGGATCGCAGAATCAGCAGGCCGCGCCTTCCTCTACTACATTGGCTGGAATCTCGGTGTCACCGTTCCCTTCCGGAACTCGATCGGCCTCGCCCTCCTGGATGCCGACGGTAATGCGCGGCGATACGCGGAGGGCCCAATCTTGGACCGGACGGCTTCGGAGCCGCATTTTTGCGCGAGCTGTTGCGTCATCCCCGTGGAGGACCACTGGAAGATGTGGTACCTGTCGTGCACGGAATGGACATTGAGCGAAGGCCGCCCGAAGCATCACTACCACATCAAGTACGCACAATCGGACGACGGTATTCACTGGCGCAGAGACGGTCTCGTGGCCATCGGCTACGCGAGTCCTGACGAATACGCGATCTCGCGACCGTCGGTCCTGCGGGATGGTGGAATCTGGAAGATGTGGTACTCCACGCGCGGAAGCGCCTATCGAATCGGGTATGCGGAGTCCGGAGACGGACGCAAATGGGTGCGAATGGATCATCGGGCTGGTATCAGCGTTTCCGCCTCGGGTTGGGATTCGGAGATGATCGAGTATCCGTTCGTGTTCGATCACGACGGGACTCGATTCATGCTTTACAACGGCAATGGTTACGGGAAGACGGGATTTGGCCTTGCGGTATTGGAGGGCGCGTGACGGGTCGACGCCGCGCCGCTCCTGAAGGGTCCCGCGCGCCCCACACATGAGCGACAAGATTCCATTCAACAGCCCGCATATGACGGGCCGCGAACTCGAGTACATAGCGCAAGCGCACAGGAATCGTCATTTGGCCGGTGACGGAGAGTTCACCAAGCGCTGTCACGCATGGCTCGAGGAGCGGACAGCATGTGTAAAGGCGCTGCTTACGCACTCCTGTACTGCGGCGCTCGAGATGTCGGCGATCCTCGCGAACGTCGGGCCGGGCGACGAGGTCATCATGCCGTCCTACACCTTCGTGTCGACGGCGAATGCCTTCGTGCTGCGCGGCGCGGTGCCCGTCTTCGTGGACATCCGGCCCGACACGCTCAACATCGATGAAACGAAGATCGAAGAAGCGATCAACGAAAGAACGCGCGCAATCGTGGTGGTTCACTATGCGGGTGTCGCATGCGAAATGGACGCGATCTCGGCGCTGGCTCGCAGGCACGGCCTGATGCTCATCGAGGACGCGGCTCAGGGGCTCGGCTCCGCCTACCGCGGCCGGCCGCTGGGCTCCATCGGCGAGCTGGGCTGCCTCAGCTTCCACGAAACCAAGAACGTGATCTCGGGCGAGGGTGGGGCGTTGCTCGTCAATCGGCCCGAACTCGCGCTCCGGGCCGAGATCGTGCGAGAGAAGGGGACCAACCGAACCCAGTTCTTTCGGGGCCAAGCAGACATGTACACCTGGATGGATATTGGCTCGAGCTATCTGCCGAGTGACATCCTTGCCGCCTTTCTCTGGGCGCAACTCGAAAGCGCTGACGACATCCAAGCAAGGAGGATGTCGGCCTGGAACGCTTACCACGAGGCGTTCGCCGAACGCGAGGCCGAGGGCGGCCTGCGCCGGCCTGTGATCCCGGGGCACTGTCGGCACAACGCGCACATGTACTACATCCTCCTGCCGACGGGCGTGCCGAGGCGCGAGTTCATTGGTCAGCTGGCGGCACGGGACGTCAATGCGGTTTTTCACTACGTTCCGCTGCACGACTCCCCGGCAGGCCGCCGGTTTGGGCGCGCCTCGCGCATGCTGCCCGTGACCGAGGACTTGGCCAGCCGCCTGGTCCGATTACCGCTGTGGGTCGGCGTCAACGCGTTCAAGGTGTCGGAAGCCGTTGAGGCTGCGCTTTCGGCGGTCGGAAGGCGGTGAGATGCGAATCGCGCACCTGGCCTTCGATCAGAAGTTCATTCCGTTCGCGCAAGATGTCTTCGAGGACGCGTTTCCGGAAGGCAATTCCTGGTTCCTTCTGCACGCCAAGCGTGCGCCCCTTCGGTACGTATCGAACCTGCATAATGTCGAGCTCGTGAGTCGGCGCGGGCTATGGGATTCGACGTGCATCGGGAGGATCGGGAAGCACGAGATGGTGGTCGTGCACGCGATGATCCCGGAGTTCGCGGAAGTCGTGAAGCGACTTTCGGCCGACACCGTCGTTCTGTGGTTCGGGTGGGGCTACGAGTATTACGCCTACCTCGAGCGGGTATTCGGCCCCGTGATCCTTCCCGATACGGCCGCGGCGTGGAAGCGGTCCGTGGCTGCGGATCGGGCGGCTCCCGACGGCCTGATGCGGCGATTGAAATCCGCCCCGCGCAAGGTGTTGCGCACGCTCGTCGGTGCGGCGCGCCGCAAGCCCGGCGAGACGATACAGACGGTCGCCGGAAGGATCGATCTGTGTAGTGTCAGTCCATCGGAGATGCCCCTTCTGAAGGCCGCGTTTCCTCATTTCCGCGCAAAGCATTACCAACTTCATTACTTCAGCAGGGAAGACATACTTGATCAGGGCCCGTCTCAAATGGCAGGTCCGGACATACTCCTTGGCAATTCGGCGACACCGGAAAATAACCACGTGGAAGCGATGGCGCTGCTAAAGCGCGTGCCGCTCGATGGTCGCCGGATCATCGCGCCCCTGAGCTACGGCCCTCCGCACTACGCTGATGAGATTTGCCGCCTTGGATTCGATTCGTTCGGCTCGAGGTTTACGCCGCTTCGGGACTATCTCCCGGTGGACAAGTACTTCCGGTTGCTCTCAACGTGCGGAACAGTCGTCATGAACCATCGACGCCAGGCGGCGATGGGAAACATCAGCGCTGCGCTCTACAAGGGTGCCCGCGTCGTTCTGCGAGAGGAGAATCCTATCTACGCCACGTACACCGGACTGGGCGCATTGCTCGATCCCATGTCGAGAATTGAAGCCAATCCGTCGGCGATCATGCAACCCCTGACTGCGCCGGAGCGCCAGAAGAATCGCGAAGTTGTCGGCGCATACATGAGCAGATCCAACCTCGTCCGAGCAATCCAAGGGCTAGCGGCATACTGCGGAGCCGCTCGGCCCCTCGCAGGCGCCCAGGCGGAGCGCGCCGCCTGAGGCCCCCGAAACCTCATGACGCCCAAACAACCGAGCGAGTTTCACTCCAATCGCAAGCCCTGGAACCGGCTACTCTACGACTGCGGCGATGCGGCGCTGATCAGGCTAAGCGATCGTCTGAGGGGCACCGTCTACGACCTGGGCTGCGGCGACCTACCTTACCGCGAGTGGATGCTGCAGTATGTCGACCGCTATGTCGGCGTGGACTGGTCCAACACAATTCATGAACTGAAGGCGGACGTCGTCGCCGACCTGAATGAACCCCTGCCGATCGACAGCGGCGCCGCGGATACGGTGGTTTCATTCTCGGTACTGGAACATCTTCGCGAGCCCGAAACCATGCTGCGGGAGGCCTTTCGCATTCTGAAGCCGGGCGGGACAATCGTGCTGCAGGTTCCGTTCATGTGGTGGGTACACGAAGCGCCGCACGACTACTACAGGTTCACCCGGTTCGGACTGGAGCACCTGTTTCACAAGGCGGGCTTCGTCGAGATCGACGTGCAAGCTAATACAGGCTTCTGGGTAATGTGGGTCACGAAGTTAAACTATCAGTCGCGACGACTGATTCGAGGCCCGGGCCCCGTGCGCGCGCTGACGCAAGGCGTCCTGCGCCTGGTATGGCGACTGGGCGGAGACTTCGCACGTTGGCTTGACCGGCGGTGGAAGTGCGAAGAGGAGACTGCCGGCTACACCGTGAGCGCGAGGCGCCCTTGATCCGCTACGATGCCCGGCGACCTCGATGAGCTGCGTCCAGAGCGCCGTCTTCGGCTACAAGCGCCCCGACCATTTCGCGCGGTTGCTAGACAGCCTCGGTGTGAACTCCGAGTACGCCGACAGCGCGGTCCACGTTTTCCTGGACGGCGCGCGAAGTCCGTCGGACGCGGAGCGCGTCGCGCGCACGCGCGCCGCAGCGCGCGATTACGCGCCGCGCCACACCCATTCGCAGCGCTGGCCGGATATGCTAGCCGAGAGGGGCGCGCGAGCGAGAGCGGAGTCTGATGCGCACGTTCAGGGACATCGGCTTGCCACCCTCTACGAGTCGCTGACCGAGCTTGCACGGCCGCGCAGGATCTCGCTCGCATGAGCTGCAACTCGATCTGTCCACCGCTCCTGATTCTCGCGTTCAACCGCCCCGATACGACACGGCGCGTGCTCGAGGCCGTCCGCGCAGCACGTCCCTCGCGGCTGTACTTTGCAGTGGACGGCCCGCGCGCGAACCAGTCGGAAGACGCCGCCGCGGTCCAGGAGGTGCGTGAGCTCACGCGGGAGATCGACTGGGACTGCGACACACGCACGCTGTTTCCCGAGCACAACCTCGGCTGCAAGCTCGCCGTCAGCCAGGCCATCACCTGGTTCTTCTCCGAAGTCGAAGCAGGCATCATCCTCGAGGACGACTGCGTCGCCGAGACGAGCTTTTTCGCCTTCGCCGGCGAGCTCCTCGAGCGGTACCGCGACGATCACCGGATCGCCATGGTCTCCGGCGACAATTTCCAGCAGGGCCGCCGCAGGACGGCCTACAGCTACTACTTTTCCCGGTACGCGCACATCTGGGGGTGGGCGACCTGGGCCGATCGGTGGCGATCCGTCAGCATAGACGACCTCGATCTCCCAGGCATCCGGCGCGCGATCTTGAATGACGATTGGCTTGGGTCGGGTCCGTTCATACGCATGTACTGGCTCGACATAGTCGAGTATCAAGCCGCCGACAAATTCGATTCCTGGGGTTACTCCGTCGCGTTCCATTGCTCAATGCCGGCTGGGACGCGGCGACGCAGTCCTACGTCGCTTTTCTCGACGCCGACGACGCCTGGCACCCGCGCAAGATCGAGATCCAGCCTGGCTACATGACTGCGCATCCCGAGGTCGCACTATGCGCGCACCGTCACGAGATTTTGGGAACGCCGGCGATCCCCGACCGCGAGATTGGAGCGCTTTTGGCGCAGGAGATCTCGCGGCGTTCGATCCTCATGTCGAACAACTTTTTCGCGCCTACCATGTTAATGCTGCGGCGCGATCTTCCGCATCGGTTCCTGCATGGCCGGCGTCATGTGGACGACCATCTGCTGTGGATGCAAATCGTATGCTCTGGGGAGCGATTCGTGCGCCTTTCTCCTACTCTCGCGTTCACGTTCAAGCGGCCCTACTGCGAGAGCGGCCTCAGCGCCCAGCTCTGGGCAATGGAGAAAGCCGAGCTCGAGAACTACCGCATCCTGCGCCGCGACGGCCGCATCGGCACGAGCGCCATGCTCGGCCTGTGGGCCCACTCGATCGCCAAGTTCGCCCGCCGGCTGATCGTCGTTTCAGCGCGGCGCGTGGCGCAAGGCCGAAGCTAGAATCCGCCCGCCATGCCGCTCGCTCCCATTGCCATCTTCGGCTACCGGCGCCCGAGGCATCTCGCGCGGCTTCTGGAAAGCCTGCGCGCTAATCCCGAGCAAGAGCAAAGTCCGATCCACGTGTTCCTCGACGGCGCGCGCGGCGCCGAGGACGCCGAGGACGTGGCGCGTACGCGCGCGATCGTGCGCGCCCAGGCGCCACAGCACGCCGAGATCGTGGCGCGCGAGGCGAACGCCGGCCTCGCCAACTCGATCATCGCGGGCGTGACGCGCCTGACGCAGGAGTACGGCTGCGCCATCGTGCTGGAGGACGACCTTGTCCTCTCGCCGTACGCACTGCGCTACTTCAACGAGGCGCTGCAACGCTATCGAGATGCCGAGCGCGCGATGCACGTATCGGGCTACATGTTCCCGGTGCGTGCGCGCCTGCCTGAAACCTTCTTCTACCGCGAGGCCACCTGCTGGGGATGGGCGACCTGGGCGCGCGCCTGGGCGAAGTTCGAGCCCGACGGCCGCAAAATCCGCGAGTACCTGCTGGCGCACGGCATGGTGCACGAGTTCGACGTGCGCGGCTCGATGAGGTTCCGGCAAATGCTCGAGCACCAGATCGCGGGCCTGAACGACTCCTGGGCCATTCGCTGGTACGGCAGCCTGCGCATCGCCGGCGGCCTCTCGCTGCATCCGGCGCAGTCGCTGGTCGAGAACCGGGGCTTCGACGGCTCCGGACGCCACAACCCCGAGACCAGCATGTTCGACGTGCGCCTCGCCGCGCAGCCGGTGACGCGTTTCACCGAGCGCATCGAGGAGTGCGAGGAGGCGGTCGCCGCCATGATCGCCTACCGGCGCCGCACGCTGAGCCGCGGCTGGCGGCTCGCCGACCGCGTGCGCCGCGCACTGCGCAAGGCGTTGCGGCCGGCATGAACGGGGGCTCCTTTGACGTCCTGTCGGGCGTGCCCGCCGACGACACGGGCACCGGCAGGCTGGTGGCGCACCTGCGCAGCTCGCACGACGTTCATGTGCGTCCGACGCCGCTACGCTCCGCTTTTTCGCTCGCACTACGCGGCCGGATCGCCGCGGCTGCGCGCGTCGCGCTTGGCTACGCGCCGCAGGCGCTGCGGCTGCGGCGCGCGCTCGCCTGGCTGAGGCGCCACCCCGCGGCACCGCTCCTCGTCCTGCACCCGCAGTCGCTCGGCTTCAGGACGACGCTCGATCTGCTCGAGGAACGCACCGTGCCCGCGGCGCTGCTGATGCTCGACAGCTCCTTCTTCTGCATCGCCAGCTACAACCACGTTGCGGGCGAAAACCACCCCTGCGAGCGTTGCGTCGGCGGCGACTACGACGCTGCGCGACGGCACGGCTGCGCGCCATTTCCGGTCGCCGATGGAACCGCACACGCCTTCGTGCGCGAGCTGCCCGGCCTGCTGCGGCGCGGCAAGGTGGTGTTGCTCGCGCAGAACGAGGTGCAGGCGCGCCTCGCGCAGCGCCACTTCGCGCTGGCGCAGGCACCGGCGGTGGTGGGCATGTGGACGCGCGACTGGGACGCGCTCCTCGCGCCCGGCACGGCGGCGCCCGGAGAGCGATGGGACGTGGTGTTTCACGGCTTCGACATCGAGGCGAAAGGCGTGCGCTGGCTGGAAGAGGTCGCTGCGCACCTCCCGGCGCGTCGCTTCCTCTTCCCGATGGCCACACCCTTGCAGCGCCATCCGCCGGAAAACTGCCACTATCGGCCGTTGTCCTGGGAGACCGGCCTGGAGCCGCTGGTGCGCGCCGCGAGCGTCGTGGCGGTGCCCTCGCTGTGGTCGGCGCCGGTGGAAGGCGCGCTGGTGAAAAGCGTGGTCCTCGCCAGCGCGGTTGCCGTGGCGGAAAACTCGAGCGCCTATGCGTGCGAGCTGCCGGCCGGACTGGTACTCCCGCTCCCGCAGGACCCGGCGCGCGCCGCCGAACAGCTCGGCGCCGCGCTGGCGTCGAACTGGGCACCTGCAAGCGAAGCGCGCCAGATCTGGCTGACCCAGTTCGCGCGGCAGCGTGGGCGCTTTCTCGAGCGGCTGCTCAGCGAAGTCCCAGGAGCCCGTCCCGCAGCGTGACGCGCGGCTGCCAGCCGGGCAGGGTCTGCCCTCCCTTCCACGGCGTCATCACCTCGCGCGCGCGGTAGGGCCGGGCACCCCAGCGCACCGGCACGTCGCGGCCGAGCGCCTGACCAAACTGCGCCACCAGCTCGCGCAGGCGGATCGGCGAGCCGGAACGCACCGCAAAGCTCTCCTGCGCGCCGACCTCTCCCGCGTGCAGCCGCGCCGCTGCCAGGCAGTAGGCCTCGACGACGTCGTCCACGTGTACGAGGTCGAGGTACTGCTCCCCGGCCGTCATCTCGAGCGCGACGCCGCTGCGCGCCGCCTCGCGCAGCAGGTTGAGGATCCTGCGCCGCGGGTCATCGCCGCCGTAGGTTTCGAACAGAACCAACGTGACAGCCCTGGCGCCGCGCGCCTCGACGTAGAAGCGCAGGATCCGGTCGAACGCCTCCTTGCAGGCGGCGTACAGCGACACCGGGCTGTAGTCCGCGCCGCCGTAGTGCTGCCAGTGACTGCCGGTGCACACGATGCGCGCCACGCCGTGCGCGACCATGGCCTCGAGGAGCTGGGTGCCGAGCACGACGTTCGACTCGAGCAGCGCACGCAGGTCCTCCGGTGCGTGCCCGGCTCCGCCCTCGGCCGCGAGATGGAACACCGTGTCGGGCGCGGCGCTGCCGACGATCTCCAGCATGCGGGCGGTGCTGCCGTCGTGCGCATGCACCGCAGCAGCCGCGCGCAGCTCGCCCAGACGCTCGAGCTTGGAAGAGGGGCGCACGACGAGGTGCAGCGCCCAGCCGTCGGCAAGCAGGCGCCGCGCCAGGTGCCGACCGACGAAACCGGTGGCGCCCGTCACCAGCGCCTTGCGCCGCGCGCAGCTCAGAGGTTCGCCCCGAAAAAGGTGTCCAGCCGCCCCGCGGCGTATTCGAGCATTTCTTCGCTCAGGCCCGGGTACACGCCGATCCAGAAGGCGTCGTTCATCACCCGGTCGGTGTTCTCGAGCGAATCCGCGACGCGGTAGCGCACGCGCGCGAAGTAGGGCTGGCGCGTGAGGTTGCCGGCGAACAGCAGCCGCGTGCCCACCTTGTACTGGTCGAGGTATCGCAGCAGGTCGACGCGCTGCGCGGGCGCCTCGGGCCGCAGGCTGATCGGGAATCCGAACCAGGACGGGTCGGACTGCGGCGTCGCCTCGGGGAGGATCACGAACTCCTCGATCGAGCGCAGCCGTTCCCTGAGGTACCGGAAGTTCGCCTGGCGCGCGGCGACGAACTCCCCGATGCGCTCGAGCTGCGCCAGGCCCACCGCGGCCTGCATGTCGGTGATCTTCAGGTTGTAGCCGAGATGCGAATAGATGTACTTGTGGTCGTAGCCCGCCGGCAACTCGCCCAGCTGCCAGCCGAAGCGCTTGCCGCAGGTGTTCTCCTTGCCTGGCGCGCAGTAGCAGTCCCGTCCCCAGTCGCGCAGGGACTCGAGGATGCGCTTCAGGCCCGGGTCACCGGTAAACACCGCACCGCCCTCGCCCATCGTGATGTGGTGCGCCGGATAGAAGCTCAGCGTGCCGATGTCGCCGAAGCCGCCGACGCGGCGGCCGCCGTACGTGGAGCCGAGCGCGTCGCAGCAGTCCTCGACCACCCACAGGTCGTGCTTGCGCGCAACGCGCATCACTTCGTCGAGGTCGAAAGGATTGCCGAGCGTGTGCGCAATCATGATCGCCTTGGTGCGCCCGCTTACCGCCTTTTCGATCAGCGCCGGCACGGGGTTGTAGGTCGGGATCTCCACGTCCACGAATACCGGCACCAGCTGGTTGATCAGGATCGGATTCACGGTGGTCGGAAATCCGGCCGCCACAGCGATCACCTCGTCGCCCGGCTGCAGCGCGTCGCCACCGAGCTGGGGCGAGGTCAGCGCCGAGAGCGCCAGCAGATTCGCCGAGGACCCGGAGTTGGTCGTAAGCGCATGGCGCACGCCGAGATAGGCGGCGAGCTTCTCTTCGAACTCGGCGTTGTAACGCCCGGTAGTGAGCCAGCCGTCGAGGGAAGCGTCCACCAATAGCTGGAACTCGCGCGTGCCAAGCACCTTGCCCGAGGCGGGAATCGGCGTGACGCCGGGGAAAAAGCCGCCGGGGCGCTGCTTGCGCTCGGCAAACTCGCCCACCAGCCCGAGGATGCGCTCGCGCAGCTCGGCGTCGCTCATGCCGGTTGCCGCTCGCCGAGCGACGCCTCGTAGGACTCGAGCTGCCCCTGCGTCACGCGGCGCAGGTCCTCGCGTGCGAACCACGCGCGCGTCCATTCGACGATGCGCTCGAGCGCCGCATCGAGGCCCATGCGCGGACGCCAGCCGAGCCGCACGTTCGCCTTGGCGCAGTCGAGCTTGAGCATCTGTGCCTCGTGTGGATGCGCTCCCGCGCCGGCTTCCCAGGCGGCGCCGCCGCCCCACAGCTCGACGAGGCGCTGCACGACCCTGCGCACGGGCTGCTCCGATTGCGCGTCCGGGCCGAAATTCCACGCCTCCGCGAACTCGGCGGGCCGGTGCCACAGCGCCTGCGCGAGGAGCAGGTAGCCGTACAGCGGCTCCAGCACGAACTGCCAGGGGCGCACCGCGTCGGGATTGCGCACCACAAGCGGCTTGCCAGCGCTGACGGCGCGGAAAAAGTCCGGTACCAACCGGTCCGGCGCCCAATCGCCGCCGCCGATGACGTTGCCCGCGCGTGCGCTAGCGAGCGCCATGGCCGCGCCCGCGCCGGAAAGGAACGAGCGACGGTAGGCCGCGGTCACGAGCTCCGCGCAACCCTTGCTGCTGCTGTAGGGATCGTGCCCACCCATGGGGTCGCCTTCACTGTAGGCGCGCGACGATTCCCGGTTCTCGTAGCACTTGTCACTGGTCACGTTCACAAACGCGCGCACCGAGCCTGCGGAGCGCGCCGCCTCCAGCGCGTGCGCGGTCCCCATGACATTGGTGGCGTAGGTCCCTACCGGATCGCTATAGGATTCCCGCACCAGAGACTGCGCCGCCATATGCACGACGATCTCCGGCCGTATCCTGGCGAACGCGGCACGCAGCGCATCCGCGTCGCGCACATCGCCCTGGATGCTCTGCATGCCACGGGTCACCTGCGCCGACTCGAACAGGCTCGGCGTCTCAGGCGCGAGCGCGTAGCCGCTCACCTCGGCGCCCAGGCGCTGCAGCCACAGGCAGAGCCACGCTCCCTTGAAGCCGGTCTGCCCGGTCACCAGCACGCGCCGTCCGCGCCACAGCGCGCGATCTAGGACCATGTCTTCCACGGCGCGCGCCCGCTCGCCCACAGTTCCTCGAGGTGCTGCCTGTCGCGCATCGTGTCCATGGCCTGCCAGAAGCCCGCGTGCGCGTAGGCCGAGAGCTGCCCGTCGCGGGCGAGATTGCGCAGGGGTTCCTGTTCCCAGACCGCACCGTCGCCCTCGATGTAGTCGATGGCCCGGGGCGAGAGCACGAAAAAGCCACCGTTGATCCAGCCGCCGTCGCCCTGAGGTTTTTCCTGGAACGCGGCGACCTTCTCGCCCTGGAGCTGCACCGCGCCGAACCGGCCCGGCGGCTGGATGGCGGTGACGGTGGCAAGCCTGCCTAGCCGTTGGTGTGCCGCGACCAGCTTGCCGATATCCACGTCGGCGAGACCATCGCCGTAGGTCAGGCAGAACGCCTCGTCGCCGACGTAGCTGCGCACGCGCTTGATGCGCCCGCCGGTCATCGTGCCCTCGCCGGTATCCACCAGCGTGACGCGCCAGGGTTCGGCGCTGTGCTGGTGGACCTCCATCCTGTTCGCCGCGATGTCGAACGTGACGTCCGACTGGTGCAGGAAGTAGTTCGCGAAGTATTCCTTGATCAGGTAGCCCTTGTAGCCGAGGCAGACGACGAACTCGTTCACGCCGTGCGCAGCGTAGATCTTCATGATGTGCCACAGGACCGGCTTGCCGCCGATCTCGACCATGGGCTTGGGCCTGAGCGCAGTTTCCTCGCTGATGCGCGTGCCGTAGCCGCCCGCCAGTAGCACAGCCTTCATGACGCGATTGCTCCCAGGCGCCGCGCGCCCTGCGCAACCCGCAGGTAGTCTTCGTAAGCCATTTGCACTCCTTCCCGAAGCCCGATATGCGCTCGCCAGCCCAATGCGTCGAGCTTACGCGTGTCCAGTAACTTGCGCGACGTCCCATCCGGCTTTGACGCATCGAACTCCAGCCGCCCGCGAAACCCCACCATCTCGCACACCAGCTCCGCGAGCCCCCTGACGCTCAGGTCCTTACCCGCCCCGATGTTGACGAGCGGCGGGTAGGTCCCGATCGCGGACTTGAACTGGGCATCGTCGAGCCGCAGCAGCGCCACGCAGGCATCCGCCATGTCGTCGCTGTACAGGAACTCCCTCCTCGGCTTGCCTGTACCCCACACGACAAGCGCCTCGTCCCCCCGCTTCTTCGCCTCGTGCGCCTTGCGGATCAGCGCCGGCAGGACGTGCGAAGTCTGCAGGTCGTAGTTGTCCCCGGGCCCGTAAAGATTCGTCGGCATGACCGCGAGGAATTGCGTGGCGTACTGGCGGTTGTACGCCGAGCACATCTCGATGCCCGCGATCTTGGCGAGCGCGTACGGGCGGTTCGTGGGCTCGAGCGGCCCGGTGAGGAGGTACTCCTCCTTCATGGGCTGTGGGCAGTCGCGCGGATAGATGCAGGAAGAACCGAGGAACAGCAGCCGCTTCACGCCCGCGCGCCAGGCCTCATGGATGACGTTGGTCTGGATCGCCAGATTCTCTTGAATGAACTCGGCCGGCATGGTGTCGTTGGCGAGTATGCCGCCCACCTTCGCCGCCGCGAGCACCACGTGCTGCGGCCGCTCGGTCTCGAAGAAGCGTCGCACCGCGACGGCGTCGGTGAGCTCGAGCTCGGCGTGCGTGCGCAGGACGAGATTCTCGTAACCCGCCGCCCGCAGGCGCCGCACCAGCGCCGAGCCGGCGAGCCCGCAGTGCCCGGCGACATAGATTTTCGCGGCCTGCTCCACGCTACTCGTGCCGGCGATGAACAACGTGCCCGTGCTTCGTCACCAGCGCGTCGCGCTCGGCGTCGCGCAGGTCCTCGCGCGCCATCTCGTCGACCAGAGCGTCGAAGGGAGTCTTTGCCGACCAGCCCAGCTTCGCCTTCGCCTTGGACGGGTCGCCAAGCAGCGTATCCACCTCCGCCGGCCGGAAGTAGCGCCGGTCCACGGCAACGATCTTCGTGCCCGCGGCGTCCAATGCATGCTCCTCCGCGCCCTTGCCCCGCCAGGTAAGCTTCATTTCGAGCTTCTGCGCCGCACGATTCACGAAGTCGCGCACGCTGTGCTGCTTTCCAGTGGCGATGACGTAGTCTTCAGGCTCCGGCTGCTGCAGCATGAGCCACTGCGCCTCCACATAGTCGCGCGCGTGGCCCCAGTCGCGCCGTGCATCGAGGTTGCCGAGGTAGAGACAGTCCTGCAGCCCGAGCTTGATGCGCGCGAGCGCCCGCGTGATCTTGCGCGAGACGAAGGTTTCGCCGCGAATCGGCGACTCGTGGTTGAAGAGGATGCCGTTGCAGGCGTACATGCCGTAAGACTCGCGGTAGTTCACCGTGATCCAGTAGGCGTAGAGCTTGGCCACACCGTAGGGCGAGCGCGGGTAGAAGGGCGTGGTCTCCTTTTGCGGCGTCTCCACCACCTTGCCGTAGAGTTCCGAGGTCGAGGCCTGGTAGAAGCGCGTCTTCTTCTCCAGGCCGAGGATGCGCACCGCTTCCAGCAGCCGCAACGTGCCTATGCCGTCGGAATCGGCGGTGTACTCGGGCTCCTCGAAGGACACCGCGACGTGGCTCTGCGCGGCGAGGTT
>Ga0326597_10004282_pt1 | contig 20126 bp, 17 predicted proteins | sample RVTome_12_FD_203789 | JGI IMG/M metagenome (GOLD analysis project Ga0326597, IMG submission 203789) | Soil microbial communities from uranium-contaminated site in the Upper Colorado River Basin, Wyoming, United States - RVT100D185 | ecosystem: Environmental > Terrestrial > Soil > Contaminated >...
TCCGCGAGCGCCGCGGCCGCCCTGGACGAGCTATTCTAGGCTGGCTATTCCCGGATGGACCGGCAAGGCGGCCCATCCGCCGCCGCTGCAACGGACGGCCTGGCGGCCGCCGCTGAGCGGCGGCTGGATGGCGGGCCGCCGACGCCCGCCCTGTCCGAGCGCCGTGGGGCGCGGGGATCCCGCCGGGCCCCGCGGCGCCCATCCCGAGCCTTGCGCCGCTCCGGGCCAGCGGCTAGAGTCTTCGCCCCTCCGCTGGGGGGACCCCACGGAGACGGAGCGAAGAAACATGGCACGCGTCTGCGAGATCTGCGGCAAGAGGACGGTATTCGGCGGCTCGGTCGCCCGGCGCGGTCTGCCCAAGAAGAAAGGCGGCGTCGGCCTCAACATCACCGGCCGCAGCAAGCGCACGTTCAAGCCCAACGTGCAGCGCGTGCGCGCCCTGGTCGACGGACGGGCGCGGCGCCTCAAGGTGTGCACGCGCTGCCTGAAGAGCGGCCAGGTCCAGAAGCCGCTGCGCGGCGCGGCCGCGGCCTCCTGAGCACGGCCGCCGGCCGCCCGATCCGCCCGGTCCGCCGGCTGCCCACGGAGGCAATTCCAAGGCCTTCTTTCGGCCTTCCATTCGGCTGTTGGCGGCTCGTCGAAAACGACGCCGACCTGAGGATAACCCGTGCGCAACCTCCAGGATCCGTGGAGAACCTGGGCCCAGCGTGTGCATTGGATGGCGTCGGTGGGCTTCGAGATCGGCCATTTCGCCCCGAGATCGCCCTCGAATCCGCAGTCGATCAGGAGATCGCAAGCGCTCCGGAGTCCTGTCTGCGGGAATCGAGCCCCTTCTGGGAACGCCCCGCGCGGGCTCCCGCGGCCCCGATCGCGAGACCGCCCGCAGGCGCCGGCGAGGGCCCGCGCCAGCGCCTCCGCAAGGCTCTGCCGAGGGCCCTGCGCGGGGCTCTTCGACGTCCGCACGGGGCGCTTTCCAGGCTCTCCTCCGAGCCGATTTGATCGGACCTAAGAGACGTGCTGCAAGGAGGTTGCGGCCACGGAGCGGAAGCTCGGCAGCGGTTCGCCCGGCGGCCCCTGTCGCTCCCGCACGAGAACCCTTCTCGCTCCGGATCTGCTCCTTGGGATCACTTCCCTGGAGGTGCTTGGAGCAGAACGCCGGGAGGCTTCGGACGGAGACGGGAGCGCCTCGGACGTCCCTCGGGGCCCCACAAAGTTCAAGGAAGCGAGGCAAGCTCCTTCGTGCTTGGGCCGATGGATCGCTTGATGTCGTGGCTTCTGCGCCGCTTTGGCGCTCCCGATCGGAAGAGAACATCAAGGAGACTTTCCTGATGGCCAAGAAAGCGAAGCGCAAGGCCGCCCGGAAGACGGCCAAGCGCAAGACGACCAAGAAGCCGGCCCGCAAGAAGGCCGCCAAGAAGAAGGCTACGCGCAAGAAGGCCAAGAAGAAGGCCACGCGGCGGCGCTAGAGCCGCGCAACGAAGGGGCTTGACGTGAACAAGAGCCACCTCGTTGCCTACGTCGCGAGAGATCTGCAGACGTCGAGGCTTCAGGCGGCACGGTTGGTCGATTCCGTGCTGGCCGGGATCCGAGAGGGTCTGCAACGGGACACGAGCGTGACGCTGAGCGGTTTCGGCACCTTCGAGGTGAAGCCGCGCAAGGCGCGCACCGGGCGCAACCCGCAGACGGGCGAGCCCATCGCGATCTCCGCCGGCAGGCGGGTCGGCTTCCGGGTCGGAAAGGCCCTCAAGGAATCCGTCTGACCGCCGGCTCCATCGGACGACGGCCCTCCGGCACCGGCCGGGGGGCCGTTCCGCACAGGGCGGGAGAGGCTATCCCCCGAGCGCGTCGATCTCGGCCCGGATCGTCTCGTCGGCGAGCTTGCTGAACAGCCCGCGCACCTCGCCCAGGGGACGGCCGGTGCTCAGCGAGCGCCAATTGCCCGCCGCCGGCGCACCGGGCCAGGCCTGATCCGCCGCGCGCCCCTCCTGGCCGAGCATCTGCCACAGCGCCTGCGCCTTCTGCGGCATGAAGGGCACCATCCAGCGTGACAGCAGGGCGATCCACTCGCAGCAGGTGTTGAGAATCGAGCCGGCGCGCTGCGGGTCGTTCCTGTTCTCCTTCCACGGCGCCGTGCGATCGACGAAGACGTTGGCGGCGGCCGCGTTCTGGACGAGCTGCTCGGCCGCGCGCCGCATGCGGAAGGCGCGCACGTGCTCGCCCGGGTCGCCGATCTCGCCGCACTCCGAGAGCAGGATGCGGTCCAGCTCGGCGGCGTCGGCCGCGCGCAGGGCAGGGATGGCGCCCTCGAAGCTCTTGTCCACGAAGCGCAGCACGCGCGTGACCAGGTTGCCGATCGTGTCGGCCAGGGAGCTGTTCACCGTGCGTTGGAAGTCCTCCCAGCGCCACTCGCTGTCGGCCGTCTCGGGCGCGCTGGCGATCAGGTGGAAGCGCGCCGCCTCGGCGTCGTAGCGCTCGAAGAAGCGCTCCATGTCGATCGTCCAGCCCTCGGAGGTCGAGAACTTCCGGCCCTGCAGGTTGTAGAACTCGTTGGCCGGCACGGCCCACGGCAGGACGTAGCCCTGCTTCACGCCGAAGAGCATGGCCGGGAAGAACAAGGCGTGGAAGGGGATGTTGTCCTTGCCGATGAAGTGCACCAGGCGCGTGTCCTCGGCCTTCCACCACTCCTCCCAGGCGTCGGGGCAGCCCTCGCGCTCGGCCCACTCGGCGGTCATCGAGACGTAGCCGATCGGCGCGTCGAACCAGACGTAGAGCACCTTGCCGGTCTCGCCCTCGGCCAGGTCCTCGGGCACCGGCACTCCCCAGGTCATGTCGCGCGTGATCGGGCGCGGCTGGAGCTCCTTCAGCATCTGCGTGATGAAAGCCCGCACGTTGGGCTTCCACTCGCCGCGCTCGAACCATTCGCCGAGGTGCTCGTCGCGCAGCTTCGGCAGGTCGACGTACCAGTGCGTCGTCTCACGCCGCTCGGGGGTCGTGCCGCAGACCTTGCAGGTCGGAGCGACGAGCTCGAGCGCCTCGAGCCACGAGGCGCAGCGCGGGCACTCGTCCCCGCGCGCGTTCTCGTGGCCGCACTTCGGGCACGTGCCGGCCACGAAGCGGTCGGCCAGGAACATGCCGTCCCGCGGGCAGTAGAGCTGCTCGCTCGCGCGCTTTTGGAGGTAGCCGTTCTCGCTCAGCCGCCGGAAGAACTCCTGGCTGAAGCGCGCGTGGTGCGGGCAGATGCTCGTGCCCGAGAAGATGTCGAACTCGATCCCGAAGCGGTCGAAGGTGCCCTTGACGGCCTCACGCCAGTGGGCGACGTACTCCGCGTAGGGCACGCCCTCGCGCTCGGCGCCGATCGTGATGGCGACGCCGTGCTCGTCGGCGCCGCAGATGAAGCGCACGTCCTCGCCCTGCATGCGCAGCGTGCGCACGTAGAGGTCGGCCGGCAGGTAGGCCCCCGCGACGTGCCCGAAGTGGTTCGGCCCGTTGGCGTACGGGAGGGCGCTGGTGACGGTGTAGCGGGTCAGGGCGGGCTCCTCGGATCCTCGAGCGGCGGCGAGGGAGCATCCTAAGGCGCGGCGGGAAACGGTTTCAGCGGATTCCGGGAGCGTACGAGCGGGTTCGCGGAACCCGGCCCGCTGGAGGAGCGGATCGGACGATGGACGAGGTCACTGACGCGGCGGCGCCGGCGCGGACCTTCGCGCTCGATCCCGAGCGCGACCGAGCAGGCGCCTCGCTCGCGAGCGCTCCAGCATCAGGTTGCGGATCGCGTAGAGGGGCGTGGGGACGAAGCTGGCGATCAGCACCGGGTCGCCCAGGAAGCCGGTGTAGCAGAGGTTCAGCGCCGCGCCCACCAGGGTGAACCACCAGAAGGCGGCCGGGAAGAAGCTGCGGCCGGCGCGCTCGGAGTACCACCACTGCAGGATGAAGCGCGTGCTCCAGAAGACCTGGCCGCCGACGCCGATCGCCAGCACGAGCAGGTTCTCGCTCAGCGCCTCGCGCGGGCGCGCGGCGCCCGTGGCGAACAGCAGCGCGAGCAGGCCCAGTCCCACCCCGGCGGCCGGGATCGGTCCCAGGCGCGAGCCCTTCCCGTGACCGTAGTGCAGCCACAGGTTGCGGACGTAGATCGCGCCGTTGACGCAGAAGCCCGCCAGCAGCACCGCGCGCGACTCGCGCAGCGTGTAGCCGCCCAGGAGCAGCACTCCGCCCAGCGACAGCCACCAGAAGACGCTCGGGGCGACGCTGCGCCGCGCCTTCTCCGAGAACCACCACTGGATCAGGAAGCGCGCGAAATAGCTCGCGTTCCCGAGCCAGCCGATCGCCTCCCAGGCCCTCATCGGTCGCGGCGCGTGACCTCGCGCAGGGGGACGCGGATCAGCCGCCCGCGCATCCAGCGCACGGCGAGCAGGTCCTTCAGCGCGCGCCAGGCGCGGTTGCCTACGCCGTACTTGCTGTGGCCCTCCAGGCGCGGGTAGTGCGAGACCGGGTGCTCGACGACCGAGAAGCCGTGGTAGCGCAGGAGCGTGGGGAAGAAGCGGTGCATGCCGTCAAACAGCGGGATCGAGCGGATGGCCTCGGCCCGGAAGACCTTCAGCGAGCAGCCCGTGTCGCGGATGCGGTCGCCGCTGACGGCGTTGCGGATCGCGTTGGCGACGCGCGAGCTCGCGCGGCGCAGCCAGTCGTCGTGGCGCTCGGTACGGTAGCCGCAGACCGCGTCGTGCTCGCCCAGCGCGGCCAGCATGCCCGGCACGTCGCCCGGGTCGTTCTGCAGATCGGAGTCGAGCGTCACGATCAGCTCGCCGCGCGCCAGGCGGATCCCGGCGCCCATGGCCGCGGTCTGGCCGCAGTTGCGCTCGAAGAAGACGCCCACCACGCGCCGGTCGCGCTCGCACAGGCCGCGAATGACCGCCGGCGAGCCGTCGCGGCTGCCGTCGTCGACCAGGATCAGCTCCCAGTCCTCGCCGCGAGCGCCCGCGCTCGCCGCGCTGGCGGTACCGGCGTCGAGCGCCTCGCACACGCGGGCGTGCAGCCGCTCGAGACTCTGCTCTTCGTCGTAGACCGGCGCTACCAGGCTGAGGCGCGGGCCTCCGGGCGCCGCGGGCGCGCCCAGGTCGGTCAAGAGGTACGAGCCAGGCCGGACCAGGGCCTCGCCGGCCGGCCGGGCCCGGGTCCGATCGTCGGAGGCGGGGGTGCTGGGCATCGGGAGGGCATCATCGGGGGGGAGACGGGGGGAGTCCAGGCCGGCGGAGCGCGCGGTGCCCGCGCGCGCCGCCATCCCGGTCCTCGGCTCGGCCCCGCCCGCGGGCTAGCCTGGGCGCCGGTCGGGCGGGCGGAACGGATGGCGGACGAGGAACGGGAAGGGGCGCAGATGGAGGGCCAGGAGCCGGGGCCGGCGGGCGCGGGCGCGCGGCGCGGGAGGGTGCGGCACGGCCTGGCCCGCGGGCGACCCTGGCCGCGACGGCTGCGCCGCGCCTCGCTCGGCCTGGCGCTGGTCGGCGCCGGCGGCTGGACCTGGCTCGCGCGAGACCCGACGGCGACGATCGTCGCCCGGCGCGGGCGGCTGCACGCGATCGTCGAGGCGCCCAGCTTCGCCGTCGGGGCCGGGCAGATCGACCAGGGCGTGCGCCTGCGGTCGACCAGCGGGCTCGAGGTCGAGCTCTCCCTGCGCCGGCCCGACGACGGCGGGACGCGCCCGCGGCCGGCGGTGCTGCTCCTGGGCGGGCTGGAGACCGGGCGGCGCGCGGTCGGGCTCATCCCGGACGGGCGCGGAGTCGTGATCGCGGCGATCTCCTACCCGTGCGCGGTGGTGAAGATCCGCGGGCCGTCCGACGTCCTGGCGGCGCGGCGCGCGATCCTCGACACGCCGGCGGCGGTGATGCTGGCGATGGACTACCTGTGCGAGCTCCCCTTCGTCGACCGCTCGCGCGTGGAGCTGGTCGGCGTCAGCCTGGGGGCGCCCTTCGCCTGCGTCGCCGGCGGCCTCGACTCGCGCTTCGCGCGCGTCTGGGTGGTGCACGGCGGAGGCGGTGCCCTGGGGATGTTCGACCACGGTCTGAAGAAGGAGATCGGCTTCGCGCCGGCGCGCAGGCTGGCGGCCGTTGCGGTCTGGTGCCTCGCCCGCGGTCCGACGATGTCGCCCGAGCACTGGGTCGGGCGCGTCGCGCCGCGGCCGTTCGTGCAGGTCAACGCGCAGGACGACGCGAGGATCCCGCGCGCTTGCGTGGATCTCCTGTACGAGTCCGCGGGCGACCCCAAGGAGCGCATCTGGCTCCCGGGCGGCCACGTCGACGGCGGCGACCAGGAGCAGGTGCGCGCGCTGTGCGAGCTCCTGCTCGAGCGCATCGCCCCCTGACCCGCCGAATCCGTGGATGAACCGGCGGAGCGGTTCATCCCCCGCCGATGCAGCGGACGGCCAGACGGCCGCCGCTGATCGGCGGGAGGACCTACCGGCCGGGTCGGTGCGCGGATTCGGCGCGCAGGCGCCTGGGGCGCAGCGAGGTCTTGTCCAGCCGCACGACCAGCCACAGGCCGCCGATCGAGGCGCTCGGCACCATCAGGAGTGGGCCGATCAGCGGGATCAGGAACAGGAACCCCGCCACCGCGCCGAACGCCACGGTGGAGAGGAAGTTGTGGAGCATGAACTGCAGGCGCTGCTCGAGCGCCCACTGACGGCGCGAGAAGGGGATGTCGAGCAGGGTGATGGCGGTGCTGAAGCCGGCGACGAGCACGAAGAGAGCGAAACCGACGACCGGCACGAGCTTGAGCGGCAGGAACAGGGTCATCACCATCAGCGCGAGCAGCGAGGCCTTGACGCTCACGTACAGCGTGTGCCCCTCGACGCGCACGACCCACCACAGCCACCTCCCGTACTCGCGCTCGAGCGTGCCGGCGGCGACGAACGGGAGCGGCAACGCGGAGAGCGCGATCCAGGCCGGCCAGCCCGACAGGTTCCACCACGCGACCAGGAGCGCGAGCGCCGGGAGCGCGGCGATGGTGCTCAGCGCCGCGCAGCGCCGCACCGGGATGTCGGTCGGCCGCTGGATCGCGTTGCGCGGATCCTGACCGAACCAGCGCGCCTCGAGCCGCCCCTGGATCTCGTCCAGGAACGGCCCGGAGATCGCCTCGTAGGCGATCGAGAACGTGTACAGGGCCACGAGCGAGGAAGCGACCAGGAACAAGATCCAGCCCGAGAGCTTCGCCACCCAGAGCACGACCTGCTTCTCGATCAGCCAGGCCGCGGCGTCGCGCAGCCGGCCCGGCTCGAGCCCCAGCGCCGACACGTCCTGCAGCCTGGCCGACTCCAGGAGGTCGCCCAGGAAGCCCCAGGCCCAGCCGAACAGCAGCGCGAAGAACAAGAGCGTCAGGACCAGGGGCGGCACGAGGAAGCGCTTCAGACCCGGCGTCGTCGCCAGCAGGAACAGGCCGTGCGGCACCGCGCGCAGGCCGTCGAGGATGCCGCGCGACCAGCCGCGGCTCGGATGGGCCAGAGCCGGGTCGCGGGACGTGTGGCGGCAGTGGCGACACTCGCAGAGTGGCGCGTCGTAGCCGCACAGGGAACAGGGAATCGCTCGCAACGGGTCCGGCTCCAGGCCCTAGAATGCCCGCTCTCCCAGCCTGGTACCGCGCCTCACCCCACCTTTTCCGGAAGGGATCTGTCCGGATTTCCGCCGATGAGCGTCTATCGCCCCCTGGATTTCCTGCAGCTCGACGACCAATTCAGCGAAGAGGAAGGCATGGTGCGCGACACCGTGCGCTCCTGGGTCGGCGAGCGCTTCATGCCGGGCATCATGAAGCACTTCGAGGCCGGCACCTTCCCGCTGGAGCTCGTGCCCGAGCTGGCGGAGCTGGGCGTCTTCGGGCCCAGCCTGCCCGAGGAGTACGGCTGCGCCGGTCTGAACAGCGTGGCCTACGGCCTGATCTGCCAGGAGCTCGAGCGCGGCGACTCCGGTCTGCGCTCGTTCTGCTCGGTGCAGGGTTCGCTCGTGATGTGGCCCATCTTCGCCTACGGCAGCGAGGAGCAGAAGCGCCACTGGTTGCCGAAGCTGGCCGCGGGGCAGGTGATCGGCTGCTTCGGCCTGACCGAGCCCGACTTCGGCTCGAACCCCGGCGGCATGTTGACGACGGCCGCGCGCGACGGCGACGGCTGGGTGCTCAACGGCCGCAAGATGTGGATCACGAACGGCACGTGCAGCGACCTGGCGGTCGTGTGGGCCAAGGTCGACGGCACGGTGAGGGGCTTCCTCGTACCCACCGACGCCGACGGCTTCAGCGCTCCCGAGCAGAAGCACAAGTGGAGCCTGCGCTCCTCGGTCACGTCCGAGCTCGTGCTCGAGGACGTGCGCGTGCCGGCCGACGCGATCCTGCCGGGTGCGGAGGGCTTGAAGGGGCCGTTGAACTGCCTCTCGCAGGCGCGCTACGGCATCGCCTGGGGTGCGGTGGGCGCGGCCCAGGCCTGCTTCGACGAAGCGCTGCGGTACAGCCGGTCGCGCATCGTCTTCGACCGGCCGTTGGCCGCCTTCCAGATTCCGCAGGCGAAGCTCGCCGACGTCGCGACCCAGATCACCCTCGGCCAGCTCCTGGCCCTGCGCGTCGGCCGCATGAAGGACGCCGGCACGCTGACTCCGAGCCAGGTCTCGATGGCCAAGCGCAACAACGTCCAGATGGCGCTCGAGGCCTCCCGCACGCTGCTCGACATGCTGGGCGCCAACGGCATCAGCCTCGAGTACCAGACCGGCCGCCACATGTTGAACCTGGAGTCGGTCTCCACCTACGAGGGCACGCACGACATCCACACGCTCGCCCTCGGCCACGAGCTGACGGGGATTCCGGCCTACCGGTAGGCGCGCGGGCCCGGGGTCGCAGGGCCTCCGGGCCTCCGGGCCTCCCGCTCGAGGGTGCGGGGCGGGGGCCTCCGGCTCCGAGGCCCGAGGCGGCGCTCCGCCCGCGGCCCCCGAGCCGTCGGCGCCGCCCGCGACGGGCGACGCGGCGCCGACGGCGACGGGGACCGGGGCGGTGCGGGGCCCGATGCGCGAGAGGGCGCGACCAGACCCGGAGCGGATCCGGGACGCGCGGAGGGGGCGCGTGCGGGAGAACAAAGAGGAGACTCCAGGAATTCGAGGCCGGCCCGGACCGGTTCTCGTCGGCGAGGTGGTTCGACGGCTGGCGCGAGCGCTGGTTCGAGCCGGAGGGGCGGCCGGGGCCGATCGCGCGGGCGCGGACGTGGCTGCTCGCGAAGGGCTGGCGCAGATCCGGTCGGATTCCGATGGAAACCGTTCCCGGCTGAGACGGTCCGGCCCCCCGGGGCGGCCGAGCGAGCTCGGGCCGCGCGGGGAGGAGGTGTGCCCGCGCGGGGTGAGCCTTTCGCTCCCTTCCCGCGCGTCGCCCGCCCGCCCGAAGGACGCGCCAGAGCGCCCGCTACTCGGCTCTTGCGTCGGCTCCCGCCTCTGCTTCGGCCCCCGCCGCGGCCCTCACCGCGGCGTTCTCGATGGCCTTGGAGAGGTCCCGCAGAAGCTGCTCGAGATGCTCGCGCTCGTCGGATTCCAGGTTGCCCTCGGTCTTCGCCAGCAGCATCTCCAGGTCGGCCATCAACAGGCGCGCGTTGTCGAGCTGGATCTGCCGGTCGCCGGTCAGCGGGTTCTCGATCAGGCCCAGCGACATCAGCGCCTGGTAGCCGAGGCGCGTGATGAAGAGGCGGAAGTCGCCGCCCGGCAGCGGCGCGTCGCCGGCGGTGCGCTTGCCGCTCAAGCCAGCTCCTCGATCAGCTGCGGGTGGCTGTTGCCCCGCGCGTGGGCCAGCGCCGCGGCCACGAAGCCGCTGAAGATCGGGTGCGCGTCGAGCGGCCGGCTCTTGAACTCGGGGTGGAACTGCACGCCGATGAAGAACGGGTGGCCGGCGATCTCGACGATCTCCACCAGCCCGCGCTCGGGGTTGTGGCCCGAGAGCTGCATGCCCGAGCCGGAGAACTGCTCGTGGTAGTCGTTGTTGAACTCGAAGCGGTGACGGTGGCGCTCACAGATGTGCTCCGACCCGTACAGCTTCCGGGCCAGCGAGCCCGGGGCCAGCTCGCAGCCGTAGGCGCCCAGCCGCATCGTCCCGCCCTTCTGGTCGATCTGCGCCTGGTCCGGCATCAGGTCGATCACCGGGTGCGGCGTGTCCGGCGAATGCTCGCGCGTGTGGGCGCCCTCCAGACCCAGCACGTTGCGAGCGTACTCGATCACGGCGCACTGCAGTCCGAGACAGATGCCGAAGAACGGGATGCCGTTCTCGCGCGCGCAACGGATCGCGCGGATCTTGCCCTCGATCCCGCGCTCGCCGAAACCGCCCGGGACCAGGATGCCATCGACGCCGTCGAGGATCTGCACGCCCTTCTTCAGCACGTCCTCGGCCGACACCTTGCGCACCTCGACCCGACAGCGGTTGGCCACCCCCGCGTGCGAGAGCGACTCGTAGATCGACTTGTAGGCGTCGTGCAGCTGGATGTACTTGCCGACCAGCGCGATCACGCAGCGGTCCTCCAGGCCGCGGATCGTGGCCAGCATCTCGCACCAGTCCGAGAGGTCGGTTTCGGGTCCGGCCGGGAGCTGCATGTGGCGCACGACCAGCTCGTCGATGCCGGCCCGCACCAGGTTGACCGGCACCTCGTAGATCGAGAAATCGACGTCGCGCTCCTCGATCACCGCGTCCACGCGCACGTTGCAGAACAGGCTGATCTTCTGCGCCATCTCGAGCGTCATCGGCTTTTCGGTGCGGCAGATCAGGATGTCGGGCTGGATGCCGATCTCGCGCAGCTTGCCGACCGACTGCTGGGTCGGCTTGGTCTTCATCTCGCCCGAGGCGCGCAGGTACGGCAGCAGCGTCACGTGCACGAACAGGACCTCCTCGCGCGGCCGCTCGAGCCCGAACTGACGCACGGCCTCCAGGAACGGCAGGCTCTCGATGTCGCCGACCGTGCCGCCGATCTCGGTGATCGCCACGTCGACGTCCTCGCCGGCGCCGTCGTGGATGGCCTCCTTGATCGCGTCGGTGATGTGCGGGATGACCTGCACCGTGCGGCCGAGGTAGTCGCCTTGACGCTCCTTGGCGATCACCGTCGAGTAGATCTTGCCGGTCGTGTAGTTGCTCGACTGCGTCAGCCGCGCGTGCGTGAAGCGCTCGTAGTGCCCCAGGTCGAGGTCGGTCTCGGCGCCGTCGTCGGTGACGTACACCTCCCCGTGCTGGAAGGGGCTCATCGTGCCCGGATCGACGTTGATGTACGGGTCGAGCTTCTGCAGCGAGACCTTCAGGCCGCGTCGCTCGAGGATCAGACCGAGCGCGGCCGACGTCAGGCCCTTGCCGAGGCTGCTGACGACCCCCCCCGTGACGAAGATGTGCTTGACCATTGGATGAGCGCTAGCCCGGACCCCTCGGCGTCGATGTCGGTGTAGATGCGGGTGGGGATGGCGATGAGCTGACGCGAGCGACGAAGCGCTCGTAGTCCTCGGCCGTGTCGATCCCGACCGGGACGTGGCGGGCCGCGAGGACGCGTATGCGACCGCCGGCCTCCAGCCAGCGGAGCTGTTCCAGGTTCTCGGTCTGCTCCAGCGAGCCGCGCGGCAGGGCGCAGAAGCGCGCCAGCGCATCGGGCCGGAACGCGTACACCCCGACGTGGCGCTTCGGCCCGGCCGGTTCGGCGCCGGGCCGGACGTGCGAGCCGTCCGGCAGCGGCGCGCGCGAGAAGTAGAGCGCGTCCCCGCGGGCGTCGAGCACGACCTTGACCGCGTTGGGGCCGCGCGCTTCCTCGACGTGGGCGAAGGGCGCCCACAGCGTCGCGATCTCCACCCGCTGGTCTGCGAAGGCGCCGACCAGCGCCGCGAGGTCGCCGGGCGCGACGTCGGGCTCGTCGCCCTGCACGTCGAGCACGACGTCGTAGCTCTCGCCAGCCGCCCGCAGGCCCTGGTAGGCCTCGTGCACGCGGTCCGTGCCGCTGGCGTGGTCCGCGCGCGTCAGCACGGCCTCGATCCCGGCCGCGCGCGCGGCGGCGAGGATCTCCGGCGCGTCCGTCGCGACCAGCACCCGCTCGACGTCCGCGCAGCGCGCCACGGCGTCGGCGGTGTGGGCGAACAGCGGGCGTCCCGTGCGCGCCAGCAGCATCTTGCGCGGCAGTCGGGTCGAGGCGAGGCGCGCCGGGATGACCGCCACCGCGCGGAGCTTCCGGGGCCAGGACAGCGGGGCGGCGCCGGAGCTCATCGGTCCGCGCGCTTCCCCGGCTTCTTGAACCTCATCATGTCGACCGACTGAGCCGCGAAGATGTTGTTGTAGAGGTAGAGGAAGGCGGCCCGGCAGTCGTGGAACGCGTCGCGCTCGGACTCGGTCGTCAGCTTGCCGACGCCCAGGTGGCGCGTCCCGGCGGAGTCCTCGACCTCGATCACCTGGCTCCAGGCCGTGCTGTCGGCGGGCGCCGGGCCGGACAGCGCCCGCGCATCGAAGCCGCGCTGGTCGAGGTGCTCGAGCAGCTCGTCCATCAGCTCGTCCGTGGCGACCTTGGTCGACGCGTCCGTGCTCGTGCGCGAGTAGAGCTCGACGCGGTCGGTATGCGACTCGTTGACCAGGACGAAGCGCATGCCGTTGCGGTAGTCGACGAAGCTCACGCGCGCGGGCGGCGAGGGGACGGCGCTCTCGGAGGCGCTCGGGCGCGACCCCGATCCCGACGCGCACGAGCACGCCAGGAGAGCAGCCAGGGCCGGCCAGAAGAGGGGGAGTCGGGGCATGGGGAGGGCGCGGAAGGACTCGGCCGAGCTCGAAAGGCCGCGCGCGCCCGGCCTCGGCGCCGCGCGACGCGCAGGCCGCCAACACGGGGCCAGTCCACGATAGTGGCCCGCTCCGGGGGGCTCAAGGGCGTCAGTCGGGATCCGCGCGCCCGTCGTCCGGCCAGCGGTAGCGCTCGTGCCCGGGGACGAGCGCGGCGCCCAGACGCACGAGGTCGTCCTGGCTCAGCACGTGCCCCTCGACCGCGCGCACGCGCCCCTCGAGCCCGGTCACGAGCTGCGCCTCCCGCACGTCGAGCGGCCGCGGCGCTCCCCAGTCCGCGGGCAGCAGGTCTGGCAGCTCGGCTCCGTCCCGGTCGCGCGCGCCGATCTTCATCCAGAGCGTGATCGGGAGCAGGTCGCCGCGCCGGTAGGGTCCGCCCAGGGGCAGGAAGCGCGGGGTGAACGGATCCGAGCCGAGCAGCACGACGTAGGTCTCGCGCACGATGCGCCCCGGGACCCAGCTCGCGGTGGGCAGGTAGCCGTACCCCGCGCGGTGGTTGCCCTGCCACGAATGGCGGCCGTCGGGCGCCGTCAGCCGGTCCATGACGACGCAGTCCGGCGTCAGCCCCGTCGGCGTCGTCCAGTGGTAGGTGATCAGGCCGAGGCCCGAGCGAGAGGGCGCCCGGAAGCCCCAGCCGAGCAGCGTCAGGCGCTGGTCGAGGGGAGTCCCGGGCCGCGGGTCGCTGCGGCCGAGGAAGTCCATCGGCTCCAGCAGGGTGCGCTCGAGCCCGAGCCGCCGCCGGTAGGCGCGCGGGTCCTCCTGCGCGACGACTTGCGCCAGCCGCGCGGCGTCGGACCGGCCCGTGGCGGCGCGCAGCACGAGGACCGGCCCCAGCTCGCCCTCGGTCTCCTCGTCCCAGAAGGCGTCGACCAGCTCGAAGCGCTCGTTCACGGCCTCGAACAGCGAGCGTTCCTGCGTGACGATCGGCAGGTGCGCGATCAGCCACTCGGCCTGCGCCAGGCGCTCGAGGCACCTCGCGCGCGCGCCGGGCGCGAGCCGCGGCAGCGCCGGCCACTGGTCGAGGTGGTAGGGCAGCTTCACCAGCTCGACCGCGCGCGACTCGCGCAGGTAGACCGCCCAGTGGTAGGCGCTCACGACGCGCGGCGGGCGCGTTCCGCCCTGGGCGCCGGCCTCGTCGGGCACGGGCTCGGCCAGGTCCAGCACCCGGTCCAGCGCCTGCCAGTACACGCCGTAGCGGCGGGTCTCGAGCCGCCGCAGCCGATCGACGCCCAGGAGCAGCGCCGCGAGCAGCAACAGCGCGGCCAGGAGGGGCCGCGCGACCCGCGGCCGCGCGAGGTGGGCGCCACTGAGCCAGGCCCAGCCGCAGCCGCAGAGGGGCGCGATCAACGGCAGGAGCGGCAGCCACAGACGGAAGGACTTCGCGCCCTTCAGGCTCATGCCCGTCACGTTCGCGACCAGGAGCAGGATCAGCGCCCACGCGGCCCAGCCCGGTCGCCGCCACGCGCTCCAGATCCCGAGCAGGCCGAGGGCGACGACCGGCCAGGCGAGCATGCTCGTGATCTCGGTCAGGTACCACAGCGGCGGGAACGCCTGCTGCGGCACGGCGGGCCCCGAGAGGATCGCGAAGCCGCCCTGAGCGCTCACTCGCTCGTAGATGGCGCGCGCGATGCCCTCCATGCGAAGCTCGTAGAAGAAGCGCGTCAGGACGCCGCCCGCGTTCTCGACCAGGTAGTTCAGGAGGCTCACGCCCCAGGTGCCGTAGACCCCGCGGTCGAGCAGCACCTGGATCATCACCGCGAGCGAGAGACCGACGACGGCACCCAGGAACAGTCGCGGGTGCGCCAGCCGGTCGCGCAGGACGATCAGCGCCAGGAGCGGCACCGTGATCAGCACCGTCTGGTACGCCACGACGAAGGCCGCGCCGAGCCACAGGCCGCCGATCAGGGCGCGCCGGGCGCCGCGCCGCTCGATCAGCCCCTCGAGGCCGAGCCCGACGAACAGCGCGGCCGCCACGCCCGAGACCGGCGACACGCTGTACTGCAGGAAGACCGGGTTGACCGCCACCAGGAAGCCCGCGGCCAGCCCCGCCCAGCGCCCGGCCAGGCGCGCGCCCAGGCGCGTGCAGACGAGCACCAGCCCGAGCCCCAAGATCATCTGCAACAGGCGGACGCAGGCCACCACGGGGCGCTGGCTGTCGAGGTCGAGCAGATCGCCCGCGGCGAAGAGCGGCACGAGCAGGGCCGAGAACCCGAACGAGCGCACGGCGCCGGCGCCGTCGAGCGGCTGGCCGCGCGCGAAGTCGCGCGCGCGCTCCATGTACTCGACGGAGTCCGCCAGCTGGTAGCCTTCCAACCGGGTCCAGGAGAGGACCTGCAGCAGGAGGGCCAGCGCCAGCAGGACCAGCACCGGGCGCTCCGAGAGGCGCGGCAAGGCGCGCCCGTCGGCGCCGCGCTGCGGCTCGCGCCCGCGGGTGCGCGGGGCCGACCCGGGCGCGCCGGGCGGGACGAGGGGCACGCGCGCAGGCGCCGCGTGCTCCCGGTCGCCGCCGCTCGGGAAGGCGGGCTGGCGCGGGGGCGGGGTGGACATGGGGTGCGCGCGGAGCATATCGGAGGTCGCGCGCCACCCCCAGCCCGGAGACCCGGTCCATACCCCCGGGGGGCCCCGCGGCACCCCACAGCATCCTGTGGGGGAGCGACGACGCACCGCAGCATCTGGTGGGATTCCGCCGCTTTCCCTTTGACTGCGGGCCGCGGCCAGCGGATAACAACACGCCTCCGGCGGTCGCTTCAGGACCGCTCCGAGGAGTCCACAAATCCTTGTGAGATAGTGGCTTCCGGCCGTCGAGAGACGCCGGGGGATCCCGCCGAGACCCGCTCCACGACGTCGCCATGGGCCAGTTCGAGAAGATCGTCGTCCTGACCGTCCTGTTCCTGATCGCCGTGATCCTGGTGGTCTCGTTCCGCTCCGAGAGGGACCCGGCCTTCGCCAAGGGCGCGCCGAGCGACCTGGAGCGGGCCGAGCTGGAGCTGGCGCGCGACCTCGCGCCCCCGCCGGCGCCGAAGCCCGGGCCGGGGGCGGAGCGCCGCCCCGAGGGGACGGATCTCGGCTTCGACGAGCTCGACGGGAGCGGCCGCGCGCTCGAGCCGGCGGGGGCGCGAGGACCCGAGCGCGGCCCCGGAGCCGAGCCGATCGCGCCCGAGGCGCTGCTCCTGAGCGCCACCGTCGGCGAGAACCGCGCCGACGAGGGCGGCCTGCCCGAGGGAGCCGCGCTCGTCACCCGCGCGGGGCTCGAGGACACCTGGGACGAGGACCTCAAGCTGTACACCTGGCGCGCCGGCGACAGCTACGGCTCCCTGGCCGCGCGCTTCTACGGCGACGCCGGCCGCGCCGACCTGCTGCGACGCGTCAACGAGGGCCGCGACCAGGTGCCCGCGGGCGAGCAGATCTTCGTGCCCGTGTTCGACGAGCGCGGCGCCGGGGCGACGGCCGGGCGGACCTACGAGGTCGAGGACGGCGACAGCCTGTGGGTCATCGCCAAGAAGCAGTACGGCCGCGGCACCGACTGGGAACGCATCTTCCAGGCCAATCTCGACCGCCTGACGAGCCCCGACGCCGTGCGTGCGGGCATGGTGCTGCGGATCCCCTGACGGAGATGCCGAGCCCGCCCGTCAGGACCGCAGCCCGTAGCGGTCGAGCTTCTTGTACAGGTGGCTGCGCTGCATTCCGAGGCGCTCGGCCGTGCGCTTCACGTTGCCGCCGTTCTGCTCGAGCTTGAGGCGGAAGAAGAGCGCCTCGCTCGCGTCCTTGAACTGCTCGAAGGTCGGCGACTGGAACGGGTCCGCGCCGCCCAGGCGCGAAGCGGTGGGGGAGGACATGGCCTGACCGCCGGCCAGGATCTGGTCGAGGTCGGCGGAGCAGAGCTCCTGGCCCTGGGCGAAGACGCTGGCGCCCTCGAGCAGGTTCTTGAGCTGGCGCACGTTGCCGGGGTAGTCGAGCGACTCGAGCCGCGCGACCGCGTCGGGCCGCAGGCTGCGCGGGCTGAAGCCGGTGCGCTCGGCGATCTGGCCCAGGAAGTGCAGGGCCAGGGCCGGGATGTCCTGCTTGCGCTCGCGCAGGGAGGGCACGCGCAGCGGCACCACGTTGAGGCGGTAGAAGAGGTCGAGCCGGAACGTCCTCTCCTCGACCGCCTGCGCCAGGTCGGCGTTCGTGGCGGCGATGATGCGGATGTCGACCGGGATCGAGCGGCTGTCGCCGACGCGCGTGATCTCGTGCGTCTCCAGCGCGCGCAGCACCTTGGACTGGGCCTCGAGCGGCATGTCGCCGATCTCGTCCAGGAACAGCGTACCGTGGTCGGCGGCCTCGAAGTGGCCCACGCGACGCTCGTGCGCGCCCGTGAAGCTGCCCTTCTCGTGGCCGAACAGCTCCGACTCGATCAGCTCGTGCGGGATCGCGGCGCAGTTGACCGTCACGAAGCTCGCGCCCGCGCGCGGGCCGAGCAGGTGCAGGTTGCGCGCCACGACCTCCTTGCCGGTGCCGTTCTCGCCGGTGATCAGCACCGCCGCCTCGGACTGCGCGACCTGCTCGACCTGGCGCCGCAGCTGCGCCATCGCCGGGCCGTCCCCGATCAGCGCCCAGCGGTCCGAGAGCTGCCGGCGCAGGCCGGTGTTCTCCCGCTCGAGGGCCGTCTCGCGCAGGGCGCTCTTGATCGTGATCAGCACCCGGTTCTCGTCCAGGGGCTTCTCGAGGAAGTTCGTCGCGCCGCGCTGCATGGCGTCGACCGCGACCGCCACGTCGCCGTGACCGCTGATGATCACCACCGGCGGCGCGTCGGATCGCTGGCGGACGCGCTCCAGGAGCTCCACGCCGTCCAGGCCCGGCATCTTGAGGTCGGTCAGGATCAGGGCCGGCGGCCGGCCGGCGCGCGCCTCGCGCTCGTAGCGCGCCAGCGCCTCCGAGCCGTCGCGCGCGGTCCACACCTCGTACCCCTGGTACTGCAGGAGCATCTCGAGCGCCATGCGGATGTCGCCGTCGTCGTCGACGACCAGGATCGGGACGGCCATGGGCGGACGATACCGGGCCCGCGCAATCCCCACCACTTCGGCCGCGGAAGTGGTGGGGATTGCGCGGGCCCGGTATCGTCCGCGCGTGCGGCAGGTGGTCGAGCGCCTCGAGACCGGCGACGCCCTCGTCGCGGGCGTCCTGTGCGGGACCTCCGGGGACGGGATCGACGTCGTCCTGGCGCGCTGCGCCGCGCGCGCCGGGCGCCTGCGGAGCGTGGAGCCGCTCGCCTTCGAAACGCGGCCCTTCCGGCCGGAGCTCGCGCCGCGCGTGCGCGCCGCGCTGGACGGACAGCCGCTCGACGCGCGCGCCACGGCGCTCCTCTCCCGCGACCTCGGCCTGGCCTTCGGCCGCGCCGTGCGCGAGCTCGCCGCGCAGCACGATCTGGCGCTCGATCTGGTCGGCAGCCACGGGCTGACCGTCTGGCACCACGACGGCACCGACCCGGCCGGGCGCGCCACGTTGCAACTCGGCGACGGCGACTTCGTGGCCGAGGCCGCCGGTTGCGCCGCCGTCAGCGACTTCCGCCAGCGCGATCTGGCCGCCGGCGGCGAGGGCGCGCCCCTCTCGGCCCTGGCCGACGACCTGCTCTTCGCGCGCGAGCCGCGCCCGCTCTCGGTGCTCAACCTGGGCGGCATGGCCAACCTGACCTGGCTCGGCCGCGACGGCGAGGAGACGCTGGCCTTCGACACCGGCCCGGCCGGCAGCCTGCTCGACGGGCTGGCGCGGCGGCTCTTCGACGCGCCCTGCGACCGCGACGGGGCCAGCGCCCTCTCCGGCGTCGCCGTGCCCGAGCTGGTGGCGGAGCTCGCGCGCCATCCCTTCCTGGCTCGCCGGCCGCCCAAGAGCACGGGCCGCGACACGTTCGGCGAGGCCTGGGTCGAGGGCGTGCTCGCGCGCGCTCGCCGGCGGTTGGACGCGCGTCCCGAGGACGACCCGCGCGCCGCAGCGCGGGACCTGATGGCCACCGCCGTCGAGTTCGTCGCCGCCGCCGTCGAGCGCGGGGTGCGCGAGCACCTGCCGGCGCCGCCGGCGCGGCTGCTGGTGGCCGGCGGCGGCGTCCACAACCGCGCCCTGATGGCCGCCCTCGAGCGGCGGCTCGCGTGCCCGGTCGTCTCCAGCGCCGCGGCGGGGGTCGATCCCGACGCGCGCGAGGCGCTCGTGTTCGCGGTCCTGGCCGCGCGCTGCGCGCTCGGCGAGCCGTCGACGCGCCCGGCCGCCACCGGCGCCGCGCCGGGCCGCGCCCCCGGCAAGATCAGCCCCCCGGCGCGGTAGTCGCGCCGCGAGCGCCGGGTAGAGCGGGCCGCGAGCGCTCGCGGGCGCGGCCCACGCGCGCTCGGCGGAGCCCCTCGGAAGGCTCCGCGCTTGATCCTGGAGGCCCCCCCGGTATCATCCCGCATCCGCCTGCACGGGCCGCAACCGCTTGTCGGAGCGCGGCTTTCGTCCGCTCAGAGACCCCTCCACCCCACGCGCCGACGGCCGGCCGCCCGCGACCCCGTCGTCCCCACAGCTCCAGCACCGCGAAGGAAACCGTCATGACCGGCACGCGCCGTATCCTCGGTCTGCTCCTGGCACTCTCCGCCTTCGGCCCCGCCGGCAGTGCTCTCGACCCGGCCAGTGCTCTCGACCCGGCCAGTGCTCAGGACGCGGGCGAGCTCTTCGACGAGGGCCTGCAGCTCCTGCGCGAGGGCCGGGACGAGGAGGCGCTCGATCGTTTCACGCGCGTGCTGGCGGCCGAGCCCGACCACGAGCAGGCCTACGAGCTCTGGAAGTCCACCGAGCACGAGCTGTGGCTGGAGCTGCTCGTCAAGGGCGGACAGTACGAGCTGTTCGCCAAGCGCCTGATGGGCCTGGCCGAGCTGGCGCGCGCCGAGCGCCAGGACGACGGCGACGCGATCGCCGAGCTCTTGCGCCGCATCACCCCCGGCGCCGACGTGATCGAGCGCAAGAAGGCCGTGCGCGAGCTGGGTGCGAACCACGGTGAGTACGCCGTGCCGCAGATGCTGCACGTGCTGGCCGACCCGAACGACGAGGATCGCCGGGTGCTCTTCATGCAGGCGCTGACCGAGATGGACACCGACGTCGTCCTGCCGCTGACCGCGGCCCTCCGAAGCGATGACGCCTTCCTGCGGCGCAACGTGGCGATCGTGCTCGGTCGCATCGCCGACCCGCGCGCCGCCGGCGCCCTGACCGTGGTGTCGCGCGCCGACGCCGACGAAGGCGTCGCCATGGCGGCCAAGGCGGGCGCGGTCCGCTGCGGCTCGCAGGGCGACGCGACGCAGCTCTTCCTCAAGCTGGGCGACGACTACCACCACGGCCGC
>Ga0326597_10004283_pt1 | contig 20126 bp, 20 predicted proteins | sample RVTome_12_FD_203789 | JGI IMG/M metagenome (GOLD analysis project Ga0326597, IMG submission 203789) | Soil microbial communities from uranium-contaminated site in the Upper Colorado River Basin, Wyoming, United States - RVT100D185 | ecosystem: Environmental > Terrestrial > Soil > Contaminated >...
GGTCGCGCAATCGGGGCGAGCTGCGCGAAATCCACTTCCGGTGGCGCCTCGCGGATCTCGTCCGGGTGGTGGGTCGAGATTCCGATTTTGATGTCGAGCCCGCACTTGCCGTTACATCCGCACTTGCCGTTACATCCGCACTTGCCGTTGCATCCGCACTCGCCGTTGCATCCGCACTTGCCGTTGCATCCGCACTTGCCGTTGCATCCGCACGTGCCGTTACATCCGATCTGGGCGTCGGTTCCGAGCACCCGGCGCGCGGTCTTCGGATCGACGGCGTCGAATCCGAGTTGAACGCCGTCTGCACCGAGTGCGAGCGCGATGTCGATCCGGCGATTGACGAAGATCGCCACGCGGCCGCCTCGCTGCGCGGCTGCCTGTCGCGCAGCCCGGTCGATCTCCTCCGCATGCGCGAGCAGGGCGGCGCCCCCGAGGTCTCGCTCGCGAATCTGCACCCAATCCACGCCGGCACCCACCGCGGCCGCGACGCACTTCGCGAGATCGCCGCGCGCGGCGCTGCGGTCGACGACGAGGCAGAGGATCGGATCCAGCCGGCGTCCCTCGGTCGGATTCAGCTTCGACAAAGCAGGTCGCGGGTTCAGAAGTTCGCCAACCCGTCCAGCGGGCTGGAGGCCGAAGCGTAGAGGCGGCGCGGCATGCGGCCGGCCTCGTACGCCAAACGCCCCGCCTCGACACCCAGTCGCATCGCCGTCGCCATCTTCACAGGATCCTTGGCAGCTGCAATGCCCGTGTTCATCAGGATCGCGGTGGCGCCGAGCTCCATCGCAACGGCCGCGTCGCTCGCGGTCCCGACACCGGCGTCCACGATGACCGGCACCTCGACGGTCTCGATGATGATGCGGAGGTTGGCGGGATTGCGGATGCCGAGGCCGGATCCGATGGGCGCGGCCAGTGGCATCACGGCCGCGCAGCCGAGCGCGGCCAATCTCTGGCAGGCGACTGGATCGTCGGTCACGTAGGGGAGCACTGTGAATCCCTCGTCGACCAGCACGGCGGCTGCCTCGATCGTGGCGGCGACGTCCGGGAATAGCGTGCGCTCGTCACCGATCACCTCGAGCTTGATGAGGTCGGTCTCGAGCAGTTCCCGCGCCATTCGCGCAGTCTTGATCGCCTCTTCTGCGGTATAACACCCAGCAGTGTTCGGCAGAATCGCGAATCGATCTGGGGAGATGTAGTCGAGCAGGCCCTGGCCCTTGGGGGCGTCGAACTTCGTGCGGCGCAGGGCGACGGTGACCATCTCGGCGCCGCTGGCTTCGGCGGCCGCCAGGTTCTGCTCGAAGCTCTCGTATTTTCCGCTGCCGATGATCAGGCGCGATTTGAAGGTATGCGAACCGAGTGTGTAGGTGCCTTCTGCCATGTCCTAGCCCCCTCCCACCGCTTCGAGGATTTCGACCCGGTCATCCGCGGCGAGTCGGTGGGTCGCGAATGCGGACCGCGGAACCACCTCCCGGTTGACGGCAATCGCGATTCGCTGGGTTTGGAGACCGAGCGCGTCGATCAACCTCGCCACCGTACAATCCGAAGGTACGGTTCGAGGGTCGCCGTTGACGAGCAGCTTCACAAGCGGGGGATGTTGTTGTCTGGGCACGGTAGTCGTCGGCCTCGTCTGAGCGAAAGCTACTCGAGGTGCCGAGGGTGTCAAACCGAGCGCCCGGTTTGCTCGTTGCGTTCGATGCGTTATGGGTTCGGGGCGGCAGAGGAGCAGGGGGCTTCGAGGGTGGGCGGACGACCGACGACAGCGACGATCGACCTCGGGGCGATTCGCGGCAATTTCGCCGAGGCCAGGCGACACGCCGACGGGCGCGAGTTGATCGCCGTCGTCAAAGCGGACGCGTACGGGCACGGGGCGGCCCGGGTGTCGCAGGCCCTCGTCGAGGCGGGTTGCCGTTGGTTCGCGGTGGCCAGCGTCGCCGAGGGCGTCGAGCTCCGGGATGCGGGCATCCGCGAGTCGATCCTGGTGCTGAGCGGGGTCTTTGATGCCGAAGAAGCCGACGTCGCGGTCGGCCTCGATCTCACACCGGCCGTCTTCCACACCGGGCACGTGGCCTTGCTGACCGCAGCGGCCCGAGACCTCCCGCAGCCGCTCGACGTCCACATCGCTGTCGATACCGGAATGAGCAGAACGGGTGTTCCGCGGGAAGACGCAGTGGCGCTGCTCGAGGCCGTCGTGCGGGAGCCCGCGCTCCATCTCGGGGGCGTCTACAGCCATCTGGCCCGGGCCGACGAACTCGATCTGGCGCCGAGCCTCGAGCAGCTACGGGCGTTCGGCGAGCTTCTCGCGCAGGCCCGCGAGCGCGGGCTCGATCCGGGCCTCATCCACATCGCTCATTCCGCGGGCCTGCTCGCGGGCAAGGCGCTCAACGAGGCGCTGCCCGAGCAGGCCGCCGCGCGCCCGGGGGTGATGCTCTACGGCGTGCGGCCCGCACCTCATTTCGAAGTGGATCTCAGACCCGCAATGACGCTGGCGACGAAGATCGCCCAGCTGCGTTCCGTGAAGGCGGGCGATCCGGTTGGATACGGGGCGGAGTTTCGCGCGCCGCGCGACACGCGGATCGCGACGCTCCCGATCGGGTACGACGACGGGGTGCCGATCTCGGCGAGCGGACGGGGTTGCGTGTTGATCGGAGGTCGGCGGATGCCGATCGCGGGCCGAGTCTCGATGGATTTCATCACGATCGACGTCGGCGACGCTCCGGTCGAGATCGGAGCCGACGCCATCCTGTTCGGCGGTGCGCAGGGAGATGCGGTCCTGACCGTGGAAGACGCCGCGGCGGCTGCGCTGACGATTCCCTACGAGTTGCTGGTGCGCGTCGGCAGGCGGGTTCACAGGCGATTCGAGAATTGAAAAGCGACCGCTCGCCGGGTCCCGCGAGTGGTCGACTTCAGGTAGTCTCCTCGCCGAGCCCCGCGTCGATTTCTGGAACGGAGAATTCGCCAGTGCCCCCCAAGTCGCCGCGCCCCGTTCGGCGCGCACTTCTGTCTGTCTCGGACAAGTCCGGCCTGGCCGCTTTCGGACGGGGACTCGCGGAACTCGGCGTCGAACTCGTCGCTTCGGGGGGCACTGCGGGCGCGCTGCGAGACGCGGGCCTCGCGGTCATCGACGTCGCGGAACTCACGGGCAGCCCCGAAATGCTCGGCGGGCGGGTCAAAACCCTTCACCCGCGGATCCACGGCGGGATCCTCGCCCGTCGGGATCACGAGGGCGATCGACGCGACCTCGAGCAGCAGCAGATCGGGACGATCGATCTCGTCGTCGTCAACCTCTACCCGTTCGAAGCCACCGTCGCGAATCCCGACGTCACACTCGCGGAGGCGATCGAGAAGATCGACATCGGCGGCCCGTCGATGATTCGATCTGCGGCCAAGAACCACGCCCACGTGGCCGTTGCCGTCGATCCCGCGGATTACGCTTCGCTGCTCGACGAACTGCGCAGCGAAGGCGGCCTCTGCGAAGCGACGCGCCGCCGGCTCGCCCTCAAGGCGTTCGAGCGCACAGCCGCCTACGACGCCGCGATTTCCGACTATCTGTCCGGCGAGCGCGCCGAGCCGGGCAGCCTGTTTCCCGAACGCCTTCGCGTGGAGTTCGGCCGCAGTGCGGAATTGCGTTACGGCGAAAACCCCCACCAGCGCGCGGCGCTCTACGGGAGCTTCCTGGAGATCGCCGAGCCGCTGCACGGCAAGGAGCTTTCCTACAACAATGTCGTCGATCTGCAGGCCGCGCTGGCGTTGATCCTCGAATTCGACGCCAGCCACGCTGCGACCGTGGCAATCCTCAAGCACAACACGCCGTGCGGTGTCGGTTCGGGCGCGTCCCCGCTCGACGCCTACCGGCGCGCGTTGGAGACCGACCCCGAGTCGCCGTTTGGCGGAGTCATCGTCTCCAACCGAGCCTTTGACCTCGCACTCGCCGAGGAGGTCGACAAGATCTTCACGGAGGTGCTCGTCGCTCCGGATTTCAGTGCAGAAGCGCTCGCGCGGTTGACCCAGAAGAAGAATCGCCGGCTGCTGCGATTTCACCCGGACCGGATCGACGCCGGCCAGCTGGATTGGAAGCGCATTTTCGGCGGTGTATTGATGCAGGAGCCCGATCTCGCGATCGAGGAAATCGCCTCGTGTCCGATCGCCACCCAACGCAAACCGACCGAGGATGAATTGCGCGCGCTGCGCTTCAACTGGAACGTGGCGAAGCACGTCAAGAGCAACGCGGTCGTCTTTGGTGATTCGGACCAAACGCTCGCGCTCGGTGGCGGCGCGACCTCGCGGGTCGACGCAATCCTGCAAGCCGTCGCCAAGGCAAAGCGCGTCGGTCTGGATCTGACGGGTTCCGTGTTGGCGAGCGACGCGTTCTTTCCATTTGCCGACGGCCTCGAAGCGGCCGCGCGGGCGGGTGCGACTGCGGTCGCCCAACCCGGAGGCTCGGCGCGCGACGACGAAGTGATCGCCGCGGCCGACCGGCTGGGAATCGCAATGGTTCTGACCGGCGTGCGCCACTTCAGGCATTGAAGGTGAACGCGGCGCCCAGCGCTGACCCCGGCGGCGAGCGCTGCACCCATCGAGAAGTGGAGCCGTGATGCGAGTCCTGGTGGTTGGCGGAGGTGGTCGAGAACACGCGTTGGTGTGGAAGATCGCGAGCAGTCGAAATGTCGAAGCGGTGCTGGCGGCACCCGGAAGTGACGCGATCGCCGCTCTCGCGACCTGCTTTCCGGAAATCAAGGCCACCGACGCAGACGCGCTGATCCAGCTGGCGCGCACCCAGAACATCGGCCTCGTGGTGATCGGACCCGAAGATCCACTCGCCGCGGGCCTCGCGGACCGGTTGCGCGAAGCGGAGATCCCGACCTTCGGGCCCTCGGCGGTCGCCGCCCAACTCGAATCCAGCAAGTCTTTCGCGAAGCGCTTCATGGCGCGCCACGGGATTCCGACGGCCGCATTTCGCGCGTTCTCGAACCTCGCCGAGGCACGCCGCTACGTGCGAGAACTCGGTGGCGCGTGTGTGGTCAAAGCCGACGGACTCGCCGCCGGCAAGGGGGTCGCAGTCTGTGCGACGCCCGACGAAGCGGATCGAGCGCTCGTCGAAATCATGGAAAGCCGGCGCTTCGGCGACGCGGGTTGCGCGGTCGTGGTCGAAGAACTCCTACTAGGCGAAGAGGTCTCCTACTACGCGATTACCGACGGAGAGCACATCGCGACGCTCGCGCCCGCCCAGGACCACAAGCGCGCTCTCGACGGCGATCGGGGCGAAAACACCGGCGGGATGGGCGCCTACTCTCCGGTTGCGCTGGTCACCGAGGCACTCGAACGCAGAATCGTCAGCGAGATCGTCGAGCCCACGGTTCGCGGTATGGCCGCCGAGGGCCACCCCTTTTCCGGCGTGCTCTACGTCGGTTTGATGATCGGCGCCGACGGAGCCCCACGCGTCATCGAGTTCAACGTCCGCTTCGGAGATCCCGAGACCCAGCCCCTGATGATGCGGATGGAGGATGATCTGTTTCCGATCCTGTACGGGGCGGCGCGCGGCAAGTTGGACCCGGCCGATTTTCCCACGCGTTGGGGCCAGGCGGCGGTCTGCGTGGTGCTCGCGTCGGGCGGTTATCCGCGCGACTACGAGACGGGCATCCCGATCGAGGGTCTGGCGGATTTGGAAGGCGATCCCGATGTCGTCGTGTTCCACGCAGGAACCGAGCGCAGCGCAGACGGCGGCTTCGCAACCGCCGGGGGGCGCGTGCTGGGTGTCACCGCTCGTGGCGGCGATGTTTCCGAGGCCGCAGCGCGCGCCTATGCGGCTGCCGATCGGATCCACTTTCGCGGCATGCAGCTGCGACGCGATATCGCGGCGGCCGGGTTCGCTTCCCGATGCTCGGCCCGATGACGACCAAGGATCCGATCGGCGCGGCGGTCGACTGGGTGAGGGACGGCGGGCTGCTCGCCTATCCGACCGAAACGGTGTGGGGCCTCGGTGCGGACGCGTGTTCGGTGGCGGCGACCGATCGGTTGCGGGCTTGGAAGGGCCAGCGCGGATCTGCGCCGCTCTCGATCCTGATTGCCGATCCCGAAAGCCTCGAATCGCTCGGATTCGAATTCAACGATCTGGCGCGGCGCCTCGCAGCCGCGTTCTGGCCGGGCCCGCTCACGCTCGTCCTGAACTGCCGTGGCCAGTTCGCGCCAGGTGTCCCGCGCCACGACGGTGCAGTGGGTGTGCGCTGCTCTTCTCATCCGATCAGCGCCGCACTTGCGCGCCGCCTGGCCCGCGATGGTGTGGGTCCGATCACTGCGACGAGCGTCAACCGGAGCGGCGCCGCTCCCGCCGTTACGCGCGAACAGGTTCGCACGGTCTGTGGAACTGGCCCCGAGAGCCCTCGGGTGCTCGCCGTCGAAGGGGCAGAGGCCGGTGGCGACGGAGAGAGCACGGTGATCGACACGACGGGGCCGGAACTCGTCGTGCTGCGCTGGGGTGCGCTCGCGAAGCCGGATCTCGCGTCCGTTCTCGAGTCGCTCGAGGACGCCAGATGAGCCGCAGGCGAAAGAGTCGACCCGAACCGCTCGGAGCGCTCGTGGCGCGAGTTCTCGAAGACATCGGCGCGGGGGACAGCGCGCGGGTGATGCGGATCGCGGAGCGCTGGGAGGAAGCCGTCGGGGCCGAAATCGCTGCGCACTGCCGGCCGACTGCACTTCGCGGTGGCGTCCTCGAGGCGAGCGTGGACTCGAGCGTATGGTGTCAACAGCTTCAACTTCGGGGCCCCGAGATCCTCGAAGCCCTGCGCGCCGTGCTGCCCGCAGAGGCTCCCACGGAACTCTGGTTCAGGGTCGGTTGAGGTGTACCGCGCGCCGGCCTCTGCGGTTGACCCTCTCCAGCGCCTGATCTAGCCTCCGGCGCCGGCCGATTCGCAGCGCGGAATGCGCGGCGCCGGCAATCCATCACGGATCGATTCATTTCGCGCCCACTGGACGCGGAGAGGGAAGAGACGAGCCATGGTCAAGATTCGCCTGACGCGTGGAGGCGCCAAGAAGCGACCCCACTACCGCATCGTTGCGATCGACGAGCGCTCGCAGCGCGACGGTCGGCCGCTGGAGTTCCTCGGAACCTACGTGCCCGCATCGGATCCCGAGAAGTTCGACATCGATGTCGATCGCTTCGACGCGTGGGTTGCAAACGGCGCGCAGCCGAGCCCGACGGTCCGGTCCCTGATCAAGCGCGCGCGCAAGCGCGCCGCGGCGGCGAGCTGAGATGGCGGGCGACCACTCACCGGCCTCCCTCGTCGAGTTCATCGCGAAGGCAATCGTCAACAACCCGGATTCCGTCGTCGTGACGGAAGTCGACGACGGCCAGATCCTGGAACTCGAGACCGATGCGGACGACCGCGGTCGGGTGATCGGCCGACAGGGCCGAGTCGCCAAGGCGATCCGCGCCGTGCTGGGGGCTTCCCGCGATGGGGTCGACTGCCGGCTCGACATCGTCGACTGAAGCCGGCCGCAAGCCCGGCGGGCGGGTCGTGCTGGGCCGCGTCGTCGGTGTCCACGGCCTCGGCGGGCAGCTTCGCGTCCGCTACTTCGGCGGCGCCCCGGAGAACCTGATGCGGCTCGAGGCTGCGCTGCTCGTCGAGAGCGAGGATGCAGCGGAAGCAGAGCCGTTCGAAGTGACCCAGGTCATCGCCGGACGCCGCGACGAAGTTCGCATGACGCTCGCGGGCGTCGCGAATCGCGAGTCCGCCGAGCGCTTGCGGGGCAAGCTGGTGATCACCGACGCCTCGCAGCTGGAGCCGTTGCCCGAGGGCGAGTACTACAGCTACGAGCTGGTCGGCTGCAGGGTCGAAGCCGAGGACGGCCTGCCGATCGGCACGGTTCGCGAGGTCTGGGCAACGGGCGCGGTCGACGTCCTCGTGGTCGAAGACGAAAAAGGAGCGCAACAGTTGATCCCCGCAATGGAGAGTCAGCTGCGCGAGGTCGACATCGAGGCGCGGCGTATCGTGATCGAAATCCTGCCGGGGTTGCTCGACTCCGCCTAGACAGAGCCGATCGAGAGGCGACCGCGCTGGATGAAATGTGTGGCGGCCGGTTGGAGCCTGCAGCGACCGACTGGCTGGGAGGTGCAGCGGATGCTGCGGATCGACGTCATCACGATCTTTCCAGGCCTGTTCGAGGCGTTTTGCGACGAGTCGATCGTCGGAATTGCGGCTCGCGCGGGGCGTCTGAAGCTTGCGGTCCACGATCTGCGCGACTGGACGACCGACCCGCACCGGACGGTGGACGACTCGCCATATGGCGGTGGTCCCGGGATGGTGATGAAGCCGGAGCCGCTCGTGGCGGCCATCGAGGCGCTCGCGGGCCCGAAGGGGCCCGGGCGGGCGGCGAGGGTGATCGCGCTCTCGCCCCAGGGCGAGCGGCTCGACCAGGCCGGGTTGGAGGGCCTGTCGACCGAGCGGGCGCTGGTGCTCGTCTGCGGGCGGTACGAGGGCGTGGACCAGCGGGCGATCGAGCTGGCCGTGGACGCGGAGCTCTCGATTGGCGACTACGTGCTTTCGGGGGGCGAGGTTCCGGCCATGGTGGTGATCGAGGGGCTCGCTCGGCTCGTCCCCGGGGTGGTCGGAAATCCAGATTCCATTGCCACGGAGTCATTTCAGGGTCCCACTTTGGAGGGACCGCAGTACACTCGGCCCGCCGAATTTCGCGGCCAGGCCGTTCCGCCGGTTCTCCTCTCGGGGGACCACGGCGCAGTCGAGCGCTGGCGAGCGGAACAGTCGAGCGAAACCACCCGGCGCCGCCGGCCCGATTTGCTCGACACCCGGGGCGCCCGGGAAAGGGAGAAGCAGTCATGAGAAGCACAGACATCGCTCACACGACGCCGCCGCGGCGCGACCTGCCGCCGTTTCGCACGGGCGACACCGTTCGCGTTCACGTCAAGATTCGCGAGGGCGAGAAGGAACGCATCCAGGTTTTCGAAGGCGTCGTGCTGCGACGGAAAAAGGGCGGACCTACGGCGACCTTTACGGTTCGCAAATTGTCCTACGGTGTCGGTGTCGAGCGGGTGTTTGCCACCGAATCTCCGACCATCGCGAAGCTCGAGATCAAGCAGCGCGGCCATGTTCGGCGCTCACGCCTCTACTATCTCCGCGAGCTGAAGGGCAAGAAGGCCCGCTTGCGCTCCAAGCTGCGCGACCTGTCGGGTCTGATTTCCGAGGAGGCATCGGATGCCAATGACGCTTCGCCTGAAGCCGCTTTCGAGCCGGGTACCGCTGCGGAGGCTGCCGGGCTCGAGGAAGCCGTCGCCGAGCAGACTGCACCCGAAGCCGCCGCCAAAGCGATCGAGGAACCCGAAACGAACGCTCGCTAGGAGCCTGACCCAAGACTCACGAAAGGGCCGAAAACGTGCGCTCTAACGCAACGACAACACGCAAGAGCACCCTCAATCCGCATCTTGGGTCAGGCTCCTAGCCGATCGCGCCTGCGCGGCGACGAACCGCGAGCGGGTCTTCAAACACCTGCGTCGAACGCGCCTTCGAGGTGGCGAAGCCGCCAATCTCGTTCGTCCCGACTGCACTCGCAAACGACCACGTCGAAACGAGCCCATTGAATCCGGCGCGGTTGTGCGTGCATCCAGGCCGCCGCGCCGCGTACCAACCGCAGGCGCTTGCGCGCGTCCACGGCGTCTTCGCCGGACACGGGGCCGCCCGCGCGCCGGGTCTTCACCTCCACGAAGACGACGAGAGGCCCGCGCCGGACGATCAAGTCCATCTCGACGCCCCCCGCCCGGACGTTGCGACCGACGATGCGATAACCTCGCGCCGTCAGGTGATCGGCGGCGCGTCGCTCGCCTTCTGCACCGAGTTCGTTTCGACTGCGTCGCTGCGTGCGGTCCGTCTCGGACATCGGAATCCCCGGGACCGGGGATTGCCAGCCTAGCGCCTGGCGAATTGGGCCGCAGCGAACGCGAGGAGAGAATGAGCGAAACCGACCCGCCTTTCACGATTGGCGTCCTCGGCGGATCCGGCATCTACGAACTCGACGGCCTGCAGAATGTGCGCTGGCAAAAAGTGGCGTCCCCATTCGGCGAACCGAGTGACGAGATCATGCTCGGCGATCTCGCGGGGGTGCGATTTGCGTTTCTGCCCCGCCACGCTCGCGGGCACCGGATCCCCCCGTCCGAGATCAATTACCTCGCGAACATCGACGCGCTCAAACGCGTTGGCGTGACGGATTTGATCTCGATCGGCGCGTGTGGGTCGCTTCGCGAGGAGCTGACTCCGGGCACCTTCGTGCTGGTGGATCAGTTCGTAGACCGCACCTTTGCGCGGAGCAGGTCGTTTTTCGGGACGGGATTCGTCGCCCACGTCTCGATGGCGCGCCCGGTATGCGCGCGCCTCGGCGACGCCCTCGAGTCCGCGGCGCAGTCGATCGAAATCCCGATCGTGCGAGGCGGAACCTACCTCGCGATGGAAGGCCCACAGTTTTCGAGTCGCGCGGAATCGGATCTCTACCGCAGTTGGAATTGCGACGTCATCGGCATGACGAACATGCCCGAAGCCAAGCTCGCACGAGAGGCGGAGATCTGTTATGCGAGCGTCGCGATGGTCACCGACTACGACTGCTGGAAGGACGACTGCGGCGCCGTCGAGGTCGGTGATGTCGTGCGGATCCTCAACGACAACGCCGGTCGAGGTCGCTCTCTCATTGCCGCTGTCGCGCCTGCGCTCAACGCTCGGCCGATCCCGTGTGCGGAGGGCTGCGATCGGGTGCTGGACGCGGCCGTGATCACCCCGCCCGAGGCGCGAGCGCGGGAAGTCGCCAGTCGGCTCGACGCGGTGGCCGGCCGCATCCTGTAGACTAAATCCCGGACCGGAGAATCCGCCCGGGCGGGCGGCGAAATTCCGGGCAGAGGGCTCAATCAACCCGTGCGGTTCGCACCGCATCCAGCGCGAGGCCGCACGCCATGGACATCAAACAGCTGATCCGTACGATTCCCGACCATCCGAAACCCGGCATCCAGTTTCGCGACATCACGACGCTGCTGCTCGATCCCGCCGGCATTCGCGCCGCGGTCGAACAGCTCGCGGAACCCTTTGGTGGCGGTCAAATTCAGAAGGTCGCCGGTGTCGAGGCACGCGGCTTCATTTTCGGGCTCGCGGTCGCGATGGAACTCGGCGTCGGGTTCGTGCCGGTTCGCAAGCCGGGCAAGCTGCCGTGGGAAACGGTGGGCGAGGACTACGAACTCGAATACGGCAACGATCGGGTCGAGGTGCATCGCGATGCGATCCAGGCGGGTGAAAGGATCTTGCTGGTCGACGACCTGATTGCGACCGGTGGCACCGCGGCGGCCGCCATCCGGGTGATCGAGCGGGTCGGGGGCACGGTCGATGCCTGTGCGTTCGTGATCGAGTTGCCGGATCTCGGTGGCCGCAGTCGGGTCGAGGCCGCCGGCCGCCGGATTCTGTCGCTCTGCTCCTTCGAGGGGGAGTGAGGCGCCCGATCCGGGTGTCGGGGTGTGATCGATGAGGGTCGACGGTGTCGTTCGCCGCAGCATCCAGGTTGCCGCAGACGGCCGCAGCGTCGAAATCGTCGATCAGACGCTGCTTCCGCACGGCTTCGTCACGCGTGAACTGCGCAGCCTTGCCGATGCCGCCGAAGCGATTCGCTCGATGCGCGTTCGCGGCGCGCCACTGATCGGTGCCACTGCCGCCTACGGGGTCGCTCTCCAGATGTGCGATGAGCCTTCGGACGCCTCGTTGCAGCGCGCGATCGAAGAGCTGCTCGCGACGCGGCCGACCGCCGTGAACCTGCGCTGGGCTCTCGATGAAATGCGCAGGGCGCTGCGCGACGTCCCACCGGCTGCGCGCAATGCCCGCGCCTATGAGCGCGCCGCCGAAATCTGCGAGGAGGACGTCGAAAATTGCCGAAGGATCGGCGAACACGGTTTCCGATTGATCGAAGCATTGCGCGAACGACGGGCCGAGCGCGGACCCCTGAACGTCCTGACACACTGCAACGCCGGATGGCTTGCGACCGTGGATTGGGGGACGGCGCTCGCACCCGTCTATCTCGCTCACGATCGCGGCATTCCGGTTCACGTCTGGGTCGATGAAACCCGCCCGCGCAACCAGGGAGCGAGCCTTACGGCCTGGGAGCTCGGCCAACACGGCGTACCCCATACCGTGATCGCCGACAACGCGGGTGGCCACCTGATGCAGCGCGGGAAAGTGGACCTGTGCATCACGGGTTCCGACCGAACGACCTCGACCGGAGACGTCTGCAACAAGATCGGCACCTACCTCAAGGCGCTCGCTGCGCACGACAATGCAATCCCGTTCTACGCCGCGCTTCCCTCTTCGAGCATCGATTGGACGCTCGCCGACGGAATCGCCGAAATTCCGATCGAGGAGCGCGATGGCTCCGAATTGCGCTGCGTTCGCGGCCGCACGACAGCGGGCGACATGGCCGAAGTTGTCGTCTTGCCGGCGGAGAGCCCCGTCGCGAATCCGGCCTTTGACGTGACACCCGCGCGCCTGGTGACGGGCTTGATCACCGAGCGCGGTGTGTGTGAGGCTACGCGCGCCGGAATCGCCGGCCTCCATCCGGAGCGCGCGGGTGCAGCGGCGGAATCGTGAGCACCCTCTATCCCGAGCGCGTGGACCGAGTGTCGGAATCGTGAGCACCCTCTATCCCGAGCGTGTGGGCCGAGTGTCGAAAACGTGAGTGACCTCTACTTCGACGCTCTTCTTCCCGAGTGCGCACGTCGGACTTCAGAACCGTGAGCGACCTCTATCTCGTCGCGACGCCGATCGGCAACCTCGAAGACGTGAGCTTGCGCGCACTGCGAGTGCTCGGAGCCGCGGAACTCGTGCTCGCCGAGGACACCCGCCGCACCCGGGTGCTGCTCGATCGGCACGGCGTGCCCGCCAAGCCGGTTTCCCTGCACGCCCACAACGAAGCGGGGCGCGTCTCGCAGGTACTCGCGGTGCTCGATGGGGGAGGGGACGTCGCGCTCGTCTCCGACGCCGGGACGCCGCTGATCTCGGACCCGGGCGATCGCCTGGTCGCCGCCGCGTTGGAAGCGGGTCACAGCGTCGTGCCGATACCCGGAGCGTCCGCGCCGTTGGCTGCGCTCGCGGCGTCGGGTCTGCCCGCAGTGCCATTTACCTTCGTGGGATTTCTGCCGCGCCGCAGCGGCGAGTGCGATCGCGTACTCGAATCGCTGCGCGATCGGCGAGACACCCTGATCTTCTTCGAATCCCCGCGCCGCATCGCCAAAACCCTCGAGCGATTGAAGGAAGCGTTCGGAGAACGCCGGGCCTGCGTCGCCCGAGAAGTCACGAAGCTGCACGAGGAGTTCGCCCGCGGGGCGCTGAGCGAACTGGCCGAGCGATTCGCGGAAGGTGCGAGGGGCGAGTGTACCCTCGTGGTCGCGGGTGCGCCGGAGGCAACGGCGGCGGTTTCCGGATCCGAACTCGACGCCGCCATCCGCGCCGGAGTCGCCGAGGGCCGGTCTCCACGGGAGATTTCGGACCAGCTGGCGAAATCCTCAGGCCTCCCCAAACGCAAAATCTACGCCCGCGTCGTGGCCCTGAAGTCGCGACCCCGATGAGGGTTTCCGGTAGAGGACTCAGGCATTTCAGATCTAGCTGGATCATCCTGTCAAAATTAGGAGACAATCTGGCGAGGCTGCGGCGCGAGCGGTGGCTCGAGCGTATGTCGCCCGTGTGACGGCCGCATCTCCATGAACTGCATGATGCGAAATCGTTAGTTTCGGCGAGCCGCCAGGCCGGCGAGTCCCAGTGCGCCAACCAGGAGAGAACAAGCCGCACTTGGCTCAGGGAGTGAGCGAATACAGATCTCCGCAGTTGCTTCCGCCGCCATCATATGTGCACCGTCCTCGGTATACGGGTGCACGCCGTCAGGGAACAAAACCTCCCACCCAGGTTGAGAGATGAAGAGATCGAAGAAGTCAACGATGGGTAGTCCTCGAGCGGCGGCCTCCGATTCGATCCACGGACGATAGTAGTTGACGAGATGATCCTCGCCTGTCGCCAACTGGTCCGTGAGGGGTTGTAGGGGCGTCGGAATCCCCAGGATGACTGAGATTTCTGCGGCCTCCAATCGATCGAGAATCGACTCGATCGCATCGGTGTACTCGCTGAACGCGATCGAGTGGTCTGGATTTGTCCAGTCGCGAACCGAGTCGTTCGTGCCCAATAACAAGACGACGATCTCGGGATTTATATCGATCAGATCCTGGGTGTAATCGTGAATGACTCCGGATTTTTCGGTTTCGCCGTTAAACTGAGAGGCCCGAAGTCCTCCTTGAGCCACTTTAGAAACATCCCAAATGGGAGAAGAGGAGAAATCGCGAAAGTCAGACCAATAGGCGTTGGTGATTGAATCGCCGGCAATCGAAACCGTGATCGGAGTTTCTTCGCAATACGGGTTGACTAAAGCATCATCGAAGGCGACGGCGGCAGACGTTGCACCTAGAAGTAGCGAGCCTGCCACAATTAGACGGGCGAGCCAAGCGATCGGCTCACGCATTTCGCATCTGCTCTGATCGTTTTAGGAGTCCGCCTGAAAGCGGGTAGCGAGCCACGCAAGGCATCGAGGAAGTTTTTGACAATGTCGGCACTTTGAGCTTTCCAAAGAGAGTATTTTGGCGGATTGTTCAGTAGGGGATTTTGCACACGATCAGTGAAAAACTGCAAACAATTAGTGAGGACCACGCGATCTATTCTGGAAACGCTACCGATCTACGGCCACGGTTTGTTCTTGATTGCGGCGGGCATCCGTCTGCTTACGTCGCCATTTGCCGTCGCGTGTAGCTGCAAGAGGCGCAGGTGACGGCCGCGCCGCTCGCTCTCGCTCCCTGCTAGGGAGTCGGTTGGGAGCCGTCGAGGACTTGCATGAATCCGGCTTCGTCGAGGATCTTGATTCCGAGTTCTCGCGCCTTGCTGGCTTTGCTTCCCGGGTCGGCACCGACGACCACGTAGTCGGTCGTCTTGGAGACGCTGCCGGTGACCTTGCCGCCCTGGGCGCGGATGCGGCGTTTGGCTTCGTCGCGCGTCATGCCCGCGAGTGTGCCCGTCACGACGAAGCTCTTGCCCGTCAGCGCGTCTCCCTCGGACTGCGCCCGTTTTCCGACGGGCCAGTTCACACCGAGCTCGCGCATGCGGGCGATTTCAGCCGTGTTGCGCGCGTCGGCTGCGAAGGCCACCAGGCTTTCGGCGATCGTCGGCCCGATGCCTTCGACCGCTTCGAGTTCTTCGCGGCTCGCGGCGAGGAGCGGGTCGAGGTCTCCAAAATGGGCGGCGAGCAGTTCCGCGACGCCCTCGCCGACGTGTCGGATCCCGAGCGCAATCACGAACCGTGCGAGTGTGGTCGTCTTCGCGCGCTCGAGGCTGGCGACGAGATTCGCGGCGGACTTCTCGCCCATCCGTTCCAGCCTCGTCAGCGTCGCCGCATCCAGCGCGAAGACGTCCGACAGGCGTTTGACTTCGCCGCGTTCGACCAGTTGGTCGATGAGCTTCTCGCCCAGACCCTCGATGTCCAGTGCTCCGCGGCTCGCGAGATGGCGGAAGTTGTTCTTCAATTGAGCGGGGCAGTCCAGGTCGGGACAGCGCGTGACGACTTCGCCTTCCAGGCGAACCGTCGCCGCTTTGCAGACCGGACAGCGGGCGGGCAACTTGAAACGCCGGGTCTTGGCAGGCCGTTTGTCGAGGACGACCATCACAATCTGTGGAATCACGTCGCCGGCGCGCTGAACGACGACGGTATCGCCGACCCGTACATCCTTGCGATCGATCTCGTCCTGGTTGTGGAGCGACGCGCTCGTGACCGTGACACCTCCGACGTGAACCGGTGCGAGGCGCGCAACGGGCGTCAGCGCACCCGTGCGTCCGACCTGAACTTCGATTCCCTCCACGACCGTCGTCTTTTGCTGTGGGGGAAACTTGAACGCAATCGCCCAGCGCGGGGCGCGCGTGAGCGCTCCGAGTTCTCGCTGCAGATCGAGTCGATTGACCTTGACCACGGTTCCGTCGATTTCGATCGGTTGAGCGTTGCGGCGGGCGAGCAGCTGCTCGTGGAAGCGGACGACCGCGTCTACATTCTCGCAGATCCGGATGTCCGGGCTCACTTCGAAGCTCCAGGCCTTCAGGGTTTCGACGACTTCAAACTGGGTCTTCCGATCGTTCGGCAGTCCTTCTTCGATCGCGTACGCGCGGAAGTCGAGGGCGCGCAGGCGATCGCGGTCGATGTCGTGGAGTTGGCGAAGTGAGCCCGCCGCGGCGTTGCGCGGATTGGCGAAGGGTTCGAGACCGCGCTCGAGCCGCGCCGCGTTGAGGCGCTCGAAAACCGCGATCGGCAACGTGACTTCGCCTCGCACCGAGACGCGTTTGCCAAATGGTGTACCGCTGCGCAGCGCGGATGGGATGGTCTTGCAAAGCCGCAGGTTTCCGGTCACGTCCTCGCCCACCCGGCCGTCACCGCGGGTCGATCCAACGACGAGTCGCCCGGCCTCGTAGACGAGTTCGATCCCCGCACCGTCGAGTTTGGGCTCCGCCAGGTATTCGATCACGCCCTCGATTTCGAGCAGCCGGCGCACCCGCTCATCAAAAGCGAGCATTTCCGCGGCATCCATGGCGTTGTCCAGCGAGAGCATCGGAACGCGGTGCTCGACGGACGCGAAACCCTGGCCGGGTGGAGCGCCGACTCGCACGGTCGGGGAATCCGCTCGCTGCAGTTCGGGGTTCTCGGCTTCGAGCGCCACGAGTTCCCGGTACAGCGCGTCGTATGCGGCGTCGGAGATTTCCGGCCGGTCCTCGAGGTAATAGAGCCGACCGTGGCGGTTGAGCGCTTCGACCAACGCGTCGATTCGGCTCGCGGCGGAGGGCTTTTTTCGAGAGGTCGACATCGGTCGTCGGATCTTATCAAGGAGACCGGGCCAGCCCGCGCGCCCAGCGGACGGAATCCCGCCCGCAATCGAGATCGAATCCTCGACGATCCGCCATTTTCCCCCAAGTCCTTGGCAATGCTCAGAAAATCGCATTAAAGCAGAAGGTCGGTCGAGGCGATGAGTGCGGTGGGGGCAGCTCGCTACGAGTGGCCCGGCCGGCGCGCTTCGACCGGATTCGAATCGGCGAGGCCTGTCTCACCGGAGAGCATGGGATGGAGCGGATGGGCGAGGCAGCAGTGCGTGAGATTCAAAAGCGCGACGAAGGGCCGCTGCACGCACTCGCGAATGCGCTGCCCGATGGCGTGTTCTTCTCTGCTGACGAACGCGTTTCGTGGGCGAGCAAGCGCCTCGCTGAAATGGCCGGCTTCGAATCTTCATCGGATCTCGCGGGGCTGCCGCTCAGCAAGCTCTTTTCGGACACCGGCGACGGGCTCCCCGCTTCGACGACCTGCGCCGTCGTCGAGTGCGAACTCAAGCGCACAGATGGTTCGGTCCGCACCGTCACCTGCCGATTTGCGGAAGCGGCCGCGCTCCCTGACTGCACCGTCGCATGGGTGGTCGAAGACGTGACCCACCTTCGCACCCTCGAGCGAGAACTGTTTCGTTTGGGCCAGGAGAACCACGCTGCGAATCGAGAAGTCGCCGGGTTGCGGGAGCGATTGAGACGAGAGAGCGACGAGCGCGAGGAGTTGCTTACCGTCGTCAGCCACGAGTTGCGCACGCCCGTGACGATCATCAGCGGCTACAACCGGCTGCTGTTGGCGGAAAAGATCGGACCGCTCAACGACGAGCAGCGCAGTTTTCTCGTCGAAGGTTCGAAGGCCTGCCAGCGCCTGGATCTATTCATCGGAAACCTGATGGAAGCGTCGCACCAGAGTTCGGATGGGGAGGTCCTCGAGATCACCCACGCCCGGTTGGCGCCGTCGGTCGACGAAGTGGTCGGCTTGCTTCGGCCTCTCTTCGAAGAGGCGAAGCTGGAGGTTCGTGTCGACATCGCAGGAGATGCCGATCGGGCCCGATTCGATCGAACCCGCCTGGAGCAGATTCTGATCAACCTGCTCGGCAACGCGATCAAGTTTTCGCCGCCGGGCGGCGCGATCGAAATCTCGACCCGTGCGACTTCGTCGACCCGCGAGGGCGGACCCGAGCGTCGGTGCGTCGAATTCTGCATTTCCGACCAGGGCCCCGGCGTCCCGCCCGCCTATCGGCAGCGCATCTTCGAACCCTACGTCCAGGTCGGCGAAGAAAGCGGCGCCGGCGGTCTCGGCCTGGGTCTCGCGATCTGCAAACGGCTCGTCGAAGCACACGGAGGCGAGATTTCGGCCCAAGGCCGCTCGGAGGGTGGAAGTCGCTTCGTTTTCACGATTCCCGTGGCAGACGCAAGCGCTGGTATGCGCGAGGGAGACCCCAGCTGATGGCTGCAAAACCGAAATCGCGTTCCGAAAAGCTTGACGGGAGGGCGGGTCTGCCCGGCCGGGGTTTCCGGGTGCTCGTGGTGGATGACGCCGAGGGGATTCGAACCTATCTGGCGAACCTTCTCGAGTTGTCTGGCTACGACGTCGACTCGGCAGAAGACGGACGGCGGGCTCTCGCACTGCTCGATGGTGGAGCCGATCCCGACGTGATCATTCTCGATGTGATGATGCCGGGCATCGACGGCATCGAAACCCTTCGCCAGATCCGAGAGCGTCACTGCGACGCCCCCGTGATCATGCTGTCGGTGGTCGGCAAGGCGAGCACCATTGTCGAGGCCATGCAGCTCGGCGCATCCGACTACATCAACAAACCGTTCGAGGAAGAAGAGCTCCAGCTGACTCTCGACAAGGTACTCGAGAAGAAGAGCCTCGAGCGCCAGCGACAGATCTTGAGCGAAGAACTGCAGCGCTATCGCGATGGCGTCGTATGGGCCAGTGCTCCGATGCAGGAGATCCGGACCGTCTTGGAGCAGGTGGGCGAAACCAACGTGACTGTCCTGATCCAGGGCGAGAGCGGAGTTGGCAAGGAAATCGTCGCGCGCACCGCCCACTCGGTGTCGAATCGTTCAGAGCATCCGTTCGTCAAGGTCAACTGTGCGGCGCTCCCGGAAGATCTTCTCGAAAGTGAACTCTTTGGCTACGAAAAGGGCGCTTTCACCGGCGCAATCCGCCGCAAGACCGGAAAATTCGAGCACGCCCACAAGGGCACCATCTTTCTCGACGAAATCGGAGAGATGAGCGCGCCGCTACAGGCCAAGCTCTTGCAGGTGCTGCAAGATCACGAATTCACGCGGCTCGGAGGAAACGCGGAAGTCAAGGTCGACCTGCGCGTCGTTTGTGCGACCAATCGAAAACTCGATGAGATGGTCGCCGAAGGTGCGTTTCGAGCGGATCTGTTCTTTCGGCTCAACGTCGTCAATGTCACGATTCCGCCGCTGCGAGAGCGTTCCGACGAGATTCCGATTCTCGTCGAGTCGTTCTTGCACCGGTATTCGTCTCTCTACGGCAAACCAGTGCCGGTCATTGGTGCGGAGTTGATGGATGCCTTCCGGCGCTATGCGTTCCCGGGCAACGTCCGCGAACTCGAAAATTTGATCAAGCGCGTGATCGTCCTCGAATCCGACCGCCCCGTTCTCAACGAGATGCTCGAGCGCGAGCGGGGAAAGCCGGGCGGCTACAGCGCGCTCGCCGAATTCATCGCGCACTCGGAAAGAACCGCAGGTGAGATTCCACTGCGCGAGGTCGGCCGCCTTGCGGCTCAGGAAGCCGAGCGCGAGACCATCGGCCAGATGCTTCGCTATACCGACTGGAACCGCAAGCAGGCCGCCGGCCTGCTGGGCATCAGCTACAAGACCCTGCTACAGAAGATTCGCGGCTGCGGGCTCGAGCCCGGATAACGTCCGCGCGCCCGCGCAGACCGGATGGGTTCACTCGCTGGGTTCCACTGGCGGGGGCCCAGTTGCCCGCGCAGACCTGCTGGATTCACTCGCTGAGTTCCACTGGCGGGGGCCCAGTTGCCCGCGCAGACCGGCTGGGTTCACTCGCTGGGTTCCACTGGCGGGGGCCCAGTTGGCCGGGTCGGTTTGGGCGGGTGGTTTTTTTTGTTGAGGGGGCTTCGCTAGGGGGCAGTTGGCCGGGTCGGTTTGGGAGGGTGGTTTTTTTTGTTGAGGGGGCTTCGCTAGGGAGCAGTTGGCCGGGTC
>Ga0326597_10004284_pt1 | contig 20126 bp, 16 predicted proteins | sample RVTome_12_FD_203789 | JGI IMG/M metagenome (GOLD analysis project Ga0326597, IMG submission 203789) | Soil microbial communities from uranium-contaminated site in the Upper Colorado River Basin, Wyoming, United States - RVT100D185 | ecosystem: Environmental > Terrestrial > Soil > Contaminated >...
TGCGGACCGGCAAGGTCCGGGCCGTGGTTTTGACGGTGCGGGGCCTGATGCAGCGGGTTATGCCCCGGTCGGTTCTGGACAGCCTCCGTCGGCGACTGACGACGGGTGACGAATTCCCCCGCGACCAACTGTTGAAGCAACTGGTGGATCTCGGCTACCACGCCGTGTCCCTGGTCGAGGATCACGGCACCTTTTCGGTCCGGGGGGATATCCTCGACATCTATCCCTCCGACCAGCCCGAGGCGGTGCGCATCGAATTTTTCGGCGACCAGATCGAGCGGATGCGGCCTTTCGATACTCTCACCCAGCGCTCCGCGGCGACCTGCCTGCACCACATCGAGCTGCTGCCGGCCAGAGAAATGATCCTGGCCGGAGAGCATCTGGATACATTTGCCCGCTGCCTGAAAGAGCGCTGCGACGCGCTGGGCATTGCCCGCCCGCAGCGCGAAGCGATTCTCGAAGAAGTCCGCGACGGCATCCTGGCTCCCGGCCATTCCTTTCTCATGTCCCTCAATTACGACGGGCTGGACAGCTTTTTCGATTATGCCGCCGGAGGGCACTGGGTGGTGCTCGATCCCCCTGCGGTGGAAGGCGCGGTCGATCGTTTCGCCGCCGAGATCCGCGAGGGCGAGGAACGGATGGCCACCCGGGGCGAACCCCATGTACCCGCCGCTGAATTGTTTCTGGATCCGCGGCAACTGGAGCAGGAACTGTCCCGGCACCCCCGCACCGATTTCTCGTCCCTGGAAGTTTTTCGCATGGAGGAGGATCGGCCGCATTTCCGTTTTCAGGCCACCGGCAACGCCGACCTGCGTGCCGGAATGGAAGATGCCGGCGGCAGCCTGGCAACCCTGATTGCCCGTCGTCTCAAGGATTGGCGCCGGGAAGGCTGGCGCGTGCTGCTGGTCTGCCATCAGCAGGGCCAGGCCGACCGTCTTCGCGATCTGCTGCAACCCCATGACCTGCACCTGACCCCGGAACCGGGCCTGCGCCCCGCCGACCTGCAACAGGGGCAACTGGCCCTGACCCTGGGTGAACTCTCCGGCGGTTTCCGCCTGCCCGACGAGCGCCTGGCGGTGATCGGCGAAGAAGAGATCTTCGGCCGTCGCACCCATCGGCGCGGCCTCACCGAAGCCCGCGCCCGGGCCATGCTCTCTTCGCTGGCGGAACTGCGCGAGGGCGACTATATCGTGCATGTCGACCACGGCATCGGCATCTATCGGGGATTGCTGCATCTGCGGGCAGGAGAATCCGAGGGCGATTTCCTGCACCTCGAATATGCCGGACAGGACAAGCTCTATCTGCCCGTCGAGCGCATCGAAAAAGTCCAGAAATACGTTGGCGGCGAGGGTCATGCGCCGCGGCTCGACCGGATGGGCGGCGGCGCCTGGGAAAAGGCCAAGCTGCGCGCCCGCACCGCGGTCGAGGAACTGGCCCGGGATCTGCTCAATATCTACGCCCGGCGCGAACTGGGTCAGGCTTTTGCCTATTCGCCGCCCGACAACATGTTCCGGGAATTCGAGGCCACCTTCCCCTACGAAGAAACTCCCGATCAACAGGCCGCCATCAACGAGGCCCTGGCCGACATGCAATCCGAACGATCGATGGACCGCCTGATCTGCGGCGACGTCGGCTACGGCAAGACCGAGGTCGCCATCCGGACGGCCTTCAAGGCGGTACTGGACAATAAACAGGTGGCCGTGCTGGTGCCGACCACGGTGCTCGCCAGGCAGCATCTGCAGACCTTCAGCGAGAGGTTCCGGGGCTATCCGGTCACCGTGGACATGGTATCCCGCTTTCGCAGTCCGGCCGAACAGAAGGACGCACTCAAGCGGACCGCCGAGGGCAAGGTGGACATCCTGATCGGCACCCATCGCCTGCTGCAGCGCGACGTACGGTTCAAGGACCTGGGGCTGGTGATCGTCGACGAAGAACAGCGCTTCGGCGTAACGCACAAGGAACGCCTGAAGAAGCTGCGGGCCGAGGTCGACATGCTCACCCTCACCGCCACCCCCATTCCCCGCACCCTGCACATGAGTCTGCTCGGTCTGCGCAACCTGTCGGTCATCGATACCCCGCCCGTGGACCGGCAGGCGATCCGCACCTACGTGACCCGATTTGACGACGACCTGATCCGCCAGACCATTCTGCGCGAGTTGCAGCGCGGCGGGCAGGTATTTTTCGTCCACAACCGGGTGCAGTCCATCGAAGGCATGGCCGGTTTTCTACGCACCCTGGTGCCGGAAGCGAAGATCACCGTGGGCCACGGCCAGATGGGGGAAAGGGCCCTCGAAGAGGTGATGATGGATTTCATCGAGGGTCGCAGCAATGTCCTGGTATGCAGCACCATCATTGAAAATGGCCTCGACATCCCGCGGGCCAACACCATCATCATCAACCGTGCCGACTGTTTCGGCCTTTCCCAGCTCTATCAGTTGCGCGGCCGGGTCGGCCGTTCCCATCAGCGGGCCTATGCCTATCTGCTGATCCCCGGTGAGAGCACCCTGACCCGCGATGCCCGCGAACGCCTGCGGGTGCTGCAGGAGCTGACCGAACTTGGCGCCGGCTTTCGCATCGCCAGCCACGATCTGGAGCTGCGAGGTGCCGGGGACATGCTCGGCGCCCGACAGTCGGGACAGATCGCCGCCATCGGTTTCGAAATGTATTCCGAGCTTCTCGAAGAGACCATTCTCGAGCTCAAGGGGCAACAGAAAGAGCAACGGGTCGATCCGGAAATCCGCCTCGGCTTGTCGGCCTTTCTGCCCGAAAAATACCTGCCCGATCCGAATCAGCGGCTGGTTTTTTACAAAAAACTCGCCGCCGCCGACGACGAGCGGGTGCTCTACGATACGGCCGACGAGCTGCGGGACCGTTACGGCGAGTTGCCGCCGCCGACTCTGCTTTTGCTCGAAGTGATGAAACTGCGGGTGCTGATGAAACGGCTGCGCATCGAACTGGCCGAATACGACGGGCACCAGCTGGTTTTCGCCTTCCGTGCCGACACCCCCGTGGCCCCGGACCAGATTCTCGCCCTGGTGCAATCGGGAGACGGCCGTTACCGGTTGACTCCCGATTACCGGCTGACGATCCGCTGCGGTCGCCAGCCCGCCGAAACGATGCTGGAAGCGGCAAAAAATGAATTGCACGGGTTTCTCCAGCTGTGATAGCCTTGACAAATTGCGGGCCGTAGTCGCATCCTCCTTCCCTGACGGCCAGAGCCGCCAATCGAAACATCCGTGAAGCCTTCTGTAGTCATTGTCGAACGTTCGCCACAGGAGTCGCTTCCGTGCGCCTCAAGATTCGGCCAGCGGCCAGCAGCATTTTGCGTTGCGCCGGCTGTGCCGGTCCGGATCAATTCCTGCGGTTTTTCAACCCATCGGGCTAAAGGAGTCCAGGAAAGATGCCTCACGGCAGAAACCTAAAGCTGATCCTCCTATTCTTGTTCCTCTGCCATTTACCCGCTTGCCATCAGCAGGAGCAAATTCCTTCCTCGGTATTGCTCCGGGTTAACGGACGCACCACCACCCTCGACCAGTTTCACCGCGAATTTTCCCGGTTGTTGGCCTCCGAGCGTAATTTTTCCGAGCAGCGCCGCAAGGAACTGGAACGTTCTTATCTGGCGCAGAAAATCGACCGGGAAATCATTCTCGACGAGGCTGACCGAGCCGATGTCCGGATTCCCGCAGCACGCCTGGAGGCCGTTGTGGCCCAAAATCTCGCCGAGTATCCGGACGGGGATTTTGAGCGGATGCTTGAGGAACAGCATCTGGCCGTCGAAGAATGGCGTGGTCAACTGGAAGACAACCTGCGGATCGAAGCCGCTGTCAAACGCCTCGCCTTTGATCGGATCCAGGTCGGCAAAGAAGAAATCGCAACCTATTACCAGGAAAACCGCACGCGGTTTCACCGGCCGGAGCAGGTTCGAGCCAGACAGATCACCGTGGCCACCGAAGCCGAAGGACGCCGCGTTCTGGGTTTGCTGCAGCAGGGGATGGCCTTTGCCGAGGCGGCGGAGAAGCACTCCCGGTCGCCTGATGCCGAACAGGGCGGGGATCTCGGTTTTTTCGGCCGAGGAGAAATGCCCGCGGAATTCGATCAGGCGGTTTTCACCCTGCCCGCCGGGCGACAAAGCGAACTGGTCCAGAGCGAGTACGGCTTTCATATCTTTCTGGTCGAGGAAAAACGACCGGCCAGCCGCCTGACCCTGGAACAGGTGCATGATGAGATAGCCGCGGAGCTGCTGGAGGCCAAGGAAGAACAGGCTTACCAGGAATGGCTTCAGACTCTGCGCAGCCAGGCCACAATCGAGGTCGATTGGACACTGTTGTAACCAGGATTAACGAAAAAGGACCGATCCCATGAAGCGAATTGTTCTGTTGGCGGCGACCGCTCTGCTGCTGACCGCCCTGCCCGTCGGGGCCCAGATGGTCAGCCGCATCGCCGCCATTGTCAATGACGAAATCATCACCACCGGTCAACTGGACCGCGAGGTGGAAAAACGGCTGACCAAAGAGTCCAAGGGACAACCCCTGAGTGACGAACTGCGCAATGAACTGCGGAAGGAGCTGCTCCCGCAGTTGATCGAGGACACTCTGATCAATCAGCGGGCGAAAAAACTCGGTATCGAGATCAGGCCCGAAGAGGTGGACCAGGCCATCGAGGATGTGCAGCGCCAGAACGGCATCAGCCGCGAACAATTGAAGGAGGCCCTTGTCACCCAGGGGGTGACCTATGACGAATACCGGGTAAAACTGGCCAGTCAGCTGCTCAATTTCAAGTTGGTCGGACGGGAGATTCGCAGCGAGGTCGAGGTTACCAACCAGGAACTGCGGGACTACTTTCAAAAGCACCTCGAGGATTTCCGGCAGGCGCCCCATATTCGATTGAGCCGAATCAGTTTTCCGCTGCCCGCCGGAGAGGATGCCGATCAGGTCGCCGCTCTGCGCAGCTTGAGCCGGGAGGCTCTGCAGCGCCTGCGCGGGGGAGAACCCTTTGCCGAGGTGCTCGCGGCGTACAGCGGAAGCAAGGGAGCCGAAGGCGGCGCCATGGGAACCTTCGGTGAAGGCGAACTGACCGAGCCCTTTGCCGGAGCCGTGAGCGGTCTGGCCACCGGTGAGGTCAGCGAAGTGGTAGATACGCCCGAGGGATTTCACCTCCTCTTCATGGAAGAAAAGAGTCCCGGTCGCGTCCCGGCTTTCCAGGAGGTCAAAGACCAGCTCAGCAAGCTGATCCTCGAACGCAAACGCCAGGAAGCACTGGAAGGCTGGACGAAAAAATTGAGGGACGAGGCTCATATCGAAATCAAGCTTTAAGGGTCGGGCTTCGTTCCCGATTCACCGCCCGCCGTACACCGGCGGGTTTTTTTTTGGATCTCTCATAGCTCCCTCCCCCAGCGGGGGAGGGTCGGGGAGGGGGCATATTTTCAGGCGCCCCCCTCCTAACCTCCCCCCTCCGGGGGAAGGAACAATGCATGGCGGAAGATTGGTGCCAATCAGATTTCCGATTGAGCGCGGCAACTGGTTGGAGTTATACTACCAAATTGCCAAAGGGGGCGGACATGCGGCGATCCCTGATCCTGACCATGGGCGACCCCACCGGGGTCGGTCCGGAAATCATTCTGAAGGCCTGGCTGGCCGGTGAGCTGGATGCGGTCGAATGGCCGTTGCTGGTGGCGGGCGATCCGGGGGTGTTGCGTCGGGCCGCTGAAGTGCTGGGCAGCGATCTGGAGATTACCACCGCCGTCGGCGATCTGGCCTCGCACCAGTTGTACGCCGGAGGACGACGACTCGCCCTGCGTGCCCTGTCCGACTTGCCGGCCGGACAGTTGACCTGGGGACTGCCGACGGTTGCCTGCGGCGCGGCGATGGTGAAATATGTCGAGTGGGCCTGTGATCGCTGCCTGGCCGGTGAAGCGGCGGGCCTGGTCACCGCGCCGATCAACAAGCAGGCGATCCTGGCCGCGGGTTGTGAAGCGCCTGGCCACACCGAACTGCTGGCTCAGCGCTGCGGCGGGCGCAAAGTGGTGATGATGTTGGCGGGCGATCGTCTGAAGGTTTGCCTGGTGACGACCCACCTGGCCTTGAGCGAAGTGCCGGCGGCATTGAGCACCGGCGAAATTCTGGGCACCATCCGCATCACCGAGGGTGCTCTACGGCGATTTTTCGGCCTCGACCGGCCGCGCCTGGCGGTGTTGGCTCTCAACCCCCACGCCGGCGAGGGTGGACGATTCGGCGACGAAGAGATTCGCTTCATCGCCCCGGCCATCGATGCGGCGCGGGCCGAAGGGATCCATGCCAGCGGGCCCCATAGTGCCGACACCCTGTTTCATTTTGCCGCCCGGGGCGATTACGACGCTGTGATCTGCATGTATCACGACCAGGGGCTGATTCCCCTCAAACTGCTGCATTTCGCCGACGGGGTCAACGTGACCCTGGGGCTGCCGATCGTCCGCACTTCCGTTGACCACGGAACCGCCTACGATCTGGCCGGAACCGGTCAGGCCGACTGCCGCAGCCTCGTGGCGGCGGTTCGCCTGGCCGCGAAAATGGCGGGGTCTACTGTAATAAGTGATGAGTGATGAATACTCCGTCACCTTGGACCAGGGACTTGGGACCAGGGACTTGAACCTTTGATTTTTACCGAAAAAGCCGCCATATCATGAGCAAAAATATCATCATCAAAGGCGCCAGCGAGCACAACCTCAAGGGGGTCGATCTGGAGATCCCCCGAGACAAGCTGGTGGTCATCACCGGCGTTTCGGGATCGGGCAAGAGTACCCTGGCGTTCGATACCCTCTATGCCGAAGGTCAGCGCCGTTACGTGGAAAGCCTTTCCACCTATGCCCGGCAGTTCCTCGAGCAGATGGACAAACCCGACGTTGAGAGCATCGAAGGGCTGTCGCCGGCCATTTCCATCGAGCAGAAGACCACTTCGAAGAATCCTCGTTCCACCGTCGGCACCGTCACTGAAATCTACGATTACCTGCGGCTGCTCTTCGCGCGGGCCGGCCGCATCCATTGCCATGGCTGCGGCCAGGAGATCGCCTCCTGGACGGTGCAGCAGATGGTCGATCGGATCATGACCTTGCCGGAAAAGACCCGATTGCTGCTACTGGCGCCCATCGTCCGGGGCCGCAAGGGGGAATATCGCAAGGAAATGCGCCAGTTGCAGGCCGACGGTTTCGTGCGGATCCGCATCGACGGCGAGATGCACGAACTGGGCGAGGAGATCGCCCTGGACAAAAACAAGCAGCACACCCTCGAAGTGATGGTCGACCGCCTGGTGGTCAAACCGGGCATCGAGGGCCGTCTGGCCGATTCCCTCGAAACGGCTTTGCGGCTGGCCGGCGGGCTGGTGCGGGTCGAGGAGCCCGACGGCGAAAGCCGCCTGTTTTCCGAACAACATTCCTGTGCTGATTGCGGCATTTCCTACCCCGAAATCACGCCGCGGATGTTCTCCTTCAACAACCCCTACGGCGCCTGTCCCGATTGCGCCGGGCTCGGCACCCGCATGTATTTCGATCCGGATGAGGTGGTGCCCAATCCTGACCTGTCCCTGCGCGAAGGGGCCATCATGCCCTGGGAGACCCGCACCGGCTTTTACTATCATCAGTTGCTCGAAGCACTGGCCGACCATTACCAATTCGACATCAATGCTCCCTTCAAGTCCCTGCCGGAGAAGCTGCGGCGGGTGCTGATGCACGGGTCGGGCAAGGAAAAGGTGCGGTTCTTTTACGACCAGGGCGGCCGGCGCCATTTTTACGACAAGGTCTTCGAAGGGGTGATCCCCAACCTGGAACGCCGCTACCACGAAACCGATTCGGATCGGGTGCGGGAGAATCTCGGCCGGTTCATGAACGTCATGCCCTGCCCGACCTGCGAGGGCGCCCGCCTGCGCAAGGAATCCCTGTTCGTCCGGATCGGCGGCAAGAATATCCGCGAGGTCTGCGCTCTGTCGATCCGGGAGACTGAAATCTTTTTCGCCGAATTGCAGCTCACCGAGAAAGAAGCCGAAATTGCCCGACGGATTCTCAAGGAGATCCGTGAGCGACTGTCCTTTCTGAGCTATGTCGGCCTCGATTACCTGAGTCTCGATCGGGCTTCCGGCACCCTATCCGGCGGCGAGGGGCAGCGTATCCGGCTGGCTACCCAGGTCGGATCCTCCCTGGTCGGAGTACTCTACATTCTCGACGAGCCCTCCATCGGTCTGCACCAGCGGGACAACCGGCGCCTGCTGGAAACCCTCAAACGGCTGCGGGATCTCGGCAACACGGTGCTAGTGGTGGAACATGACGAGGAAACCATTCTCGAAGCCGACCATGTCATCGACATGGGACCGGGCGCCGGCGTGCATGGCGGCGAGGTGGTCGCCCAGGGCACCCCGGCGGAGATCCTGGCCAATCCCAACTCCCTGACCGGACTCTACCTGTCGGGAAAATTGAGCATTCCGCTGCCGGCCGCGCGGCGGCAGAGCAACCGGTTTCTCCAGATCCGGCAGGCGCGGGAGAACAACCTGAAGAACATCGATGTGGCCATCCCCCTCGGGGTCATGACCTGCATCACCGGCGTTTCGGGCTCGGGCAAATCGACCCTGATCATCGACACCCTGTTCAAGGCCCTGTCGCAGCGCCTGTACCGGTCGCGGGACAAGGCCGGCAAGGTCGACGAGATTCTCGGCGTGGAGATGCTGGACAAGGTGATCGATATCGACCAGTCGCCGATCGGCCGCACCCCCCGCTCCAACCCCGCCACCTACACCGGTGTTTTCACCGATATCCGCGAACAGTTCGCCCAGTTGCCCGATGCCAAGATGCGCGGCTACAAACCGGGACGGTTTTCCTTTAACGTCAAGGGAGGACGCTGCGAGGCCTGCCAGGGGGAAGGCATCCTCAAGATCGAGATGCATTTTTTGCCCGATGTCTATGTCCAGTGCGAGATCTGCAAGGGAGCGCGCTACAGCCGCGAAACCCTGGAGGTGCACTACAAGGGCAAGAGCATTGCCGAGGTGCTGGACATGACCGTCAGCCAGGGCCTGAAATTTTTCGAAAACATCCCCCGCATCCGCGGCAAGCTGGACATGCTGCATGATGTCGGCCTGGGGTATATCCGCCTCGGCCAGAGCGCCACCACCCTGTCCGGCGGCGAGGCGCAGCGGGTCAAACTAGCCAAGGAGCTGGGCAAACGCGCCACCGGCCGCACTATTTACATCCTTGACGAGCCGACCACCGGCCTGCATTTCGCCGACATCCGGAAGCTGCTCGATGTCCTGCAGCGGCTGGTTGATGCCGGGAATACGGTGCTCATTATCGAGCACAACCTCGACGTCATCAAAACGGCCGACCATATCATCGATCTGGGCCCCGAAGGCGGCAATCTCGGCGGTGAAATCGTGGCGGTCGGGACTCCGGAGGAGGTAGCCCGCACCACCGCCTCCCATACCGGACGCTACCTCCGTTCCTATCTGAACCTTTGATGGCCTGGCGTCGCAAAAATTCCGCCCTGCGGCGTTGCAGCGCTTTTTCAGGACTTCGACATACATAGTTGCCTTTACGACCATGACCGATGCGCTTCGTTCCTCAGCACATCCTACGCTGCCGTGGTTTGAAAGGTTTTTACCAACAACACCCTTAACGCAAATCTCGGAAGAGGGAAAAGGTTGTCCATGTCATGGAACAGTCGAAAGAGCCAACAGGTCGCGGAAACCACTGGCACCAGTCCCTCTGCTCCTCAAGAGTTGCTTGCTGCCCGTATCGGCCCACTGCAAGTGCAAGGCCCTTTCTTTGGTTACTTTATTTTGGGCCTTGAAAAGAAAGTAACCCGGCTGCCGGCCGGGACCGGCGAATTTGACGTTTAAGGTATGCCCCGAGCTGAGAATTGGACCTAAGCAGGAACATTCATGAACCTTCCAGGAAAATTTCACTTGCCTTGCCAGTGCGCCGGCGCTAGCATCCGGTTTCCGCAAAGGGTGACCCGTCCATGACCAGATTCTCCAAATTTATGAAAAACCAGCCGCCGGGCCAGGTGCTGATCGCCTACTATGCCCTGTCGATCCTGATCGGCGCGGTATTGCTCGCCTTGCCGATTGCGGCCAATGGCGAGTCGCTGTCGTTTCTCGATGCCCTCTTTACCGCAACCTCCGCCCAATGCGTCACTGGTCTGGTGGTCGTCGATACCGGCACGAAGTTCACCCTGTTCGGCCAGTTGGTGGTGCTGATGCTGATCCAGGTCGGCGGGCTGGGAATCACCACCTTTTCGGTCTATCTCTTTTTCTATCTCGGCATGGGAATGGGCATCCGCGACCGCTGGGTGATCCAGGAAACCCTGCTGCATTCCCCGGTTGAATCGATGGGGGATCTAATCCGCGGGATATTCCTGTTGACCCTGATCATCGAGGGAGCAGGGGCCGTGCTGCTGTCCTTTGCCTTCGTTCCCGACCTGGGTTGGATCAAGGGGCTCTATTATGCCCTGTTTCATTCCATATCAGCCTTCTGCAATGCCGGCTTCGCTCTTTTTCCGGACAGCCTGATTACTTACCGGGCCAACCCCCTGGTCAACCTGACGATCATCGGCCTGATCGTGCTGGGCGGCATCGGCTTTCTGGTCATGAAGGAGGTCCTCGATCTTTTCAAAAGGGGACGGGAACGACGCCGGTTGTCCCTGCATACCCGGCTGGTTTTTCTGACCACGGCCATTCTGCTTTTCGGCGGCGCCGGGCTGATCGGCCTGCTCGAATGGCCGACCTCCTTCAGCGCCATGGGTCCCGGTGAGAGTCTCTGGACAGCCTTTTTTCAGTCGGTGACCGCGCGCACGGCCGGGTTCAACACTATCGATCTCAACCTGTTCGAGCTGCCGACCCTTTTTCTGATGATGTTTTTGATGTTTGTCGGGGCTTCTCCCGGCTCGTCCGGCGGGGGGATCAAGACCACCAGCCTGGCCCTGTTTATCGCCGTGCTGCACAGCCGCCTCAAGGGCAATCCCCACACCAATGTTTTTCACCGGACCCTGCCGGAAGCTGCGGCCAACAAGGTTCTAACCCTGGTGATGACGGCCCTGCTGGTGCTGACCGGGGCGGTTTTCGGTCTGCTGGTGGTGCAGTTGCACGGGTTGTCGGCCGAAGCGAGCCGCGGGGTGTTCATCGAGTATACCTTTGAAGCGATCTCGGCTTTCGCCACCGTCGGGCTGTCGCTGGGAGCGACAGGCAAACTTCTGCCATTGGGCAAGGTATTGATCATCCTCTTGATGTTTCTCGGTCGTGTCGGTCTGATGACGGTGGCGTTCACCATGCTGCGGCACTCGCGGGAAAATATCGTCCAATATGCCGAAGAAAACATCATGATCGGCTGAAAGCCGGACCGATAATCCGGGTTATACCCAGGGAGAATCTCCATGAAACGTTTTTGCGTCATCGGGTTGGGAAACTTCGGTTTCCATGTCGCCAAGACCCTTTATCAGGAAGGGCATGAAGTCATCGCCATCGATCTCGACCGGGACAAGGTTCAGCGCATCAAGAATTTCACATCCTACGCTATTGTGGGCGATGCCTCGAGCAAGGAATTCCTGAAAAATCAGGGTGTCGGCGAGATGGATGCGGTAATCATTTCCACCGGCGAACGTTCCCATCTTTCGACCATTATCGTCCTCCATCTGAAGGAAATGAACCTCAAGCGGATCCTGGTCAAGGCCGTCGACGAGGACCATGGCCGGATTCTGGAAAAGGTCGGGGCCACGGACATCATCTTTCCGGAGAAGGACATGGCGATCAAAACCGCCAGAGGCCTGTCGAGTTCCAATATCCTGGAGTTCATTCCGATCGCCGAGGATTATTCCATCACCGAGGTGGCGCCGCCTGCCAATTTCATCGGCAAGAACCTGATCGCCCTGGATCTGCGGCGCAAATTCCAGGTAACGGTCATCGGCATCAAAGACGTGCTCACCGGAGAATTCAACACCCTCCCCTCCCCGACACACATTATCAAGGACAGCGATCTGCTGATCCTCATCGGCAAAGCCGATGATGTGGAAAAGGCCTGCACCGAAAAGTGATGGCGTCGCATAAATTCCGTCCCACTGCGTTACGGCGCCTTTTCAGGACCTCGACATACCTGATGTATGCCTTCGCCCCTGAAAAAGCGCCAAGCCTTGTTGGACGAAATTTTTGCTTAGCCATGGCGTCGCAAAAAGTCCGCCCTACGGCGTTACGGCGCTTTTTCAGGTCTGCCGCAAGGCGGCCGCAGCGGCCCGGCCCGAGCGGTTGACATCCCGGCCGTAACGGTTAAAATGGACACTTGTCGAAACGCTAACTGCATCTATTTCATTGCAAAAAAGGGGATTGCTACAATGGCGGATTTACGCAACAGTCAGACCGAAAAGGACCTTATGGAAGCGTTTGCCGGGGAATCCCAGGCCAACCGGAAATATCTCGCCTTTGCCCAGCAGGCCGAAAAAGAGGGTTATCCTCAGGCCGCCAGGCTGTTCCGGGCAGCCGCCGAGGCGGAAACCGTCCATGCCCATGCCCATTTGCGGGCCCTGGGCGGGATCGGCAAAACGATTGACAACCTAAAGGAAGCCGTCAGCGGAGAAACCCACGAATTCAAGGAAATGTACCCTCCCATGATCGAGGAGGCGACGTCCAAGGGCTTTACCGCCGCCGAGCGCAGTTTCCGCTACGCCAATACCGTGGAAGAGGTTCATGCCAACCTCTACCAGAAGATGCTCGACAACCTCGAGAACGCTGCTGCGGTCGACTACTACGTCTGCATGGTTTGCGGTCATACCCTCGAAGCGGCACCCCAGGGTCCCTGCGAGGTGTGCAGCGCAGCGCCGAAGGCCTTCAAAAAGATCGATTGATCAACATTCCCAAAGCACTTGACCCCGGGAGGACCCATCAACGGGCTCTCCCGGATTTGTTTTCGCCGGGAGCCACCAGGGGGCCGGTTTTCCGGCGGTGTCCGCCGAACTATAAGAGTCTGATCATGGAAAAATGTCCTGTTTGTAAAGAAATGAAAAAAGGGAAATACTGGTGCAGCGCCTGCAAGGCGGTGTTCGTTTGTCCCTTGACCAATTGCGGCGCGATTATCCGCAACCACGATGCAACTTCCTGCCCCCTCTGCGGCTTGCTGTTTGAAGACTATATTGAAAACCGCAAGATGTATCGCCAATGTCCCAAATGCAGCAAAAAGCAGGGACTTTCCGAAATCCAATGCAAATTTTGCAAACACTGGTTCAATTGCCCGACCTGCGGACACAAAGTTCCTTCCACGAGTATGCTGACCTGCCCCAGGTGTGGCACCAATTTTGGTCGTTAGTACAGCCACTCGCACCCGGTTTGTGGCGACCGGCCGGCAGCCACTTCCGGAATGCGGGCCTGAGGAGACCCGTTGCTGAAAATCGTGCTCTCGGCCGTGGTGGCGGTAGCAGCCGTTTTTTCGGCCGGTCATGCCTTGCTGTACAAGCGTGACCCGCGGGCGGCCCTCGGCTGGGTCACCGCCAGTTTCGCCCTGCCTTTAATCGGGCCGGCGCTTTACTGGCTGATCGGGGTGAACCGGATCCGGACCAGGGCTCGCGACTGGCATGCCCAAATTCGCGAAAGCCGGACCATCCAGTCCGGTTTCTGTTCCTGGTCCTCCCGCCAGCAGGGGTCCGCCATTTTCCGGCATGAAAATTATGCCACGCTCCTGTCCCTGGCTGACACGGTAACTCGCCGGCCACTGCTGGCCGGGAACCGGGTCACCGTACTGCATAACGGCGAAGAAGCCTATCCCGCCATGCTCGCCGCCATCACCGCCGCACGGCAGTCGATCTACCTCTCGACCTACATCTTCGATACCGATGCCAGCGGCCGCGCCCTGGGAACCGCCCTGATCGAGGCGGCGGACCGGGGCCTGGACGTGCGGGTGCTGATCGACGGATTCGGCGAACGCTATTCCCTACCGGTGGCCCGCCGCCTCTTTCGGCACAGCCGGGTTCATTTTGCCCGGTTTCTTCCGCCCTCCCTGTCGGGGCGCGGCCTGCATTTCAACCTGCGAAATCACCGCAAACTGCTCATTGTCGATGGCAACCGGAGCTTCACCGGCGGCATGAATATCGGCGACCGGCACCTGGCCGGGCTACCGGGCCGGCGCCAGGCGCTCGATGTTCATTTCGGTGTCGAAGGCCCGGTGGCCGGCCAGATGCTGGAAGCGTTCATGGAGGACTGGCATTTCGTGACCGGTGATATTTTCCCCACTACCGGTTATCTCCCTCCGCTGCCGGGAGGAGAGGCCTTCTGTCGTGGCATCAGTGCCGGGCCCAACGAAGATTTCGAAAAGTTGCGCTGGATCTATCTTGGGGCGATCAACTGCGCCCGAAAGAAAATCCGCCTCATGACGCCCTATTTCATTCCGGACCACACCCTGCTGGCGGCTCTCAGCGCCGCGGCCCTGCGCGGTGTCGAGGTCCATCTCGTCCTGCCTGCCCGGAGCAATCTGCCCTATGTGGACTGGGCCTCCCGCGCCTATTTTCACGAATTGGCAGAGTACGGCGTATGCATCTTCCTGCAGCCCCTGCCCTTTGTGCACAGCAAGCTGGCGCTGATCGACGACCATTACGCCCTGGTCGGCTCCGCCAACCTCGATCCGCGCAGCCTCCGGCTCAATTTCGAGTTCAATCTGGAAATTTTCGATCACCGTCTGAACAGGGAACTGGCTGCCCATTTCGATGAGGTCTGTGGCCGGTCCCATCCCGTCTCTCTCGCGGAAATCGAGCGGCAACCCCTGCCAGGACGCCTGCTGGACGGCATCGCCAAGCTATTTTCACCCTATCTGTAGGACCCTGCCGCAACCAAAAGGGTGCCGCTGAACACCTTCTTCTGTTATAATCCCCCCGAAACCGCATCGAGGATCAACTAATGGCCAGGGACGACATCTTTTCCGAACCGCAACACCCCCTTTCCCCTTTTGAATTCAACGAAGGGGTAGTGCGGGTTTTCGACGACATGATTCACCGCTCGGTGCCCTTTTACGACGAAATCATCCGCCGCCAAGTCCAGTTGACCACCCGTTTTTACCAACCGGGTAGTCTTATTTACGATCTGGGTTGCTCCAACGGCAATTTCGGCCTTGGTTTGTGCGAAGAGATGGGCGAAAGCAGATTCGAAATGGTGGCGGTGGACAATTCTCCGCCGATGTTGCAGGTGTACCGCGACCGGCTGGCGGCCCTGCCCGGCTCGCCGGCTATCCGGCTGGTCTGCGCCGATATCTGTTCGACCGAACTGACCGGGGCTTCGGTGGTGGTCATCAACCTGACTTTGCAGTTCCTGCCGCTGGCGAAACGGGAAGCCCTGCTGCAAAAGGTTTTTCGCGCCCTGCTGCCGGGAGGGATCCTGCTGCTGGCGGAAAAAGTTGTGCACGAGGACCGGGAATTGAACGCCCTGGAACAGGAATTCCACTACCGGTTCAAAAAGGAAATGGGTTACTCCGAGCTGGAGATCAGCCAGAAGCGGGAAGCCCTGGAAAAGGTGCTGATTCCGGAGAGCCTCGAACAGCATCTGCAGCGATTGCGTCGGGTCGGGTTCCGGCAGCAGGAGGTCTGGTTCAAATGGTTCAATTTCGCGGCCCTGCTGTGCCGGAAGGAGGCGCCCTGATGGACCGGTTGCTGGCGAGGACCGGGGAACTCGGCCTGACCCCCTGGCAGAAGGACCTGACCACCCTGATCGAGGAAAAACGCCGCTTTCTGACCACGATCGACGGAAACGGCCGGCGACTGCTCGGGTTGCTCGACACCTTGCCCGATCTGAGGCCTTCATCCATCGACCTGACGGCCGACCGGATTCGTGTCGGCACCCCAGGGGATCTCACTCACGGCCAGCAGGCCCGGCTCAGGGAAACCTTGATGGACTTGCAGCCCTGGCGCAAAGGCCCCTTTGAACTTTTCGGCATCGAGGTGGACAGCGAGTGGCGCTCCGATCTCAAGTGGCTCCGGGTCAAGGATGTCATTGCCCCGCTGGCCGGTCGCCGCATCCTCGATGTCGGCAGCAGTTGCGGTTACTACCTGTTCCGCATGGCTGCGGACCGGCCGCGCCTGGCCCTGGGGATCGAACCCTATGCCCCTTTTTATTGTCAATACCTGCTGCTGCAACGCCTGATCGGCCATCCGGACGTGCATTGCCTGCCGGTCAAGCTTGAGGAAATGCCGGACCTCGACGGGTATTTCGACACCCTGTTTCACATGGGCGTCCTCTACCATCAGCGTTCGCCCCTCGATGCCCTCAAGCAACTGGCCGGCCTGCTGCGCCCCGGCGGCGAACTGGTGCTCGAAACCCTGATCATCGACGGGGAGGAGGAAACGGCCCTGTCTCCGGCCGGTCGCTACGCCAAGATGAACAACGTTTTCTTCCTGCCTACGGTCTGCTGTCTTTCCGGCTGGCTGACCCGGGCCGGCTTCGTCAACATCCGCTGCATCGACCGGACCCGGACTACGGAGCAGGAGCAGCGCAAGACCCCCTGGATCCGGACCGAATCGCTGAGCGACTTTCTCGATCCCGCCGATCCGCGCCGGACGGTGGAAGGCTATCCGGCGCCGCTGCGGGGGGTGCTGCTTGCCGAGCGAAGATAATGGCTTGAAACCCCAAACCGGCTATCCGCAGATTACACAGATTTTCGCAGATTAAACCTTCAAATATTCCTGATTCCAAAGGAGGCTGACATGCCCGTCATCACCCTGGCAATTTCCCCCCAGCCGGCAGACAAGAAAGAACAGCTCATTGCCCGCCTGACCGCCGCCGCGGCCGAGGTTACCGGAATTCCGGCGCAGAAATTCATCGTGTTCATCGATGAAACCCCGCGGGAAAATATTGGTGTCGGCGGCGTGCCGCTGACCAAACTGATTCCCTGACATCTTCTACTTTGCCAAGGAGGAAACCATGAAAAAATCCCTCGGAATACAGACCCTCGCCCAACCTTCACCGGTCTGGGTGGTCGGCTCTTACGATGCACAAGGCAAACCGAATCTGGTCACCGTCGCCTGGGGCGGCATCTGCTGCTCGAAGCCGCCCTGCGTCGCCATTTCCCTGCGGCCCGCCACTTATTCCCATGGCAACATCCTGGCCCGCAAGGCTTTCACCGTCAACGTGGCAAGCGTAGCCTACGCCCGCCAGGCCGACTACTGCGGCATCGTTTCGGGCCGCGACGTCGACAAGTTCGCCGCAGCCGGGCTGACCCCGGTCAAGAGCGACCTGGTCGATGCGCCCTATATCGAAGAATTCCCGCTGATCGTCGAATGCCGGCTGCAGCAGACGGTGGAAATCGGCGGCCACACCCAGTTCATCGGTGAAATCGTCGACGTCAAGGCCGACCCGGCGGTTCTTTCCGACAAGGGGCTGCCCGATATCGAGAAAGTGCGGCCGATGATCTTCACCCCGGTGATCCGCACCTATCACGGGGTCGGCGAGTATCTCGGCCAGGCTTTCCGTATTGGTAAAGAGATAGGATAAAAGCTATCGGGCGGCCGACGCATTACGCATTACGCATTACGCATTACGCATTACGCATTACGCATTACGCATTACGCATTACGCATTACGCATTACAGATAGTGTCCGTCAGGCAACATCCGGCGAAACCCCTCGGGCATCGGGACAGGCCGAAAGGCCGGTTGCCATTTCGCCCCCCTCCGATAGACTCAATAAGACCTTACCGGGGAGGGACTCATGTGGGAATTCAACATCCTGGCCACCATGGCCCAGCATGGGCGCTACGGTCAGCTTTTGCACGATTTGTCGGATTACGGCGAGTTTCACAAAACCAACTTTCACGGGGTGATCCTGGGGCAGGTCGCCGATGTCGGCGAATTTCTGGAAGCGGTTCACCTCAGACGGCAGGAACAGCTCATCGCCTTTCAGGACCTGGGCCGGATAGTGCCTCTGGAAACCGTGTTCACCTATGAATTGGACGATTTTCTGGCCAGGCTCTGTCAGGCCATCCGGCCTTGGCTGGAGAAACTGGCCGATCACCGGTTTCATGTGCGCTTTGAACGGCGGGGTTTAAAGGGCGAGATCGCTTCTCCAGATATCGAACAGGCCCTGGACGCCTTCATCCTGGACGAACTGGAGGATCTCGGCCAAGGGGCACGGGTCGATTTCGAGGATTCGGACCTGGTGGTGGCGATAGAAACCGTCGGCGATCGTTGCGGGGTGGGGCTGATCACCCGCGAACTCAGCGAACGGTATGATTTTGTACGGGTCGACTGAAAGTCCCGATGCGTCGCCATGTTACGGCTGATGAGTTTTTGCGAAAGCATCAAGGCCTGCCAGGGAAAGAGAACAGGGATGACGGCACCCTTCATTCCGGGATATCTGCACCTCTATCGCACCGGCGAACTGGCCGACCGGGCCCGGCTGGCCTATCAGCATCTGCGGAATTGCGATCTGTGCCCCAACCGGTGTCAGGTCAATCGTCTGCACAGCCGACGGGGTGCCCGCTGCTGCACCTCCCGCAGGGCCAGGGTGGCCAGTTACGGACCGCATCATGGCGAGGAGCGGCCCCTGGTCGGCCGGCACGGTTCCGGAACTATTTTTTTCAGCGGCTGCAATCTGGCCTGCGTGTTCTGTCAGAATTGGGACATCAGCCAGCAGGATCGGGGAGAGGAGGTGTCCGCTCCCCGACTCGCCGCCATGATGAGCGAACTGCAGGGCCTGGGCTGTCACAACATCAACCTGGTGTCGCCCAGCCATGTGGTGGCGCCGGTGCTGGCCGCCCTGCTGCATGCCGCCAGCCGGGGCTTGAACCTGCCCCTGGTCTATAACAGCGGCGGTTACGACGACCTTTCGACCCTTGCCCTGCTGGACGGGGTGATCGACCTCTACATGCCGGACATGAAATTCGCCGATTCCGCCACGGCCCGGCGCTACACCGGCGTGTCCGGTTATGCCGAGATCAACCGGGCCGCGGTGCTGGAGATGCACCGTCAGGTCGGGGACCTGGTGCTCGACGAACGGGGCATTGCCCGGCGCGGCCTGCTGGTCCGCCATCTGGTGCTGCCCGACAACCTGGCCGGAACCGATCGCATCCTGACCTTCCTGCACGACGAAGTATCCCCCGACACCTACCTGAACCTGATGGATCAATACCGCCCCTGTTGCTGTGCCGACCGTTATCCGCCCCTCGACCGCCGCCTGGACACCAAAGAATATGCCGCAGCCTTGACATGGGCCCGGAGCAAGGGCTTGAAGCGCCTCGACCGCCCGGGTTAGGAGGCTGACAATGGAAATCCGCGTCGAATGTTACAATGGTTTTCGCGGCCAGGAAAGGCCTCGGCAACTGGTGGTGGGGCAGAGAAAAATCGAGGTGCTGGAGATCATCGACCGCTGGCTGGCTCCGGATCATCGCTATTTAAAGCTGCGCGGCGATGACGATTGCCTGTACATCATCCGCTACGATGTCCCTGGAGACCGTTGGGAACTGGTCTTCCTCAATGCCCACCACGCCGCAACATAATAAGATCAGGTGCCGGAAACTACCCGGCATCCTGCTGCCCGGCCCGAAACAGGTCGAGAAAAGCGGTCAGGGCCGGGGAAGGCGTCATATCCTTGCGACGGATGAACAGGGTCGGTGCCCGGGCAAAGTCGTCGGATACCGGATGAATCCGCACCAGCGCACGGAAAGGGTCCCGTTCGACAAAGGAACGGGGCAGCATCGTGATGCCCATGCCGGCGCCGACACAACCGAGGATGGCGTCAAGGGTGCCGAATTCCATGACCTTGATGGGGCTGATGGCCTGTTCTCCCAACCAGTTTTCCAACTGGCGGCGGCAGGAGCAGCCTGGTCGATAAACAAGGATGGCGCTGAAATTTCCGGCCGCCGGCGCGTTTTCCCCGGGGGCGGTGACCAGCACCAGTTCCTCTTCGGATACCTCCTCCTGGACAATCCCGACATGGGCGACAGGGCCGCCGACAAAAGCCCCTTCGAGATTGTGGTCAAGCACCTGCTGGATCAGTGCCCGACTGGCGCCCGTTTCGAGACCGATTTCGACTTCGGGGAATTGCCGGTGATAGCGGGCCAGCACCTGGGGCAGGCGCACCGCGGCGATCGTGTCGATGGCGCCGATGGTCAGCGGTCCGCGAGGGCTGGACGGCCCACCCACCGCCAGGCGTGC
>Ga0326597_10004285_pt1 | contig 20119 bp, 18 predicted proteins | sample RVTome_12_FD_203789 | JGI IMG/M metagenome (GOLD analysis project Ga0326597, IMG submission 203789) | Soil microbial communities from uranium-contaminated site in the Upper Colorado River Basin, Wyoming, United States - RVT100D185 | ecosystem: Environmental > Terrestrial > Soil > Contaminated >...
ATTGTCAATCAGGGTGGTGCCACGGCAGCTGAAATCGAACGTTTGATATCCCGGATACAGGCCGTAGTGGAAAACCTCCACGGGGTGACACTCGAGCCGGAAGTTCGAGTGATCGGGGAGGGGACGGTATGAGCCGCGGAGCAGGGGCCCCCTTGGGGATGCGACCGGCGAATACCGCCGAACGCCGACAATGCGATGGGCAATATGCCCCCGACACAACGGAGACGTTGACGGCATGAGCCGCAGAAAATTCGGCAAAGTGGCCGTATTAATGGGCGGACCTTCCGCCGAACGGGAGGTTTCGCTCAAAACCGGCAAGGCCGTGCTGTCCGCATTGCAACGCCAGAACGTGATGGCACGCGGGATGGATGCCGATAAATCGACTCTGAGAATTCTTGAGGATGAAAAGTTCGAGCGAGTGTTCATCGCCTTGCATGGCCGCTGGGGCGAGGACGGCGTGATACAGGGCGCCCTGGAAATGCTGGACATTCGGTATACCGGGAGTGGAGTGCTGGGATCGGCGCTGGCAATGGACAAGCTCCGCAGCAAATACCTCTGGTCCGCCACCGGTATTCCGACTCCGGAATACGTCGTGCTTGCCTCGGGGACCGATCCAGACGAAGTCGTAGGGAAAATCGGATTACCGGTTTTCGTTAAACCGGTGCGCGAGGGTTCGAGCCTGGGTATCAGCAAAGCCAAAACGTCGGCGGAACTAAAGGCTGCCTGGGAAATGGCGGCGAAGTACGATGATCAGGTTATCGCCGAACGTTTTATTGATGGCGCTGAGATCACCTGCGGCATTCTCGGTGATCAGGCCCTGCCGCTGATCAGAATCGAGACCGACCGTGAGTTCTACGATTACGAGGCGAAATATATTCTCGACACAACGCGCTACCTCTGTCCGTGTGGTTTGCCATCCGGCCAGGAGCTGGAATTGCAGTCCCTCGCGCGGCGCGCATTCACCACCCTTGGCTGCTCAGGTTGGGGACGCGTGGATTTCATGCTCGACAACAGCGGCAAGCCGTATGCGCTTGAAGTGAACACGGTGCCCGGGATGACCGATCATAGCCTCGTTCCCAAGGCAGCCAAGCACGCGGGCATAAATTTCGACGAGCTCGTATTGCGGATTCTGGAGACAGCCGATGTACAACGTTAACGCGGGAAACGGTAAACCGGAAGCGGGCATGAGCCTTTTCAAGGCGGCGGTCTTGCTGTTTTCACTGTTGGTCGGATTGCTGGTGCTGGCATTCGGTGCCGACTGGTTGTTGCGCACGGACAATTTTCCTGTCAGGCATGTGCGCTTCGAAGGCGAATTCAGGCACGTAACGCAACAGGAACTGGAATCAATCGTGATGAATACCGTGCATGGCAATTTCTTCCTGCTGAATCTGGATGCGGTAAAAGCGCGGGTGGAATCGCTCCCCTGGGTTTATCGGGCGTCGGTACGCCGTCAATGGCCCCAGGACATACATGTCCGGTTCACTGAACAGCGGCTGGCCGCGCGTTGGGGGGATGGGGCTTTTCTCAACCAGGCGGGCGACGTGGTGCCCGTAACGGGACAAGATTTTCCCGCGGAACTTCCGCGCCTCGAAGGCCCGGAGGGTACCGGGCCGCAAGTGCTTGAGCACAGTAAAAATTTCAGTCAGATCATGGCCGCGGTCGGTTTGCAGCTGGAACGGATCATGCTCACGCCACGACGGACCTGGCGGCTTACGCTCGCCAATGACATGGAAATCGTGCTCGATCAGGAAAATCCCGCGCAAAAACTGGAACGGTTTGCCCGGGTGTACGCGAAATCGCTCACGCATCTTGGTTCGGAAATCAAGCGGGTCGACCTGCGCTACAGCAATGGCTTTGCGATTGATCTGGCTGGCGACCACGGGGCCGGTATCAGCGGATCACCCGGCTACACGGGGACGCTTGGCACACAACGGTCGGAAACGTCTGACAAGGGGTAACCATGGCGAGACGAGACGATGAAAAATTGATAGTTGGACTCGATATCGGTACCTCCAAGGTGTTGGCGATTGTCGGGGAGCTCACTCCGACCGGAGAGGTGGAGATAATCGGCGTGGGTCACCATCCTTCGCGGGGGATGAAAAAAGGCGTCGTGGTGAACATCGAATCGACCGTGCAATCCATACAGCGCGCCGTCGAAGAGGCTGAGCTCATGGCCGGTTGCCAGATCCAGTCGGTATACGCCGGCATCGCGGGGTCGCACATCTCCAGCTTCAATTCGCACGGCATCGTCGCCATCAAGGACAAGGAAGTGGGACAGAGCGATGTCGAACGCGTGATCGAGGCGGCGCGCGCGCTCGCGATACCGGCGGACCAGAAAGTGCTGCACATTCTTCCGCAGGAATTCATCATCGACAAGCAGGAAGGCATTCGTGAGCCGATTGGCATGAGCGGCGTGCGGCTGGAAGCCAAGGTACATATTGTCACGGGTGCCGTGAGCGCGGCACAGAACATAATCAAATGCGTTCGGCGCTGCGGTCTGGAAGTGGATGACGTCATTCTCGAGCAACTGGCCTCAAGTATGTCAACGCTGACAGAAGACGAAAAAGAACTGGGCGTTTGCCTGGTGGACATCGGCGGCGGCACGACCGACATCTCGGTGTTTACCGACGGGGCGATCCGTCACACCGCGGTGATTCCCATCGCGGGCGATCAGGTGACCAACGACATCGCGGTGGCATTACGCACACCCACGCAATACGCCGAGGACATCAAAAAGAAATACGGCTGCGCGCTCACGCAATTGGCGCATCGCGACGAAACCATTGAAGTGCCCAGTGTGGGCGATCGTCCTCCGCGCAAGCTGTCACGCCAGACGCTGGCTGAGGTCATCGAGCCGCGCATCGAGGAACTCTACAGTCTGGTTCAGGCCGAGCTGCGACGCAGCGGTTTCGAAGACGTTATCGGGAGCGGTCTTGTCCTTACCGGCGGCAGCGCCAAGATGGAAGGCACGGTTGACCTGGCGGAGGAGGTATTCCACATGCCGGTCCGACTCGGCGTTCCGCAATACGTTGGCGGTTTGAAAGGCGTGGTGCATAACCCGATTTTTTCTACCGGCGTCGGGCTGGTGCTGTACGGCGCGCGATGCCGGGAAGGGAAACAGTATGTGCAGACACCGGGCATGGCTGTGGGAGTCAAGGGAGTATGGAACAAAATGAAAAGCTGGTTTCAGGGAAATTTCTGAAATGAGGGGAATGGGCCGAAGCATCGTTCAACTGGGTTTGATAAACCGACACTGGAGGCAACGCTATGTTTGAATTAATGGATACTTACGGACAGCAAGCTGTTATCAAGGTAATCGGTGTCGGCGGAGGCGGCGGTAACGCTGTCGACCACATGGTCTCCGCCGATATTGATGGTGTGGAATTCATTAACGCCAACACGGATTCACAGGCGCTCAAGAAGTCGCGAGCAAAAACCATCTTGCAACTCGGCGCCAATCTCACCAAGGGCCTGGGATGCGGGGCGAATCCCGATATCGGTCGCCAAGCCGCCGTGGAGGATCGCGAGCGCATCGCCGAGGTGCTCTCCGGCGCGGATATGGTGTTCATCACCTCCGGCATGGGTGGCGGTACCGGAACCGGGGCGGCACCGGTGGTGGCGCAAGTAGCGAAGGACTTGAATATTCTGACCGTCGCGGTGGTGACCAAACCCTTTCCCTTCGAAGGCCGCAAGCGGATGGGCGTGGCCGAGAAGGGGATCGCGGAACTGGCTCAATACGTTGATTCCATTATTACGATACCGAACGAAAAACTGCTGACCGTGCTCGGAAAGGAGGCAACTCTGCTGGACGCCTTCGCCAAGGCCAATCAGGTGTTGCAGAACGCGGTACAGGGAATCGCAGAGCTGATCACCCGTTCCGGGCTTATTAACGTGGACTTCGCCGACGTCCGCACAGTGATGCTGGAGATGGGCATGGCGGTGATGGGCGCAGCCTCCGCGTCAGGCCCGTCCCGCGCCCGCGAGGCGGCGATCGCAGCCGTGTCGAGCCCGTTGCTCGAGGATATCAATATTTCGGGTGCCCGCGGGATTCTGGTCAATATTACAGCCGGACTTGATATGTCCATCGGGGAGTTTGAGGAGGTTGGCAACACCATCAAGGAATTCGCCTCCGACGACGCCACCGTGGTCATCGGCACTGTCATCGAACCGGAGATGCACGAAGAGTTGCGGGTCACGATCGTGGCCACCGGACTGGGTCTGGAAAAGCAGCGCAAGCAACCATACAAAGTAGTCAAAACCGGCACCGGCACTACGGATTACGAGGATCTGGAAACCCCGACCGTAATTCGCAACCGCCGGACGGAGCGCCCGGTCGGCGTTGCGAACGAGGCGGCAATCGAGTACCTGGATATCCCGGCTTTTCTGAGGAAACAGGCCGATTGATGGAGGACTTTTAGAGACATATCGGTCCATTTGTCGGTCCCGACCGTCCGCAGCACCATTTCGCTGAAGTTTGGCTGGACAGGGGTAGGTTTTTATCCTTAAATACCTTGAGGGAGTGAGATTTTTTGTCGCCCCGGTTCTGCGAAATTACATATCCTGCATGCCGTATTGCAGGCATCGGTGCCACTCATACAAATGTGTTTTTTGCCCTGGCGGAGATGCAGAACGCTCTTCACGAAGACAATTTATTTTCTTCAATACTTTAAGGAAATCAAAAATAAGTAAATGATCAAGCAACGGACTTTGAAAAACGTCATCCGTGCTACGGGTGTGGGGCTGCACACAGGAGAAAAGGTTTATTTGACTCTGCGTCCGGCAACTTCTGATACAGGTATCGTCTTCCGCCGCACTGACTTGCCCGAGCCGGTTGAAATTCGCGCCTGCCCGGAAAATGTATCCGATACACGACTGTCGACCACGATTGAAAGCAACGGTGCCAGAGTCTCGACCGTGGAACACCTTATGTCCGCTTTCGCCGGACTGGGAATCGATAATGCCTATGTCGACCTGACGGCGGCGGAAGTACCGATCATGGACGGCAGCGCCGGGCCGTTTGTATTTTTGGTGCAGTCCGCCGGCATAGCCGAGCAATCGGCGCCTAAACGATTCATGCGCATCAAGAAACGGATTCGCGTGGAAGACGGGGACAAGTGGGCCTGTTTCGAACCGTTCGAGGGTTTCAAGGTTTCTTTCGGCATTGAATTCAATCATCCCACCTTTCGCGACTCAACCCAAAATGCGAGCGTCGACTTCTCCACGACCTCTTTTGTGAAAGAGGTAAGCCGCGCCCGGACTTTCGGTTTCATGGGAGACCTCGAGGCATTGCGCGCCGCGGGGCTTGCGCGCGGCGGCGGCCTGGACAACGCGATCGTGCTCGACGATTTTCGGGTGCTCAATGACGACGGCCTGCGTTACGACGATGAGTTCGTCAAGCACAAGGTCCTGGACGCGATAGGGGACCTGTATTTGTTGGGGCATCCGTTGATTGGTGCATTCAGCGCTCACAAATCCGGGCATTCCCTCAATAACCGGCTGTTGCGTGAACTGATCATGCACCAGGAAGCGTGGGAACTCATCACCTATAACGAGAACGATGAGGCACCGATCGCCTTCATCCGCACCATTCCAGCTGTCTGATGAGCGTGCGGGCGTAAAGACGCGATAAGCAATGCTGGCTGTAACCGAAGATGTGAGTTGAAAGGGGTAGTAACGGCATGAACATTATTCTTGTACCGAGCAACCGTAATGGCAAAGGAAACAATGCCACCCTTTCACATCGACATCTGATCGTGATAGCGCTGGTGGCATTGGTGGTCTTGCCTGGCTTCTTCGGCGTCCTGGCGTATCATGCCCAAGAACTGATTTCGACTCACAGCCCCGATTCTCTACTGTCAGCACAACGACGCGAGCTGGCGGCGCAACGCATGGCGATTGCGGAAGCCAAACGCCGCGCAGAAACCCATCTTAATGCTTTGGCCCAACGTCTCGGACAGCTCCAGGCACAGGTTCTGCGGCTCAATGCGCTCGGCAGCCGGCTTACCCAGATGGCCGGTCTTGATACCCGCGAATTCAATTTTTCAGCCGACGCCGCCATGGGTGGCCCGGAAACGGCCAGCGTGCTGTCCAGCCCTCCCGATCTGATGTCATCCATCGATCGCCTGACCCTGGAAGTGGAGCGTCAGCAGGAGCGACTGGCCGCGCTGGAAAACCTGCTCCTCGACCGCAAGCTCAATGCCGCTGTCACACCCTCCGGCTGGCCGGTGGAAGGCGGATGGATCTCATCCGGATACGGCATGCGCGCGGATCCGTTCAACGGGCATCATTCCATGCACGAAGGCGTGGATATCGCCTCGCACATGGGTTCATCCGTGCTCGCCGTCGGTGACGGGGTTGTATCACACAGTGGCGAGAAAGCCGGATATGGGCTGCTGGTTGAAGTCACGCATGAGTCCGGCCTGATCACCCGTTACGCCCACAGCAGTGCTACGCTGGTCAAGGTAGGAGACAGGGTGAAGAAGGGAACGGCCATTGCCCTGGTTGGTACATCGGGGCGCTCCACCGGGCCGCATTTGCATTTTGAGGTTGTTCGCAACGGAGCATCAGTCAACCCCATGCGGTACCTGCAACAGGTAAGCACAAAATAATCTTTTCCGGCTGTAGCAAGCTTCAAGTCTCAACGCTTTTCCTCCATAATTGCCGCTCTTCTGACACGTCTCCGCGTGAGATGCACAGAATTTCATGATTACGAAAGCGCTTACCAAAATATTCGGCAGTCGCAACTCCCGCCTCCTCAAGCGCATGCAGCATGATGTGGTGCGCATTAATGCACTTGAACCTGATTTTGAGAAGCTGACTGACGAGCGACTGCGCGCCAAAACCGCCGAATTTAAAACCCGTCTGTCTAACGGTGAAAATCTCGAGAGTCTGCTGCATGAAGCTTTCGCGGTTGTGCGCGAGGCCTCCAAACGTACTTTGGGCATGCGCCATTTCGATGTTCAGCTGATCGGCGGCATGGTGCTGCACCAGGGCAAGATTGCGGAAATGCGGACCGGCGAAGGCAAGACGCTCGTGGCCACGCTGTCGGTGTATCTCAATGCGCTGGCCGGCAAGGGCGTCCACGTGGTGACCGTCAACGATTATCTGGCACGTCGCGACGCGGAATGGATGGGCGCCATATACAAGTTCCTGGGAATGACCGTCGGTGTTGTCGTTCCCGGCCAGACTCGCGAGGAAAAGCGTGATGCCTATGCAGCCGATATTACCTATGGCACCAACAACGAATACGGCTTCGATTACCTGCGCGACAACATGGCGTTTCGCGCCGAGGAACGCGTTCAACGCGGACTCCATTACGCCATCGTTGACGAGGTGGATTCGATTCTCATCGATGAGGCCCGGACGCCGCTGATTATTTCCGGGGCAGCCGATGAAAGTGCCGACTTGTACGTCAAGGTCAATACAATTATTCCCCATCTTACCCGGCAGGTCAGCGAGGGGGGACCGGGCGATTACAGCGTGGATGAAAAGGCGCGTCAGGCTTTTTTTACCGAGGCGGGCCATGAAAAGGTGGAGAAACTCCTTGTCCAGGCGGGGTTGCTGCAGCCGGGAACCAGTCTCTACGATGCGGCAAACCTGATATTGATGCATCACCTGAATGCCGCGCTGCGCGCCCATGCGCTGTTCAAGCGCGAGGTGGATTACATCGTGCGCGACAATGAGGTAATTATTATCGATGAATTCACCGGGCGCATGATGCACGGACGGCGCTGGTCGGATGGCCTGCATCAGGCTGTCGAGGCGAAAGAAGGCGTAAAGATTCAGAACGAGAATCAGACGCTCGCGACCATTACATTCCAGAATTATTTCCGGCTTTACCACAAACTGGCCGGCATGACCGGGACCGCAGATACCGAAGCCTTCGAATTTCACCAGATTTATGGTCTCGAAGTCGTCGTGATCCCGACTCATAAGCCGATGATTCGCGATGACATGGCGGACCAGATCTACCGCACCGCTGCGGAGAAACATGCCGCCATTTTCGCCGATATTCACGATTGCCACCAGCGCGGCCAGCCGGTGCTGGTCGGCACCGTAACCATCGAGGCCTCGGAGCATCTGTCTAATCTGTTGCAGAAAGAGAAAATTCCACATCAGGTGCTGAATGCGAAGCATCATGAACGGGAAGCGATGATTGTGGCGCAAGCGGGCCGACCCGGTGCCGTCACCATCGCCACCAACATGGCAGGCCGCGGTACCGATATCGTGCTGGGAGGGAATCTTGAAATGGAACTCAAGGAAATCGGCGACGATGAATCGAAACGCCAGGCGGCGCGATCGGAATGGGACCATCGCCACAAACAGGTTGTGGATGCGGGAGGACTTCACGTAATCGGTACCGAGCGCCATGAGTCGCGGCGCATCGACAACCAGTTGCGCGGCCGTTCCGGCCGCCAGGGCGATCCGGGTTCGTCGCGTTTTTATCTATCGCTCGAGGATAACCTGTTGCGCATTTTCGGCAGCGACCGGCTCTCGGGTCTGATGCAAAAGCTCGGCATGCAGCAGGGCGAAGCCATTGAACATCCGTGGGTAACACGTGCGATTGAAAATGCCCAGCGCAAGGTCGAAGGGCGAAACTTCGATATTCGCAAGCAATTGCTTGAATACGATGACGTGGCAAATGATCAACGCAAGGTAATCTATGAACAACGTAACCGGCTGATGGACGTGGACGATATCTCGGAGAGCATCACGACAATCCGCCATGAGGTAGTCGCTGAACTGATCAACCAGCACATTCCGCCGGAGAGTCTGGAGGAGCAATGGGATATCCCGGGCTTGGAGGAGGTGCTTGAGCGAGATCTCGGGTTAAATCTCCCTATCGCCCATTGGCTCAAAGAAAATGAAGCTCTGGAAGAGGAAAAGCTTCGCGCACGCATAGTGACCGAAGCCGACAGAATGTATGCTGAAAAGACGGCCACCATCGGGCCGGATGTCATGCGCCATCTGGAAAAGGCAGTCATGCTGCAAGTATTGGACTCGCAGTGGAAGGATCATTTGGCGGCCATGGATTATCTCCGCCAGGGTATTCATCTGCGCGGCTATGCTCAGAAAAATCCGAAAGAGGAATACAAACGCGAGTCATTTCTGCTTTTTTCCGGCATGTTGACCCGCATCCGGCATGATGTGGTGAATCTCCTTGCCCATGTCCAGGTGAGAGCACAACAGGATATTGAAGAGCTTGAGAGTCAAAATCGCCAGCCGCAGGAAATGCACTTCGCGCATCCGAGACTCGATGCGGGTGGCCAGCCGGAGGAAAACGAAGGCGGGGAAGCGGTGGCGACCGTGCAGAAGCCGGTTACGCGACGTCAGCCCAAGATCGGGCGGAACGAACCATGCCCTTGCGGTTCCGGAAAGAAATACAAGCATTGTCACGGTAAACTGGCCTGATACATGCCCGTCGGCTTGCGCGAATTGCCGCCTCTTGATTCCGTCCCGGGCATCCGACTGGGGACAACCGCGGCCGGGATTCGTAAACCGGATCGGCCTGATCTGGTAGTGATCGAATGCGCTCCGGGCACGAACGTGACAGCCGTCTTCACCCGCAATCGTTTCTGTGCGGCACCCGTGACGGTGGCGCGGGATCATCTAGAAACGGCTCACCCCCGCGCCCTGCTGATCAATACGGGTTTTGCCAATGCCGGCACAGGTCCGCATGGGCTTGAAGATGCGCGTGCCTGCTGCGCGGCGCTGGCCGGACAATTGGGTTGTCGGACTAAGGAAATTCTTCCTTTTTCTACGGGTATCATCGGCGAGCGCCTCCCCGTATCGCGAATTGTCGCCGGGTTGCCAGGTTGCCTGATGAATCTCAATGAAAACGGCTGGGCAGATGCAGCGCGCGGCATTATGACGACCGATACCGTACCCAAGGGAAGTTCAAGGAAAATCAATTTAGGATCACAAACGGTATTGCTGACCGGCGTTGCCAAAGGAGCTGGAATGATCCGGCCGGACATGGCAACCATGCTGGCATTTGTGGCTACCGATGCGGCGGTGACCCCTGCAGTGCTCAACTCTTGTTTGTTAACGGCGGTTAACCAATCTTTCAATCGCATCACCGTGGATGGCGACACGTCAACCAACGACGCCTGCGTGTTGATGGCCACCGGCCTCGCGAGGAATCCAGTTATCGACCGGGTGGAGGGAGAGGCGTATGCCAAACTGCTAGGTTCCGTGACAGAGACTTTCATCGGTCTGGCGCAGTCCATTGTGCGCGATGCGGAGGGAGCAACGAAGTTCATCACCGTTGAAGTTCGCGGCGGGCTGACCGAATCGGATTGCCTTGCGGTGGCCTATACCGTTGCGCATTCTCCATTGGTAAAAACCGCTTTTTTCGCCAGTGACCCGAATTGGGGGCGGATTCTGGCGGCTGTCGGGCGTGCGCCGGCAGAGCGGCTCGATTTCAGCAAACTGGCGATACACCTGAATGATGTATGCGTCGTACGTCAGGGCGCACCGGATAATGACTACACGGAAGCGAGAGGCATTGCCGTCATGCGACTTCCTGAAATTCTCATTCGCATCGATCTGGGAGTCGGGATTGCCACCGCGCGCATCTGGACCTCGGATCTGTCACATGATTATGTCCGTATCAATGCCGAATACCGGAGCTGATTCACTCCTGCACGTTGCCGTCGGCCTGCTCATGGATGGCAACAAGGTTTTTATCTCCCGCCGCGCACCCGGCAGTCATCAGGGAGGGAAGTGGGAATTCCCCGGCGGTAAAATCGAGCCGGGAGAAAATACCTTTTCTGCGCTTAGGCGCGAACTCAGAGAAGAAGTAGGGATTGACCTGATTGCCGCACAACCTTATTTGCAGACACGGCATGTGTATCACGACCGAAATGTCCTGCTCGATGTTTGGCGCGTTACCGAGTATCGAGGTATTCCGCACGGGCAAGAGGGACAGGAGGCAAAGTGGGTTTACTGTCACGACCTTACCGGGCATGAGTTTCCTGATGCAGATCAGCCGATCCTGGAACGAATCGCATTGCCTTCACTTTATCTCATTACCGATTCGAAGCAATTTGGAAATGGAGCGTTTCTTTCCCGACTTGAACGGGCATTAATCGCCGGCGCCAGGCTGGTACAGCTGCGCGAACCGCAACTTTCACCCCAGGATTACAAGGCCATGGCACGCGAGACAGCCGGCATGTGTCATCGTCATGGCGCGAAACTTTTAATCAATGCGCAACCGGAATGGGTGCCGGAGTGCCGCGCAGACGGTGTTCATCTCAACAGCCGTCGTTTAATTGCGGGGCAAAATCGTCCCCTGCGGAGCGATTATTGGGTGGCGGCTTCGTGCCATGACATTGATGAGTTGACGCGGGCGGCACAACTTGGAGTCGATTTCGTTGTTTTAGGGCCCGTGAGTTCAACCGCTTCACACCCCCAGGCACGGCCCCTCGGATGGAAAACCTTTTCACAACTTTGTGCCAGCGCGAAGTTGCCGGTGTATGCCCTGGGAGGCATGCGTGCGCGTGATCTGGAACAGGCACGGCAGGCGGGAGCGGTGGGATTGGCGATGATCAGCGGAATCTGGGGCGCGGACTCCATCGAGCAAACGGTGGCTTTGCTCGCATCGAGCTAGTGTCTTTTCTGCGTCATTGCCAGGGCGAGGTACCATTGATGCAGACGTTCCACTTCAGCCTCGAGTCGTTTTCTGTCACCATTGTTATCGATCACGTCATCGGCTTTCTGCAAGCGTTGCGCACGCGTGGCTTGCGCGGACATGATCTTGCGGATTTCGACTTCGCTTAATCCGCTGCGCGCCATGGTGCGTTGAATCTGGGTGCTTTCGGAAACGTCCACCACCAGAACGCGATCGATGAGGTCGATGAAACCGGATTCAACCAGCAGCGGTACAACAATAATGCAGTACGGAGAATCAAGCTCGGGCAATTTTCTTCCTATCGCTTCGCGAATCCGAGGATGCAGGATGGCCTCGAGGCGGTGACGCTCATTAATGTTTTCGAAGACCTGTTCACGCAATTTATCCCGGTCAATTTTTTTATTTTCATCCAGAATTGCTTTCCCAAAGGATCGTATAATCTCGTCATGCGCGCCTTCCCCCGGTTCCGTCAACCGGCGCGCGATCTCGTCGGTATCAATGACCGGGACTCCGCGCATGGCCAGAAGCGACGCGACAGTGGATTTGCCGCTTCCGATACCGCCGGTGAGCCCGACTCGCAACATGTTTCCAATCTTCAACCGGAAATTCTTGCAAACTGGAGGTAGAAACGAGTAAGGGTGTCACCCCACATCAGTGCGATCCAGCCCGCCACGCATAGAAATGGCCCGAAGGGAATCGGAACGCGGCGATCATGACCGGAAAAAAGCATGAAGGTAATTCCAATGATGGCCCCGAGAAAGGAAGCCAGAAGAATAACCAGCGGAAGATTTTGCCATCCCAGCCATGCTCCGAAAACCGCAAATAGCTTGAAGTCGCCATACCCCATGCCTTCTTTACCGGTAATCATCTTGAAAACCTGGTATACGGCCCATAAAGATGTGTAGCCGGCCGCGGCGCCAATAACCGCCGACGCCAGTGGCGCGAAAACGGAAAATACATTCAACAGTAATCCGGCCCAGAGCAGCGGTAACGTGATGTCATCGGGCAGCAATTGCCGGTCGATGTCGATGAAAGTGAGCGCGATAAGGCTCCACGTAATGACCAATCCAGCCAGGGCCGCCATACTGAATCCGAATCGCCAAGCGATCAGTCCGGCAAGGCAGCCTGCAAGCAATTCAACAAAAGGATAACGCCAGGATATCGGTTTTTTACAGGCCGAACATTTTCCCTTCAGCCAGAGATAACTGAGAACGGGAATATTTTCCAAAGGCTCGATGGCATGGCCGCAATGCGGACAACGCGAACGTGGCACGGCTAGGTCAAATCTCTCAGGAGGCGATGGGGGCTGCTGCCCGGCATTTAATAAGAGCTCGTGACACTGATTGCGCCACTGGCGTTCCAGCATGACTGGAAATCGGTAAATGGTAACATTCACAAAACTTCCAACGGCAAGACCGAAGAGTACGGCAATCCAAGGAAACGCGGCAGGATAACTGGAAAAAAAGGCGTGGATTTCGGTCATCGGGCGGTATTATGCCCAAAATAAAACCAAAAAGTAGGGATCGCGGCGCGATTAAACAGTGGCTGCCAGTTTGAAGATGGGCAGATACATGGCGACCACCAGACCGCCGATAACAATACCGAGAAAAGCCATAATGATCGGCTCAAGCAGGCTGGAAAGACCCGCCACGGCGTCGTCCACTTCCTGCTCATAGAAATCGGCGACTTTGCTCAGCATCTTGTCAAGCTCACCGGATTCCTCGCCGATCGCGACCATCTGCACGACCATGTTGGGAAAAAGCCCAGTGGCATTCATCGATGTTTGCAGCTGCATGCCCGTCGTGACATCGGCTTTGATGGCCATGGTGCCTTCATAGTAAACCCGGTTTCCTGAGGCGCCGGCGACGGAATCCAACGCCTCGACGAGCGGGACACCGGCGGCAAACATGGTTGCGAGCGTGCGTGAAAAACGCGCAATGGTGGCTTTCTTTACGATCACGCCGAGGACTGGCATGCGCAACAATGCCCGATCAAGGGCATGATGCATTTTCTCAGAACGTTTATAGGTATAACTCAGGAATACCACCGTACCCACAATGCTACCGATGATTGCCCACCACCATTCCTGAAATGCTCGCGATAGATCAATGACCATTTTTGTCAAAGCCGGTAAATCGGCTCCGAACCCGGCAAAAAGGCTTTCAAACTGTGGAATTACAAATACCAGCAATACCGCGGTAATGATAAAGGCGACAACGATAACGGCCGTCGGATAAAACAGGGCCGACTTGATTTTCCCCTTGATGGCTTCAATCTTTTCCTTATATGTCGCTACCTTGTCCAGAATACCGTCGAGAATACCTGCCTGCTCCCCGGCCTGGACCAGATTACAGTAGAGATCATCGAAATAGAGCGGGTACTTTCCCAGTGCCGGGGCCAGGGCGGTGCCGGATTCCACGTCCTGTTTAATCGAAAGGATGACTTCCTGCATGGAGGGGTTTTCATGCCCTTTGCCGACGATGTCAAATGACTGAGCAATGGGTATGCCGGATGTCAGCATGGTAGCCAGCTGACGCGTGAACACGGCAATATCTTTTGGTTTTATGCTCTTTTTGAATTTGAAGACGGCCTGTCGTTGTTTCACCACCTTAACGGGATTGACGCCCTGACGTCGCAAGGTGGCGTTCACGTAGGCGACGCTAGCCGCCTCCATGATGCCTTTTACTTTCTTTCCCTGTTTGTCAACGCCTTCCCATGTGAAGGCGTCGTATTTGGGTCTTTTTGCCGCGGCCTGAGCCATAAATTACTCGTTGGTTGCCCGCTCGATTTCATCCAGACTGGTGATACCGTCCTTGACCTTTTTCAAACCTGCCTGTCGCAGATCGGGAACATTTTCTTTTTTCGCCTGCTGTTCGATATCCAGCTGATTGCCCCCGCGCATAATGATGGAGCCGATTTCCGGAGTGACCGGCATGACCTGGTAAATACCCACTCGGCCCTTGTATCCCCCGTTGCACGAGTCACACCCGACAGCGCTGTAAACCGTGAGTCCGCTCAATTCTTCTTCCTTGAATCCGGCCTTGAGCAAAGCATGTTTGGGAATGTCAATTGGCTTCTTGCAATGAGCGCAAAGCCGCCGTGCCAGACGCTGGGCGATGATCAGATTGACCGCTGATGCGATATTAAAAGGAGGCACGCCCATGTTGGCGAGTCGGGTCAGTGTTGAAGGCGCGTCATTCGTATGCAGCGTGGATAGCACCATGTGGCCCGTTTGCGCCGCCTTGATGGCGATTTCGGCGGTTTCAAGATCGCGTATCTCGCCGACCATGATGATATCGGGGTCCTGACGGAGAAAAGCACGCAGGGCCGAGGCGAAGTTGAGACCCGCCTTTTCATTTATATTGACTTGGTTGATGCCCGACATATTGATTTCAACAGGATCTTCCGCCGTGGAAATATTGTTGTCGGGTGTGTTAAGCATGTTCAAAGCAGTATAGAGCGTGACGGTTTTTCCACTACCCGTTGGTCCGGTAACAAGCACCATGCCGTAGGGGCGGTTGATGGCCTCGACAAAAAGCTGTTTTTGATTTTCTTCAAATCCCAGTTTTTCCACGCCGAGGGACGCCGAAGAAGGATCAAGAATACGCAACACGACTTTTTCGCCCCACAGCGTCGGAAGGGTGCTGACGCGGAAATCAATCGCGCGGTTTTTCGAGATTCGCATTTTGATACGGCCGTCCTGCGGTACCCGTCTTTCGGCAATATCGAGTCTGGAAAGAATTTTCAGACGGGCTGCGATACGGCCCGATAGCGCCAGGGGAGGATTGGCGACTTCATGCAAGATGCCATCTTGCCGATAACGCACGCGGTAAGCTTTTTCATAAGGTTCGATGTGAATATCGGAGGCGCCCCGATTGATCCCATCCATTAGTACCTTGTTGACGAACCTGACTACCGGGGCATCGTTAACGCCTTCTTCGCCACCCAAGCCAGGAGCGTTGCTTTCATCCTCGCCGGCGACGATTTCAAGATTTTCGAGACTGTCATCTCCTGCCAGATCCGTGAGGGTGGTATCCTGGGCATCCAGGGTTTTTTCGATGATTTCTGCGAGCTTTGATTCCTCGACCAGAATCGGTTCTGTGCCCAGACCCGTATGGAATTTGATTTCGTCGAGCGCCTGGAGGTTGGTCGGATCTGCAACTCCGACAAAAAGTCTGGTTCCCCGTTTGAACAGGGGCATGACACGATGGCGGCGGATAATCTTTTCATCCACCAGCTTGACCGGAGCCATTTCCAGATCAAGCGAACTGATTTCAAACAACGGGATTCCAAAATCCTCCGAGGCGACTTTGGCGATGGTCGGACTGTCCAGCTTTTTACTTTCAACCAATTGAGTAACAAATGATGTTTTTTTGTTGTGCGCTTCCGATTGGATGCGTTCCGCGTCCGCGGGGCTCAAAAGATTGTCACGAACCAGCCTGAGGGCCAGGCCGGTGAGATTTGACGCCGTGCTTGCGGTAGCCATGATGGTGAATTCAGGAATGACTCACTACGTAATTACACCGAGTCATTCAAATATAGTGTAGATAGCCAGGCACGCCAAATCATTTTTTCTCCCTGTAATTCCAGCCGATTCCGGTGAAATCGCCGCGCTCCTTACAATACATTCCTGGCACTCAATCCATGCTGGCAGACCTGCTGAGGTCAAACTGATTCGAATTTGTAACCGGGCAGGAACGACGCTGGACCTGCCTGATGTTGCGGGTGCGCTGTCCAAGTGTCGCTTTTCTCGCTTAAAGAATAGCTCATTCCTTCGGTCCATTGTCTTTGCCGTTCGTCGCGTGAATGGCTTCTTATTAAAGCAATGTAAGTCGTGGAGTTGACATGACGTGGCAAAGTAATTTAGAATAATTCTAAATTAGCAAATTGAATTCAAAGAGCGACTCGGATTCATAATATTCCCATAAATTGTAGTGATATATCTGAAACAGGAGCGAAACATGAAAAATCTTAAAGGAACCAAGACGGAAGAAAATCTCAAGGCGGCATTCTCAGGCGAATCCCAGGCCAACCGTCGATACCTCTATTTTGCCGCTAAAGCAGACGTTGAAGGTTTTAACGATGTTTCCGCGGTGTTCCGCTCAACGGCGGAAGGTGAGACCGGTCATGCCCACGGCCATCTGGAGTATCTCGAGCAGGTTGGCGATCCGGTCACTGGTCTTCCAATCGGTGCAACCGCCGACAATCTGAAGGCGGCTATTGCCGGAGAGACCCACGAATACACCGATATGTATCCGGGCATGGCCAAGGCGGCACGTTCAGAGGGATTCGATGAAATCGCCGACTGGTTCGAGACGCTGGCGAAGGCCGAACGCTCTCATGCCAATCGATTCCAAAAGGCATTGGATACTCTCGGGAAGTAACCCAGAGTTACCCGTCGCGCGACAACGGGGCCGAAAAACCGGCCCCGTTCGCCGCAGGTTTCAATCCAAGGATAGTGAATGACTTCTGCAAGTGATGACCGACGCGAAGGCAGCCTGCAGGCTCCGAAGCGTCATGCCCTAGACTGGCGCAATCCCGAGTTTTATGAAGAACCGGCGCTCATGACGGAGCTCGAGCGCGTATTCGACATCTGCCATGGATGCCGGCGATGTGTCAGCCTGTGCAACGCTTTTCCGACCTTGTTCGATCTTGTGGACAATTCGTCCACCATGGAAGTCGACGGAGTAAACAAAGGCGATTATTGGCAGGTGGTGGATCACTGTTATCTCTGCGATCTGTGCTTCATGACCAAGTGTCCTTACGTCCCGCCGCACGAATGGAACGTCGATTTCCCGCATCTCATGCTGCGTGCCAAGGCTGTGAAGTTACAGAAAGGGGCAGTTAAAACCCGCGACAAAATACTTACCAGCACAGATAGGATCGGCAAGCTGGCGGGGATTCCAGTGGTAGTTCAAATGGTCAATACCGCGAACAAATCCGGCACCTTTCGCATGCTCCTGGACAAAGTGCTGGGAATTCACACGGATGCTCTGCTGCCCGTTTACCACAGCAAGACATTGCGAAAACGCAACAAGCATCTCAGTAATCGAAATAATAATTCCGCCGTACCCGCCGGCCGTACCAAGGGCAAGGCGGTATTGTTCTCGACATGTTATGGCAACTACAACGAACCACAGATAGGCGAAGACCTCATTGCCGTATATGAGCACAACGACATTCCAGTAAGGATCGTCGAAAAGGAACAGTGTTGTGGAATGCCGAAGCTTGAGTTGGGAGACCTCGAGGCCGTGGCACGTGCCAAAGAGGCCAATATTCCCATCCTGGCAAAACTGGTAAGTGAGGGATGGGATATCGTGGCGCCGGTTCCGTCTTGTGTGCTCATGTTCAAGCAGGAAATTCCACTAATGTTTCCGGACGATCCCGATGTGGTCAAGGTCAAACAGGCGATTTATGATCCATTCGAATATTTGATGTTGCGAAACGCAGAGGGCCTGTTTAAAAAAGATTTCGCCAAGGAACTTGGAACCATCGCGTATCACGTACCCTGCCATCAGCGCGTGCAGAATATCGGACCCAAGACGCGCGAAATTCTGAGCCTCGTTCCCGGTACCGAAATTGAGACCATCGAGCGATGTTCCGGCCACGACGGTACCTACGCTGTGAAACGCGAGTTCCACGAGATATCCATGAAAATTGCCAGACCTGTCGTCAATCGTGTCACTCAAACCGGTCCAGATCATTATTCAAGCGATTGCCCCATGGCGGGGCATCAAATCGAAAATGGGCTGAAAAATGGTAAAAAACCGGAACATCCGATATCGCTGCTGCGGCTGGCTTACGGTATTTGAATGCGGGATGCCATGATGAGCCTGGAAAATTCCATAACCGAAATGTTGCCCATGAAAAAGCTGACACGTTCCGACCTCTATACACTCGAAAAGTACACCGAAATCCGGCCGGAATTCCGCGAGCGTGTCCTCGCGCACAAAAAGAATCGGCAGGTCGCGATCGGTCCTAACGCGACACTTTATTTTGAAGATCGCCTGACCATGCAGTATCAGATTCAGGAAATGCTACGCATCGAGCGCATCTTCGAGCCGGAAGGCATCGGCGATGAGCTCGAAGCATATAATCCGCTTATCCCGGACGGTTCCAATTGGAAGGCGACTTTCATGATCGAATTCCCGGATGTCGATGAACGCCGCAAGGCACTAGCGTATCTGAAGGGTATCGAAAACAGGGTGTGGGTGCGTGTCGCCGGATTCGATCCGGTCCGCCCGATCGCGGACGAAGACCTGGAACGCGAGAACGAAGAAAAAACCTCCGCCGTCCATTTCCTGCGCTTCGATCTGACTCCGGGTATGGTTTCGGCGGTTAAGCAGGGTGCGGCGATTTCCATGGGTATCGACCATCCGGGATACACTCATCAGGTCGACCCGATTCCAGCGTTCATCCGTGATTCGTTGGCTCAGGATTTGTCTAACTAGACAGATTAACGTCGGTATTTTTTGTCACTCGTCATTGACGGACAACCGCTGCTTAACTCGTACCTGACGACCATCTACTGTATACTGCGCGCCCGATGCGTGGGATCACATGGTTTTCTGCTTTTCGAATCGGGAAGCGCTTGCTCTCCAGTTGGCACCTGCTGCTGCTCACGACGCTTTTTCTTATGGTTTGGCCCTCGCAGGCCAAGCAAGATCGATACGCAGACGAACCCGAGACCTTTGTTTACGACGAGAGTCTTGAAGAAAAATGGAAGGAGAGCGATGTTATACTTCCCTCATATCCGAGGGATTCCGACCTGATTCCGGTTACATTGGCTAAATCCTTCACCCTCAAAATTTATCTCGACAGCAAATCCCTATCTCAAGCAGCGGACCGTGTTGTTCGCTTTTCGCTAATTGTCGAAAGCCCTTCAGGCGCCAGGAACGTGTTTTACGATGGAATGCGATGCGAAACCCGGGAATATAAAACCTACGCCATTGGAAGCGCTGAAAACCGGTTCGAACCCGCGAAGGATCCGCAATGGCAGCGGATTCCCATGCTTGAATTCAACTCGTTTCGCGATTATCTCTATCGTCACTACGTCTGCGATGAGTACTCCACCGCCCGCAGTCCGGCTGCACTCGTGCGAATAATAAAATATGAACCTTATATAAAATATGAAAATTGATGATTTATCCGACCACTCCTCCCCGTAGCCCATGAGTGCTGTCTACGATTCGTCCGCGATTGAAGTACTCAGCGGTCTCGAGCCGGTGCGCCGGCGTCCGGGCATGTATACCCAGACAGACCGGCCGAACCATCTCGCCCATGAAGTCATTGACAACAGCGTGGACGAAGCTATCGCCGGTCACTGCAGCGCCATCGATGTCACGATGCATTCCGACGGGTCGCTGTCGGTGGCGGATAACGGCCGCGGCATGCCGGTGGACAAGCACAAGGAAGAGGGCGTTTCTGGAGTGGAGGTGGTCCTGACGCGACTTCACGCGGGCGGGAAATTTTCTAACAAAAATTATA
>Ga0326597_10004286_pt1 | contig 20118 bp, 14 predicted proteins | sample RVTome_12_FD_203789 | JGI IMG/M metagenome (GOLD analysis project Ga0326597, IMG submission 203789) | Soil microbial communities from uranium-contaminated site in the Upper Colorado River Basin, Wyoming, United States - RVT100D185 | ecosystem: Environmental > Terrestrial > Soil > Contaminated >...
GTGGACGAGCGCGCCCAGGACCCGCTGCGGGCGATCGCGGAGAAGTACTTCCACCTGCCGTGCTCGGTCATGACGAGCAATCAGCGGCGCATGGACAGCCTGCGCGAGCTGGCGGCCGAGTACCGCGCCGAATGCGTGATCGACCTGATCTGGCAGGCCTGCATCACCTACGACGTCGAGTCGCACCTGGTGCGCAGGCTGGTGGAGCAGGAGCTCGGCCTGCCCTACCTGCGCATCGAGACGGACTACTCGCCCTCGGACACGGCGCGCATCACGATGCGCGTCCAGGCCCTGTTCGAGACGGTGAAGAGCCGCGCGTCCGCTGCCCAGCGGCCGCGGGGGGGCGCATGAAGCGGGTCTTCTACGCCTCGCCCCTGGTTCCGTCGGAGTTGATCCGCGCCCACGGGTTCCTGCCCATGATGGGCGCCGGAGGCTCGTTCCGCGGCTCGGGTCCCGTTCCCGACGCGGCCGGCGTGTGCGCCTTCCTGCGCGCCTTCGTGAACGAGGCCTGCGCCTCGGACGAGGCCGCCGCCGTCGTCCTGACGACCGAGTGCGACCAGATGCGGCGCGGGGGCGAGCTCGCCGCGGTCCATTGCGACGTGCCGCTGTTCCTCATGGACGTGCCGGCCACCCGCGGCGCGCCGGCGGTCCAGGCGGCCTACGTCGGGGAGCTGCGGCGCCTCGGCCGCTTCCTGGTCGCGCTCGGCGGTACGCGCCCGAGCGACGAAGACATCTGGGACGCGATGGCGGAAGCGGATCAGAGCCGGCGCACGAGCTTCCCTTCCGTCGCTCTGGTCGAGGGCGTGCCCCTCGCGCTGCTAGGCGGGCACGTGTCGGGCCGGAACGGGGAGCTCGCGGCGGAGATCGAGCGCTGCGGCGGGCGGATCGTGCTGGACGGCACCGACCGCGGCGCGCGCACGCGGCCAGCGCCCCTGCGCGCGCGGAGCGCGCCTGACGATCCCTACGACGAGTTGGCGCGCGTCTACTTCGATGCGCTCCCGACCGTGTGCGAGCGCCCGAACGAGCGCCTGTACGACTGGCTGCGCGCGGCGCTGGCGGAGAGCGGCGCGCGCGGCCTGGTGCTGCTGCGCTACGTCTGGTGCGACCTGTGGCACGCCGAGCTGGCCGAGCTCGAGCGCGCGTTCGACCTGCCCGTGCTCGACATCGACCTTTGCGGCGAGGAGCTCTCGCCGCGCAACCGCACGCGCGTGCAGGCCCTGATCGAGGCGTTGCAGGTCCGGACATGATGCGCCCTCCCGCGCAGATCACGCTCGCGGAGTGGGACCGGCTGCACGAGCGTTCGCGCGCGGCCGGCCGGCGCGAGCCGGCGTTCGGCGGGCCGCTGGGGCGCCACGTGCAGGACGGCGACGTCGGCCTCCTGCGCCTGAGGTTCGACAACTCGCCGGCTGCCCTGGACCTGTGGAACTTCCTGCTCACCGAGGAGCAGCGCCTGTTCGCGGCGCGCGCCGCCGGTCGCGCGATCGTCGGCACCATGAAGGACCTCGGCACGGTCCCCGTCATGGCGTACTCCCTGCCGGGAGTGACCGCCTTCTACCCCGACGGCGCGTGGTGGATCCCGTGCATCATGGAGCGCGAGGCCGGCCTGCTGGCGATCGCCGACTCGCTCGGGATCGGCGAGTCGTTCTGCCCCGTGCGCGCCATGCTGGGCGCCTTCGAGAGCGGAGCGCACTTCCCGGAGCCCGATCTGCTGACGTGCAGCGTGGGCGCGGTGTGCGACGACTTCTCCGCCATCGCGCAGCGCCTGGAGAAGCTCGGACGGAACATCCTGTGGTGGCAGGTCCCGCACCGCCGTCCCCCCGACCGCGGCGAGGCGGGAGTGCCGCTTCCGGGCGGGCTCGAGGCTCCGCTCGAGCAGGTGGCGCTGGTGCGTGGCGAGCTCGCGCGCGTGCGCGCCGCGTTGCAGGAGCTCTCCGGCCGCGAGCTGTCGGACGGCGATCTGCGCGCCGGGATCCGCGCCGCGAACGGGATCCGCGCCGTGCTGCGGGAGCTGCGCGAGACGGTCTTCCGGGCCGAGATCGCGCCGCTGCCGGCGCTCGAGCTGCTCGTCGCGGAGATGATGGCGCTGCACTTCTGCTCCGACCGGGACGCGGCGCTCGAAGTGCTCGCGGGCCTCCTGGACGAGGTGCGCCGGCGCGTGGCGGCCGGCGCCGGGTTCGGCGCGCCGGACGCGGCGCGCGTCTTCTGGGTGAACCCGGTCGCCGACCTGGCGGTGATGAACCTGCTGGAGGAGTGCGGCGGGAGGATCTGCGGGACCGAGTTCCTCTTCACGCACGCCCTCGACGCGATCCCGCGCGACCTGCCGCCCATGGAAGCGCTGGCGCGCACGGCGCTCTCCGACCCGATGGTCGGACCGGCCGCGGACCGGGCGCGCCGGATCTGCGCCGACGCGCGCCGTTTCGGGGCGGAGGCGGTGCTGATCTCGCGCATCCCCGGGGCGAGCCACTGCGCGCTGGAGGGCACGATCATCGCCGACGTCGTCGCGCGCGAGCTCGGCCTGCCGACGGTCGAGATCGAGGTGCCTTCCGTGAGCAACGCCGTCTCCCCCGCGCTCGTGACGCGCCTGACGGCCCTGGTCGAGACCGTGCGGATGCGCAGGAGCTGACGGGGTGTTCTGCATCGGAGTGGACGCGGGCTCGCGCGCCATCAAGGTCCTCCTGATCGAGGTCGACTCGCTGGCGATCGTCGGCCGCGGCGTCGCCGGCCAAGGCGTGGCCCAGGCCGAGCTGGCGTCGCGCCTGGTGGACGAGGTCCTGGAGCGCGCCGGCGTCGCGCTGGCGGACGTGCGCCGCGTCGTCGCGACGGGCTACGGGCGGGACGCGCTCGACCTGGCGCACACGACGGTCACCGAGATCACCTGCCACGCGCGCGGCGTGCATCACCAGCTCCCGGGGACGCGCACGGTGATCGACATCGGCGGGCAGGACAGCAAGGTGCTGCGCCTCGAGCAGGGCGGCGCGGTGCGCGACTTCGCCGTCAACGACCGCTGTGCGGCCGGGACCGGCAGGTTCCTGGAGGTCGTGGCGAGCCGCCTGGACGCGGACCTGGGGGACCTCGGTCGCATGGCGGCGCGGGCGCGCAGGCCCTCGGCGATCAGCAGCACGTGCGTCGTGTTCGCGGAGAGCGAGATCGTCGGCCTGCTAGCGGCGCACGAGTCGGTCGAGGACATCGTGGCCGGCGTGCAGTCGGCCATCGCCGCGCGCATCGCCTCGATGGCGGGCCGGCGCGTCGTCGAGCCGATCGTCTTCACCGGCGGGGTGGCGCTGATCCCGGGCATGAAGGAGGCGCTCGAGTCGGCCATGGGCCGGCCGCTCACGGTCGCCGGAGACCCGCAGATGACCGGCGCCCTCGGCGCGGCGCTGCTGGCGGCGTCGTGATACCGAGCCCGCGCGACCTCCACCACTTCCGGGGGTGCGAGAGACGGAAGTGGTGGGGATCGGGCGGGCTCAGAATCCCCGCTTGGGCACGACCGGGTTGTCGCCGAGCTGGGGGCAGGGCGGCTGGCAGGCGTGGCACACGATGCAGTCCAGGGCGCGGCTGGCCGGGATCCCGCGCTCGATCCGGCGCGACGGCTCGATGTGCGTCGGGCAGGCCTTGTCGCACTTGGCGCAGGAGAGGCACTCCGGGTTCGGCACCTTGACGATCCACAAGCTCAGGAAGTTCAGCGGGGCGAGCATCGCGCCGATCGGGCACAACAGCCGGCAGAAGCCGCGCTCGACGAAGACGACCGTCGCCAGGATCACCGCCGTGACCCCGAGCTTGACCGCCGTCGCGGCGCTGAAGGTGCCGCCACCGAGCAGGTAGGGCACGGAGACTTGCAGCGCCGACGACGGGCAGTAACGGCAGAACACGAAGCGCGACTCCTCCCCGAAAAGGAACGGGAGCAGGAACACCATCAGCGCGAGCACGAGGTACTTGACGTACGAGCCCCAGGCCGGCAGCCGGAGCTTGCGCGTCGGGATCTTGTGCAGGAGGTCCTGCAGGAAGCCGAAGGGGCAGACCCAGCCGCACAAGAGCCGGCCGACGAGCACGCCCGCGAGCAGCACGGTGCCGAGCGCCAGGAACGGGAAGGCGTGGTAGCCCGAGTAGTGGATGAAGACCCCGATCGGGCAGGCGAACCACGCCAGCAGGCAGGAGTGGCACGAGAGCACCGGGTTGCACAACCACTTGAGCTCCGGGCCCCAAGAGCTGTGCAGTGCGAGGAGCGAAAGGCTCTGGACCCACCTTCTGCGCTTCTGGAACACGAGGGCGTCCTGCTTCCCGAGAGCCTACCAGACGGCGGCGATCAGAGCAGTCTCGCGGCGTAGCCCTCGGCCAGCCGGCGCTCGTTTCCGCGCCGCACGGTGACCTTGCGCGCGTCGAGGTGGTCGAGCACCGCCAGAGCGTACTTCCTGGTCGAGTCGAGGTGCCCCTTGAACTCGGCCGAGTCGAGCACGCCGTCCTTCTGGATCAGGTCCACGACGATCGCCTGCGCCTTCGACAGCCAGGAGCGGCTCAACACCACGCTGGGGGTCAGGCGGAACAGCTCCTCGCGCGCGCACAGGAGGTCCAGCAGGCGCCCGGTCCGATCGGAAGGCGCCTTCAGGAGACCCGGCAGCTCGTCGGGACGGGGGGAGCGGAAGCCGGTCTGCTCGTAGACCGCGAGCAGCCGCGCCATGAGCGCGCGCTCGTCGTCGGCCAGCCCGTCGCCGATCTCGCGCACGGCCGCGCGCAGCACGAACCGGTCCCCCTTGCGGGTCACAAGGTGCTCGCGCTCGAGGTCGGCCTGGAGCCGGTTCCAGAGCGAGAGCGGCCAGTCGAGTCCGCGCCGCAGGTCGTTGATGCAGAGGTCCAGCCGCTGGCCGGACGCGGCGATCTCCTCGACGCGCGCGACGACCTCGGCCAGGCAGGCGCGGTGGACCTCGGCGTGCACGTAGCTGTCGGCCGCGAGCTTCAGGACCTTGCCCGCCTCGACCAGGTGCGCGAGGCACTCCGCCGCCACCTCCTTCGTGAGCAGCACGCTCTTCGCGACCCGCTCCAGGGAGTGCTCGACGACGCCCCCGCTGCGCAGGAGGTACTCCACATCGGTCCGCAGACCCTCCGGACTCGACGCGTCGATGCCGGCGAAGGAGTCGAGGAACATGCGCGCCCGCGCCAGCGCCTGCTTGCGGCTGGCCCGATTCGCGCCCGGCTCCGCGGCGATGATCTCGCCGCCCGCGACCGTGCGCGCCGGCGAGGCGCGCCGCACGATGAAGCGGTCGTGGACGGCGGCCGGCACCGGCCTCGACAGGACGATGCTCGCCAGGCCGAGCGCGCCCGGCCCGAGGGTCTTCTGCTCGAGCAGGTAGAGCTTGCCGCGCTCCTCGCTCGTTCCCGTGTGGAAGACGACCTCCTCGGCGTTGCGCAGCGGCCGCTCGAGCCCCTCGACAACCTTGATCCGCAGCTCGAAGGACTGCGCGGCGCGCAGGTACCCCGGCAGGCACAGGACCTGCCCGCGCCGCGGCTGGAGCTTGCCGAAGTCGGGCACGTTCACCGCCAGGCACTGGCCGAAGCCGCCCTCGCTGGCGTCGCGCAGGAAGCGCTGGATGCCGCGCACGGTGCCGACCTCGCCGCCGGGCACGAGCTCGACGCGCGCGCCGGTCGCGACCACCCCGTCGACCGGGATGCCGGTCACGACGCTGCCGAAGCCCTCGCTCGAGAAGGAGTTCAGGATGGGCATGCGGAAGACGTGCGCCGACCGCCGCCGGCTCAGGCCGCGCGCCTCCTCGACCAGGCCGTCGTAGAACTCGAAGAAGCCCTCCAGGGTCTCCGACGAGAGCGGGCAGATGCGCGCGCCCTGCATGAAGGTGCCCAGGAGCAGCTCGCGCACCTGGTCCGAGACCTCCCCGACCCGCTCCGCCGCGACCATGTCGGTCTTCGTCAGGGCCACCATCCCGTGGCGCACGCCGACGAGCTGCATGATCTGCAGGTGCTCGACCGTCTGGGGCATGACGCCGTCGTCGGCCGCGACCACCAGCACCGCCATGTCGATGCCCGAGACGCCGGCCACCATGTTGCGCACGAACTTCTCGTGCCCGGGCACGTCCACGATCCCGACGCACACCTCGCCCGCCAGCAGGCAGGGCGCGAAGCCCAGCTCGATCGTCAGCCCGCGCTCCTGCTCCTCCTTCAGGCGGTCGGTGCTGCAGCCGGTCAGGAGCTTGACTAGGCGCGTCTTCCCGTGGTCCACGTGGCCCGCCGTGCAGATCATCATCTGCAGGTCGGCGTCCATCCGCGCCCGCAGCAGGCCCGGGGGCTTGTGCGTCAAGGGGCCACCTCGCGTCGCATCACGACTGCGCGCGGGCGATGCGCGTCAACGCCGCGTGGATCACCTCGTCGTCCCCTTCGAGCAGCGTGCGCGCGTCGAGCAGCACGTCCCCGCCGCCGAGGCGGGCGATGATCGGCGGCTCGTTGCGGCGCAGGAGCGCGAGCAGGCGCTCGAGCGGGATCGAGTCGCTGCGCACGGCCAGGGCGAAGGTCCTGAGCGGCGTCACCGGCATCGATCCGCCGCCCACGGCGCTCTCGTCCTCCTTGACGCGCAGCGTGAGCGGCAGCCCCTCGGCCTCGAGCGCACCCTTCAGCGCCGCGGCGCGCGCCTCGAGCTGTGCGGGCGTCTTCGCCAGCATGCCCACGGTCGGGTTCGTCTGCGGCAGCGTCTCCGGGTCGAGGAACAGCCGCAGTGTGTGCTCGAGCACTAGGTCGGTCAGCTTGCACACGCGCAGCATGCGAGTGAGCGGGTGCTTCTTGATGCGCGCGACCAGGTCGCGCCGGCCGGCGATGATGCCCGACTGCGCGGCACCGATGAGCTTGTCGCCGCTGAAGCACACCAGGTCCGCCCCGGCGGCGATGCTCTCCTGGACGGTGTACTCCTTGGGCAGCCCGTAGCGCTCGGTCTCGAACAGGGCGCCGCAGCCCATGTCGTCGATCACCAGCACGTCGTGCTCGCCCTTGAGCGTGGCCAGCTCGGCCACCGAGACCTCCTTGGTGAACCCCATGACCCGGAAGTTGCTCGGGTTGACGCGCAGGATCGCGCCGGTCTGCGGGCCGAGGGCGCGCTCGTAGTCGGAGAGGTGCGTGCGGTTGGTGGTGCCGACCCGAACCAGGATGGCGCCGGCCTGCTCGATGCAGTCGTGCAGGCGGAAGGAGCCGCCGATCTCGATCACCTGCCCCTGCGAGACGAGCACCTCGCGTCCCTTGCACAGCACCTCCAGCACGAGCAGCGTGGCGGCGGCGTTGTTGTTCACGACCAGCGCCGCCTCGGCGCCCGTCAGGCGCGTGAGCAGGCGTTCGGTGGTCGCGTTGCGGCTGCCGCGCCGCCCGCTCCGGATGTCGACCTGCATGTTGCAGCAGCGATCGAGCTCGGCCAGCGCGCGCACCGCGCGCGGCGCCAGCACGGCGCGCCCCATCCCCGTGTGCAGGATGATGCCGGTCGCGTTGACGACCGGCCGCAGGCGCTCGCTCTCGCGCTCCAGCACGGCCGCGCGCACCGCGGCCACGACCGCCCCCATCGCCGGCGGAACGTCGCCGGGCCCGAGCCGGCGGCGGTAGGACACCAGGACCTCCCTGACGGCCTCTGCGACGACGGGATGCGAGAACTCGGCGACAAGTCCCCGGACATCGGATTCCTCCAGGACCGCGTAGGCGGCCACCAGGTTGCGTCTGGCGTCGTCGTCGGCGGCCGGCTTCCCGGGGGATCGCTCCATCGCGCTACGGGGTGGCGGAGGTGAATGGGAGTCGAACCCACCTACCGCTTTTGGACGGTACGACGGCTTTGAAGGCCGCAGGAGCCACCGGGCCCCTATCACCTCCGCTCGTTTGCAAGGCAGTGATCTTCGATCGCGCGCGCCATCGGCACAAGCGGCGGGCCGGGAGAGCCCGCGCTCGCGAGCGCGCGCCGACGCTCCCCGCCGGGCAGGTCACGCGAGCCCCCGCGCGCGCACGAAGCATCCGCGGGAGGATTGCACTCCGCCCTGGTCCGGCTCGCGAGAGAGGCGAGGGCGTGGACTAACGCCTGATGACGATCTCGCTCTTGTAGTCCTCGTCGAGCGCGAACGGGCCGGTGTCCATGCTGAGGACGATGTAGTACGTGCCGTCGGGAACCTTGCTTGATACTCGCCATGAGTATGCACAGGTCCCGCCTCAGCCATACTCGAAGCGGCCCTTCTTGACCTCTCGACCCTTCTCGTCCCGGATCGAGACCTCCGGCAACGCGACCTTCTTGCCGTCCTTGCGCAGGTACTTGTACTTCTCGCCCTGGCTGCCGACCATGTCGAACTTCAGGGTGGCGATCAGGCCGGCGGCGGTGTTCGACACCGTGCTGGTGACGACGAGCTTGATCGGCGGGCCGACCGCGACCGCGGTCTCGCCGCCCTCGTCGATCGAGAACGACTCGCGCAGGCTGCCGTCGTTGCCCTGCAGCTCCCAGACGGCGCCCTTGTACTTGGCGCGGAAGCCGGGCGTGATCATCCGGTACTCCCCGACGGGGATGTCCAGGTCCGTTCCCTCGTCGTTGCTCACGTAGAGCACGTCTCCACCCTGCGCCAGCTCGAGCAGGAAGCCGGGGTTGCTGACCTTGAGCTTGCCGAGCGGCACCGCGGCGGGCTGGATCTGCGCGAAGTGATCCTCTCCGACGGAGACCTCGTAGTAGGCGCCCTCGAACAGGGTGTACTTGCCGAGCGGCAGAGCCTCGATGTAGGCCTCCTCCAATTTCGGGGATCCGCTCCCGATCCAGACCTTGTCGCCCGAGGGCGCGCCGCTGCCGCGGTTGGGCGCTCCGCGCTCCCCGAACGCGCCGTTGCAGTTGGCGTCGAAGACGATCATGCGCTGCTTCTTGCCGCCCAGCTCGACGTCCCCCTCGAGGCAGCAGAGCGAGGTCAGGTAGAGCGTGGAGTCGCGCGGCGTCTTGTCCGAGGGGCTGGTGCGCGAGACCACGAGCCGCGCCTGGACCGAGTAGTCGATCTCGTCGTCGCCGCCCGGAACCTCCACCTTGAAGGGCGGGAAGGTGGTGTCCTCGGTGCTGGACCCGGCGCGCACGGGCTTGCCGCTGAGCCGCTTGCCCTTGGACAGATTCCCCTCGCCGGCGATGTCCGCGAAGAGCGAGTCGAAGCCCTTCCCAGCACCCTTCTGCTCGTCACCGGCGAAGGCCACTTCGAGCGGCTCGCCCGTGCCGAAGAGGGTGCTGAACCTCTGCGGGCTGGTCGACTTGTAGCGCGGCTGCTTGATGCTGTCGGCGAGGGAGCTCAGGCGTCGCAGCTCGAGCTCGGGGAACACGTCGGCGGTGTCATTGGAGAGCCGGATCTTCTTCGGCTTCAGCTCGAAGCTCTGCGCGTTCAGGGGCGCGAGCAGCACGAATCCCGTGAACAGGGTGGTCAGGACAGCTCGGAACATCCTTCTACCTCCAGCTCGAGACTCACGTCGGCCGCGCGGGTGGCGGCCCTTCCGGGAGCTTCATTGTGTCGGCCCGGAGCCCGAAGTGTCGACCGATTGGACGAGAATCCTATCGTCCTTTGGCGGCCTTGGGACGCTCCGACATTGCAGCTCTCGTGAGCTAGTGATCTTCTGCGTCGCGGGGCTCAAAACCGGCCTGAGTGGGCCGCCAGCGGCCATCCGCGCGGGCGCCGCTGCCCGACATGGTCCCGCGGCGGCGAGCCGGACACTTGGTACACTCGCGGACGCCGATGTCAGACTCGCGTATGGACTGCACTGCGAGCCCGCTGGACGTGCCCGCGCGGCCCCTGCCCGCGCGTCCTCCGCACAGGATGGCGCGGCGCGTCCGCGTCGGCCCGTCGCTCGCGCTCGCGCTCAGCGCGGCGCTGCTCTTCATCGGCAGCCGCGCGACGCACGACGTGCGCGTGATGGACGCGCAGGAGCTGGCCCGGCTCTTCGACTTCGACCTGGAGCCCTTCGACACCATCAGCGACCGCCAGCTTCTCATCGACGCCACGTTCACGGGCGTCGTCCGCAAGGACGGCAGGCTGTACTCCACCTACGACCGCATGGCGCCGCCCATGAAGCGCGCCTGTCCCACATGACGCTAAGAGGTTCACGGCGGTCATGGCGGCCGCCGGCAACAGGCGGGATCCGCGCTGACCGGCGAGATCCACGAGGGCGAATGAGCGCGCGGGCGGCGGTAGCGGCGGCGGGGGCGCTGCTGGGTGTCCTGCCGCCCTCGTTCGCGGGAGAAGAGCCCGATCCGCCGCTGACGGTGCCGCTGGAATACGTGCGCTACCCGGACGTCGTGGAGGCGCAGGGTTCCTTCGTGTTCCGCGGCGAGCTGCAGCTCGAGTGCCTGCCCGCGCCCCCCGCGGGGGACTGGAAGCTGCCCGACCTGGTGAGCGCGCAGCCCGTCTACGCCCTGGCGAAGCTCGGGGAGTCGGAGCACCTGTTCGTGCTCGATCGCGAGGACGCCGGCGGCGCCTTCTACGACCGCCTGTACTGCGACGCGAACGGGAACCGCGACCTGACGGACGACGCCGTCGTCTGCGAAGCCGACGGGCTGCCGGTCCCGGGCCTCTTCGAGAGCGTGCCGTTCGACCTCACGCCGAGCATCCAAGGCGCGCGACGCCCCTACAGCCTCTACGTGGTGGCGTTCTCCGAGGAGAGGGTCGACGCGCTGGCGGAGGGCGGGGAGTACGCGGACGAGGTCGACTTCGAGGAGCTCACGTTCAGGCTCAAGGGCAACTGCTGCTACTCCGGGGCCTTCGAGGTCGGGGGCCGGGCCTACCGCGTCCTGCTCGGGGACGACGACGTGAACGGGTTCTTCGGTGAGCTAGTGTCCTACTTGGAGAGCGCCGACTCGAACCCGCGTCGGCCCCTGGAGACGCGCGGCGACCAGATCTTCCTGGCGGACGGTCCCGCGCTCGGCGAGATCGACGGCGGCAGGCTCGGCAACCTGCTCTCCCTCTCGGGTGAGCTGTACGGCCTGCGCGTCAACAGGACGGGGGACGAGTTGACGCTCGAGCCCGTCGCCAGCGAGCTGGGGGCGGTCAGGTTGTCGTTCGCCGCCGAACGGCTGTTCCTCGCGAGCGAGGACGGGAAGCGACACGTGACGATCCTGCGGCCGGGCCGGGAGGCGCGCATCCCCGCGGGCCGCTACCACGTCGCCGGCTACCGGCTGCTGCGCGCGGACGCGCAAGGTGATCTGTGGTCGGTGTCGGCCGCCGCGACTCCACGCTCGAGCTTCTTCACGGTGGCAGCGGGAGAGGTCGTCGACCTGCCCTGCGGCGAGCCCTTCTCGCCCGAGGCCTCGATCCCGGCGACGGAGTACGAGGCCTTCGCCAGGGGTGAGCGCGAGAGCGTGCAGGTGGAGTTCAGCATCCTGGGCACCGGCAACGAGGCCATCGGCGACATCCGGCACGTGTCCGGCAGCGCCACCGAGATCCCGCTCGACGCGAGCCGCAGCTTCCCGCAGGAGCCGCGCTTCCAGATCATGGAGAAGACCGGCAAGAGGGTCGCCTCGGGCACCTTCGAGTACGGTTGAGGCTTCGTCTGCACGGCCACATGGGCTGGCCCCGAACCCGACAAGCAGTACGTCATCGTCTGCACCTACCAGGTCGGCCCGTTCGATGCGAAGCGGGCCGTCGGCGCGATCGAGCCCTTCCGAATCCGTTGAAGAACCTGCCCGGCAGGTTCTTCAACGGATTCGCGCGCTACGCGACCCGCACTGCGACGCCGGCCTGCGGGATCACGCTCCCGACGCGGCGCACGAGCTGATCGCGGGCGGCGAGCTCCCGCTCGAGCAGGGCGGCACGCTCCGCGGGGATCACGATCAAGAGCCCGCCCGAGGTCTCGGCGTCGAACACGAGCTTCACGATCGTCTCGTCCAGCCCGGCGTCGATCGCGACCTCGCCCTGGAGCTGCTCCAGCCCGCGCCGCGCGGCCCCGGAGAGGAAGCCCGCGCGGGCGAGCTCCACGGCGCCATCGAAGAAAGGCAGCGCCGGCGTCTCGATGAGGATCGTCACGCCGCTCGCGGCCGCGACGTTGCGCGCGTGGCCGACCAGGCCGAAGCCGGTCACGTCGGTGCAGGCCGTGGCGCCCGCGGCGACCATCGCCTCGGCCGCCAGCCGGTTGAGCGTCGCCATCTGACGCGCGGCCGGCTCGAGCTCGGCCCAGGTGATCGCCTGCTTCATGGCCGCCGTCGTCAGGGTGCCCATCCCGAGCGACTTGGTCAGGTACAGGACGTCGCCCGCGCGTGCGCCCGCGTTGTCGATGATGCGCTCGCGCGGCACGACGCCCGTGACCGCCAGGCCGTAGGAGGCCTCGGGCGAGCGCGTGGTGTGCCCGCCCGCCACGACCGCCCCGGCCGCGTGCACGGTCTCGAAGCCGCCGCGGAAGATCGCGCGCATCCACTCGAGGGGGAAGTCGCTGGGAAAGCCGGCCACGTTCAGCACGCTGATCGGCTCGCCCCCCATCGCGTACACGTCCGACAGCGCGTTGGCGGCCGCGATCGCGCCGTAGGTGCGCGGGTCGTCGACGACCGGCGGGAAGTAGTCGACCGTCTGCACGAGCGCGATGGGAGCGTCGGCCGCGAGGCCGTCGGCCGCCAGCAACGCGACGATCCCGGCGTCGTCCGCCGACTCGGGCCCGACCAGCAGCCGCTCGCTCTTCCCGCCCAACAAGCCGCGCAGCACCTGCGCGAGCTGGCCTTGCGGCATCTTCGCCGCTCAGCCGGCGCAGGAAGCGTACTCGGTCAGGCGCTTGCTCGGCCTCTCGTCCATGGCGTGAGAGCGTAGGGCGGGCCGCCGGGGGAGTCCACCGGAGGCGGTAGGGCCCCGATCACGGCGGGAAGCCCGCGCGCCGGGGGCGCCGATCGGTCTCCAGCGCGGCGCAGGGCCCTTCCAGGCGGCCCGGGTTGTCCGGGCCGGCGCGATGGCGGAGAATGGGGCTCGACCCCGACGGAGCGCGCCAGCCTCTCCGCCGCCGCCGGCGGACGGCCTGGTCGCCGCGACCGGAAGGCGGATCACAACGAGGCACGGGCGCGGGGTCGTCCCGGCGGTCCCGCTCGAGAAGGGAGCGTGACGAATGGACGAGACCAGGATCCTGAAGGACGGCACCGAGGTCCGGATCGAGCCGCTCACGCCGCAGGACCTCGGGCGCCTGGTGCGGTTCTTCCAGGCACTCCCGCCCGAGGACCGCCGGTACCTGCGGATCGACGTCACTCGCAAGGACCTGGTAGAGCGCCGGCTGCGCCGCATGGCCGACGGCGAGGACCGGCGCATCATCGCCGTGCGCGAGGGCGAGATCGTGGGGCTGGGTGTCCTGGAGCTCTCCGGCGAGGGCTGGCTCGAGCACCACGGCGAGCTGCGCGTCATCGTCGCCCGCGCCCTGCAGCGCAAGGGTCTCGGGACGATCCTGATGCGCGAGCTCTACCACATCGCCGCGGGCGAGCGCGTGAAGGTCGTCGTCGTGCAGATGATGCGGCCCCAGGTCGCGGCGCAGCGCATCTGCAAGAAGCTCGGCTTCAAGAAGCAGCGCGTCATGCCCGGCCACGTTCGCGACGGCGCCGGAGAGAGCCAGGACCTCGTGACGATGACCTGCGACCTGGACGCGCTCTGGAAGGTCATCGAGCGCTCGACCGTCGACGCCGACTGGCGTCGCTGCCGCTGAGCGCGCGAATCCGTTGAATTGCACCTCGGCCGCACGACGGACAGCCCCCCGTCATCGAAACCCCCGCGCGCGGGTCGGACCCGGGTCGCGCCGCCGTCAGCGCCCCGGCTGGCAGGAGACGACCGACCCCGGCCGCATGCGCTTGGCGCGGTAGAGGCACTCGTCAGCCTGCTGGATCAGGCACGACAGGTCGGGGTCGATCTCCTCGACGCGCGTGGAGACGAACCCGCCGCTGAGCGAGACCGGCAGCGAGGCGCCCTCGCACTCGATCGGCCGCGATTCGACGTGCTCCTTCACGCGCCGCATGGCCTCGGTGCACTCGGGCTGGCTCATCCCCAGGAAGAGGATCAGGATCTCGTCGCCCCCCCAGCGGCAGACGAGGTCGCTGGAGCGCACGGCGGCGCGCACCCGCTCCGCGACCTCGACCAGGAAGGCGTCGCCGGCGGCGTGGCCGTGCTCGTCGTTGACCGCCTTGAAGCCGTCGAGATCGAAGAAGGCGATCCCCATCCAGCTCTCGGGACCGCCGGCCCTGCTCAGGGTCTGCGCCGCGCGCTGCGACCAGCCTTCGCGGTTCAAGAGCCCGGTCAACGGGTCGTGGCCGGCGCGCCGCTCGGCCTCGCGCCGGGCCCGATCGACCCGCTCGGCGGCCTCGAGCAGGCGGTCGTTGCTGCTCGACAGGACGTTCACCTGTCCGACCAGCCGCACGGTCTCGCGCGCGGCCCCCTGGCTCGCGGCACGCAGGCTCTCCTCGATCGAGGCCGCGCTCTCCGCGCCCTGGTTCAGGAGCTCGTCGATCGCCGCGAACTCCTCCTGCACCACGGCCACCAGGTGCTCGAGGCCGTCCCATTGGGCGGGGTGCCGCGCCAGCAGCTCCGCCAGCCGGCGCGAGTCCGCGGCCGGCCACCAGCGCAGGTCGTGCGGGAAGAGCGAGGCGAGCTGGACCGCCACCTCGACGGTGTCCTGCGCCGGCCCGTCCTGGCCCACGGGCCAGCGGTGGTGGTTGGCGATCGCCCGCACGTAGACCTCGGGCAGCCCCAGCTCGTCCGCCAGCTTGCGCCCGACGAGGGTGTGGTCCATGCCGAACAACGCGCGCTCGCGCTCGATCTGCCGCGCGACCGTCACGTCGGGGTCGCTCAGGATCGACTCGTGGGCGCCGGCGTCGATGCTGGTCAGGAGCGCCACGCCGATGTCCTGGAAGACCCCTCCCATGAAGGCCTCCTCCGCCTGTCCCGGCACGGTGCAGTCGACGAGCTTCGCGGCGGCCAGCGCCTTGCACATCGTCGCGCCCCAGAGCGAGCGCGCCCGGGTCGCGTCGAGCCCGAGCGAGGTGTGCAGGCTGGCTACGCAGTGCGAGAGGATCAAGGCCTTGATCTGCGACAGGCCGAGCGTGCAGATCGCCTGCTTGACGCTCTTGACCGGCGCGCCGGGCGAGAACCAGGACGAGTTCACCAGCGACAACAGCCGGCCGGCGAACTCGGGGTCGGCCTGGCTGAGCCGCGCGTAGTCCTCGATCTCGGCCTCGGGATTGCGCGACAGCTCGATCAGGGCCAGGGCGACGCGCGGGTCGCCGGCCTGGATCCGGATGGAGTCGATTCTCTCCTGGACGTCGCGGGCGCGGATCGGCATGGGATGGGTCGGAGGCGGGACGGGCGGGGATGACCGCCGGAACGGGGTGAGGGGGGTGACGGGGGTGGCGCGCCCCTTCGTCCGGGGGGGCTATCGGCCGCTCGGCGGCACGCTTTTTAGTGTCGAGCGAACATCCGCCGGGATCGCTCCGGAGCCGCCGGCGGCCCGCGCGCCGCGTCCGGTGGGGCGGCCGCGGGCCCCCGGGCGGATGCCGCCGGGCCCGTTCGCCCAGGGCGACCGATCGCAACACGAGAGGCACCGTCGGCTCCAGGAGGCTCAGCACGGGGGAAAGGGAGGGTACAAGGGGCACCGGGGGCCCCATCGCGCGGAGGCCCGCACGCAGCCTGCGAGCGTGAGCGACTGCGCGTCGATCGTTCGAGAACCCGAGAAGGAGAACCGTCATGTTGAGTGTGATCGCAACCAGCGTGCTCGCGCTCGGAGTGGCCGGCCAGGATGCCCCGGCGCCGAGCGCCGACGACGCGCTGATGAAGGAGCTGGTGGCGGTCTCGGCCCGCATCGCCGCGGCCGAGAGCTACCAGTTCAGCTCCAAGTCCGAGATGCGCACCGAGGCCGGCGGCGGCGAGGGCGGCGGCGAGGGCGGCCGCGGCTTCGGCGGGCGCGGTCCGCAGGAGCCGACCGTGGTGCAAGGAGCCTGGAAGAAGGGCCTGCCCCTGCGCCTGACCGCGGGCGACGTCACGGCCTACAAGGACGGCGACCAGCTCGTCCACCAGGGCGAGGACGGCGAGTGGCAGGTGTTCGAGGGCTTCGGCCGCGGGCCGGGCGCTGAAGGTCGCCGCGGCGGCGGCGAGGCCGGCGGCGGCGAAGGTCGCCGCGGCGGCGAGGGCCGGCGCGGCGGCGAAGGCGGCGGCGAAGGCGGGGGCGGCGAAGAGCCGCCGCGGCGCGGTGGCTTCGGCGCCAACCGGGCCCTGTTCAGCCTGAACGGCGTGAGCCCGCCGCACGAGCTGTTCGGCGACTTCGCGACCCTGGTCGAGGGGGTCGAGAAAGAGGTGCAGGCGGAGAAGGAGAGCCACGCCACGTTCAGCGGCAAGCTGACCGAGAAGGGCGCCGAGACGCTCGGCGGGCGCGGTGGCCGTGGCCGGCGCGGCGGCTTCGGCGGCGGAGGCGGCGAGGGCGGTGGAGGTCAGCTCGAGGTCTCCGGCACGTTCGCGCTCGAGGTCGAGGCCGGAGCGATCGTCTCGGCCACGTTCACCGTCACCCGCTCCGGGTCCTTCGGCGAGCGCTCGTTCGAGATGACGACGGTGCGCACGCTCACCTTCGAGAAGGTCGGCCAGACCGAGCTCGAGGTGCCCGCGGAGGCCCTCGCCCTGTTCGAGATCTGAGACGCATCCGGGGCCCATCCGGGTCCGGGCTGAATTAACAGCCGACCCGCGCCCGATGCGGGTGCGGGCGGCACGACCGCTGCGAGGCGGGCGGGGGAGCGCGCCCTCCCCCGCCCGCCCCGTCCCCGTGCACGGAGATCCACCATGATCGCACACCTGGCAGCCCTCATCGGGCCCCTCGCGCTGGCGGGCAGCGCGGACGATCCTCCCACCCCGACCCTGTTCAGCGAGGCGCTCGTGGCCGAGCTCGAGTGGCGCAACCTGGGGCCGGCCGGCATGGGCGGGCGCATCGTGGACCTGGCGGTGCACCCCGAGCGGAAGAGCACGTTCTACGTCGCCACCGCCAGCGGCGGGATCTTCAAGACCACGAACAACGGCACGACCTTCCGCCCGGTCTTCGAGCGCCAGGGTTCCTCGTCGCTAGGGGCGATCGCGATCGCGCCCTCGGCGCCCGAGACCGTGTGGGCCGGGACCGGCGAGGCCAACGCGCGCAACTCGGTGTCGTGGGGCGACGGCGTCTACCGCTCCGACGACGGCGGCGAGACCTGGACCCACCGCGGACTGAAGCGCTCGTTCCACGTCGGCGGCATCGCCATCGACCCACGCCAGCCGCGCACCGTGTTCGTGGCCGCGATGGGCAGCACCTGGGGCCCCAACCCCGAGCGCGGGCTGTACCGCACGCGCGACGGCGGCGAGAGCTGGGAGCAGGTGCTGTACGTGGACGAGCACACCGGCTGCATCGACGTGCTGGTCGACCCCGAGCGGCCGGAGGTCGTCTACGCGGCGACGTACCAGCGCCTGCGCGACGAGCTCGACTCCAACGATCCGGCCGTGCGCAGCGGGCCCGGATCGGGTCTGTGGCGCTCGCTCGACGGCGGCGACGCGTGGGAGCGCCTCGCGAACGGCCTGCCCGCGACCGCCATGGGGCGCATCGGGCTCGACCTCTTCCGCGCGGATCCGCGCGTCGTGCTCGCAATCATCGAGACCGAGCGCACCGGCGAGCGCGGGGCGCCGCCGCGCTCGGAGGAGCGCGTCTCCCTGGGCATCAAGGGGCGCGATCACGAGGACGGCGGCTTCCTGGTCGAGTCCGTGGCCGAGGGCGAGTCGGCGGCGCAGGCCGGCCTCGCGGCCGGCGACGTCGTCACGCGCCTGGCCGAGACCGCCGTGGACGGACGCGCGGCGCTCGTGGCGGCCATGGCCGGCTACGCGCCGGGTGACGAGGCCGAGCTGACCTACGTGCGCGAGGGCGAGGAGCGGACCGGCGCGATCCTGTTCCTCGGCCGCCTGCTGCGCGGCCAGGCGCGGAGCTTCGCCGGCTCGCAGGGCGGGCAGGTCGCCAACGCGCAGGACCAGCAGGGCCCGGACGGCCACGAGAGCGGCGGGTTGTTCCGCTCCGACGACCGCGGCACGACCTGGAAGCGCGTGAACAGCATCAACCCGCGGCCCTTCTACTACAGCCAGGTGCGCGTCGATCCGCTGGACGAGCGGCGCATCCACGTGCTCGGCATCTCGCTGCACGCCTCGAGCGACGGCGGGGCGACGTTCGAGACGGTCGCGCGCGACGTGCATCCCGACCACCACGCGCTGTGGATCGACCCGGCCGATCCCGAGCACGTGCTGCTCGGCAACGACGGCGGCCTGTACTCGACCTGGGACCGCGGCCGGACCTGGGCGCACCTCGACCTGATGTCGATCGGCCAGTTCTACAACGTGGCGGTCGACATGAGCACGCCCTACCGGGTCTACGGCGGCCTGCAAGACAACGGGAGCTGGGGCGGGCCCAGTGCGACGCGGGGGAACGAGATCCGCACCGGCGACTGGATCACGATCAACGGCGGCGACGGCTTCCACTGCGCGGTGGACCCGCGCGACCCGGACGTCGTCTACAGCGAGAGCCAGAACGGCGCGATCGTGCGGCTCGACCTGCGCACGGGCGAGCGGCAGCGCGTGGCCCGGCCGCGCGGCGGCCGCGGCTGGCGCTTCAACTGGAACACGCCCTTCCTGCTGTCGCCGCACAACCCCAGCATCCTGTTCTACGCCGGTGACGTGGTCTTCCGCTCGATCGACCGCGGCGAGTCGTCGCTCGTGATCAGCCCGGGAATCGCGCGCACCGAGCGCGGCAGCGCGACGGCGCTGGCGCAGTCGCCGCGGGACGAGGACACGCTCTACGTCGGCAGCGACGACGGCGCCCTGTGGCGCACGCTCGACGGCGGCCGCGAGTGGACCTCGGTGACCGAGAGCCTGCCGGGGATCGAGGAGCCGCTGTACGTCAGCGACATCGAGCCCTCGCCGCAGCGCGCGGGCACCGTCTACGTGACGCTCGACGGGCACCGCTCGAACGACTTCCTGCCGCACGTCTTCGTCAGCGACGACGACGGCGACACGTGGCGGCGGATCGACGCCGGCCTGCCGGCCGTGCCCGTGCGCACGATCGCGGTCGATCCGGTGAACGAGGGGCTCTTGTTCGTCGGGACGGAGACCGGCTGCTACGCCTCGATCGACGCCGGCGCGCACTGGACGGCCTTCAGGAGCGGGCTGCCGACGGTGCCGGTGCACGACCTCGTGATCCACCCGCGCGACGGCGACCTCGTCGCCGGCACGCACGGGCGCGGCATCTGGATCGCCGACATCGGGCCGCTGCAGTCGCTGGACGAGGAGGTGCTGGCCGGCGGGCCGCACCTGTTCCCGGTCGAGCCGGTGCACCGCTGGTCCTCGCCGCCGACGGGCACCACCAGCGGCGCGCGTCGCTTCGCGGGCTCGAACCCCGCGCGCGGGGCGACGATCTGGTACTACCTCCCGCAGGAGCACGAGCAGCCGATCACGCTGACGGTGCGCGACGCGCTGGGCGCGGAGCTGCGCACGCTCCAGGGCTCGGCCGCGGCCGGGCTGCACGTCGCGCGCTGGGACCTGCGCGGCCGGCGCGGCGGCCCCGGTGGCGGTCAGCGCGGTGCGGGCGCCCCCGGCGGGCGCGGCTTCGGCGGCGGCGTCGAGCCCGGCGACTACGCCGTCAGCCTGGACGTCGGCGACGACGCGCCGGAGCGGGGCATCCGCGTGCTGCCCGACCCGCTGGACTGAAGTGGAGCGGCTCGGACTGACCTGAGCGGGGATGCGCCGCGGAACCGTATCTCCGCAGCTACGCTGTCCGTGACCTCAGGGCGGAGACGCGTGCGAGGGCATCGAAGTCGCGACCGCGGTGGAGGACCTCGAGGTCGTTGCGGAGCGCGCAGACCGCGATCAGGCAGTCCACGCCGGATCGAACCGTCAGGCCCTCGCGCCGGGCCGCCCGATAGAGGCTCGCGGCCTCCAGGAACACCTCCCTCCGCAGCGGCGATTCCACCATGGGGATGGCCAGCATCGACTCCCGCGCAGCGCCGAAGGCCCGCTCGTCGCGGAAGCCTCGCAGCACCTCCTGCACGACCTGCAGGCACGTGACCCACTCCGAGATCGCCGCGACGGCCTGCAGGTCGAGCGGGTCCCTTCTCCGAAAGACCTCGATCCAGACCGATGTGTC
>Ga0326597_10004288_pt1 | contig 20112 bp, 21 predicted proteins | sample RVTome_12_FD_203789 | JGI IMG/M metagenome (GOLD analysis project Ga0326597, IMG submission 203789) | Soil microbial communities from uranium-contaminated site in the Upper Colorado River Basin, Wyoming, United States - RVT100D185 | ecosystem: Environmental > Terrestrial > Soil > Contaminated >...
CGCAGGAAGCCAACCTCAAAAGCCAGGACTATATCGAGGGTCCGCGCGCCTTCGCCGAACGCCGCAAGCCCAACTGGCGGAACCGCTAGAGCAGTTCCGCTCGCGTTGCATCGCTTTCCCTACTGTCATGGCCGGGCTTGACCCGGCAATCTTGAGATCCGCGGGTCAAGCCCGCGGATGACGATGGAAGCAGCTGGGTCAAATTGATCGAAACCCGCTCTTAGTCCAGCCGCAGAGGACAAGCAGCTCGCCTCGGCTGCGGCGTCGGTCATCGCGCCCGGAGCGCTCGCCGCCGGGTTACTGTTGACGCTTGCCGAGCTCCTCCTCGAGCTCCGGCAGGATCTTGAACAGATCGCCGACCAGGCCGTAATCGGCCACTTGGAAGATCGGCGCCTCTTCGTCCTTGTTGATCGCGACGATGACTTTCGAGTCCTTCATGCCGGCGAGGTGCTGGATCGCGCCCGAGATGCCGACCGCGATGTACAGTTCGGGGGCGACGATCTTGCCGGTCTGACCGACCTGGTAGTCGTTCGGCACGAACCCGGCATCGACCGCGGCGCGCGACGCGCCGACCGCGGCGCCGAGCTTGTCGGCGACCTTCTCCAGCAGGTGGAAATTGTCGCCGGACTGCATGCCGCGCCCGCCCGACACGATGACCCGGGCGCTGGTCAGCTCGGGACGCTCCGATTTCGACAATTCGGCGCGGACGAACTCGCTGATGCCGGCCGCCGCCGCGCCCTCGATCGCCTCGACCGGGGCCGAGCCGCCGCTTGCCTCGGCCGGGGCGAAGGCGGTGCCGCGCACGGTGATGATCTTGACCGGGTCCTTCGATTGCACCGTCGCCAGCGCGTTCCCGGCATAGATCGGCCGGACGAACGTGTCCGCCGACACGACGGCGCTGATGTCGGAGATCTGCATCACGTCGAGCAGCGCGGCGACGCGCGGCATCAGGTTCTTGCCCGATGTCGTCGCCGGCGCGAGGATGTGGCTGTAATTCGCGGCGAGCTTGACGATCAGCGGCGCCCAGTTCTCGGCCAGCCCATGGTCGTAGGCCGGGTCGTCGGCGAGCAGCACCTTGGCGATCCCGGCGATCTGCGCCGCCTTCTCGGCAACCGCCCGGCAGCCGGTCCCGGCGACCAGAACGTGCACGTCGCCGCCCGCCGCGGCCGCGACCTCGGCGGCGGCGGCGACCGCGGGCAGGGTCGCGGCCTTCAGCGCGGCGTTGTCGTGTTCGGCGATGACGAGAACGGACATCAGATCACCCGCGCTTCATTCTTCAGCTTGTCGACAAGCTCGGCCACCGAGCCGACCTTGACCCCGCCCTGGCGCTTGGCCGGCTCCTCGACCTTCAGGGTCACCAGCCGCGGCGTCACATCGACCCCGAGCTCGGCGGGGGTCGTCGTCACGATCGGCTTCTTCTTTGCCTTCATGATGTTGGGCAGCGAGGCGTAGCGCGGCTCGTTCAGCCGCAGGTCGGTCGTGACGACGGCCGGCAGCTTGAACGCGACGGTTTCGAGCCCGCCATCGACCTCGCGGGTCACCTCGGCGCGCTCCCCATCGATCGCGATCTTCGAGGCGAACGTCGCCTGCGGCCAGCCGAGCAGTGCCGCCAGCATCTGGCCGGTCTGGTTGCAGTCGTCATCGATCGCCTGCTTGCCGATGATGACGAGCTCGGGGCCTTCCTTCTCGATGACCGCCTTCAGCAGCTTGGCGACAGAGAGCGGCTGCAATTCGGCGTCGCTCTGCACCAGGACGCCGCGGTCGGCGCCCATCGCCAGCGCGGTGCGGATCGTCTCCTGGCATTGCGGCACCCCGGCCGAAACCACGATCACCTCGCTGACGATGCCCTTCTCGCGCAGGCGCAGCGCCTCCTCGACGGCGATCTCGTCGAACGGGTTCATCGACATCTTGACGTTGGCGGTCTCGACCCCGGTCTGGTCCGCCTTGACGCGAACCTTGACGTTGTAGTCGACGACCCGCTTGACGGCGACCAGCGCTTTCATGGCTTCCTCGTGACTGCGGAGGACATGCGCGCGGAATAGTGCAGCCGGTCACGGAAGGCAAGAGGCGGGCGCACCGGGGATTGCGGGGCAGCCGGCCCGCCGCTAACCTTCGACCGCTTCGCTCGCGATGACGGCGGGTTGGGTTACAGCCGGCCCTTGCGCTCGACGATCTTCCAGAACGTGTTCTTGTGGATGATCTTGTTGTCGCCGTCGAAGCGGTAGATGTCGCAGCCTTGGTAATTCAGATCCTCGCCGTCGCCCCCCTTGCCGCGCACGGTCCACAGCGAGATCGCGCGGTCGCCGGCGAGGATGTATTCCTCATTCTCCCAGCGCATGTCCGGGATCTGCTTGAAGCGATCGGCGAGCGCCTGGCGGATCGCCGCCTTGCCCTTCAGCGTGCGGCCGACCGACTCGGGGCCGCGCGCCAGGCAGAAGGTGCCGTCCTCGGCGAAGCAATCGACGATCCTGTCGACCGCGCGGCTGTTGAACGCCGCCGAGATCTCGCGCATCCGCTCGATGGTTACCGGCATCTCCCCCTCCCTGGAGTGATGGTTGGATTATGCAGAGGAAGCGCTACATTGCGATCGCGCATCCTTACGAGACGGCGCTTGGCGCCTCCTCGGGATGACGTACGTTTGTGATGGCATTAAGAAAAAGCGTCATCCTGAGGAGCCCGCGCAGCGGGCGTCTCGAAGGACCCCCGGCGCCAATCCAGCCATAAGAATTCGGTCACACTCGCTCAGCGGGTCGCGCCAGGGCGCCATAGCACGTCGCGCGCGCCATTGTCGTTGAGCCGGCGGCCGAGCACGAACAGATGGTCGGAGAGCCGGTTCAGGTACTTGACCGCCTCCGGATTGACCGGCTCGACGGCGGCCAGCGCGCAGACCAGGCGCTCGGCGCGACGGGTCACGGTACGCGCCAGATGCAGGTGAGCGGCGGCGGCGGTGCCGCCCGGCAGAATGAACGAATCGAGCGGTCGCAGCGCGGCGTTCACCGCGTCGATCTCGCCTTCCAGGCGCTCGACCTGGGCCGCGACGATGCGCAGCGCGCCGGCCGCCCGCCTTCCGTCTTCCGGGGTGCAGAGATCGGCGCCGAGATCGAACAGATCGTTCTGGATGCGCGCCAGCATTGCATCGGCCTCGGCGTCGCCGCCCCGGCCACCGTCCGGACCGACATAAAGCCGCGCCAGCCCGATCGCCGCGTTGACTTCGTCGACGGTGCCGAACGCCTCGACGCGCAACGCCTGTTTGGGGACCCGGCTGCCGTCGCCGAGCGAGGTTTCGCCCTTGTCGCCGCCGCGCGTGTAGATCCGGGTCAGCCGCACCATCGGGATCAGCTTCTGCCGGCCAGCAGCATCAGCAGGGCCAGTAGCAGCAACGCGATCCCCTGAAACGCGACGCGCGACTGCATCAGCCTGTTCGACCGCCGCGGATCGCCGCCGCGGATCATCGTCAGGACGCCCATGCCGAGGACGCCGAGCACCGCGAGCATCGCGAGGACGAGCAGCACCGTAAGAAAAACCGTCATCGGCGAAATATGGTGGCGCAGGCACCTTTATGCATCTGCCGAGGCGGCGGGTCGCGAGGCACAGCTTTCTATCAGGACGCTACGGGAGAATCGCCAGCTCGCGTCCGATCGCGAGGCCGAGGTCGCGGTCGGCGCGCCCGCAATTGACCGCGATCTCGACGAGCCCATTCGCATTGACGTACCAGAACGCCTCGCCTGGCGGCACGGCCGAGAATGTCGCCGCGTGCGCGATCTGCCGCGCGCCGCAGGCGAGGCGCGCGGTCGTGGCCAGGCACTCGCCGCGCAGCCCGGTCAGCGCGTTGCCGTAATGGTCGGTATAGACGATCTCGGCGAGATCGTCCGGCCAATCGGCGAGCCGCACCGGCGCCGTTTCGCGCGCCATCGCCGACGGCGGCTCGCCGCGCGCCAAGCGGGCGGCAACCGGCGCGAACAGGTCGCGGCCGTGGAAACTCGCCGACAGCCGGGCCGGGCGCCACGCGATCTCCCAGCATCGCGTCGCCGCCCCGCGGCGCAGCACGAGTTCGAACAGCCCGTTATCCGGGCCGACATAGGTACGGCCGCCGGCTTCGACGATCAGCGCCCGCCGCTCGCCGCCGACCCCGGGATCGACGACGCACAGCAGCACCGTACCGGCCGGAAACCACGCCGCGTAGGCGGCGAGCAGATAGGCGGCGGGTTTCGGCTGCCTCGCCGGGGCATCCGCGAACAGCTGGATGACCGGCACCGCCGGGGCAACCTGCTGCAGCACGGCGTTGACCTGCCCGGTATAGGGACCGGCGAGGCCGAAATCGGTGAACAGAACGATCATCGCGCGACTATGCCGCCGCAAGCAGCGCGCCGGCAAGGCAGCCGACCGCCGCTTTGCCACCCTCAATTCTCGCTTCCGCCGCCGGCTCGAACAGAAACAGAGGGAGAAGACCAGCAATAACGGGTTGCGCATGCGTCAGCGCGACTATCGGGCAGCGTTCTTTTTCGCCATGACCGGCGACCGATGGTGGAACAGAGCTCCCGGTCAGAGACATTCTTGCAATTACTGGCGACCTGCATATGGTATCTATACGCTTGGGGTTGAGCGCTGGGGGAGGGGTATGAGGAAGTTGACTCTGGTCGTCGGGCTTGCCGCGGCGGTTTTGGCGGCGCAGCCGGGCTGGGCCGCCGAAAAGAAGGGCGCCTGCTACTCGCAGACCACGATCGAAGCCGAGCAGGCGATCCGCTTCATCACCGATCTGATGGTCGTCAGCTCGGTGCGCCAGGATACGATCTATGCCGAATTCCGGCTGCGCAACAAGGACGCGATCATCGCCTACCAAAAGGCGCTGATCACGCATTTCCGCGGTGCGCCGGCCTTCGACAAGTGGAACACGGCGATCGCCAACCTGGCGGCGCAAAAACAGGCCAGCGTCTCGCCGGCCGAGTTCTGGCAGCAGTCAGAGGCGATGCTGAAGCAGGCGAGCGCGCTCGACACGAACGCTTTCCGCGCCTATGCCTCCGCCCGGGCCGCGTCGGTCGGCGAGCAGTACGTGAAGTGCGGCGGTAAGAAGAAATAGGCTGACCGGCGGCGCTCAGCGGGCCCCAGCCTACCCTCCCTCGCAAGCGAGGGAGGGTAGGGCCGGCCGGGTTACGCAAATGCGCGCTTGAACGCGGCCCACACCGCGCGCTGCGCGTTCATCGCGTCGTCGACCGCCGGAACCATGCCGAAAAACGCGTGAACCATGCCCGGATACTCGCGATACTCGACGGCAACCCCGGCACGCCGCAGCGCCTCGGCATAGTTCATGCCGTCATCGTGCAACACGTCGCATTCGGCGGTGACGACGATCGCCGGCGCGACCCCAGCAAGGTTCGCGGCCTTGATCGGCGAGGCGCGCCAATCCTCGGCGTCGGCGGGACTGCGCAGGTAGTGCCGCTGAAACCATTGCATCGCGGCGCGGGTCAAGAGGCCGTAGCCCTCGGCGAATTTCTCGTAGCTCGGCGCGCTCAGCGTGTAGTCGGCGATCGGGTAGACCAGCGATTGCAGCCGCAGGTCCGGCCCGCCGCGGTCGCGCGCCAGCAACGCCACGACGGCCGCGAGATTGGCGCCGGCGCTGTCGCCGTGCACCCCGATCCGCTCCGGGTCGGCGCCGAGGCCCGCGGCGTTGGCGTGCAGCCACTCGAGCGCGGCGAACGAATCCTCGACCGCCGCCGGGAATTTGTCCTCCGGCCCCATCCGGTAATCGACCGAGACGACCAGCGCCTCGGCGCCGTGGCACAGATTGCGGGCGATCAGGTCGTGCGTGTCGAGGCTGCCGATGACATGGCCGCCGCCGTGGTAATAGGCGATCGCCGGCCGCGCGCCGCTCGCCTCGGGCCAGTAGAGCCGCGCCCGGAACGGGCCAGGGGGTCCCGCGATCGTGCGCTCCTCGACGCGGGCGACCGGCAGCGGCTCGGCCCGGCGGCTCTTGGCGGTCTCCTCCATCTGCCGCCGCGCCTCGACGGGGCTGAGCGCCTCGATCGGCTTCATCCCGGCCCGCTGCATGGCTTCGATGGCTTTGACGATCTGCGGGTGCAAGGTCGGCATCGGGTCTCCCTCGGTTTTGTAGGGCGGAGAAGCGAAGCGCATTCCGCCGATAACCGCAACAGCCGATCCGCGCGCTGGTGCACCCGGCAACAGTTCGGCGGAAGGCGCTGCGCTTTTCCGCCCTACGCCCGGGAGGCCGTACAAGCCAGCCGTTCGCGCAATTTCGACCAGCGGCGCCGTGTCTGGGCGCCGCGCACGGCGATCGCGAGCGCCCGGCGCTGCCCGACGAGGACGACGAGGCGTTTGCCGCGGGTCACGCCGGTGTAGACGAGGGCGCGCCGGAGCATCGGGTAGTGCGCCGTTGCGAGCGGGATGACGACGGCCGGGTATTCCGAGCCCTGGCTCTTGTGGATCGTCGTCGCATAGGCGAGCACCAGCTCGTCGAGCTCGCCGAACGCATAGGAGACATGCCGCCCGTCGAAATCGACGGTCAGCTCGGCGGCCTCGACATCGAGCGCGGCGACGATGCCGAGATCGCCGTTGTAGACGTCCTTGTCATAGTCGTTCTCGACCTGCATGACCTTGTCGCCGGGGCCGAAAATCGTGCCGAAGCGCTCGATCCGGGTGTCGCCGGGCGGGTTCAGCACCCGCTGCAGTTCGAGGTTAAGCGAGCGGGCGCCGAGACCGCCGCGGTTCATCGGCGCCAGCACCTGGACATCGCGGATCGGGTCGAGGCCGAAGCGGCGCGGGATCCGGTCGCGCACGATCGCGACGAGCTTCGTCACCGCGTCGTCCGGGTCGGCGGCCTCGACAAAATAGAAGTCGCCGCCCTCGGCCGGCGCCAGATCCGGCATCTCGCCGCGATTGATGCGGTGCGCATTGGTGACGATGCGGCTTGCCGCCGCCTGCCGGAACACCTCGGTCAGACGAACCACCGGCACGGCGCCCGAGGCGATGATGTCGGCCAGCACCTGCCCCGGCCCGACCGAGGGCAGCTGATCGACGTCGCCGACCAGCAGCAATGCCGTGCTGTCGCGAACCGCGCGCAATACCGCCCGCATCAGCGGCACGTCGACCATCGAGGTCTCGTCGATGACGAGCAGGTCGCAGTCGAGCGGGTCGGTCTCGTCGCGGCGGAAGCCGCCGGCCGACGGGTCGGCTTCGAGCAGGCGGTGGATCGTCTTCGCCTCAAGGCCGGTGCTGTCGGCGAGCCGCTTGGCGGCGCGCCCGGTCGGCGCGCACAGCGCGACCCGCACCCGCTTCGCGCGCAGGATGCGCAGCAGCGAATTGACCAGCGTCGTCTTGCCGACCCCGGGGCCGCCGGTGATGACGACGACTTTGCTGGCGAGCGCGACCGTGATCGCCGCCTTCTGGCTGTCGGCGAGCGCCAGCTTGGTGCGCAGCTCGACCCACGGAATGGCCCGGTCGGCGTCGATTTCCGGCCACGGCGGCGCGCCGTCGGCGAGCACCTGCAATTTCGCGGCGATGTCGCGCTCGGCCCGGTGCAGCGCCGCCAGGAAGACGACACGGCGGCCCTCGACCGTGTCGGCAACGACGGCGCCCGCCTCGATCTCCAGTCCGAGCGCGGTTTCGATCAGCGCGGCCGGCACCTCGAGCAGGGTTTCGGCGAGCGGGATCAGCTCCTCCGCGGGCAGCCCGCAATGCCCGTCATTCGTCGCCTCGGCCAGCGCGTAGGAGATGCCGGCGCGCACCCGGATCATCGCGCTCCTGTCGATCCCGAGCCGCATCGCGATCTGGTCGGCGCTCTTGAAGCCGATGCCGCGGATGTCGCGCGCCAGGCGGTACGGGTCTTGCGAGATCAGTTGCAGCGCGTCGTTGCCGTAGGTCTTGTAGATGCGCACCGCGCGCGCCGTGCCGACGCCGTGCTCCGACAGGAACAGCATGATCTCGCGCACGGCGCGCTGCTCGGCCCAGCCGGCGGCGATCTGCTTCGCCTTCTTCGGGCCGATGCCCGGCACCTGGCGCAGCCTGCCGGGAGCGTTCTCGATGACGTCGAACACGCCGTCGCCGAAGGCTTGCAGCAGCTTCTTCGCGTAGACCGGGCCGATGCCGCGCAGCATGCCCGAGGCGAGATATTTCTCGATGCCCTCGCGCGTCGTCGGGGCCGCCGCTCTCAGGAAGGCGGCGCGGAACTGGAGGCCGTGGTTCCGGTCGTTAGCCCAGACACCGCTCGCCTGGACGAATTCGCCCGGCGAAATCGCAGGCGCGTGCCCGACGATCGTTATCGGCTCGCGATGCCCGCGCGCGGCGACGCGCAGCACGCAAAACCCGCTCTCCGGGTTGTGAAACACGACCCGTTCGACCGACCCGGCGAGAATTTCGGTCGGCGCCCCGGCCGACGATGCCGGCGATGCGGTCCGCGATGCCCGCGCCATGCGCCATGATGGCGTTCGACGCGGTCCGGCGCCAGTCTTCCCGGCTTGGCGCGAGTTTGCTCCTGCTCAATCCGAAGCGGAAGCCCGTCTAGATGCACTTCTGCGCCCGGTAGCGGGCGCGGGATTACCCGATCGGCGCCGTCGCGGCCGCCAGCCAACGCGCCGTTTCGGCGTCGACGAGCGGCGCGATCACCTCGCGCACCCTTGTGTGGTAGGCGTCGAGCCAGGCGATCTCGTGCTCGTCGAGCAGGTCGCGGTCGACCAGCGCGCGGTCGATCGGCGCCAGGGTCAGCGTCTCGAAGCACAGCATGTCGCGCTCGTTTGGCTCCGAGGGGCCACCCTCCCAAGGCTGCACGACGACGAGGTTCTCGATCCGGATGCCGTAGGCGCCGGTCTTGTAGTAGCCGGGCTCGTCCGACACGATCATCCCGGCCAGCAGCGGTTGCGTATTGGGCGCCTTCGAGATGCGCTGCGGCCCCTCGTGGACCGACAGATAGCTGCCGACCCCGTGGCCGGTGCCGTGGTCGTAGTCGAGTCCCCTCTGCCACAGCGCGCGCCGGGCGAACGAGTCGAGCTGCGTGCCGGTCGTGCCCTTCGGGAAGCGCGCCGTCGCGAGCGCGATATGGCCCTTCAGCACGCGCGTGAACCGGTCGCGCATTTCGGCGCTCGGCGTACCGATCGCGATCGTGCGGGTGATGTCGGTCGTACCGTCGAGATACTGCGCGCCCGAATCGAGCAGGTAGAGCGTGCCGGGTTCGAGGCGCTTCTCGGTCTCCGGGCTCGCGCGGTAATGCACGATCGCGCCGTTCGACCCGGCTCCCGAAATCGTCGGAAAGCTCAGGTCGCGGAAGTGCTCGCCGGCGCGGCGGAACGCTTCGAGCCGGTCGCTGGCCGCGATCTCGCCGAGTTGGCCGCCCGCCGCCTCGCGCGCCAGCCACGCCAGGAAGAGGGTGACCGCGGCGCCGTCGCGGCGGTGCGCGGCGCGGGTGCCGTCGAGTTCGACCGTGTTCTTGCACGCCTTCGGCAGCAGGCACGGGTCGGCCGCCCGATGGATCCGGCCGCCGGCCGCCAAGAGCCGGTCGAACACCCAGGACGCCGCGGTCGCCGGGTCGACCTGCACCCGCATGCCCGACACCGCCAAAGCGTCGAGCGCCGGGCCGAAATGGCCGGGCGGCTCGACGCTGACCTCGTTGCCGAGATGGCGCTCGATGCCAGGGGTGAGCTTGCGGCGGTCGATGAACAGCCTGACGCTGCCGTCGTCGCGCAGGATCGCGAACGACAGCGGCAGCGGCGTGTGCGAGACGTCGCCGCCGCGGATATTGAGCAGCCAGGCGATCGATTCGGGCATTGTCAGCGCCGCCGCGGCAACCCCCTCCTCCGCGAGGTCGCGGGCGAGCCGGCTGCGTTTCACCGCGGCGCTCTCGCCGGCGAATTTGTCCGGATGCGGCACGACCGGCGCCAGCGGCGCGGCGGGCCGCCCCGGCCACACCCGGTCGACTGGGTTACCTTCGACCGCGCGCAGGCTCGCACCGGCGCGCTCGGTGCCGGCGCGCAGCCGCTCGACCTCCTGCGGGGTGTGCAGCCACGGGTCGTAGCCGACCACCGCCTCCTTCGCGAGCGCGGCGCCGAGCCATTTTGCCGGCGGCTCGTCGACCAGATGGCGGATCTCGAACAGCTCCGCGTCGACCTGCGCCGCGGCTTGCAGCGTGTAGCGGCCGTCGACGAACAAAGCGGCGCGGTCCTTCAGCACGATCGCCATGCCGGCCGAGCCGGTAAACCCGGTCAGCCAGGCGAGGCGCTGGCCGCAGGTCGGCACGTATTCGCCCTGGTGCTCGTCCGAGCGCGGCACGATAAACCCGTCGAGCCGGCGCGCCGCCAGTTCCTCGCGCAGCAGGGCCAGCCGCGCCGGCCGCGGCAGCCGCACGAAGTCTTCCGGCGCGAGGCCGTCGCGGTAGTCCTCGGCGAGGTCGGCGCGCAGCTCTTCGAGGGCGTCGGCGAGCGCCGGCGGGGTCGGGTCGGCGACCAGCGCGTGCCACGGGTTGCCGATTTCGGGCGGCGCGGCCAGAACCCCGGCCGCCAGTTCCGCGACTCCGTCCGGATCGAGCGCCGACCCGGCTTCTTTCAGCAATTGCGCCAAGCGGTCCCGATCCGGCGCCGCTACCCTACCCGTCATCAACGGCTCCTGTTCATCCGCTGCCAATCTAACGCAAAACCGCGCTTCCTGGTGCAGCTCGCGGCGGGAAGGGGCGATCGCTTCCAGGTTTTGTTGCGACGCAACAGCATTGCTCCCATTCGCGGCGCGCGCGCATGCCTGAATTGCGATCTTCCGGCTGGTTGCAACCGAACCAGCGTCTATTTGTGCAGTGCACCATGTTGGTGCCAGGAGTTGAACAATGTCGCTTATCAGCATGTTCGTCGCGGCGCGCGCCGCGCTCGCGAGCCGTCGGCAGCGGCAACGCGCTTACAGCGAACTGGCGGCCCTGGACGACCGCTCGCTGGCCGATATCGGCCTGCATCGTTCGCAGCTTCCCCAGGTGGTCGAACGCCTGCACGAGGCGGTCGAACTCGACGCGGCCCCGGATTCGGTTCTGACGCCGGTACGGCGGCACGACGCCGGCCTACCGCTGGCGCAGCAGTGGCTGCGCCGCGTGTAACTCCCCGCAGACCGCGCCGCCGCCTGTTTGAGGGGAACGCGCTTGCGCGCGGCGGCGCGCGGCCTCACGCTACGGTCCGGTAAGTATCGGAGACCGGATCCATGCGGCTCGGCATTCATCTGCCGCATATCGGACGCAAGGCGGGACCGGATGCGATCCGGCGCGCCGCCGTCCAGGCCGAGGAACTCGGCTTTGCCGATGTCTGGGTCAGCGAGCACATCATCGTGCCGAAGGACGCGGCCTACCCGCCCTCGGCGGTCTTCTGGGACCCGGTGTTGACCCTGACCTGGGCCGCCGCCTGCACCGCTCGCGTCGGGCTCGGCACCAGCGTCCTCGTGCTGCCGATGCGGCACCCGCTGCCGCTCGCCAAGGAGCTGGCGACCCTGCAGAACCTATCGGCGGGCCGGCTGATCCTTGGGGCCGGCGTCGGCTGGCTCGAAGCCGAATTCGAGGCGCTCGGGGTGCCGTTCCGGGAACGCGGCCGGCGCATGGACGAGGGCATCGCGATGATGCGCGCGGTGTGGAGCGACGACCCGGTGTCGTTCCCGGCGAAAGCCATCCCGGCGGTTATCGATGACATGCGCATGCTGCCGAAGCCCGAAAAGCCGATCCCGATCTGGATCGGCGGCACCTCGGAGCCGGCGCTGAAGCGGGCGCTGCGGCTCGATGGCTGGCACGGCTCGCGCTGCTCGCCCGAGCAGGCCGCGCCGCTGGTCGCGCGGCTGCGCGGCGAGCGCCCGGACCCCGATTTCGCGATCTCGCTGCGCTATGGCTGGGACGGGCGCGACCCGGGCGCGCTGCGGGCGCGGCTCGAAGCCTATGCCGGGGTCGGGGTCGAGCATGTCCTGGTCGAACCATTCGACCGCGAATTGCCCGACTGGCTCGCCACGGTCGAGCGCGCGGCGCGCGCCGGCGAGGGCGTGGCGGCATGACCTCGCCAAGGCCCCACCCCTGCCCTCCCCCGCTTGCGGGGGAGGGGGCTTACAGTGCGCGGGCCGAGACTCTTCCAGGCCGTCGACTAGCTGCCGCAAGGTGCGCGTTCGGCCGGCCCCAATAGGCTCCCTCCCCCGCTTGCGGGGGAGGGTTGGGGTGGGGGCGTTTCGCCGAACGACGCTGCGACGACGAGGGCATCGTTCATGAAACTCGCGACCACGCTGAAATTTCTGCCGTCCTATGCCGGCATCGACATGGATCTGGTGGGGGAGGCCGAGCGCCTCGGCTTCGAGGCGGTATGGGCCGGCGAGGCCTACGGCAGCGATGCGATCAGCCCGATCGCCTGGGTGCTGGCGCGCACCAGCCGCATCAAGGCCGGCACCAGCATCATGCAGATGCCGGCCCGCACCCCGGCCTGCGCCGCGATGACCGCGATGACCTTGCAGGCATTGTCCGGCAACCGCTTTCTGTGCGGCATCGGCCCGTCGGGGCCGCAGGTCGTCGAGGGCTGGCACGGCGTGCCGTTCGGCAAACCGCTCGCCCGCACCCGCGAATACGTCGCGATCATCCGGCAGGTTTTGGAGCGCAAGGGGCCGCTCGAATTCCACGGCGAGCACTACGACATCCCCTATACCGGGCCGGGCTCGACCGGCCTCGCCAAGCCGCTGCGCAGCATCATCCACGGCGACCCGAGCCTCAGGATCTACACGGCGTCGGTGTCGCCGGCCGGGCTGCGCACCGCCGGCGAGGTCGCCGATGGCGTGCTGCCGTATTTCATGTCGCCGGAGAAGGCAGAGGCGATCGTCGGCCCGATCCTCGACGGCCGCGCCCGCGCCGGCAAGCCGCGCGACCTCGCCGGTTTCGACAACGCGCCCTACGTGCGGGTCAGCATGGGCGCGGATCTCGCGAAGTGCCGCGACGCGCTGCGCCCCGGCCTGGCGCTGTACATCGGCGGCATGGGGGCGCGGAGCGCGAATTTCTACAACGATCTGGCACGGCGCATGGGCTACGAGGCGGCGGCGGCCGAGATCCAGGATCTGTTTCTCGACGGCAAGCGCCACGAGGCGGCGGCCGCGGTGCCTGACGCCCTGATCGACGAAATCTCGCTGATCGGCCCGCCGGAGCGGATCCGCGACCGGCTGCAGGCCTGGCAGGAGATCGCCAAGAAGAACTGGGTCGGCTCGCTGGTGCTGGTCGGCGCCGATCCGCCGGCGATGCGCGTCATCGCCGAGGCGGTTTTGTAGCCGAACGGCCGGGACCGCTCTCAGGGAGTTTGTCGCCATTGCCGCGGCCGGCCGGGCATCCAACATGATGCGCGGCGCCATGTAAGCGAGGGCGTCCGGGAGTTTTGCGGATGGGGTCGCCTCGCATCCCGTGCCATTCGCGCCGCTGACGACGTCCGATCCATGACCTCCGCTCCAGGGGCGCCGCCCCTCGCCGCCGAAGTTCCTGAGACGCTTGCCGAGACGGCGCGCCGGCTGATGGACTGGCTGCTCGGCGAGGGCCGATTCCTGACCGATAACGGCGAGCTCCTCGGCGAATTGTGCGAGCGCCTAGTCGCCGCCGGTGTCCCGCTCGACCGCGCCTCGCTGCACCTGCGCTCGCTGCACCCGCGCTACCGCGGCAGGGTGCGGATCTGGAGGCCTGGCCAGCCGATCGAGCAGCAATATCTCGACCACGGTATGGAAAAGACCGCGACCTATCTCGAAAGCCCGGTGCGGGCCGTCGTGCAAAGCCACCGGCGACTGGAATGGCGGCTCGACGGCAGCGGTGCGCTGCCCTTCGCGATCCTGGAAGAGCTGCGCGAGGAGGGTTACGTCCATTATGTCATCGCGCCGGTGCCCTATGCCGCCGGACCGGTCAACGCGCTCTCCTGGGCGACCAGGCGGCCCGGCGGCTTCCCGCCGGACGCGCTGCGGCTGATGGATGCCTTGCTGCCGGCCTACGCGACCGTGATCGAGACGAAGACGCTGGTGCGCTTTGTCGAAAATCTGCTCAGCACCTATGTCGGCCGCGAGCCGAGCCAGCTGATCCTGGAAGGACAGGTCCGCCGCGGCGACGTTCGCACGATCACCGCGGCGATCATGCTGATCGACCTGCGCGACTTCACGATGCTCACCGACATTCTCAGCCCGCCGGCCGTAATCCGCCTGCTGAACGAGTATTTCGACTGCGTTTTCCCGCCGGTTCGGCAACAGGGCGGCGAGATCATGGAGATCATGGGCGACGGGGTGCTCGCGATCTTCCGGCATGAGCCGCGCGGCAGCGCCACCGCGGCATGCCGGGCGGCGCTCGATGCGGCGCAGCAGGCGCTGGCCGCGATCGCCGAGCGCAACCGGCGAAGAGGCAGCAGCGGACCGCTGTTGCAAGCCGGGTTGGCGCTGCATTACGGCACGGTGTCGTACGGCAATATCGGGTCCGGCGACCGGCTCGACTTCACGGTGATCGGCCCCGACGTCAACCTGACCAGCCGCATCGAGCAATTCTGCCGGCAGCTCGACCGCACGCTGATCATGTCGGAGGCATTCGCCGAGCGGCTGGACCAGCCGGTTTGGGAGATCGGGCACTACGAATTGCGCGGCTTCGCGAAGCTGCACCGGCTGTTCGAATTGCCGCCTGACGGCACCTAGAGCAAGTTTCGATGAGCTTGGATCGCCCAACCCTTCCGTCATTGCCGGGCTTGACCCGGCAATCTTGAGATCCGCGGGTCAAGCCCGCGGATGATGATGGAAGGAGCTGGGTCAAATTGATCGAAACCCGCTCTAATTTCTCATTTCTGCGGCTGTTCAGCGCCGCGCCGCGAAGAAATGGCGCAGCAGGTGGCCGGCGGCGCGTTCGGCGATGCCGCCGTAGACCTCCGGGCGGTGATGGCAGGTCGGCTGGTCGAAGATGCGCGGGCCGTGCTCGACCCCGCCGCCTTTCGGGTCGTAGGCGCCGAAATAGAGCCGGCGGATGTGCGCGAGGCCGATCGCCGCGGCGCACATCGGGCAGGGTTCGAGCGTCACATACAGGTCGCAGCCGGCCAGCCGCTTGACGCCGAGCCGCACGGCGCCCTCGCGCAGCACCAGCATCTCGGCGTGCGCGGTCGGGTCGCGGTCGCGCTCGACCCGGTTGCCGGCGGCGGAGACAATGCTGCCGGCGTCGTCGACCAGCACCGCGCCGATCGGCACCTCGCCTTGCTCGGCCGCCGCGGCGGCTTCGGCGAGGGCGCGGGCCATTGCGCTATCGGCCGCTCGGCCTATCTGCTCGTTGCACATGGCGCCTCCGCGCCCGACGCACATGGCGCCTCCGCGCCCGACGGTATCCTTGAGAATGGCACAGCCCACACCTAGTCAGTCGTACACACTTGGTCAGCCCGAGCGCATCGCGAAAGCGATCGCGCGCGCCGGTTTGTGCTCGCGGCGCGACGCCGAGCGCTGGATCGCCGAGGGGCGGGTCGTCGTCGACGGCGAGGTGCTGACCAGCCCGGCGGTCACCGTCACCGCCGACAGCGACATCCGGGTCGACGGCAAGCCGTTGCCCGAGCCCGAACGGGCGCGGCTGTGGCGCTACCACAAGCCGGCCGGGCTGGTCACGACGCATCGCGACGAGAAGGGCCGGCCGACCGTGTTCGGCGCGCTGCCGGCCGGCCTGCCGCGGCTGATCTCGATCGGCCGGCTCGACCTCAATTCCGAGGGCCTGCTGCTGTTGACCAATGACGGCGCGCTGGCCCGCCGCCTCGAACTGCCGGCGACGGGCTGGGTGCGGCGCTACAGGGTGCGGGTGCACGGGGCGGTCGAGCCGGCGCGGCTGGCGGCGCTCGCCCGCGGCATCACGATCGACGGCGTCGCCTACGGACCGATCCGCGCCGCGCTCGACCGCCAGCAGGGATCGAACGCCTGGGTGACGCTGTCGTTGCAGGAGGGCAAGAACCGCGAGGTCCGCCGGGTCCTCGAGCATCTCGGCTACCCGGTCACCCGGCTGATCCGGCTGGCCTACGGGCCGTTCCAGCTCGGAAATCTGGGCCGCGGCGCGATCGAGGAAGTGCCGGCAAAGGTGCTGCGCGAGCAGCTCGGCCCCTCGCCCGCCTTGTCCGGCACGGGACGCGCCGCGGGACGCACCAGCGCGGGACCTAAGCGTGCGTCCGCCTGAGGCGCAGCGGCGCGGGCTGCGCATTGTCGGCGGCGTGCATCGCGGACGCCGCCTCGTCGCCCCGCCCGGCGAGGCGGTGCGGCCGACCAGCGATCGCGCCCGCGAAGCCTTGTTCAACATCCTGTCGCATGGCAGCCTCGCCGCGTCGGGTCTGCCGTTTGCCGGCGAACCGGTCCTTGACGCTTTCGCCGGCACCGGCGCGCTCGGCCTCGAGGCGCTGTCGCGCGGCGCCGGCAGGGCCGCCTTTATCGAGAACGGGCGCGAGGCGCTGGCCGCGCTGCGCCGCAACATCGTCGCGCTCGGCGAGGACGACCGGGCATACATCGTCGCCGGCGAAGCGACCCGGCCGCCGCGCGCCGCATTCGCTTGCAAGGTGGCGTTCCTCGACCCGCCATACCGGAGCGGGCTGGCGGCACAAGCCTTACCCGCGCTGGCTGCGGCGGGATGGCTCGCCGCCGACGCGCTGGCCGTCGTCGAGCTGGCCGCGTCCGAGGAGTGGCCGCCGCTTTCCGGCTTCACCCTGCTGGACGAGCGCGTTTATGGTGCCGCGCGGCTCGTCTTTCTGCGCCGCGAGCCGGCCTCTGCCCGCCTCTGAAGGAGACCAGCGATGAGCGAGAGCCTGCCGACCGTGACGTTGCCCGATGGCGAAGCCGTCCCCGCGCTCGGGCTCGGCACCTGGCATATGGGCGAGGACCGCCGCCGCGCCGCCGACGAGGCCGCAGCCGTGCGGCTCGGCATCGAGCTCGGCATGACCCTGATCGACACGGCCGAGATGTACGGCAGCGGCGGCGCCGAGGAGGTCGTGGCGCAGGCGTCGGCCGAGCTGCGCGACCGCCTGTTCATTGTCAGCAAGGTGCTGCCGTACAACGCCTCGCAGAAGGGGGTCGTCGAAGCCTGCGACCGCAGCCTTAGGCGCCTCAAGACCGACCGCATCGACCTCTATCTGCTGCATTGGCGCGGCTCGGTGCCGCTGGCCGAGACGCTGGCTGGGTTCGGCCGGCTGCAGCGCGACGGCAAGATCCGCCATCACGGGGTCAGCAATTTCAGCACCGAGGACATGCGCGAATGGGTCGGGCTCGCCGGCGGGGACACCGTCGCGGCCAACCAGATCCTCTATAATCTGAGCCGGCGCGGCCCGGAATGGGAGCTGATGCCGTGGTGTCGCGAGCGCCGGATCGCGATCATGGCCTATTCGCCGTTGGAACAAGGGCGCATGCTTGGGAACCGCGCCTTGCGGCAGGTCGCGGCGCGGCACGGGGCGACGGCGGCGCAGGTGGCGCTTGCCTGGCTGTTGCGGCAGGACGGCATGATCGTGATCCCGAAAGCGACCAGGCTCGAGCATGTGCGCGAGAATCGCACCGCGCTCGATCTGGCGCTGACGCAAGCGGACCTCGCGGAACTCGACCGTGCCTTTCCGGCACCGAACTCCCGGACGCCGCTCGGCATGCTGTAGCATCGGCAAGTGCGCCGGGGTTGCGTTTCGGGTCGATTGCGGGTCTGCGCTGTTGTGGTCAAAAGTAGCGTGCAACCTCCGTAGCGTGTGTCTCATGGCCGATTTGACGATCTATCTCGGGAACAAGAACTACGCCTCGTGGTCATTGCGGGCGTGGCTCGCGCTGAAGCGGACCACGGTCGCATTCGAGGAGGTCGTGATCCCGCTGTACCAGCCGACCAGCCGGCAGACCGTGCTGAAGTACTCGCCGTCGGGGCGGGTACCGGCGTTGCGGCACGGCGACCTGACGATCTGGGACAGCCTGGCGATCTGCGAGTATCTCGCCGAATTGTTCCCGGATCTGGAATTGTGGCCGAGCAGCCCGCCGGCGCGGGCCGTCGCGCGCGCGGTCGGCGCCGAGATGCATGCCGGGTTCGGGGCGCTGCGCGGTCACCTGCCGATGAACATTCGATCCAGCTTCCCGGACCGCGGCGTCATCCCCGAGGTCCAGGCCGACATAAACCGGATCATGGCGATCTGGCGCGACTGCCGCAGCCGTTTCGGTGAGGGCCGCGGCGATTTCCTGTTCGGCCACTTCACGATCGCCGACGCGATGTACGCACCGGTCGTGACGCGCTTTCGCACCTACAAGGTCGAGCTCGAGCGCGAGGCCGACGCCTATTGCGAGAGAATCCTGGCTATGCCGGCGATGCAGGAGTGGGTCGCCGCCGCGCGCAACGAGCCGATGATCGTCGAAGCCTTCGAATTCTAGGGCTGGGTCAGCGAAGCGGCAGGCTGTAGATCAGCACGACCGATTGCGCCCCCGGGTTGCGCTTTGTCAGGCCGGCATTCGACGTATGGTGGATCGCGACGCCGATGCGGCTGAGATCGGCGAACCGCCACGCCAGCTCGGCCCCGGTACGGAACTCCCACCACGAGCCGAGATTGGTTCCCGAGCCGCGCGCGAAATAGCCCGCCGCGGCATTCGGGGTCAGCACCACGTTCGGCGTGAAGTTGATGTCGACGCCGAACCCGCCATAGCCATAGAAGGCTGCGTCGCTGGTCCCCATCACGCCGATAAACGGCGAGACAAACCACAGCACGTCGCCGAAGCGATATTCGCCGCGAAATTCGGCGGCGGCGCCGCCGCGGTTGCTGGCGCTCGGCGTGACATCGAAGGCGCCGGCGCCGAGCGCGATGCTCGGCGGATCAGCCGGCGAGCCGAGGGCGATCTGTGCGTTCCCGGCCGTCGCGAGCGCGCCCTGGCCAACGATCGTCAGCGCAAGCATCGCCGCAGCGCGCATCGCCCGCCTCCCGCCCGTCGGCAGCCTCACCCCCAACCCTCCGCTTGCGGCGCGGCCCGCTCCGGCCGTCACGCTGGAGCGGCATCTTAAAGGTGGTGGTCATCGCGGCAAGCAAAACCACCGCGCGATCGCGCGCTACCAGCGCTTGGCCCGCTCGGCGGCGAGGACAAGCTGCTCGCGGATCCCCGACTCCATCGCCGAATGACCGGCATCGCGCACGATGATGTACTCGGCCTCGGGCCAGGCGCGGGCCAGCTCGTCGGCGCTGCGAATCGGGCAGACCATGTCGTAGCGCCCCTGCACGATAACCGCCGGCAGGTGGCGGATGCGGCCGATATGGGCGACGAGGTCGCTTTCGGGCGGGAACAGGTGCGACGTGAAGAAATGCGCCTCGATGCGCGCCAGCCCCAACGCCAGCCGGTCCTCGCCGAAAGCGGCGACCGTCTCGGGATTTGGCAGCAGCGTCGAGCAGCCTCCTTCGTAGATGCTCCAGGCCCGCGCCGCCGGCATGTGAACCCGCGGATCGGGATCGACCAGACGGTGGTAATAGCCGGCGAGCAGGTCGGCGCGCTCTGATTCGGGCAGGAACCCGGCAAACGCGCGCCAAGTTTCGGGAAAGACCGTGCGCATGTCGTAGAGAAACCAGTCGATTTCGCTCGCCCGGCACAGAAAGATGCCGCGCAATATCAGCCCGACGACCCGCTCGGGATGGGTCTGCGCATAGAGCAGCGCCAGCGTCGACCCCCACGAGCCGCCGAAAACGACCCATTCCGCGATGCCGAGTTCCTGGCGGAGATGCTCGATATCGGCGACCAGGTGCGCGGGCGTATTGTCGCGGATCTCGCCGAGCGGGGTCGAGCGGCCGCCGCCGCGCTGGTCGAAGATGACGATGCGCCAGAAGGCCGGGTCGAAAAAGCGGCGGTGCACCGAAGTCGCACCGGCGCCCGGCCCGCCATGCAGGAACAGCACCGGCGGCCCCTGCCGGTTGCCCGATTCTTCCCAATACATCGTGTGACGCGCATCGAGCCTAAGCTGGCCGGTGCGGTAAGGCTCGATCGGCGGAAACAGGTCGCGGCGGGTGCTCATCCTCACAGTTTACGAGCGCGGACGGCGTAGCGGTAGCGGTGCGCGCGGATTTCGTGGCGGCTGGAACATCCGGCGGCGCTGTGAGATCATGCCGGCCGGTGCGAGGGGGACTGCCGATGGCATTGAAGCGCATGGTGCTGCAGATTGGC
>Ga0326597_10004289_pt1 | contig 20109 bp, 19 predicted proteins | sample RVTome_12_FD_203789 | JGI IMG/M metagenome (GOLD analysis project Ga0326597, IMG submission 203789) | Soil microbial communities from uranium-contaminated site in the Upper Colorado River Basin, Wyoming, United States - RVT100D185 | ecosystem: Environmental > Terrestrial > Soil > Contaminated >...
TCGCCTCGCGTCTCGGGATCCCCACGGTTTTGCCCGAGGTCCTCCTCGAGAGCTTGCATACGCCTCCGCCGGTCTGATAAACGAGGCGCCGCATGCGCATCCTCACCTGGAACGTCAATTCGATCCCCATGCAACGGCTCCTGGGCGTCCTCGAGCGGCACGAGCCCGACGTCGCCTGCCTTCAGGAGCTGAAGATCGGGGACGAGGAGTTCCCGGCGCTCGAGCTCAAGGGAGCGGGCTACCATGCTCCTTCGTCGGGGAGAAGACCTACAACGGAGTCGCAGTCGTGACGAGGAAGATCTACACGACTCCGGTTCTGGCGTCGAGGCTGGTCGATGCCCGCGTGGACCGCGAAGAGCGCAAGGGAAAGCAGCCCTCGGATCACGCCCCGGTCATTCTGGATTTTTCTTGACCTGAGGGAGATCGGACAAGTTATCAAACCTTCCGCCGCTTTGTTAGACTAATGGGTTGTGTCCAAAACCGCAGAGCCCTCGGAAGTGACCCCCACGGCGCAGTTGGAGCGCCGCGGGGCCGGGGAGACCCGCGCGCTCGTCGAGAGCTTCGCGGCGATCGGCGCCTCGAACGACTTGAACCGCACCGCCGACCAGGTTCTGGCGGGCCTCCGGGCGCTCTTCCGATGCGACAGCGCAACCATAGCCATCAAAGTCCTGGGAGAGGGAACGGAGATCGTCGGCCACAGGACTCGGAGCGACGGCAAGGCCGATCGGGATCGACCGAGGGCCGAGGTGGGGAAGGGAATCGTGGGCCGCGTCCTGGAAACGGGGAAGGCGGCGCTCTTCAGCGTCGTCGAAGAAGGCTCCCCCGTTTCCTTCGAGGGACGGCTGGGCGAGCTCCGGCCGGCGACGCGATCGGCCATGGCCGCGCCCATCGTCGGCGGAGCGGGAAGGCTTCTGGGCGCGCTGCTCCTCGAGTCCAACGAGGCCGGCCGCTACGACAACGACGCGCTCGAGACGTTGATGAGCTTCGGCAGGGCGTCGGCGGCCGCGGTCGAGAGATCTCTTCTGTACGCCCAGGTGCTCGACGACGAGCGGCGGCTCGAAGGCGAGATGGAAGTCGCGCGTCAGGTCATGGCGGGCATCCTGCCGAGCGAGACACCGAAGCTCGCCGGATTCGACGTGGCCGCGGTCATCGAGCCTTGCTATGAGGTCGGAGGCGACTACTACGACTTCATCCCTCTCGTCGACGACCGCTGGGGAATCGCCATGGCGGACGTTTCCGGAAAGGGCGTCCCCGCGGCCCTGGTGGTGGCGGCGATGCGGGCCACCCTCTACACGCTCGCGAAGCGCGAGCTCGCCCTTCGTTCCGTCTTCCGTTACGCGAACGAGTTCATCAACACCTCGACCCGGGTTCGGGCGAAGTACGTCACCCTCTTCTACGCCGTTCTCGACGTCCAGGCGCGCCGCATGATCTACGTCAACGCGGGACACCTCCCCCCGGTGGTGTTGCGCGCGTCGGGCGACGTGGATTTGCTGCGCTCGGGCGGATTTCCTCTCGGTTTCTTCGACGCCCCGCGCTACTTCGAGCAGTTCGCGCAGCTCTCGACGGGCGATCTGGTATGCCTCTACACCGATGGCATCACCGAGACTTCGAACGCCAAGGACGAGGACTACGGCCGCGCGCGGCTCATCGAGGTGCTGAGACGCCATCAGCAGAGATCGGCGGCGGAGATCGCTGACGCCATTCTCTCCGACGTGCGCCGTTTCGGAGAGCGCGCCCCGCTCGACGACGCCACCGTCCTCATCCTCAAGGCGACTTGAGTCTGGTCGGGAGCGACGATAGCGCCTTTCTCGCTTTCCTCACCCAGGGACGCACTTCGCGCACGTGGTAGGAGGGAACGTACTCCGACTCGTGGATGATCCGCTCGAGGGACTCCCGGGCTCTTCCGGTGTCGCCGGCTTCGGCCTGGAGAGTGGCGAGTTGGAGGAGCACTTTGGGAAGCGAGGTGGTGCGCGCGAGGGACTCGAGCGTGCGAAGCGCACCTTCTTTGTCCCCGCTCTTCTCGTACGCGACTGCGAGCGCGTATCGGGCTTCCCCGGAGTCGTGGCCGGGCGCCTCCTCCACCACACGAGCGAGGGAGCGCGCCGCCTCTGCGAACTTCTGGCAGCCCATCTGCGAGAGACCGAGCTCGTAGAGCGCTCGGATGCTCTCCCGGTCGCGCGCCGTAGCCTTTTCCGCCGCTTCGAGTGCCTCGGGAAAACGCTTGCGGCTCCGGAGCGCCTGCGCGTAGTCGGTCCAAGCCTCGCCGTTGTCGAGCCTCCGTACTTCAGACTGGAGGCGGGAGATCTCTCGGTTCGACGCCGGCCGCGGTCCTCTGGAGAGAAACGCTCGGGGGCCGAGGACCTCGGCGAAGAAATAGACGGCCGCCCCGATCGCGGGAAAGACGAGGATCACAAAGAGCCAGGGACTCGCCTGACCGCGCCGGACGCACTCCACCGCCATCCAGAGGGTGAAAGCGGTCCCCAGAACGTAAGCCATCATTCTTCCGCTCGATTGTGCTGGGAGTCGATATCGATTCTACCAAACGGACGGCCTCGGGTGAGACCCACGTGATAAACTCCGCGGGCCGACCAGTGCCGTTCCAACTTGCTCCGCCGAACTGGTGCGCCGAGCTCGCCTAAACGGTCTAGGGTTACTCGAAGTGTTTACTCGGGCAGAAAGAGTTGGAACCGCACCAGCCCACGGAACCTCGCGCCATTCGGGAGATCACGAAGCGATCATGACCGCGTCCCTGCTTCTCCTTGTGGTCGCCGCGGCTTTCGGACAGGGACCCGGCAAGTTGTCGGGAAAAATCACGAATCCCGCCGGCGAGCCTTTGCCGGACGTGGTGGTGATCTTGAGTCCTTCGAGCGGCGAGGGCGAATCGGCGCGCCGGATGACCGGCACCGAGGGCGAGTTCGTCTTTTCCGATCTGCCGCCGGGAGCCTATCGGCTCGTCGCGATTCTTCCCGGCTACGAGGACCAGACGGTGGAAAAGGTCGAGGTGGCGGACGATCGAGAGACGCGGCTCGACTTTTCCCTCTCCCTTCCGAGGTACTCCGAGACGGTTTCGATCCGCGGCGAATCGCCCGTGGTGGAATTGGCCGAGCCCACCCCTCCCGAGACGCTCGAGGTCGAGAAGCTCGACCTTCTTCCGCTCGCGACCGACCGCTTTCAGGACGCTTTCCCGCTCCTCCCCGGTGTCGTGCGCGATCCCGAGGGAAGACTGAGCTTCAACGGCTCGAGGCCCAGCCAGTCGATCCTCCTGGTTAATGGCGCCAACGTCACCGACCCGGTGACCGGGGAGTTCGCCGTCGAGCTCCCTTTGAGGGCCATCGAAGAGGTGGAGGTGAACGAGATCCCCTACTCGGCCGAGTACGGCCGGGTCACGGCGGCGGTCGCGGAGATCAAGACCCGCGGTGGAACCGACGAGTGGGACGTAGATACCGGAGACCTCCTTCCGAAGCTCAACTTCCGCGACGGCAAAATCCGCGGCATTCGGGCGTTCGTCCCCCAAATCGCCGTCAGCGGACCGATCAAGAGAGGGAGGGCCTGGTTCTCGCAGGGCTTCGCTTATCGCTTCGTGCGCTCCCGCACCTACGACGTCACCAGTGGAGACGACGAGCAGGTGCTCGAGAGCTACGACAGTTTCACCCAGCTCGACTGGCGCATCGCGGACAATCATCACCTCACCACGACGTTCTCGTACTTTCCCGGAGAGACCGACAATCTGGGGCTCAATGCGCTGAACGTTTCCGAGGCGACCCCGGAGTTCCATAGCTGGGGGTGGAACGCCGCTATCTCCGGACGCTCGATGTTCGCCCGTTCGCTCTTCGAGACGACGGTCGCGGTGAAGAGCTACGATTTATCGCTGCGGCCCAAGGCGGAGACCGCGTCTCGGCTCACCCCGGACGGCCTCCGCGGCAACTACTTCAACAACCTGGAGCGGAACACCAGCCGTTTCGACCTGCTCGCGAGCCTCACGCGGTCGATCTCGGGCCCGCTGGGAGAGCACGTTCTGAAGGCCGGTGGGAGCGTCGGTCGCTCCCGCTTCGAGGGAATCGACCGCGGGCTCCCGCTCGAGGTCCTCGACTCCTCCGGTCGGCTCCTCCAACGCGTCGACTTCCTCGGCGATCCGGCCCTCGTAGGCACGGACTTCCAGTTCTCGGGGTACGTCCAGGACCGCTTTCGGATTGGCCCGCACCTCGGAATCGAAGCAGGTCTTCGCTACGACTATGACCAGCTTGTCGACGCCCACCAGCTCGCGCCTCGGCTCGCCGTCGCCTACGCCATCGATGCGACCGGCCGCACCGTGGTGCGCGGCGGGTTCGGAGTCTTCCACGACCATGTGTACCTGCATGCCGGAAGCTTCGATAGCTTTCAGCGGCGGGTGGAAACGAGCTTCGGTCCCGATGGCGAGCCCGTCGGCCCTCCGATCGTCTTCGAGAACCGAACGGGGGAGACCCTGGAGTCTCCGCGCAGCACCACGTGGAACGTGGAGCTCGACCGACAGCTCACCGAGGAGCTCGCCCTTCGCCTCGGCTACCGCGAGCGATACGGCCAGGAGGAGCTGGTCGTGGACCGCCTCGTCGAGGGAGGGCGGGGCACTCTCCGGCTGTCGTCGGACGGGGGGTCCTTCCACCGCGAGCTCGGAGTGACGTTGCGGGTGACCCGCGCCAAGAATGAGCTCTTCGTCGCCTATGCGAAGTCCCGCTCCACGGGAGACCTCAACAACTTCGGGACTCTCTATCAGAATCTACGATCTCCGCTGGTCTTCGAGAACGAGGACTCGCTCTTCGAGCTCGATGTGCCTCATCGACTGCTGGTCTGGGGAACGTGGACGCTCCCGAAAGACATCGAGATCGGACCGGGACTCGAGTGGCGGTCGGGCTTCCCGTACACTGTACTGGATGAGGAGTATCTTCCCCTGGGCCCTCGCAACCGAAGTGGCCGGTTTCCGAGCTTTTTCTCCTTCGACGTCCGGGTCACCAAGGGCGTGACGATCAAGGGGAAGAGGGTACGCGTGGGGTTTCAAGCATTCAACCTGGGGAGTCATTTCAACCCCCGCGATGTGGTGGCGAGCCTCGCGAGCCCCCGCTTCGGAGAGTTCCTGAACAGCGTCGACATGGGAATCTCTCTTCGTGTGACGCTTTCCAAGTGAAACCGATGTCCCATCACGGAAAGCCGGGAGCCGCCGGCTCGGAATCCCGAACCCCCCGCGTCATCGAAAAGCAGAAGGATCTCGAGGCCCTTTGCCGCGCGCTCGCGACCCGCGGGGCGTTCGCTCTCGACACCGAGTTCGTGCGCGAGCGGACGTTCTTCATCCAGCTCGGCATCGTGCAAGTCGCGGCCGGGGATCTCGAGGCGGTGATCGACCCGAAGCCGCTCTCCTCCCTCGAGCCGCTCTTCGATCTCGTCGCCGCTCCCGAAGTGGAGAAGATCGTGCACGCCGGAGAGCAGGATTTTGCCGTGCTCTACGAGGAAGGGGGCGGCGTTCCACGCAACGTGTTCGACACCCAGATCGCCGCCGCTCTCGTCGGTTATGGGGATCAGATCTCCTATGCCCGCCTCGTCGGCAAAGTAACCGGGGTGCAGCTCGACAAGCTCGAGACGCTGACCGACTGGACCGCGCGGCCTCTGACCGAGGCCCAGATCGACTACTCGCTCGAGGACGTGCGGTACCTTCCCGAATTGCGCCGCCATCTGGGAGAGCGACTTTCAGAGCTCGGACGTTCAGGCTGGGAGCGGGAAGAGGGCTCTCGGCTCGAGTCGGATTCCACCTATCGCGCTCCGGAGCCCCGGGAGTTCTACCGTCGTCTGAAGGCGAGCGGTCTTTCCGCCGTGAGCCTGGGGGTGCTCCGGGAAGTCGCCGCCTGGCGGGAGGAGACCGCGCGCGCGAAAAACCTGCCCCGCGGTTGGGTCCTTCGGGATCAGAGTCTCCTCGAGATCGCGCGGCGGCGTCCCCAATCGGTGAAGAGCCTGCGGCAGATCCGCTCGTTGAAGCCGCAGCAGATCGCGAAGGACGGCGAGGCGATCGTGGACGCGGTTCGCGCGGGAGCGGCCGAGCCGGTGAAGGAAGACCGTCCCGATACGCCGCATCTCAAGATGCCGGACGAGGTGGAATCGACGGCGAGACTGCTCGAGGCGTGGCTCTACGCGCGCGCCGCCGAGGCGGAGATCGCGCCCTCGATGCTCGCGACCCGGGGGGATCTCAAGACTCTGGCTGCGGCCCACTACCACTCGCAGCTACCCTCGCTTCCGCTCCTCGAAGGATGGAGACGGGAGCTGGTGGGACAGGACCTCCTCGACATCCTCGAGGGGAAGAAGGCCCTCAAGCACGGGCGGAAGGGAAAGCTCGAGGCGATGGACGTCGAGAAAGAATGAATCTGCGTGTGATTCTTACTTCTTATTCAGCTTGTTCAGCAGGATCTTGAGAGCGTCGCTATCGGTGAAAATCCCGATGAGCTCCTTCCCGTCCACTACCGGAAGGCACCCGAACTTCTTCTCTATGAGGATGGTGACTGCTTCCACCAGGGGAGTGCTCGCGTTCACCGTGAAGGGCTCGCGGGTCATGATGCGGGAGACCGGAGTGTCCTCCATCAACTGCTCGAACTCGCTCTCGTCGATGCCCTGGAGGATCGAGGGGGAGGCCCGCTTGATGTCGCGGTCGGAGACCAGCCCCACCAGGAATTTCCCGGTGGCGACGGGCAAGTGGCGGAAGTGATGGCTCCGGAGGAGGAGCATCGCATCTTTCATGCTCGCGTCCTCCTCGATGGTGATGGGATCCCGTGTCATGTAGTCGCCGACTCGCATGGGTGGGCCTCTCTTTAGATTGTGGTGATTCGTTTTAGTATACGTGGAGAATCCCATGGCTGCCACCGAAACCGAGCGCGTTCGGTGGGAGTTCCTCCACTCCGCCTCGGCGGATCTCACGTGGTACATCGGCTCGAGCCTCGCGGGATGGGTCTACGTCGTCCTCGTGCTGGGAAAGGGTCTTTCCGATCCGGTTCGCTACTTCCGCGAGCTGGCCCGGACCCTACGTGGGCTCGTCGCCCGCATGGAGTCGCGCCGCGATCTCTTTACCGGGGAAGAAGCGCGGCTCCCGACGGACGAAGAGGAAGCGTTTCTAGTCACGGAAGACGAACCGTCGCGAGTCGGGGAAGCGAGCGCACCCATTCCCGGAATCCATTCGAAGCACCCTCGAACCCGCCGAAGGCCGCGAGGGTCGAGAACTTTTCCTCGATCTCGGTCCGGCTCAGGGGATTCTCGGGGTCGCCCTTCGGATACCGCGTCTCGGCATCGACAGTCGCCCCGTTCGCGAGGCACACCCGTACCCTGGCGGGCCACTCCGCGGGGTAGCGGGCTTCGATTTCGCCCTCGATCCGGGCATGGACCTTAGAAGTCAGCTCGCGAATCCTCGAATCGCGAATTGAATCTTCCCCGAAAGCGCCGAGGCCCGCGTCCCCGCGAAGAACAGCGGAATCCATCTCCACGATGTGGGAGAGCGCGCCGTTAACGAATGCCGCGGTCTCGGCCGAGCGAGCTCCCTTGCCTCCGATCACGGTCGCCCCTCCCTCGGGCTCGGCGTCGCCGTAGGCGAGGAGCGTCGCTCCCGGGGCGGTCGCGCAGCCCGCGAGGGCGGAGCCGAGCCAGTCCATGAGCATCGAAGACGCGGCGTCGAGCGCAGGCTCGGAATCTCCGCGTCGCCGCGGCCCGACGAGGGCGCGGGCGAGCTCTCCGGTGATCGACTCGTTCCGCACGACTGTCTATAGTAGTGGTCGCGAGCCCTTGAGTGAATCCTTACCGGGTTCTTACCGCCGCGAGCTAACATCGGCGGGGCTCGAAGCGAACAAAGGGGATCCGGTTGAAAACGGCAGGTGCGGTCAACCTCACTCGTTTTCCACCGTTCTTTCCAGAGAAAACAGGCGTTCTTCTGGAGTGAAGCGGTGTCTTCGGAGTACACGTTTCGGCTATGAATCTGCGAGCGGCGTTCATCCTGGGCATCGTGGCCGCGTTTTCCTGCCGGGCTACCGAATCACGGAAGCCCGGAATGCCGGCATCTGCCGGCGCTATCGAGGGCGTGGTGCGCTTCATCGGGAGCGGAATCCCGGCGCCAACACGAATCGAGAACACGACCGACCCCGAGATCTGTGGCCGCGGACACACGCTCGAGGAGATCGTGGTCTCTGCCGAGGACCAAGGCGTTCAGCACGCCATCATCTCCATCGGCGATATGCCGGAGACCGCGATTCCCCGAGTCGAGCCCGAGACGCTGGTTCTCGACAATAGCGAGTGCCGCTTCTCGCCTCACGCGGCGGTGATGGTGGCGGGGAGCACCCTCGAGGCGATCAATAGCGATCCGCTCTTGCACACCACCCACCTGTATGGGCCGGAGGAGCTTAACATCTCTCTTCCGGCGAAGGGTGCGCGGAGCGCAAGACGACTTGAACGGGCGGGCCTCTACACCATCCGCTGCGACGTTCACGGCTGGATGCAGGCCGTCATCCGAGTTGACCTCCACCCTTACCACGCCGTGACCGACGAGAGCGGCGCCTTTCGCATCGACGGCGTTCCCCCGGGCCGGTATACGCTCGAAGCGTGGCACGAGAGACTAGGCACTCTGGAGAGGGAAGTCGAAGTCGAGGCAGCGACGACGACCACTGTGGTCATCGAATACTCCATGAATCCATAGCTTTCGAGGGAGGTGCGATCTTGAAACACGCGATTTCGGGCATGCTCTTGGTACTGGGCCTGCAAGCGACGGCACGACAACAACCGGACGCCAACATCACGCTCTACGCCCCCGACCAGCACGATCTCTACGACGGGCGCTTCGTCCTCGGTGCCTCGCGGGTCTATCAGGTGGGGCGGCACGGCGAGGCTTCCGGCTGGAACCACATGGGAAACGACGCCGGGGAAGCCCACGCCGTCGAGGGCAAGGTCGAAGTCGACGTCAACGAGAAAGACAACACCGGATCGTTCGTGGCACGACTGAGAATCCCCGAGGGCGATCTCGTCATCGAGGCCGAGAGATTTCACGAGTTCAGCCCCTGCCAGGATGGAGGGGTCGCGGCCTACCTCTACGAGCACGGAGATTCCGGCTGCGGCGACACCAACTGGCCCAAGACCTTCATCTGGGTGGCGGGATGGGGATTCGGTAACGCCACTCTCAACGGGAAGTCGCTCTACGAGGACTACCAGATCCACTTCATGGTCACGCAGGGGATTCGCGACCGAAAGACGCTCCAGGTGAAGTATCCGCTCCCCGGGAAAATGTCTTCCGCCGGAGAAGTGAACCCGGCGGCGATGCAGCTCGATTTCTACATTCGGAGCCCCGAGACCGACGACCGCAACAACCCTCCGCGGAAGGTCTTCGATCACTTCTTCGCGATGGAGGTCACATGGAAGTGAGGCCTGGCCTCGATCAGCAGTGCGGCGGGAGCTTGGATCGTGGCGATGAGAGTGTAAGAAGGGGGATGTGGAGATGGGAGGAGATAGGGAGATAAAAATCCCCATCCCCACATCCCCTCCTGTCCCCCCATCCCCCTTTGTCTTGGGATTTCTTTGCGCCTTTACCGTCTTTGCGTCCTTGCGTTGAAATCCCCGTTTCCCCGGGGGGAATAGCCCTCGCGGGGAAGGGGCCCGGAGCGCGGTTTTTAAACGCCGGTCTCCGAGTTCCGCCCGGTGCCCGGCGCTAACGTCATCGTCTCACGGCATTAAACCCCCTCAACCCTCTTCGCCAGGTGGGCACGGTCCTTGCTACGTAGCATCCAGGATGGAAACTCAAAGCGATACTTCCGTCTTCATCGAACGCTAGTTGATTCGGGCGCGTTCTCGCAATCGTTCCAGGAACCAGGGCTGTTACGGGGCTTCGCGCGAAAACCCCCGCGGCTCCTGCGGTTGAAGGAGTGTCTATGACCGGGTTTTTCAAGGGCCTCTCCATCCGATCTCGTTTCGTCCTCCCCATCTCGGGAATGGTGATCGCCTTCGCGGTCTTCATCATGGTGTTCTTTCCCGCTCGCCAGCGCGCTGTCGGTCAAAAGGGCCTCGAGAACAAGGCGATGAGCATCAGCCGGATGATCGGCTACAGCGTCGCCGCCGGCCTGGAGTTCGAGGATCGAGAGTCGGTTCTCCAGGTGCTGAACTGGGCGAAGAACGACCCCGACATTCTCTATATCGTCGTCCGCAACGCCGGAGGAGAGGAGTTCGCGGCCTACGGGGTCGAAGGCCAGCATCCCGGGGCGATGGTGAGCGTGCCCGCGGATTTCCAGGCGTCCCCGAGCGGCGAGGTGCTGGAGATCGCGGGTCCGGTGCGCCGCGGGGAAGCGATCAGCGGCTCGCTCCAGGTCGGCGTCTCCACCAAGACCATCGCCGAGAACTACCGTCGCGGCCTCTGGACCACTCTCCTCTTCAACCTGACGGTGGCGGCGCTCGCTTTCGGCACCGCGCGGTTCGTGGGAAAGCAGATCACCGCTCCCATTCTGTCCCTCACCCAGGCGGCGGAGCAGATCGCGACCGACGACATGAAGCGTCTCGCGGACGAGACCCGGATCATGGCGAGCGGCGACCTCACGCGGGAAATCAAAGTCGAACCCCGGCGCATCGCGGTCGAGACCGGAGGCGAGATCGGTCGCATGGCGTCGGCCTTCAACCTCATGCTCGACAAGCTCTCCGAGATCTCGACGGCCTTCAACCTGGTCTCCGCGGGACTGCGGGACATCGTGCTGCACGTCCAGGCGGCGGCGGACGAGGTCGCGACCGGGAGCGACTCCGTCGCCCGCGCGACGGGAAGAGCCGCGCGGGGAAACGAGGCCACGGTTGCGGCGGTCGAGGGCATTACCTCGACGCTCCACGAAATGAACGCCAATATCCAGAACGTCGCGCGTAACGCCCAATCGCAGTCCGCCTCCACCACCCAGACCCTCGCCTCGATCGAGAACATGTTGCGCTCAGTGTCGACGGTCGCGGGCGCCGCCGAAAAGCTGGTCTCGATCGCGACCCGCGCGAGCGGCGCGGTCGTCGACGGCGCCTCGGCCATGGAGGCCGCGAGTCAGGGAATGGGGGAGATCCGGGAAGTGATCCGTTCCTCCGCCCACTACGTGCAGGACCTGGGCGGCATGGCGGAGGACATCGGCAAGATCGTCGGGGTCATCGACGAGATCGCCGAGCAGTCGAACCTCCTGGCCTTGAACGCCGCCATCGAGGCGGCGCGCGCCGGCGAGCACGGCCTCGGCTTCGCCGTCGTCGCCGAAGAGGTGCGAAAGCTCGCCGAGCGCAGCGCCCGGTCGACCGGTGAGATCGCGGATCTGGTGGGGCGCATCCAGTCTCAGGTCTCGAAGGCGGTGTCCAACATGGAGAAGTCCACGTCGATCGTGGAGCAGGGGATGCGGCGCACCGAGGAGCTCCGGTCGAATCTCCAGAACATCGGAACGTCGGTGACCGAGGTCTCGTCCTGCTCCCGCGAGATCGGCGAAGCCACGGCGGAGCAGTCCGCCGGGACCCAACAGATCGAGCAGGCGACCTCGAGGCTCGGAGAGCTCACCCACGAGATCAGCGCCGCCACCGAGCAACAGTCGAGCGGAACCGAGCAGGTGGTGGACTCCATCGAGCAGATCCGGGTCATGGTGCAGCAGAACGCGGAGAGCGCCTCGGAGCTCGCATCCTCCTCGGAGGAGCTTTCGCGGCAGGCGTCGCTCATGCGCGAGCTGACGTCACGGTTCCACGTGGGCGTGAACGGGCATGGGCCCCGGCCCTCTCAGCCGCCCGCGGGCGGCAACGGCGGGGTGAGCCGTGCCGAGGACGGGGAGATGCGGAGACTCACGCACCCGAGCGAGCCCGCGAAGACCGCTCCCTTCGCCGGACGGTAACGGGTCATGACCTCCGCTCATCTCGTTTGCTTCCGCGTCGGCAGAGAGACCTACGGGGTCGACATCTTCGTGGTCCGCGAGATCGTGAAGGCCCAGGAGATCACCCAGGTTCCGGGCGCTTCCGACTACGTGCTGGGAATCATCAACCTCCGGGGAAAGATCATCTCCGTCGTCGACCTTGCCCAACGGCTCCGCCTGGGAAAATCGAAGATCGATCGCGCCAGCCGGATTCTGGTAGTCGACCTCGACGGCTTCACCGTGGGGTTCCTGGTGGACGCCGCGACCGAGGTGCTGAAGCTCGCCCCCGAGTCGATCGAAGCCGCTCCCGACGAGCTGAAAGGCTCGGCCCACGATGACTACCTCGAGGGAGTGGGAAAGCTGAAGGACCGGCTAGTCATCATCCTCAACCCCGGAAACCTCCTCGCCGAAGGCGAAGCCTCAAGCTTGGCGACGGGGGAGAGCTCGCGGGCGAAAGCCCTGAGATGAACGCACAGATCAGCGAAGACGAGTTCCGCTTGTTCCGCGATCTCATCCATCGCGAATGCGGGCTCTACTTCGGTGACAACAAGAGGGCGTTTCTGTCCTCCCGCATCGGCAAGCGCCTCACCGCCAGGAGCATGGGGAGCTTCTACCGGTACTACCGCTATCTCAAAGAGGGCGGGCGGGAGCAGGAGGAGGAGCTGCTGCGCCTTCTCGACATCCTCACCATCAACGAGACGGCGTTTTTCCGAAACCGGCCTCAGTTCGAGTTTCTCGAGGAGGTGGTGATTCCGGAGCTCGCCGAAGGGAAGAAGAAACGGGGCGATTTCCTTTTCCGCATCTGGAGCGCCGGCTGCTCCACCGGTGAGGAACCGTACTCCATCGCCATCTCGGCGCTCGAGTCCTTGACCCCGAGGAGCGCCTGGGAGATTCGCGTCTACGCGTCGGATCTGTCGCTCACGGCGCTGGAGCGCGCCGACCAGGGAATCTACCCCGAAGCGAAGCTTCAGGGAGTGGGCTCGGAGCGGGAGAACCGGTACTTCGCGGAATCGGCCGAGGGCTTCCGCATCCGCGACGAGGTGAAGCGCCTGGTCATCTACGATTTCCACAACCTCAAGCACGAGAATGGCCTCCGGGACCTCGACGTGGCCTTCTGCCGGAACGTCCTCATCTATTTCGACGCCGAAGAGCAAGGGCGAGTGGTGGCGAAGCTGGTCCGAGCCCTGAAACCGGGAGGGTATCTCTTCCTCGGGCACTCCGAGTCGGTCCAGGGAAAGAGCGAGGACTTGAAGTTCGTGCACCACGGACGGGGAACCGCCTACCGGAAGGTCACCGAATGAGCGACGAGGTTTACTTGACCCCGGAGGAGCTCCTCGCGCTCAAGACGACGTTCCACGTCCAGACCCGGGAGATGCTTGAGGAGTTCTCCCAGCGGGTTCTCGCGCTCGAGGGCTCGAGCGATTCGAAGGATGTTCTGCGCGCTCTCGAGAGGACCGTCCACACGATCAAGGGCGATTCGATGGCGCTCGGTTTCGAGGCCCTGGCGAAGCTCGCCCACCGGCTCGAAGACTTTTTCCGCGCGCTTCGGGACCGCCCGATTCTGGAACGAGGGGCGATCGATCTGGTGCTCGCCTGCGGCGACACGATGTCGGAGCTGCTCGAGGCGTATTGCGCCGAGCCCCCCAAGCCTGTCCCGTCGATCGAGTCCCTCTGTGAGAGACTCGCGCCCTGGTTCGAGCCTTCCACCATGGAAATGGCGACGGAGCCGCTCCCCCAGGGCCGACCCTACCGGTTGACGCTGTGGTTCGTGAAGGACTGCCAGATGCGCTCCGCGGGGGCGTTCCTGGTGCGCCAGCGCCTTTCGAAGCTCGGCCGAATTCGAAGCATCAGCCCGGACCCGGAGTCTCCCGAGATCGAGACCGCGCCGCGGTGGGTCGTCGAGCTCGAGGCGACGAGCGGAAAGGACGAGATCCGCCGCGCGGCGCGGGTGCCGGGAGTCACTGCCCGGGTGCTGCTCCGGGAGCAGAAGCTTCCACCGCGAACCGCGATCGAGCCCACGCCCGCCGACCACGAAGAGGAAGGCTCGTTCGTTCGAACCGCCGGAAGCTCGACCAGCGCCGCCTCGGATCAGCTGCGCGTGGAAGTGAGCAAGATCGATCGCATCATGAACCTGGTGGGCGAGCTCGTCATCGGGCGATCGATGATCACGCAGGCGCTCTCCGAGTTCTCGAGCGGGGACGTACAGGGCACCGCCGCCGATCGCTTGAGCGACGCCAACGGCTTCCTCGAAAGAACCATGACGGAGCTTCAGGCCGCGGTGCTCAAGATCCGCATGGTCCCGGTGGAGCACGTGTTTCGCCGGTTCCCCCGTCTGGTTCGCGACCTCGCGCTCTCCCGAGGGAGAAGAGTAGACCTCGATATCCAGGGCGGCTTGACCGAGCTCGACAAGAGCATCGTGGATGCCCTGGGAGAGCCGCTGCTGCACCTCGTGAGAAACGCCATCGACCACGGTCTCGAGAACCCGCGGGAGCGGGAGCTTGCGGGAAAGCCTGCGGCGGGAAAGCTCAAGCTCGCCGCGTTCTACGAAGGCAACCACGCCCACGTCGTCGTCGAGGACGACGGGCGCGGCATCGATCTGGCTCGGGTCGGCGAGCGCGCGGTGGCCCTGGGCCTGATCGAGGCCTCGCAGCTCGACGCGATGACGCCCTCCGACGTCTTGAACACCATCTATCAGCCGGGGTTCAGCACCCGGGAGACGGTCTCCGATGTCTCCGGTCGGGGCATTGGCATGGACGTGGTGCGGGAGTCGATCGAGAACCTCAAAGGGGTGATCGAGCTTTCGACCGCGCCGGGGCAGGGAACCCGGTTCCTCATCCGGCTTCCGCTGACGCTCGCCATCCTCCGCGCGGTCCTCGTCGAGGTCGCGGGAAAGGCGTTCGCCATTCCCTTGACCGGTGTCCTCGAGATCGTTCGCCTTCCGCGGGATCGCGCCACCACCATCCTGGGGCACGGGGTGCTCCACTGGCGCGACCAGGTGGTGCCGCTGATATCTCTGCGGGAGGCTCTGGGATTCCCCGCGGAGGCCATGGGGGCCTTGGAAGAAAGCCCTTCGATGGCGCGCGGCCGCGATTTCGTGCTCCTGGTCGGGGAGGCGGAGCGCCGCATCGGGCTCATGGCCGAGGGACTCTTGGGAGAGCAGGAGCTCGTGGTGAAGCCCATCGAGGACCCGCTCGCTCGGAGCCCGGGGGTCGCGGGAGCGTCGATTCTCGGCGATGGACGAGTGGTTCTGATCCTCCACACCCGAGGTCTTCTCGACAAGCACGTGAGCCTGTCCCGGAGAGTCGAGGTGCTTCGTTGACGGAGCGACCCATTCGGGTACTGGTGGTAGACGATTCGGCCTTCATGAGGAAAGTGCTGGTGAAGATGCTCGAGCCCTACGACGACATCGAGGTGGTAGCGACCGCGATGGACGGGGTCTTCGCTCTGGAGAAGCTCGAGAGGGCGAAGCCGGACGTCGTGACCCTCGATCTGGAGATGCCGCGGATGGACGGACGGACGGCGCTCCAGCGCATCGTCGACGATTTCCAGCTCCCGGTGATTCTCGTCTCCGCCCATACCTCCAAGGGAGCGCGGGCGACCTTCGAGGGACTGGCGGCGGGGGCGGTCGATTTCGTCACCAAGCCCGCGCGCATCTTCAGCACACCTCTCGACAGCCTGAGCTCCGATCTGGCGCAAAAGATTCGTACCGCGGCCAAGGCCAAAGTCCGAAGGCCGGCGCTTCGCCCCGCCGAGCTGCGCGCGCTGCGCGCGCCTCTGCCGAAAGCGGCGCCGGCGACGGAAGTAGTCGCCATCGCGGTCTCCACCGGCGGCCCCAACGCCCTTTCGCTGCTCCTCTCCCAGATCCGAGGCGACTACCGCCCGGGGATTCTCATCGTCCAGCACATGCCCGAGGGCTTCACCGGGCAGTTCGCCGATCGGCTGTCGAAGCTCGCTTCCATCGGAGTGCGCGAGGCCGAGGACGGAGACGTCGTGGCCTCGGGAGTTGCTCTCGTAGCACCCGGGGGAAGGCACATGGAGATCGTGCGCGGCTCGGGAAAACTCCTGGTGCGCCTCTCTTTCGCACCGCCCCTCCGCGGCCACAGGCCCTCGGCCGACGTTCTCTTTCAATCGGTGGCGAAGAACGTGGGCGTGCGCGCCCTGGGCATGATCCTGACCGGCATGGGAGAGGACGGCGCCGAGGGTCTTCTCGCGATTCACGCGGCGGGTGGACGTACGCTGGCCCAGGACGAGGCCAGCTCCGTGGTCTTCGGGATGCCCCGCGCGGCCATCGAGAGAGGCGCGGTGGACAAGGTGTTGTCGCTTTCGGAAATGGGCGCTTATCTGAACGCTCTCGAGGCCCGTCACTATCCTCAGGGAGGATCCACATGGATCGCATGAAGAGCGAGACGCCGGGGCTTCCGAGCTTCCGGTTCCTCGTGGTCGACGACTCGGAGTTCGCTCGCCGCAACATGAAGAAGATCCTCACCTCGGTCGGAGGCGAGGAGGCGGGATCCGCCGCCAACGGCCGCGAGGCGATCGAGCAATACATGAAGTTCAAGCCCGATCTGGTGTTCATGGACATCACCATGCCCGAGATGGAAGGAGTGGAAGCGGTCCAGGGGATCCTCCACCGCGACGCGTCGGCCAAGATCGTCATGGTGAGCTCCAACGGCTACCAGGAAATGATCAAGGCGGCGCTGGAGTCGGGAGCCAAGCACTTTCTCACCAAGCCGGTTGAGCCCCGTCAGGTGGCCTCGGTGGTGAGCTTCGTCCTGGGAGAGGGTTAGTGCGTTACGACTTCGTGAATCCTTTCGTGAGCTCGGCGCGGGAGATCCTGGAAGAGGTGCTCTCGGGACGAATCGCCGCGGGAAAGATCCGGCTGTCCCCGGCCCCGGTGTCGAGCCGGGGGGTGACGGCGATCGTGGGCGTGACCGGGGAGGGCGAGGGCCGGGTGCTCTTCGACATGTCCCGCGAGACCGCGCTCGCCATCGCCACCGAGATGAACCAGGAGGCCCAAACGGATCTCGGGGCCCTGGCGAAGGAGACGCTCTCGGAGCTCGCGAGCATGATGACGGGAAGAGCGATCACCGTTCTGAATGACCGCGGGCACCACCTCCGGGTGTCGCCCCCGACGCTCATCGCCGGAGACAACGTGACCATCTCCAACGCGGAGCTCGAGACCCTGGTGGTGCCGCTTTCGACGTCCTGCGGTGAGGTCATCGTCAACGTGGCGATGGAAACCGTCTAATGCCGTTCCAACTTGTTCAGCGAAATTTCCTCCGCCAGGCTTGGCGAGGGGCCCGAGTTCTTCGGATGCGTCTTCTTAGTACGACCGAGTTGGAACGGCACTAACGGAGAGGACCATGTCCCGAGAACAGCAAGCGAACTCCAAAGCCGCCGACGAGGCCCATCTTCGAAAGCAGGTCTTGGAGCTCGAGCGCCAGGTCGCGGACCTGGAGGCGGGGCTCGCGATGCAGGCCAGCGGGGGGGAGAAGGCTCTCATCACCGCTCTCTCCGACCTCCGGACGCGACTGGAGCAGTTGGAGAAGGAGAACCGCGAGTTCGCGAATATGTATGTGGAGATCCAGGAGCAGAACGAGGCCCTGACCAACCTCTATGTGGCGAGCCAGAGGCTCCACGCCACGTTCGATCTCGAAGAGGTGAAGGCGATCATCACCGAGATCCTGGTGGAGATGGTGGGCGCCGAGGAGTTCGGGCTCCTGGTGTTCGACCGGGAGAAGAAGAACCTCCATGTCCTCGCGGGCGAGGGCATCCGGGAGCGGCTCCCCAAGGAAACGCTTCCGGTGGGCGAAGGCATCATCGGCGACGTGGCCCGCACCGGAGAGGCCTTCTACTTCGCCCCCAAGAGCGAGGCGGAGAAGAACGCCCACCTCCCGCTCGCCACCCTTCCCCTGAAGCTCGGCGACCAGACGGTCGGGGTGGTGGTGATCTATCGCCTCCTGGGCCACAAGCCGAGCTTCTCGCCCATCGACCATCAAATTCTCGAGCTGGTTGCGGCGCACGCGGCGAGCGCCCTCGTGTCGGCGCGCCTTCACAGCACCATGGACCGAAAACTGAAGACCATCGAGGGTTTCATGCACCTCATGAAATCGCGGTGAGGAACTAGGGAGAACCGCATGCCTACCAAGAACCTTCTGGTCGTCGACGATTCGGCGACGACGAGGATGCTCATCTCGCTCACCCTCAAGAAGGAGGGCGTCTACCGCATCGTCGAGGTCTCGAACGGCCGCGAGGCGGTGGACAAACTGAGCGTCGAGCCCGTCGACTGCGTCCTCACCGACATCAACATGCCCCAGATGAACGGGCTCGATCTGATCTCCTATATCCGCTCCCAGCACCGGGAGCCCAAGCTCCCCATCATCGTCATCACCACTCAGGGCGAGGAGGAGGCCCGAGACAGGGGCATGGCCCAGGGCGCCAACGCCTATCTCACCAAACCGATCTCCGGCCCGAAGCTGGTGAGCCTGGTGAAGGAGCTTCTCGACTGACGGCCGCCCTCCGGGCGCAGCGTCGGTTCAATCACCCATGGGACTCAAAGGCCGCCTCGAAGATCTGCCGCTCCTGGACATGCTGCAGATCATCGCGTTCTCGCGGAAGAGCGGATTTCTGCGCATCGCGGCGACGAAAGGCCGGGGCGCGGTGGTGCTCCGCGAAGGCCGCGTCCTCTTCTCCTACTCATGGTCCACGCTCGCGGGCCTGGAAGAGCTGGTGCGGCATCCGGAGAAGGTGACGGTTGCGCTCATCCGCGAGCAGATTGAGGTCTCGCTGCGCGAGCTCGGGAGTCTGAGAGAGGGACATTTCCAGTTCGAGCTGGCCGACCCTACTTCCGAGGAGTTCGGGGGTGTCCGCATCCAGCCGTTCCTGTTGCCCGACGGTATCGACACCCAGGATCTCCTCCTCGACCTCGCGGTCGAGATCGACAACGAGAGGCGTGAGGCCACGTCACTCCTCGAGCTCGCGTTTCAGGGCGACCTCCCTCCGGAGCCCGCGGCCGCAGTCGAGCGCCGCGTCGAGCGCGCTCCAGCACCCTCTGCCGTCACCCCGCCGTCGCCGGCTCCTACGGCTCCCCCCGCGGCACCCCGGATGCGAATCTCGGTCGTGGTCGTGGACGACGAGGCGCCGGTGCGGGAGGTCGTGAGCGAGGAGCTGGCGAAGAGAGGGTACCGGGTCTTCACCGCTTCGAATCCGGCGACCGGTGCGGGTATGGTCCAGGAGCGCGCGGCGGCGGGTGAGCGTGTGATGGTGGTGGTCGATCTCAAGATGCCGACCTCGACCGAGCGCAGCTTTTTCGGGGGCTTCGAGCTCATCCGCCGAGTGCACAGAAACCATCCCGCGATCCCCGTGCTCCTGATGACCGAGACGTTGTCGGACAAGGCGAGAGCGAGAGCGAAAGAGCTCGGCATCCGCAGGCTCGCCTACAAGCCGACGCTGAGCAAGATCGACGCGAAGCTCTACGTCCAGGAGCTGCGTGATTTCGCCTCGACGATAGCGGATCAGCTGGCGAAGCTTCAGGAGGACCACCCTTCGGGGGGAAACGGACGGGCGACCGAGTCTTTACCGCCGGCCGGCGGTAGCATGGACTTCCTTGCTTCGATGACCAAGAAGCTCGTCGAGCCGGGAGGGTCGACGGACGTTTCCCGGCTGGTGATGGAAGTGGCCGCGAGTTTCCTCGAGCGCGGTGTGTTGTTCGTGGTGAAGGGCGACGCCGCCCGCGGTCTCGCCGCCTTCGGGGTCGGACGGTCGGCGAAGCACAGCACCGAGACGGCGCAGGGAATGTCGGTCGAGATCGCGCACAGTCCGGCCTTCGCCGAGGCCGTGCGTCGCGGCTCGGCTTATCGCCTGTCGAAGGATCTGGAGTCGCTCGACGGGCCGATGTTCAAGGTGATCGGTCGCGGACAGGCCTCGGAAGCGGTTCTGATCCCGCTCCTCTACAACCGCGCGACCCTCCTTCTTCTTTATGGAGACAACGCCCCGAGCGGCCGGGCTCTCGGGGACCTCGGGGGCCTGGAGCTCTTCATCGCCCAGGCGGGCATGGCGCTCGAGAACAAGCTGCTGCAGCGCAAGCTCAGGGAAGAGGACTCGGGCCTCTTCGGCGATGCCGGAAGTTCCGAGGACGGCAGGGACGCCCGTGCGTGAGATGGCGAGCGCCGTTTTCCGCAGTCCTGAAGCCGCCCCGGCTGACTGCACTGCGACGTCTAGTGCCGTT
>Ga0326597_10004290_pt1 | contig 20106 bp, 20 predicted proteins | sample RVTome_12_FD_203789 | JGI IMG/M metagenome (GOLD analysis project Ga0326597, IMG submission 203789) | Soil microbial communities from uranium-contaminated site in the Upper Colorado River Basin, Wyoming, United States - RVT100D185 | ecosystem: Environmental > Terrestrial > Soil > Contaminated >...
GCGTCGCACAAGAGCGCGTATGATGTCCACCACGCCATCCATGTGCGCGGGTTGCAGCGTTGCCGTGATCGACGTGCAATCCCAGTCGGCGGCGCTGGCCGCGGTCGTTCCCAGATCCTCGAACCGCTCTGCGATCTGCGCGCTGTCGAGCGCCCCGGCCCCCTCAATCAGCATCGACGCCGTCAGGCTCGCGAGGCCTTCATTCCCAGCGAGATCTCCTGCGCCGCCAGCCCCGTCGATGACGATGGCAATGGTCACGAGCGGAAGCCGCGGCATGTGCGCCGAGACGACGCGCACCCCGTTGCCAACGACCTGGCGGTCTGCGTGCGGAAAATGGAACTCCCGGGCACTGCCGGGCGGGGGCCTGACGGCGAGGGGATCGGTCACCCGTCAGCCTTTGGCACGTACACGAGCGATGCGCGATTGGCGGCGTGGAGAAACTCGTTCGCGAAGGAGGTCACCGCTGCCGGCGTCACGGCCTGATACCGCGCGGGCTCGCTGTTCACCCGCGCCGGCTCGCCAAAGTAGGTCGCCAGCATTGAGAGTCGGTCTGCTCGTCCCTGGGCGCTCTCCAGCGCGGCGACAAGATCGGTCTCGACCTGCGCGAGAGCCCGCGCGACTTCGGGAGCGGTGACACCGGATTCGGCGACGCGATCGACCTCTTTCACAACCTCGCGCTCGAGGGTGGTCGCATCGACACCGGGCCTGGCCGTCGCGTCGATGACGAGCAAATCGCATCCCTTCACGAGGTCGTACGTGAACACCGAGATCTCCGACGCGATTTCCCGCTCGCGCATCAGCGTGCGATACAAGCGGCAACCGCGCCGGAGTCCGAGCACCGAGCCGCAGACACTGGCGGCGTACCATCGGGGCGATCCGTGCGGAGGAATGCGAAAAGCGAGGAATAGCCGCGGCAACGCGACCGCGTCCTCCACGACTGCGCGCAGCCATGTCCCGAACGTCGACGGCAGTTCGGTCGGCGGGAGCGGCGGCCGATGCCCGCCTGGCGCTATGCCGCCGAAATAGCGTTCGATCAGCTCACGTGTACTGCGCTCATCGAAGTCTCCAACCACGGTGAGCACCGCGTTGTCAGGTGTGTAATACGTGCGAAAGAACTCCGCCACATCGTCCAGGTGCGCGGCGTCGAGGTGCTCCATCGAGCCGATGAGTGAGTGATGAAACGGGTGCGTCGCGGGGAAGACGAGCGCCGGAAGACGCTCCCACCACGTGCCGTACGGACGATTGTCGACGGACCAGCGTCGCTCGTTCTTCACTACTTCCCGCTGCGTTGTAAGTTTCTCCTCGGTCAGCGCCGGCAGCAGGTTTGCCATGCGGTCGGCTTCGAGCCACAGAGCAAGGGCAAGATGGTGCGAGGGAACGGTTTCGTAATAGTTCGTGCGGTCTATCCACGTCGACCCATTCAGCGTCCCACCCGCCCGTTGCACGAGTTCGAAGTGCTCATTGGCCCCGACATGGGCCGAGCCCTGGAACAGCATATGCTCGAACAGGTGCGCGAACCCCGTGCGCTCAGGGCGTTCGTTCGCCGATCCGACGTGATACCAGAGGTTGACGGCGACGATCGGCGCCGTATGGTCCTCGGACAGGGTAACTCGCAGGCCGTTGGCCAGGCGAAACTCGCGAACAGGAACGTTCACACCCGTGCGGCGCGCGGCGCTGGCCGCTCATTGGGAAGCCGCTCCGGCAGACGGCCGGCGCCGCGCATGCGCTATTTCCGGTATGACAGCACGAATGACGTGACGCTGCGCGTGAGCTGCGAATTGGTCACCGTGATTCGTGTCGGCTCAGCCTCTCCGTCGTACGCCGCAATCACAAACCCGCCCTCGATTGTGAACGTCCCCGTTCGCGACTCCGGAATCTCGGTCGGCGTTCCGGTACCGTCCACGCGCGACACGCGGAGTGTGAGCACGTCCGTAATGATGCGGTCTGAGTTCATCGTAATCGAGCCGGACACGATTTCCACCCGCTGCACACCGTCGGCCGCGGCCAGAAACGGGATGCTGCCGCCATTCACCAGGTACAGGGAGTACGCCCCGACAATACTCTCGTAGGTCGGAACGACGAACGGTTCGTCATCGGTCGAGCACGCGGACGCGACGGCGAGGAAGGCAGCGGCGAGCGCGCGGGTAACAACTCGCATGCGGATGGCCATTAAGTGAAGGGGTGTGGTTCAGATGATCGCTGGTGACGCGGCGCGGCGCCAGGGCATTGCGCCTCACGCACCGGGAGCGAAGATGGCGACCGGGAGCTTGACCGATTCACTCAATACATACCGCCATTCGGTAACGGCGTTCCGCGCGATCGGGCTCGTACGAGTCGGCGATGTCGCCGCATCCAGTCCGTGCCGCGCGGCGAGAATTCGCAGCCGCAACGCGTGGAACGGATCACTCACGAGCACGACCCGTCGCAGGCCTTCGCCCCGGAGAATCGCGGCTGCTGATCGCACCGACTGCCCTGTTGTGCGTCCCGTCCGTTCGACGAGAATGGCTGACGCCGGAATCCCCTTGGCCACCAGGTATCGCCGCCCCACTTCGGCCTCGCTGATGGTGTCGCCGTCGCCGACACCGCCGGTCAGCAGCAGCAACGGGGCGACGCGTTCACGCCACAGCGCGGCGCCATGATCGAGGCGGGCGCGAAGGACGGGGGAAGGACGACCCGCCCACTGCGCCGCACCGAGCACAACGATCGCGTCGGATGCGCGCCGGCTGTCCAACCGCCCAGCGAGCACCACGGCGGAAACGCTCGCGATCCATCCCAGAGCGGCGAGGGCCAGCGTGGCGACGATCAGCCGCCTTGGGCGGCGCGCGGTGCGAGGCGCTCGCACGCTCAGGAGCCAGTCACGTCGTGCCGAGCGACAGCACCGCGAGCCAGAACGCGTCGAACGCTGGCCGGTGGTCCCGGTCCGGGCGCACCGCGATGTCGAGTGCGAGCCCGTCGGTCAGCCCTACGTAGGCCGCGGCAAGTGAGCCCCGGGACACCGGCGGTGCGAAACCGAGCAGGTCAACGACACGTCCCAGTGTGCGCTCGGCGGCCAGGTGTCGCCGTGCGATCGCCGCCGCGAGCGCGGCGCGGGTGGGTTCGGTCGTTTCCGTCGCCAACGCGATCAATGCACGGTGCGAACCGCGCTGCGCGAACGACACGAACGATCCCCACAAGTCGTCGAGCACCGTTGCGGCGGTGCTGGCGCGCAGCGCCGCCTCCTCGGCGGCGATCAGCTCGCCTGTCAGCCGATCGGCGCACGCGACAAGCAATGACTCTTTGTCCGGGAAGTGATAGTGCACGAGCCCTTTGCTCGTGCCCGCCTCCGTGGCCACGCGCTGAACGCTTACGCGGGACGCTCCCTCCGCGCTCAGAATCGACGACGTCGCATCGAGCAGCCGGTCCATCGTCGCCGCGCCGCGGGCGTTCGCGTGCCCGGCGACCACGCTCAAAACGTCTCCACCGTATGCGGCGCCGGGGCGTGAACGCGGTACCCGTCTGCCATCAGCACATCACGCAGTGCCGTTTGCGCCGCTGGTTCGCCGTGCACCAGCCATACCGGGCCGAGGTTCGGCGACGTTTTTTTCACCGTGTCGAGCCACATCCGGAGTTCCACGCGATCGGCGTGCGCGCTGTAGCCGTTCAGAATCTCGACGCGCGCCCTCAGCGGGACGTCCTCGCCGAGGATCCTGAGAATGGGGCGTCGCTCCACGATGCGGCGCCCAAGCGTGTGCTCGGCCTGGAAGCCAACGATGAGAACGGTATTGCGCGGGTCGGGTGCGCCGTGAATAAGGTGGTGCTGGATGCGTCCCGACTCCGCCATCCCTGACGCGGAGATGATGATCATCGGCCCGCGCGCGCTGTTCAGCCCCTTCGATTCTGTGGCATCGCGAACGTAGCGAATGGACTCGTCGCGGAAGAGCTGCCCGAGGGTTCGCACACCGACCTCAGTACGGTCATAAGCATCAGGATGCAGCTCAAACACCCCGGTGGCCCTGGTCGCCAGGGGGCTGTCGACGAAGACGGGCAGCGCCGGAATCAGGTTGGCCTCGATCAGGCTCCGGAGATCGTATACCAGTTCCTGCGTGCGCCCGACGGCAAACGCCGGGACGAGAATTCGGCCTCCACGCGCCGCAGCCTCGTTTACAACCCGGGCGAGTTCAACCCGCGCGCCTTCAACGGAGACGTGATCGCGATTGCCATACGTTGACTCCATGATCACGGCGTCCGCACCCGAGGGCGGTTGCGGGTCGCGGATGATCGGCAGCCCGCGCCGGCCCACATCACCGGAAAACACGAGGCGCTTCTTTGTTTTCGCCTCCGTGAGGTCAAGCGAAACGCTCGCCGACCCCAGTATGTGACCGGCATCCTGGAAGGTCGCGACGGCACCCGGCCCAACCGTAATCGGGTGATTGTACGGCACGCTCACCATCTGATTCAGGGTCTGCACGACAGCGCGCTGGTCATAGAGGGGCGGAGCGTGCTCTCGCCCCCGGCGCTCGAGGTACTCGGCGTCCTTCACCTGAATGTGCGCTGAATCGGCAAGCATGATTGCGCACAGGTCGCGCGTCGCGGGCGTGCAGTAGATCGGGCCGTCAAACCCGCGTGCGACCAGAAACGGAATGCGCCCCGCATGATCGATGTGCGCATGCGACAGCACGATCGCGTCGGCGGCCGCGAGGCTCGCCGGCAGCTGCGCGTTCTTCTCGCGCGACTCCTGCCGCCGGCCCTGGAACAGGCCGCAATCGAGTGCGATCGTCGCGCCGTTTGCGCGCACGAGATGACACGACCCGGTTACCTCGTGCGCGGCGCCGACGAATTCGACCTCCACGTGCTAGCGCTCCGCGTCGGTGTCGCGTGCGAACACGACCGTCAGACGCAAGCCGTCTTGCGTCATCATCGCCGGGACCCATCCGCCGCGACTGCGCTCGTTCAGAAGGTCTGTGAGCGAGTCCTCGTCGTCCCGGGTGCTCCGGCTGAGCCGGAGAATCACCGCCTGATACTCCTGCATGGGCCAGAAACTAGCCGCGGACGCCAAGCGCTGCATACCCGCCGGGCGCGCTTGCCTTGTCAGTCTTGTTCGCTTTCACGAGCGACGCTATCATTCTGCCCTGCCGCGACTTCCGCCGTTCGCGCTGACGAATCACCCGTCTGCCGGAAATGCTCATCAACCTCGTTCCGGACTTCCTTGCGGTCATCGGCTCAGCCGATCCGGTCGCGGCATACGGGACGTACTATCGCGCACACGAGCGAATTCTCGGCGCGTACTGGCAGAATTACGTGATCGATCCGGACGCGCCCCAGTTTGCCGATGTGGTCGGGGCAACGGTTGCGGCGCGACGCGACGACCTGCGCGCGATGCTCGCACACACAGACGTGATCGCGATCGCGCGAACCGCCGAACAGCGGTGCCGAGAGCTGCTCGAGATCGACGTCGAGTTCGACGTGGTGCTGATGATCGGGGTCGGCGCAGCAAACGCCGGCGAAATCGTTGTCGATGGCCGCGGGATGGCGTTTGTTTGCCTCGAGCACTTTACCGGGGTCGCAAACCCGGACACGCACGGACTGGGCCTCGAGCCCGAGCTGATCGCGCTGTGGCTCGCGCACGAAATCGCACACGTCGTCCGGTACACGTCGCCGCAGAGCAGGAGCGTGATGAGGTCGCTCGTTGCTGGTTCCGGTGGCCGCTACTCGTACTGGGACACCGGACGCGCAGCCCCCCTCCGCGAGCTGCTGGCTAACGAGGGGCTGGCGGTGCACGTGTCGCGGATGGTCAGCCCGGGGCACGCGGCGTGGGAGTACTATGGGTACACACGGAAGGAGTTTTCGCGCATTCGTGAGCTGGCGCCCGTGATCGATCGTGCGGCAACCGCCGACGCGCATATGGTCGGCCTCGGTCTCCGCCTGAAATACCTGCTCGGCGGCATGAGCGACGCGGCACGAACTGCCGAGCGGGTCGTTCTGCCGGAGCGCGCCGGGTATTTTGCCGGCGCTCGAATGGTCGAGTCCGCCATCGCGCGTCACGGATTGCCGTGGGCAGTCCGCGCGCCGGCCGAAGAGCTCGTGGCTGCGCGCGCCGAAGCGAGGACCGCGTAGAGTCCTTGCTCGCGGCGCCTGCGGCTTACTTGCCCACGCAGAAGCGCGCAAACACCCGGTCCAGCACGTCCTCGGTATCAACGGCGCCAATGAGCGAATCGAGCGCAAGGACCGCGGCGTGCACGTGCGTGGCCGCGATCGTCGTCGGCAGTGCGCCGGATTCCCATGACGCGAGAAAGAGGGCGAGCTCCGCGCCTGCCTGCGCGAGTGCGCGCTCGTGCCGTGCGCGTGTGATTACCGGGATGTCTGCGGGTGGCCGGGGATGTCGCACCGTGAGCGTCTCGCCCACGATCCGGCGAAGCGCGACCAGGCCCTGCCCCGTCAGCGCGCTCACCGCAACATCGGCACCGCCTTCGGACTCGGCCCGGTCCGTCATCGTCCGCACGCGGACAACGGCCCCCTCCGTTCTACCGCTGACCGCGGCCTCAGCCGTGCCTCGATCGCGCACGCGTTCACCACAAATCAGCACCACGTCGGCTCGCGCGAGCCACTGTCCGCTTACCTCGACGCCGAGTCGTTCAGCGGGCTCGATGGCGTCGCGCAATCCGGCGGTGTCGACTAGCCGCCACGGATACGGTTCGGCCTCGATGAACACCTCGATGGCGTCGCGCGTCGTCCCGGGGTGTTCCGTGACGATGGCTCGCTGTTCGCCGATCAGCGCGTTGAAGAGCGATGACTTTCCAGAATTGGGAACGCCAGCGAGCACGACGACCGCGCCAGACCGGCCCAGTTGCGCCACCGGCAGGGTCGAGAGGAGCTGCTCGATTTCGCGCTGCACCATCTTGCACAGCTCACTGACCTGGGATGACGGGACGGGTCCATCGTCCTCTTCCGGAAAGTCAATGTCGTAGGCGAGAAGCGCCTCGAGGTCGATCAGGACGGTGCGCAGCACCGCGATGCGCCGGGTCAGCGCGCCACTGAGCTGCGCGAGGGCGGCGCGATGCAGCACGCTACTTGTGGCGTCGATGAGGTCGCCGATCGCCTCAGCCTGCAGCAGATCCAGTTTCCCGTTGAGCAGGGCGCGGCGCGTGAACTCACCCGCGCGCGCTGGACGAGCCCCGGCGCGCACAAATGCCGCGAGCACGCTGGCCGGCGCGACCGCCCCTCCGTGCGCGGTCACCTCCAGCACATCTTCCCCGGTGAACGAACGTGGGGCGGGAAACCATGTCGCCAATGCGCTGTCGGCGACATCGCCAGATCCCGGATTCCGGATGACCGCGAGTGTCGCAACGCGCGGTACGAGCGGCCACGGTCGCACGCACGCTGCACCAATGCTGTTGGAGCCGGGTCCAGTGACACGAATCGTGGCCAGCGCGGCACGGCCGGGCGGCGTGGCCATCGCCGCGATGGTGTCACCGCCCGGCGGCGACAACTCAGCCCGACGGCTTTGCGAGTTTTGCCCGCTCATTGGCGATCAGCCATTGTTGCGGGAGCGCGGCGAGGTTCTGCGCCGCGTAATACAGGTTCAGTCCCGCGGCGAAATTGAACAGGATCACGAGCATCATGCCCGGCAGGAAGTACAGCATCAGCTTCGCCTGCGGGTTGGGCGGCGCGTTGCGCATGCCGATCCACGACAGCACGAACATGGAGGCCGCCATCACGACAGGCAGTATGTAAAACGGATCCTTCTGACTGATGTCCACCATCCACCAGAATGAGACCCCGCGGAATTCGATCGTGTTTTGAAATACGAAGAACAGTGCGAACAGCACCGGCATCGGGATCAGCATCGGGAGGCACCCACTCAACGCGCTGAACGGACTCATGCCGTGCTCGCGATAGATACGCATGATCTCCTCGCGTTGCTTCTGCGGATTGCTCGCGTACTTCTTCTGTGCAGCTGATAACTCTGGCTGAATGCGCTGCATCCGCAGGCTCGCGCGCATCGCCGTCTGATTCAGTGGCCAGAGCACAACGCGCACGAGGATGCCGAAAATGATCAGCGTCCAGCCGTAGTTCAGCTGCAAGACGTCTTTCATCCACAGGAGCACGCGCATTACGATCGTCGCGAACGGCTGGATCATTCCCTGCATGAAGCCGCCGTACGGATTCGCGCTCTCGAACGCGCGCCCCATCGCCAGCAAGCGCCGCCATTCCTGCGGGCCCGCGTACACCTCAAGGTCTGCGCGGCCCGACTGCATCGGGACCACCACGGTGGCGTGTCCCGACGTGTGCATACGCCAGGTACGCGGCGTGCCCGTCACCTGCAGCTCCGCGAACGCTTCGCTCTCGGTTCGCGCGAGAATTCCGACGAGGAAATACTTGCTCTTGGCTACGGCCCACTGATGCGGACCGGGGCGAAGCCTCCTTTCGCCCGGGTCCAGCTTGCCGAAGCGAATGAGGTCAGCCCCGCCGTTGACTGGCTTGTACGCATACGCCAGGTGCTGATAATCCGTCGCGGAGTCCGCCTCGCTCGAGCGGAAACCACGAGGAAGATCCACGAGCAAGTACGCCCCCACGCCAACTCCGCTCGCTTCCACCGTCAGGCGGTGCACGTAGCCGACGGGTTCGTCCTGCCGATTGATGCGAACGTGGTACGTATCAGGAGCGAAGCTCCAGCGCACTGACACCGGCACTCCGCGCGCGGCGCCCCCGAACTCCACAGTGCCGCGTGCGCTGTCTGCCGTTACCGACAGTGGCATGCGGTCCAGCGGAATCGTGTCGCCACCGACCACTATCTGGAACTGCAGCAGCGGTTCGTGCGCGCGCGCCAGCTCAACCCGGCTCGAGTCGCCTCCGAGCGAATGGTAATTCGCAAACTCGGCACCGATGAGTGCGCCACCTAGAGATGAGAGCCGTAGTCGCGCGTTCGGTGTAGCGACCGCCACCGTCTCGGCGCGTACCGCCGGCACCGCTAACGAATCACCGATTGTTCGCGCGGTGTCCGCGACCGGAAGCGCGGCCGCACCAGGCGGTCGGGTCGGCGCTGCGGGCCGAGCGGCCCCGGGAGCCGGGTCGGCCGATTGCGACACCGGAGCGCGGGGCCGTCCGGGGAACAGCACCGGCGTAAGCATCACGACGACCGCTGTCAGCAGCAATGCGAGGAAGAATCGCCGGTTCACAGGCGCGCGTTAGTCGGGGACAGGATCGTATCCACCTGGTCGAAACGGGTGGCAGCGTAGAATTCGTTTCACGGCGAGCCAACTGCCACGCCACGGACCGTGGCGCGACAACGCCTCAATGGCGTATTCGGAGCAAGTCGGGAGGTACCGGCAGGACGCCGGCAGTAGCGGGCTCAGGCCGACTTGGTACGCTCGGACACCGAGTACAAGCACCCGTTGAAGCGCTCTCCGGATCATGCTGGCACGCTCAGCTGGGACGCCAGGGTGAGCATGCCCCGCCGGAGCGTCTCGAACGGCACCCGGTACGCCAACGGCGTGGCGCGGACGACGACGTCCTGCGGCGCTATGCCCGGAAGCAGCTCGCGCCGCACGAGCTCGCGAAGCCGCCGCTTGACGCGGTTGCGGGCGACCGCGCTCTCGCCGAAGCGGGGAACCACGATTGCCACGCGCGGATGTGAAAGTGATGAGGGGACCCTGCGAATCTCGAACCACGGGGTGCGGTCACGCGTGCCTTCGGTCCGCACGCGCTCTATGTCATCGCCCCGGACCAGGCGGCATTGGCGGGGGAACCGTGCCCGCTCAGACCGCAGCGTACTTCGATGACAGCTTCACGGTGAGCCGCTTGCGCCCCTTCTTCCTGCGGCGGCTAAGCACCTCTCGGCCCCAGCGGGTCTCCATCCGCGCGCGAAAACCGTGTTTGCGAATGCGGCGTGTGTTGCGCGGTCGGTATGTCGGCTTTCCCATCGGGTCTCCAGCGAGTCAAGCTTTTTCGTGAGCGTAAGGCCCGTAAACCTATCTGACTGGCGGAGATGGTTCAAGCCGCTGCGTTTGCCCTCGCGGGGCGCACGTTGACTTTTCCACAGCTGCATCCTAGTATCGCCGCCCCGGTCCGCACCTGCGCTCGCGCCCCCGTGACATCCATTACCGCCGAAGAAGCCTGGTCCCGCTTGCTCGATCGCGCACGCATCGAGCTTTCGGAACAGGCCGTGGCGACGTGGCTGTCACCGCTGACCCCCGACTCGCTCGACGACCAAACGCTGACCGTTACCGCTCCCGACCAGTGGTCGGTCGAGTGGAATGAGCAAAAGCACGGCGCGGTCCTTGAACGGCTTGCGCCGGTGGCGCTCGGCCATCCACTGCGCATCGCGTTTCGCGTCCAGGCCGAACGCATCAAGCGCGCGCAAATGGACCTGTTCGTCGAGCCGGCTCCACGTGCCGCGACCGTCGTGGGGACGGCAGCTGCCGTGGTGCCGTCGCTTTCGCCTCGATACACGTTCGACAACTTCGTCGTCGGCAAGTCGAACGAGCTCGCCGCCGCGGCGGCAGCCGCGGTCGCGCAGCAGCCCGGAACGGCCTACAACCCGTTGTTCATCTACGGGCCGACCGGGCTCGGTAAGACGCACCTGATGCAGGCAGTCGCGCACGATATCCTGCAGCGCGATGCTGCAATGCGAATCGTGTACATCAGTGCCGAGCAGTTCATGAACGAACTGATCTCGGCCATCAATCAGCGGACAACGCATCTCTTCCGGCGCCAGTACCGCGAGACCGACCTGCTGCTGGTCGACGACGTGCACTTCATCAGCCGCGGTGAGCAGACGCAGGAGGAGTTCTTCCACACGTTCAACGCCTTGTACGAAGCCGGGCGTCAGATCGTGCTGACGAGCGACCGGCCGCCCGACGAGATCCCCCGGCTCGAACAGCGCCTCGTCTCCCGCTTTGCCTGGGGCATGGTCACCGACATAGCGATCCCCGACCTGGAGCACCGGATCGCAATCCTCCGGCAGAAGGCGGCGGTCGACCATCTCGAGCACACGCTCAGCGACGACGTCATTCGGTTCGTGGCCGAGCACGTGCGCACCAACGTGCGCGAGCTCGAAGGCTCTATCCTCAAGCTGCTGGCGTATGCGTCGCTCAAGCGCTCGGAAATCACTGTCGCGCTTGCGCGCGAGGCCCTGCGCGACAAGCTCCGCAATGCCGGCGACGGCGCTGATAGTGCCACCGACACCCTTGTTGCCGGCATCCAGCACGCGGTAGCACAGGAATGGGGGGTCACCGTGGACGGTCTTCGCTCGAAGACCCGAACCAAGACCCTCACGGTGCCCCGCCAGGCAGCCATGTACCTGCTGAGGCAGATCACCGGTCTTCAGCTCGTCGAGATCGGGGCCGCTTTTGGGAACAGGGACCACTCGACGGTCATCCACAGCCTCGAGCGGGTTGAGGACATGCTCCAGTCTGACGAACTGTTCCGGGGACGTGTTGAGAAACTCCGGAAACACCTCGGTTCTCCGCAGTAACTCGCCCTCTTCGCACAGGTCGCTTTGTGAACACTGTGAGCATCGCGGACGTTCCACATGCAGTCCACATCGAATTCACACGCCCGGAGGGGCGCTAACTTCAGTAGTCGCAGGAGCTTTCGCAGTTCTCCCACGTCGTCCACAGTACTATTACTTCTGCCGTAATTCCGGGGCATACCGCTCCATTACAACAGTGCCTGACCCCCGGTCAGCTTGAGGCCGAAATGCGCTTCACGATTTCGCGTGAGAAACTACAGGAAGGACTCGCAGCAGTTGCCTCGGTGATCCCAGCCAAGACAACTCTGCCTGTACTTGCCAATCTGCTCATCGAGGCCACCGAGCGCGGGATCAGGCTGGCCGGGACCGACCTGGACATCGGCGTGAGCACCGAAGTCAACGCGGAAGTCGAAGCGACCGGTGCAGTCACGGTGCCTGCCAAGAAACTCTCCGAAATTGCGCGCGAGCTCCCGCCGGCACCCGTCAAGTTCGCGGCTCAGGGAGAACAGCGCATTACGCTTGAATGCGGCCGGTCGAAGTTCAAGCTGCTTGGCTTGCCGAAAAGCGAGTTTCCCGCGCCCCCAAGCGTTCGCTTTGACCAGAGCTGGCGAATCCCGTCCGGCGATCTTCATAAGCTCATCTCCCACGTGGCCTTTGCAGCTTCGACGGAAGAGAGTCGGCCAATCCTGAACGGCGTGTTGTGGGAGCTGCGCTCGGACTCGATGCGAATGGTTGCCACGAACGGGCACCGGCTGGCGAAGATGGAACGGCCGGCGGTGGGACGCGCCGAACCTGCGGAACTGATTGTCCCGCCCAAGGCGCTGGATCAGATTCGGCGCTTGTTCCCGGCGGAAGAGGAGCTCGAAATTGCGCGTGGCGAAAACCACCTCGCGTTCCGCTCGCCTTTCACGTCGGTCTATACGCGCCTGATCGAGGGTCCGTATCCCAACTACGACCAGGTCATTCCGCGCGACAACGATCGCGTGGCGTTCCTCGATAAGCAGGCGTTCACCGGAGCGCTTCGCCGAATGAGTGTGGTCGCCTCGGACCAGACCCACCGAATCCGACTGTCATTCAATGCGGGCATGGTCAAGTTCAGCGTGAACACTCCTGACCTCGGCGAGGCGCAGGATGAAATCCCAATCCGGTTTACGGGCGACCCGCTGGACATCGGCTTCAACGCGGCGTACCTGTTGGAGATCCTGCGCAACATTCCGACCGATGAGGTCAGAATGACGTTCAAGGCGCCCGAGCGCGCGGCAACAATCGAGCCGGAGGGATGGAACGAACCCGGCGAGTATCTCTGCCTGCTGATGCCACTCCGCCTCGTCGACTGACTTCGCGTTTGTCAGCGGTGCGTGGTCGGCGAAAAACTGAAGCGAAGCTGTTGCTCAACAGACTGCACGCGATTGCGTCCCGCGGCCTCGAGGCGCAGTTGGCTGGTGCCGGTGCCATCGACGAGCCAACCTGAGCGGATGGAAAGCCGAAGCGTCGCTTCACCGGTTCCGCGACCACTGACGCTGACGGTGTCACCCCTCAGCGCCCCGGAGCCGGTGAGCGTGGCGCGCGTTCGACGCACAATCGTCAGGAACTGTGCTGCCGAATCCACGGTCATTACGCGGTACTCGCGCACGATTGTCGACTGAAGAGGAACGCCGTCGCGGCAAAGCGTCAGGCTTGCTGAATCGGTCCAGGCATCGCCGACCTGCACGCGGGATGGCGGACGGACCCAGAGGTCCCGGGTGAACTCGACTGCCGCGGCAGTGGGTGACGCACAGTCATCGAGCGCAGCGCCCTGAAACGCGATTGCGCCATGACGGTCGAACCGGCCAAGGGCGCGTGCCGGCTGTGGTAGGGAAACCGTCGCGCCGCCCATATGGACAACGAACGCCGAGATCGTCACGTCCAGTGCAGCTCCCCGTGGGACGACGGAGACTTCGCCACGCACAATTGCCGTGTCCGTCCTGACCATTGTATCGGCGCGCGCGACAATCACTGCGCTGGATTCGACGACGTACGCGGCGGCCTCTTCAGGCACCGGAAGCATCCAAGCCTCGCTCACCACCACAGGTGGGGCCGCAACCGGGACTTCGGCTTCGCGGCCGGTAATGCCAATCGGCGCACGCGCTGAACTGCAGGCACCGGCACTTGCACACGCGAGCGCGAGCGCGTACGCGATCGCGCGCACCGTGCGTGCCCTGATCGGCGGCGGAGCGTCGGAGGAACCGGCCTGTACGCCGGGTTCTGTCGAGACGCGAGCGCCTCGGACGGTCATTTCTCTAGGAGCACGGTCGCCCGTGCCCTCATGCGGCCAACCCGCGGTGTGGAACGACGTGGGCTGCGTCTCACCGCCTATTTGGCCTTGCTCCAGCTGGGGTTTGCCGTGCCGTGCCCGTTGCCGGACACGCGGTGGGCTCTTACTCCACCATTTCACCCTTACCTGAGCGCGAGCGCCCAGGCGGTTTGTTTTCTGTGGCACTATCCGTCACGGAACGTCCGCGCCCAGGAGTTACCTGGCAGCCTGCCCGTGGAGCCCGGACGTTCCTCACAGCAGGTTGCCCCGAAGCGCGACCGTCCGGCCGGTTTCACCGACCGCCGGAAGATAACAGGTCCCGGGGCCGGCCGTTACCCCATGCGATGACGCGCGAATGACGGGTCGTGCGAAGCTTTCACACCCGACCATCAATCTGCGAGCCGCCCGTGACAACCTCCAGCGGAAACAACAGTCCTACGCCTCCTACGATTACCACGCTGCTGCAACCAGTCGAGCGCCTCCGTGTGGACGAAGTGAGCGCCGGCTACTACCGCGCCCTGCATCGCGAATCACTGGACGATGCACTGCGCGACATCCGTGAACGCCGGGCAGGCGCCATGCTCATTTCCGTGGCGCGGTGTGGTTCCGCCGATGCGGCACGCCTGGCCGCCGTCGTTCGCGAGTTCCCGCAGTCGACCGCGGTCGCGCTGCTCGGAACCAGCGAGTCGGCGGCGGCACAGACCGTGCTTTCACTGGGCAGATGTGGTGTCCGCACACTCGTGGACATCCGGACGCCAGTGGGCTGGCGGGAGCTGCGGGAGGTGCTCCGGTCGGAGGCTGTCGGTGAAATCGAGCGGCTCGCGCTCGCGCGCCTTGCGGTCGACCTCGCAGGGGTATCCGACGATTGCTGGATGTTTTTCGAAACGCTGTTTCGCGAAGCGCGAACTGTGAACACGGTTCGCTCGCTCTCGTCGTCGCTCGGCGTTGTACCCAGCACACTCATGAGCCGCTTCTTTCGGTTGGGGTTGCCTGGTCCCAAGCGGTATCTGGCATACGTCAGGCTGATGCGAGCGGCGAAGCTCTTCGAGAATCCCGGGCTGTCAATCGCCAGCGTCGCGAATCATCTCGAGTTCTCCTCCCCGCAGATGTTCGGGCGCCACGTGCGCTGCGTGATGCGGATGTCGGCGAGCGAATTCCGGCGGCGGTATGACGGCGAGGGAATGCTCGAGCGATTCAGGAGCGAACTCGTCCTGCCGTTCCGCGCCCAGCTCGGCCGCCTGCGACCGCTGGCGCCGGGATCGTGAACTCTATGCGCCCGGCGCGCGCGCAAGCAGCGCGTCGCGCGTCGCCAGTGCTTTCACCGGCACGCCCGCGGTCTCGATCGCTTCGCGACCGCCTTCCTCACGATCGACGACGGCGAGCACGCCAAGGACGGTGCCGCCGTGCGCGCGTACCACCTCGACGGCGGTAAGCGCCGATACTCCCGTCGTAATCACGTCCTCGACCACCACTACACGGTCACCCGCGACGAACGGCCCCTCGATCCGCTTGCCCGTCCCGTGTGCCTTCGCTTCCTTCCGCACGGTGAAGGCACGTAACGCCCGGCGCGATCGGGCAGACGCATACGCCACCGCGTATGCTACTGGATCGGCCCCGAGGGTCAGTCCCCCAATCGAGTCCGCGGCCCAGCCAGCCGCCGAAATGGCCTCGAGTCCGAGCGCACCAACCAGGAGCAGGCCTTCCGGGTGCATCGTCGTCATGCGCGCGTCCACGTACAGATCGGATCGCTTTCCCGATGCGAGCAGGAAGTCACCGCGTTTGACGCTCTGTCGCATCAGCAGATCGAGGAGGGAATTCGTATCGCTCATGACGAACAAGGTGCCGGAATGAGCGAGGCTCCGTCAACGCGCGCGCGGCGGCCGGGCCCCGCGGTTGCGGTTGTTCTGCTCACCCTGGTCGCAGTGGCGCTGGGAACGCGCGCCGCGAGGACGGGCGACACAATCACGGTCTCGTTGGTGATCTGGGGACTGGCGGCGCTTGTGGCCCTTGCGCTTGTCATTGGGCGCGTACAGGTGCGCCGGCACGCCAGGTCACTTGCAGAGCGCACGGCGATGCTCGAGCAGCTTGCGTCGGAACTTGTGCGCGCGAATCGCGCCAAGGGCGAGTTCTTGGCCAACGCGTCACATGAGCTGCGCACGCCCCTCGCCGCGATCGTCGGTTTCGTGGAAATGCTGCGCGAAGGCACGTACGGCGAGCTGACCCCGCGGCAGGTCGGCCCTGTGGAGCGAGTCGAATCGAGCGCGAATCACCTGCGCGAGCTGGTCGACGACATCCTCGACCTGTCGAAACTCGCAGTTGCTCGAATGGAGGTGCACGCTGAGCCGATCGCTCTCCGTGCGTTTGTGCTCGATGTCGCGTCCGAAATGGAACCACTCGTGAAGGCCAAAGGGCTGACCCTTTCGATTTCGGTTGCCAACGCGCTGCCGCGCATTCGCACGGACCCCGTGCACCTCAAACAGATTCTGGTCAACTTGCTCGGCAACGCGGTCAAGTACACACTGGCGGGTTCGGTCGCGGTTCGTGCGCGCCTCGTCGACGCGTCCGGATCACAGCGCGAGCGCGATACGCTGCCCGCGCGCTTACCCGCGTCCCACGGAGTCTGGGTGGCCCTGGCGTTTCTGGATACCGGCGTTGGCATCGCGAGGGACGACCACGAGCGGATCTTCGACGAGTTCGAGCAGGTGGACGCCGGGCCGCGGGGTGATTCAATGCGGCGCGGGACCGGCCTCGGATTATCCATCTCCCGCAGGCTCGCCAACCTGCTTGACGGGGATGTAACGGTCGAGAGCGAACCCGGCCGCGGCGCCGTGTTTACGCTGTGGCTGCCGGTCAAGCCCGCCGATCTCGCGCCGATGACCGGGCAGAACGGACTAACCGCGTCCGCCGAATAAGCCCTTGAGGCGCGACACGAGCCCCGCGTCGCCCTTTGGAGTCGCCGCGACTGCCTCTTCAAGGGCGTTGGCGAACGCCTGCACATCGGGGTAGCGGTCGCCCGGCGCTTTGCTCAAGCCGCGCATGACCACGGCCTCAACCGCGTCCGGAAAGCGGAGGTTTGGCTTGGCCTTGTTCAGAGCCACCGGTGGCTGCGACAGCAGCTGTGTAAACATCTCGCGCGGATTCCGCGCTGTATAGGGCAGTGCCCCAGCAAGCAGGAAGTACGCGATCGTCGCCAGACTGTACTGATCAGCTGCGGGCCCAACCATTTCGCCGCTGAGGGCTTCAGGCGCGACATACATCAAGGTCCCCACAAAGAACCCGGCTCGTGTCAGGCGCTCGTCCGACGTGGTGTCGGTCGAGGCCGCGATGCCGAAGTCGAGGAGCTTTACGTGGCGCGTCTCGGGGTCGTACATCAGGTTTTCCGGCTTCAAGTCCCGGTGCACGATGCCCGCAGTGTGTGCCGCTGCCACCGCGTCCGCAATCTGCCGGACGACCACAACCACCTCGTCGGCTGGTAGCGGGGCGCGGCGCTTCGCATATTTCTCCAGGATCTCGCCCGGCGCCCACTCGATGGCGAGGTAGTGCATGCCTGGACCAGCCTCGCCGATCTCGATCGTACGCACGACGTTCGGATGGGTGACGCGGGTGCCGAACTTCGCTTCACGCAGAAACCGCGCGACGGCGGTCTTGTCCTGCCGGAGCCGCTCGCGAAGCACCTTGACGGCGACAACGCCATGCTGCGCGTGCTCGGCGCGGTAGACTGTGGCGGTGCCCCCCTCGCCAACCAGTGAGTGGAGCGTGTAACCCGCCAGCGACGTTCCCAGGAGTGACTCTCGCGACACGGCGCGATACTAACGTTCAAACGTTGCTGGTTCAAGCGCGATCGCGCCCGACGTCCGGGGGTATATATAGACACGGTGACCAGACTCAGGTGGGTGATACGCGTTCTCCGAGCGACGGCGGTGATTGCGCTGGCTTCAGGCGCGTCTGGCTGCGGGCCGCTGCAGCTTGGCACACGTGCCGGTGGCGCGGCGCCGCAGGCGTCCCGCCCAGACGACCTGCCGGCGCCGGCGGAGGCTATCGATCCCGTCGCCTTCTACAGGGCCCGAGGTTTGCTATCCAACGGGCCGCCGCTGCCGTTTGCCGGATCCGTTCGGTTCGCCGCCACCGGGTCCGCCGACTCGACGTACGCGATCATGTCACTCGCCCTGAGTGCCAGTGCGTTGACGTTCCGCCGGGAAGGAGATGAGTTCCGGGCGGACTACCGCGTGACGGCGACGCTGAGACGCGACGCGGAATTCGTAGCCCGCGCAGAGGCTACCGAGCCGGTCAGAATCGCCACGCTCCGGGAAACGCTCCGCGCCGACGAAAGCGTGCTTTTTCAGCAGATTATCACAGCCCCTCCCGGCACCCTCTCGCTCACGGTCGAAGTACGGGATATCGCGAGCGGCCGCGCGACCTCGCAGAGCCTTGCTGTTCAGGTTCCTGCCTTCGAACGCGGGGGCATCGCGTCGCCCGCACCTGTCTACGAGGTCGTGCCGCGGGCCTCGCTGGCGGCTATCCCCCGATTTGTTATGAACCCGCGCGGCACCGCGATCGCGGCGACGGACTCCGTCCTCGACGTGTACATCGAGACGTATCGCAATGACGCCGCGGGGCCGGTTGCTATTGCCTTGCAAGTGGAAGGCGAGTTCGTGTGGGCGGATACGGTCACTCCGGCCGCAATCGCAGAGCTGGGAACCGCCCGCGTGCGGATGCCCATCGCCGCTGTCGCGGTCGGCACGGCTGACCTTCTTGCGTGGCCAATCGGTGGCAGCGACACGGCACGCACGCCGGTCTTTGTCGGATTCACGGACGAAACGCCGGCGACCACGTACGCGGATATGCTGGGCTACCTCGAGTATTTCACATCGGAAACCCGACTGGACGCTCTCCGGCGCGCGTCGCCGCGCCAGCGCGGAGCGGCTTGGCGCGAACTGATGGCTTTCTCTGATCCCCAGCCTGGCACGCCCGCGAACGAGGGCCTTCGGGCCTACTTCTCCAGAATGCAGCGGGCGAACGGTACGTACGGCGAGGGCGGCGTTCCGGGCTGGAGGACCGATCGGGGCATGGTATTGCTGATCCTCGGCGATCCCGACCAGGTGCTGGACCAGTTCTCTGGCGACGCCAGTCTGCGCGGCCGCGTCCAGCAGTGGGATTACCACGCGCTCAACCTGACAATCATCTTCGAAGACGCCATGGGGCTGAGCCGGTGGCGGCTGACCCGCGCGTCGGAGGCCGCCCTGGCGGCCGAGCGCGAGCGTCGGCAGGGCCGCCGGTGAACGTTACGTATTGACAGCGCGGACGTTTTCGCGCATTTCATCCATCGCACGGTCGGTGTGTCGTCAACCGGCGTTTCATCTCCTGGGTGGAGGGTCATGCATGCCCAAGGGCAGGGTGAAGTGGTTCAACGACGTGAGGGGCTACGGTTTCATTGAGCAGGAAGCGGGCGAGGATGTGTTCGTCCACTTCGCCGGTATCGAGATGCAGGGATACCGCACGCTCGCCGAAGGCCAACTCGTTGAATTCGAGCTCAAGCGAGCCGAAGGCAAACGGCTCAGTGCCGATCACGTGAACATCCTTCAGTCCTAGCTCTCCCACGCCCGGTCCGGCCACCGGGCGTCGCTTTCAGGGTTCGTATCGCGCGGGTCGCGTACGCGCTGGCTTGGCCACGCGCGCGAGGCGACCTTGTGTTCCGTGACGACTACGAATCGCCGCCGTGTGTTCCTTGTCGACGGCTACGCGCTCATCTACCGCGCGTTCCACGCCGTCGGCAAGAAACCGCTGACAACCACTCGCGGCGAAAACACGGCGATTCCGTGGGGGATCGCCAATTTCCTCGAGCGCCTGCGCCGGGAGCACAAACCCGAGTACCTCGGCTGGGTACACGACGCCGGCCAGTCCAATCGTGAGGTGCTGTACGCCGGCTACAAGGCGACGCGAATCGCGCTCGAGCCTGACCAGAAAGCCGACTTCGATCGCGGGGTGCGTCGCGTTACCCAGCTGCTGGCCGCGCAGCACGTACCGCTGCTTGAGGTCCGCGGTTTTGAGGCAGACGACGTCATTGCAACACTCGCGCTCAAGTGTGCGGCGGCCGGCGTCGAGGCAGTCGTCGTATCCCCCGACAAGGACCTCCTGCAGCTCGTCGGGCCAGGAGTGCGTGTGCTGAATCCCTACCACGGACGGCCCGGCGCCACAACCGAAAAGTGGTACGACGAGTCCAATGCGCACGAGCGACTCGGCGTTCCGCCAAGCCAGGTGGCTGACTACCTCGCTCTCGTCGGTGACCATTCCGACAACGTTCCCGGTGTCAAGGGAATCGGTGAAAAGGGCGCGCGCGAGCTGCTCGCACAGTGGCGATCACTCG